>AMFO01002483.1_pt1 | contig 44021 bp, 37 predicted proteins | sample 552608 | NCBI WGS metagenome assembly AMFO01 (sample SAMN01893955, study PRJNA167987) | microbial mat metagenome | biome: hydrothermal vent | place: USA: Loihi, Hawai'I | collected 2003-05-01
TGACGGGCTTTCCGTTCATCACCGTCGTGCGGATGATCTGCTTCTGGACGGCAGGCACTTCCTCGACGGGCAGCTCCACGCCGAGATCGCCGCGAGCGACCATGGTTCCGTTCGCTGCGGCGACGATCTCGTCGAGGTTGGCGACGCCCAGGCGGCTCTCGATCTTCGCGATGATCGGGATGTCCGAGTCGTTTCGGTTGAGCACGGCTCGTAGCTCATCGACGTCGCCGGCGTTCCGGACGAACGACGCCGCGACGTAGTCCATGTCGTGCTCGGCGGCGAACACGAGGTCTTCCTCGTTTTCCACGCCCATGGAGCCGAACTGGAGGTCGGTGTGCGGAAGGTTCACGCCCTTTCGGCTGCGGAGGGGGCCGCCGCGGTCTACCTGGCAGACGACCGCATCTCCTTCGACCGCTCGTACTGCCAACTCGATCGTTCCATCGTTGATCAGGATCGGGTCGCCTACCTCGACAGCGCTCGCGAGGCCCGCATAGGAGACGGAGACGCCCGGGCGCGAGTCGGAGCGACCCTCGGGCAGCAGGACGAATTCGGAGCCGTGCTCGAGATCGATCAGGCCGTTCGCCACCTCTCCGACGCGAATCTCGATGCCGCGGGTGTCGAGCATGGTCGCCACGGTGCGTCCGGTCTTCCGGCAGGCCTCGGCGAGACGATCGAGGCGCCCCTCGTGCTCGGCGGGCGAGCCGTGGGAGAAATTCAGCCGGGCCACGTTCATCCCGGCCTCGATCATCGCGACGAGAATCTCGACCTCATCGCAGGCGGGGCCCAGCGTGGCGATTACCTTGGTTTTTCGAACTCGCCGTGTCATCGCGAAGATTCGCTCTCCTGGCTGAGTCCCCGTGGTAGCGGGCGCCCGGGGGCGGGTCAACGGTGATGTAAGATCGCGGCTGCCTTCGGGAGGGATCGTCGAATGAAAAGGTGGGGGGTGGCGTGCTGGCCTTGGTTGCGTTGCTCGCCGTCCTGGCATGGTTCAACCGGGAAGAGGTCCTGCTGACGTTGATCGATCGCGCGACGGATCTAGGGATTCGGGTCGGCCCGAATCGAGATATCACCTGGGATTCGGGTCCCGACCCAGCCGGGCGGGCTCCTGCCGACCGGCCACCGAACATCGTGGTCATCTTGGCCGACGATCTCGGCTGGAACGACCTGACCTTCGGCGGCGGCGGTGTGGCCGGTGGATCCGTCCCCACGCCCCACATCGACTCGCTCGCCGCGGAGGGCGCGAACTTCACCTGGGGCTACGCGGCCAATGGCACCTGCGCGCCGTCGCGGGCGGCGATCCTGTCAGGCCGCTACGGGACGCGTTTTGGCTTCGAGTTCACACCGACACCGCCCGGGATGGTTCCGCTGGTCAGCCTGATCTCGAGTCGCATGCCGGGCAGGCTGCGTGCGCCCGTAATGCACGACGACGCCCCGGCGGCCGAATACAGCGATATGGGCATGCCGGCTTCGGAAGTCACCCTGGCCGAACTTCTCGGGCAGGCCGACTACCACTCCGTACACATCGGCAAGTGGCACGTCGGTCGATCGAACGGGATGGCCGCCTACGACCAGGGCTTCGACGAGAGCCTGTTGATGGTCAGCGGCCTGTACCTGCCGAAGGATCATCCCGACACGGTGAACTCGATGCAGGATTTCGATCCGATCGACGTCTTCCTCTGGCGCGCTTCTCGTTTTGCGGCGTCCTTCAACGGAGGTGAAGCCTTCGAGCCCGACAAGTACCTCACCGACTATTACACCGATCAAGCCGTCGAGGTGATCGAGGCCAACAAGGATCGGCCTTTCTTCCTCTACCTGGCGCACTGGGCCCCGCACACGCCGCTACAGGCCACGCGCGAGGACTACGAGGCGCTCTCGCACATCGAGAACCACCGACTGCGGGTCTACGCGGCCATGATTCGTGCTCTCGATCGCGGCGTCGGGCGCGTTCTCGAGGCGTTGCGCGAGAACGGGCTCGAGGAGAACACCCTGGTGTTCTTCACGTCGGACAACGGCGGGCCGAACTACATCGGTCTGCCCGAGATCAACAGGCCCTACCGGGGCTGGAAGATCACCTTCTTCGAAGGGGGCATCCATGTCCCCTATCTGCTGAAGTGGCCGGGCAGGGTGCCTGCGGGGGCGACGATCCACAGCCCCGTTCACGGTTTCGACATCTTCGCGACGGCGGCCGCGGCAGCCGGTGTGCCGCTGCCGGCGGATCGCAAGATCGATGGCGTCGACCTGGTTCCCTTTGCCCGGGGTGAACGGGACGGCGTGCCGCACGACAAGCTCTTCTGGCGCACCGGTCACTACCAGGTAGCGCTCGTCGACGGTTGGAAGCTCCAGGTGAACGACCGCGCGCCCCACGCACCCTGGCTCTTCGACCTGCGGCGCGACCCCACCGAAGAGCTGAACCTCGCCGTGCGGGAGCCCGAACGCGTGAGGCAGATGCGGGAAATCCTGGCGGCGCACAACGCCGAGCAGCTTGCCCCCGCCTGGCCTTCTCGCGTCGAGATGGCCGTGAACGTCGACAAGACCCTGCTGAGGGAAGACGAACTCGACGACCAGTACATCTACTGGCCCAACTGAGGAGAAGTGCCACATGAAGGTGCTCCGCACCCCCGACGAGCGTTTCGCCGCTCTGCCCGGATATCCCTTCGAACCCCACTACAGTGAGGTGCCCGATGGCGATGGGGGAACGCTCCGAATCCACTACGTCGACGAAGGGCCGCGCGACGGCCAGATCGTGCTCTGCATGCACGGCCAGCCGAGCTGGAGCTATCTCTATCGGCACATGATCCCGATCCTGACCGCGGCGGGTCTACGCGTGCTGGCGCCGGATCTCGTCGGTTTCGGTCGCTCCGACAAGCCGGCCACGCGCGAAGACTTCAGCTACCAGCGACAGGTGGACTGGATGACGGCCTGGCTGGTGGCCCTCGACGTCCAGGGGGTCACGTTCCTCGGGCAGGATTGGGGCGGTCTCATCGGGTTGCGAATGGTCGCCGAGAACCCCGACCGCTTCGCGCGGGTGGTGGTCGCCAACACGGGATTGCCCGTGCCCCAGGGCGTTTCGGCCGAGCGAGCCGAAGCCGTCCGAGAGTTCCGGCGCTCGGCGCCGACACCGACCATGCCCGAGATGGCCGCGGCGCTGGCCAACCCGGACCGGGAGCGTCCCGAGATGTCCTTCGCACACTGGCAGAAGTTCACCTGGGAGACCGAAGATCCGCCGATCGGGATGCTGATCGCCGGCAACGTCGACGGCCGCACGCTGTCCCCCGAGGAGATCGCCGCCTACGACGCTCCGTTCCCGGATCCGTCCTACAAGATGGGTCCGCGTGCGATGCCGTCCCAGGTTCCGACCTTGTCGGACGACCCGTCCGTCGCCGCGAACCTGCGTGCCTGGGGGGTCTTCGCGAAGTGGGAAAAGCCTCTGCTGTGCGCCTTCAGCGACAACGACCCCGTCACGGGAGGAGGCGCCCGCCCGTTCCGTGAGAGCGTGCCGGGCGCACAGGGTCAACCGCACGCCACCATCGAAGGCGGTGGCCACTTTCTTCAGGAAGGCAGGGGCGACGTGCTCGCAAAGCTCATCGTGGATTTCGTCGCAGCGAACTAGCTGCTCCGATCCCGGTCAGAGCTGGCGCGGTCCCCGATGGTCCCGCGCCAGCTCTCGAGCGTCGAGTCGAGAATGCTGTGTATCGCCCAGGCCGAGGCGATCACCCAGGGCAGCGAAGTCCAGAAGAGCTTCGGCCCGCGAACCCCCGTGCCTACCCAAGTCACCTCGACGATGAAGCCCACCAGGAAGTGGATCAGGTAGATGGGGTAGGTGTGGTCGCCGAGCCAGGTATCCATCCACCGGAATTTCCGCAGCCCCCGCGGCGGCGTTGCGAGGAGCGCGACGACGACGGCCGCGAGTAGGCAGTTTGCATAGAAGCGAGAGGACCCCATCGCCTCTCCCGGCAGCAGTGCGTAATGGGCCGCCCACGAGCCGAGTGCCGAACATCAGCGGCCCGGCATCTCGACGACGCAGAAGGCGCGCGTGGATTCGAGGAGTCTTCCGGCCGTGAAGACGGCATGCACGAAGTTGGGTGAGTCTGCGAACTCGCTCGCCGAACAATCGCCTGCAGGCCGTCGCGAGAGCGGGCGGCGGCCCACGTAGGCCTCGCGTTGGAAGAAGACGATGCCGTCGAGCTGCGTAAGCTCTGAGCGGTGCTCGGCCTGGAAACCACGCATTTCGAGAGGCAGGTACCAGTCCATGCGGACCGGGCTTCGGCGCCCCGTAAGAAAGTGGATGGCCGGGAACGAGCGCATCACGGTGAAGGCTCGCTCGGGGTCCGTCGCATGACGCTCGATCAGCTCCAACAGGTCGCGGAAACGCTCCGCGTGTCCGGGGTGCGTATGAATCCGGCCGAAGCGGGGCAGGATCTCGTGGAGGGCCGCCGTCTGGCGCGCCAGAGGCGCGTCGCGGTAGGGGTGTCTGGTGTTCTCGAAGCCGAAGAACCCGAAGGCGACCAGCGCGGCCACAGCCAGCCCAAGTCGCCCGAGCCCGCGCGGCTTCGGGTGTGGGACGAGGTCCTCGAGGACCACGGCAGCGGCAGCGAGTCCCAGCAGCGGGGTCTGTTGACTCCAACTGATCGACGCGCTCCAGGCGACGGCGAGCAGGCCCCAGTGAACGACGAGACGGCCGCGCGCGAGTCGAGCGGCCGACTCGTCGGCCATTCGGTTGCTGGATCGCAGCCAGAAGAAGCTGCGAACCAGGCCCGCGCCGAGCAGCAGGTGGAAGAGCGGATGCCCGGCACGCCCGGGCACGGCCGCGAGCCACAGCACCCCGACGAGCGCGAGCCCGAAGAAGACCGTTCCGAGCCAGGCCGGGCGCCGATCGGCGGCTCCGTCCAGGGCCAGCCAGGCGAGCAGGCCACCGAATACGAGTACGGCCGGGTGCCAGGCGGTCGCGTAGGCGAAGAGTCCGGCCTGGGTGAGATCCTCGAGCCGGGAAGCCCGCGTCAGTTGGTCGATGCTGTCGGGCAGGGCGCCCGCACTGGCCAGCGCCACCACGACGGTTAGCCACAGCAGCGCGCCCGGGACCAGGCTGGCGAGGGCCAGGTGCGCTCGTTCCCGCCCACCTCGGCCCGACGACTCGATCGCGGCCCAGACGAGCAGTCCGACGGGCAGGACCGCGAAGGGTTGCTTGAAGAGCGGAGCCGCGAACAGGGCGAGCGAGGCGAAGGTCCGCCAGCAGATGCGGCGTCGCGCGCTCGTGATCGAGGCGCCAAGCGCGGCGAGCCCCGCGCTTCCAGCGAAGACCGCGTCCACCGTGGGCCACGCCATGGCAGGGAAGTTGTGGAGGGCGATGCACAGGAAGATCAGCGAAGCGATGACGAGGGTCCGAGGCCGACGGCTGCCGGCTCGAGTCAGCCACAGGGCCGGGAGCAGCGCCGCGCCCGCCATCTGGAGGTAGTAGACGAGGCGTGTTGCCGGCAGGGTCCAGGTCTCTGGCAACAGCATCGCGAGCGCATGCAGGTAGGGCGTGCCCGGCGGCCGCAGCCAGACGAAATCCAGGTACGGCACCTCGCCCTGCGCCACTCTCCAGGAGGCGCCGAGCGTGAAGCCGTGATCCGTCGGGTGGTAGCTGTTGAAGCCGAAGGCGACGAAGAGCGCGAGCGCAAAGGCCAGGTGCGTCCCGACGAGAACGAGCATCTCTCCCTACGCTAGCCCGGTTTGGCAGACGGGCGGGCTACGATAGGCGCCGTTCATGCGAATCCGACTCTGCGCGATGATTCTGCTGGCGTGGATGGTTCCAGCGACTGCAGGGGCCGAGCGCCCTTCGTTCCTGGTGTTCGTGCTGGACACGGTACGCGCAGACGCGGTCTCCGTATGGGGTGAGGTCGAGGGCACGACCCCTACCATCGACCGACTTGCGGCGGAAGGGGTTCGCTACGAGCGTGCGCACGCGAGCGCTCCCTGGACGCTCCCATCGCACGCGTCTCTCTTCACAGGGCTCCCGCCGCGTCGCCATGGGGTGAACTGGGATGCGACGCGCGCCCGGGATCAGTTGGTCACGGTGGCCGAGCGTTTCCGGGATGCGGGCTGGGAGACGGTCGGATTCTCGGAGAACTCCTGGCTCAGCACGGTCTTCAACCTCAACCAGGGCTTCGAACGCTTCGAGTTCATCCATCCGAAGGTGGCTCGCCTGTCCGGCGCGCTGGCGCGCTGGCTGCGGGACCGGGATGCCTCGAAGCCCTTCTTCCTGTTCATCAACGTGGTGGATGCCCACGCCCCGTATCCGGTTCGCGACGAGAATCCCTTCCTGCCCGAGGGCGTCTCTGCAGACGAAGCCCGCGCGGTCTCGCAGGAGAAACAGGAGTACATGTGCACGCCCGGGAAGGCGCGAGAACTCGCGATCCTGCGCGGTCTCTACCACGGGGGCGTCGCGGCGGCGGACGCCAAGCTCGACTACACGCTGACGGTGCTCGCAGGCTTGGGACTCAGAAAAGATCTCGTGACCGTCGTGGCATCGGATCACGGGGAGCACTTCGGGGAGCGTCATCGCTTCGAGCATGTCGCGGGCCTCGATCAGGCCCTGCTCCGCGTTCCGCTCATCGTGCACGGTCTGCCCGGGGTCGAGCCGACGGTGATCTCGTCACCGGTCGAGTTGGCGTCGGTCGCGCCGAGCCTGGTGGCGTGGGCAGGCCTCGAGTCGCTGCCGAACGTCGAGATTGTCCCGCTGCCGACCAAGTTCACACGGGGTGAGGGGGCGGAGCCCGGGCCCATCGTTGCCGAGTGGACGGATCCCGTCGGCGGCGGCCACGCCCGCGATCCCCACAACTTCGTGAACGTCCACCGGATGATGTCGCGCCGCTATCGCGAGGGATGCACGCCGGCGGACCGCGTCTTCGGCGATCAACGCGCCCTCGTCCGGTACCCCTGGAAGCTCACCTGGTACGAGCGGTATCCGGCAGAACTGCGCGACCTGCGCGAGGGCCGAACGGACGTCTCGAAGTTGCACCCCGCGTTGGCTGCCGAACTGGCTGCCGAACTCGAGCGCCGCCTCGCTGGGCCTGCGCCTTCTCCGGACCCCGATCCTGCTCCGGTGGAGCCGCTCCCCGAAGACATCAAGGCAGGACTGCGGGCTCTCGGATACCTCGAGTAGCCAATCTCTAGGGTCCGCCCAGCCTGAGCGGGCCGGCCTCTTCGAGGACGGCCTTCATCCAGGCCAGGTCATCGTCGTCGCGGAGTCGCCGGGCCCGGTCGAGGTCGATTCCGTAGAGGCGCGCGCCGTTGCGGCTCAGGATCTTCGCCTTTCGCTCGGGGGTGAGCGCGGGATAGCCGAATTCGCTCTGCATCGACTCGGGGATCCGGAACGCGCGGAACGCGTCGATCACCGGTTGGGAGGGGCCGTACCAGATCGAGTCCGTGCCCCACACCAGGTTGTCGTCGCCGACGGCCAGTAGCAGCTTGCCGAGCACGTGCGCGGCCTCCCGCGGCCGCCGTACCAGGCAGAACCAGGTGGTGCCGAGCTCGGCGAAGACGTTCGCGCCCGGCGAGACTCCGCAATCTTCGAGGCTCGCGACGAGGCGGTTCACGCCCGTGTCGCGTGACGCCTCGTCGTAGGCGCCTTCAATGGGCACACCCGGCTCCGGCATCTCGTAGCCCGAGTGATACACGACGAAGCGCAGGTCGGGGAATGCCCGGGTGACAGGACCGACGTCGCGTGGCGAGCCTGCGGGCGCAAGCTTCGAGATGCCCTTGTGGACGCACACCAGGTCGGTTCCCAGGGCGCGACAGCGTTCGAGGAACGGGATCCCCGTCGACTCGTCGTCGAGCGCCCAGTCCTCCACCCAGCTTCCGTCGCGCAGTCGCTTGCCGATCGTGTAGACCTTCCAGCCGGCGGGCCGGAAGCGCGCCAGCCGGTCCTCCATCGATTCGATCTCGTCCCTGAAGTTCGGGTGCACGACTGCGTGGTGGAGAAGACGTCCGGAGGGGCCGAGCCGGTCCAGCAACTCATGGGTCGCCGCGAGTTCCGAGTCGTGGAGCATGCGTCCGTCGTCCCGTCCCGGCCCGGAGGTCAGGACCGCGACCGCCGTCTCGCTCTCCAGGAAGACACAGCGCAGGTAATCGGCAAGCGTGTACGCGGTGACTCCATCGAGCCCCTTCCACCAATCCGGCGCGACACCTCGATACAGATCCAGCAGGAAGTCGGCCAGGCTGTTGAGGGCAGGGCGGTCGGCGAGAAAGTGGGTTTGCACGTCGATGACGACCTCGTCGCCGCGGAACGCCTCGCTCGCGGCCTCGTCATCCAGCGCTGCCTCCCCGGGCACGTCGTAGAAGCGCTCGTCGTAGGCCTCGTTCAACGCGAGCAGACCCGCAGCGGTCCCGCGTCGACCTGCCGCGTAGGCGTGCTCGCCCAGGCCCGTCCGAGCCGCCGCGCGGGGAATCGCGCCGAGGACCCGGCGGACGGCGCGCGCCTCGTCTTCCGAATAGGCGGCCGGCAGGAATTCGTCCGTGTGTCGTCGCTGCAGGATGACGGGAAGGGGCGCTCCGAGGGGTCTTCGCCTGGACATGCGAGGAGGCTACCGTGTTGCGGAGAGCGAAGGGAGGACCCATGACCGAGACGGCTTTTTGTGGCGCGGGCGAGATGGCGCGCATGATCCGCGAGGGCGAGGTGAGCTCGATCGAGTTGACCGATCACTTGATCGATCGCATCGAGCGCTTCGACGGAGACATCAACGCCGTGGTGGTGCGCGACTTCGAGCGCGCGCGGGAGGCGGCGCGCGAGGCCGACGCTCGGCTCGCCAAGGGAGACGTCGCCGGTCCGCTACACGGCGTTCCGATGACGATCAAGGAGTCGTACGACATCGAGGGACTGCCGACGACCTGGGGAGTCCCGATGTTCAAGGACAACATCGCGACGAGCGACTCCGAATCCGTGCGGGCCTACAAGCAAGCCGGAGCGGTCTTCCTGGGCAAGACGAACGTCCCGCTCAACCTCGCCGACTTCCAGAGCTACAACGACATCTACGGCACGACCCACAACCCCTGGGACCTCGAGCGCATCCCGGGAGGCTCGTCGGGCGGTGCAGCGGCGGCGCTGGCCGCGGGCCTCACCGGTCTCGAGAGCGGCTCGGACATCGGTGGCTCGATCCGCAACCCGGCGCACTTCTGCGGCGTATACGGCCACAAGCCCACCTGGGGGACCGTCCCGTCCCAGGGCCACGGGCTGCCCAACATGCTCGCGAGCCCGGACATCGCGGTCTGTGGGCCACTCGCGCGCAGCGCCGAGGACCTCGCGCTCGCGATGGGCGTGCTGGCAGGCGCCGAGCCCCTCGATCGGCCGGGTTGGCAGCTGAACCTGCCGAAGCCGCGCAAGCGATCCCTCGGTGACTTCAAGGTGGCGATCTGGCCGAACGACGAGCTTGCTCCCGTCGAGGAGGAGGTAGCCGACCGCGCGATCCGGATCGGCGAGACCCTCGCGAAGCTCGGCGCCACCGTTTCGGATCGGGCCCGGCCGGATTTCGATCCGAAACGCGGGCACGTCACCTACACGAACTTGCTGAACTCGATCATGACCGCGGGGGTTCCGGACGAGGTCTTCGACGCGATGAAGCGGGCCGCCGAGCAGACGGACCGGAACGATTTCTCCGATGAGTCGGTCCAGGCCCGCTCCGCGGTCCTCAGCCACCGCGACTGGTTGCGAGCGGACAATCACCGCGAGAAGCTGCGCTACGCGTGGCGGGAATTCTTCGACGAGTGGGACATCCTGATCTGTCCGCAGATGGCTACGCCCGCGTTCCCGCACGATCACAGCGAGATGGGGTCCCGCAGGCTGAAGGTCGACAGCGACGACCAGCCCTACTTCCAGCAGCTCTTCTGGGCGGGGCTGATCACGGCCTCCTATCTGCCGAGCACGGTGTTTCCGACGGGTCCCTCACTCGAGGGGTTGCCGATCGGCTTGCAGGCCGTCGGCGCCGAGTACGACGACTACGCGACCATCGACTTTACGCGGCTCGTCGCCGAGGAGATGGGTGGTTTCGTCCCGCCGCCGGGGTACGCGGACGCGACCTGACTCGGCGCATCAGTCCTGGAGTGGTGTGACCGCCTGGTAGAAGGCCCGGGTGTCGCGCTCGAGGTCGGTGCCCGCAGGCGTGTAGAGGATCTCGCTGACACCGGCCGCAGCGGAGGCTTCGGCGCGCTTTCGCACATCTTCGGCGCTTCCGACCCATCCCACCCAGGCCACGTCCTCGCCCAGCGCATCGAAGATCGTCTCGTCGCGATCGACCACGTGGGTGCAGTGGCCGTCGTGCACCGCGAGGTGCCGCTGGCCTTCGGGGCGCTCCGACTCGATCCGCGAGCGCCAAGCCGCGCCGCCCGGCATCGCGTCGACGGCCTCGGGCTGCCGGGCCCACAGGCTGTGGTAGATCACGGTGTGCCAGGCCCCGACGGCGTCGATGACCCGCTCCGAAGCGGGCGACTCTCCCGGCTCGAGCACCGTTCCATTCACCATCTGCACCGCCCACTCGAAGGGCTCGCTGGGAGGAGCGATGCCCATCCAGCCGTCGGCAATCTCGCGGGTGATCGCGGTGCCCTTCGGACCGAACGCCGAGAGCAGGATCGGCACCTCGATCGGTCGAGGGTCGGTCATCTCCGGGTGGTGGATCATCTGGCAGGCCTTGCCGTCGATGCGGACGACGTCCCCCCGCAGCAGTCCCTGCAGCTGCTCCACATAGGTCTTCACCTGCTTCCACGGAAGCGCCTGCTGATCGAGAACGAGCCGCGCTGTGAAGCCGGTGCCGATCGCGCAGGCGAGTCGTCCCGGAGCGAGTCGGTCGATGGTCGCGATCGCCGACGCCGTGGTCATCACGTGGCGCAGGTTGGGCACCAGCACCGCGGTGCCGAGCCCGATCCGCTCGGTGCTGTCGGCGATCAGTGCCAGGTGCGCCCAGATGTCTTCGTAGAGCGCCGCAGAGTCATACAGCCACACGCGGTCGTAGCCGAGTTCCTCGGCGAGAAGTGCCATCTCGCGCGCTCGCGGGCCGGGGGGAAAGCCGATCGAGATCTTCATGCTGGGTCTCCTGTCACGGGAAGAGGGCGGTCCGCTCCCGGCCGGGTGTACAGTACCGGACTCGATGAGGCGAGTTCTCCTGCTGACGATCGCGCTCTGGGTTCCCGCTCTGGCGGGCTACGCGGACGAGTCGATCGAGGTCGACGGCCGGACCGTCGACGTCCACGTTCCCGCGTCCTACAGCCCCTCGAACCCGGCCGCAGTGGTGATGCTCCTGCACGGCTTCGGCGGCAGCGGTCGGCAGATAGAGAGGTACATGCAGTTCGAGCGCCTGGCGGATGAAGAGGGGTTCCTCTACCTGCATCCGAACGGCAGCCGGCGCCGGGGGAGGCGTTACTGGGCCGCGACCGACGCCTGCTGCAACCTCCGGCCGGGTTCGCTGGCCGACGTGAAGTTCCTCTCGGCGGTGTTGGACGAGGTGGGTCGCAAGTTCAGTGTCGATCCCAGCAGGATCTACCTCGTCGGCCACTCGAACGGTGGCTTCATGTCGTACCGGATGGCCTGCGAGCATGCGGATCGGTTCGCAGCGATCGCCAGCCTCGCCGGAGCGACGTGGTCCAATCCCCGGGCCTGTCGCCCGTCCGAGCCGGTTCATATCCTGCAGATCCACGGGACCCGCGACGAAATCATCCGCTATCCCGGCGGGAGCCTGGAGCGCGGCGTCCGTTACCCCGGCGCCGTGGCCACGACGGAGACGTGGGCGACCTACAACGGCTGCTCGATCACCCCGGACACTTCGTCGCCGAACCTGGATCTCGACGTCCGCCTGGCTGGAGACGAGACCGTGGTGGCGCGATACACGGCCGGCTGCTCGGCCGGCGGTTCTGCCGAGCTGTGGACGATCGTTGGAGGTGGGCACATCCCGTCACTCTCGAGCGACTTCGCCCGCGAAGTGGTCGACTACCTGCTCGCTCACCCGAAACCCGGCACGCCTACGGTTTCGATGCAGGCTCCGGTATCCCCCGAGCCGCTTTCGAGAGGAGAGACTCCTTGAACACTCCCAGCCTGTCCTATGTGAACCTCTACGTCAGCGACCTCGAGCGGTCCGTCGAATTCTTCGAGAAGACCCTCGGCCTCGAGTTGCAGTTCAGCGACCCGAAGTTCGGCTACGCGTCCGTCGCTGCAGGACCCGTTCGCATGGGCCTCGCCCAGGTCGGGGCCGCGAGCGGCCGAATCGCTAGAATCCGAGCGTGACCCGCGTTGAACGCATCTTCTCCGTGACCGTCTTCCCCGCGGTTCTCGGCGGCAGCATCGCGATCGGGCTCTACCTCGTCGAGACGGAGTTCCCCCCCGCGGAGAGCATCGGACTGCTGGTCTTCGCCGCGGGCCTCGTCGTCTTCGGCCTCGAGCGGCTGCTTCCGTTGCACCGCTCGTGGCTCCACTCGAAGGGGGATCTGGCGCCGGACATCGCTTACTTGCTGGGCGTCGGGACGCCGGTGTCGCTCGTGGTGGCGCCCATGGCCGCTGTCCTGGGCTTGTCGGTTTTGGGCTGGCTCTCCGAGGGCTTCGGTTCGGACTTGTGGCCGACGACGTGGCCGTTTCTGGCCCAGTTGCCGCTGGCGCTGGTCGCCGCGGAGTTTCCGAAGTACTGGCATCACCGGTTGCAGCACAACACCGACTTCCTGTGGCGCTTCCACGCGACCCACCACAGCGCCCCCCGGCTCTACTGGCTGAACGCCGCCCGCTTCCATCCCATCGACCTCCTGATCGACGGTCTGCTCGGGGGCGTCACGCTGGTGGCCCTGGGCTGCCAGACCGAAGTCCTTGCCCTCTTCTTGTTGGTTTCGGGCGTTCACGGCTTCTTCCAGCACGCGAACCTGCCGCTCCGCTGCGGGCCCCTCAACTACTTCTTCTCGATGGCGGAGCTGCACCGCTGGCACCACTCGAAGATCATGCAGGAGGCCAACCACAACTACGGCCAGAACGTGATCGTCTGGGATCTGGTCTTCGGCACCTTCTTCTGGCCGAAGGACCGTGAGCCGCCCGAAGACATTGGGATTCCCGAACTGCGGGCCTTTCCGACGACCTTCTGGCGTCAGCTCGCGTCGCCGTTGCTCTGGGGAAGGATCAAGCGCGCGAGCGCGGCTTCGTCGTCCTGAGGTCCGGTGAGACCGGCAGGCCGGTCACGGCATGTACGCCTGGCCGCCGTCGACCGCGATGCTCTGACCGCTCACGTAGCCGGCGGCCTCCGAGCACAGGAAGGCGACGAACTCGCCGATGTCCTGCTCGCACTCACCGACGCGTCCCATCGGAATCGTCGCGACGAAGGCGGCGGCCTCCTCGGGGTTTTCCCGCATCCACCACTCGAGGCCCGGGGATTTCGCGTGGGGGAGGATCACGTTGGTGCGGATCCCGTGCCCTCCCCACTCGCTGGCTGCGGCCCGGGTGAGGGCGCGGGTCGCCTCCTTGACGGCCGAGTAGGCGCCGTAGTTCGCAGCGTCCCATCGCCGCGCCGCGCTGGTCGCCAGGTTGATGATGCAGCCGTCCCCCTTCAGGTGCGGGTAGCAGAGCTTCATCAAGCGGAAGGTCGCGAGCGGGCCGGATTGCCAGCCGGTCTCGAAGCTCTCGTCCGTCACGCCGTTGAGCGGTCCGAGGGGCACCTCCTGGGCGTTGTTCACCAGGATCTGGATGCCCCCGAAGGTCTCCACGGTGCGGTCGACGCAGCGGGCGAGATCTTCCGGGTTCTTGACGTCGCCTTCGAGGGGCAGGGCGCTGCCGCCCCGCTTCTCGATCTCGCGACAGGTTGCTTCGACCTTCGAGAGCGTACGACCCAGGGCCGCGATCCGGGCGCCATGACCCGCGAGCGCGAGAGCGATGCCCTCGCCGACCCCCTGGCCTGCTCCGGTGACGAGGGCGATCTTTTCTTTCAGCACGATTTTGTCTCCCGGTAAGCGATTGGATTGGCTCGGCCCGAGACCGCTGCAATGCGAGAAGCCGATCCATGCGTGTCAGCGACGGCCGTGCCTCGCCTGGCGCGGAACCATCACGATCCAACGATTCTGCTTGATGGGCAGCCGTCTGTACCTTTTTTTCACCCAGGCACTCAGGCGCGGCGCGATCCGCTGGAGTGAACGGGAATTCATGTTGTCGAACTTCCGCTCGGGCCAGACGACGGCTGCCGGCGGATCCGTCTCGAGATGCGCGAGGAACCAGGCCTCGTCCTCTTCGCCGAGGAAGGTCCCCGGCATGATGACGTCGAAATAACCGGGCCCGAGCCGCCCGCTGAGCGCGTGGAAGAGAGGCGTCGGGCCTAGATTCAGGATGAGGTCAGCGGGCTGGGTCACCCTGCGGAGGAGTCGTGTCGTACGGTCGATGTCGATCGCCTTCTGGGTCGGCCGCACGACGATGTGCTCCTCGATGCTCTTCAAGGGCCGCATTCCCTTTGGCCCGGGAAACGCGACGCGATCGGTGGCCAGCAGGAAGATCCAGGAAGCCAGCGTTCCCGCGGCGACGACGCTGGCTCCCAGCAAGCGCCCCGACTCCCAGGACCGGGGCCAACTCCTGTCGAAGACGATGCTCAGGAAGTGGGCCACGAGAAGGCAAGCGGGTGGGATCACAGAGTCCAGGTGGGGCTCGTCGGAGCGACCCGTCGAGCGGATGAAGAAGACGCTCGCAAAGACGACGAGCGCGACGAGCAGCGCGTAGGGGTAGGGTTGCTTCCGTCGCCAGGATCGCAGCCACGACGCCGCAAGAACCACCGCATAACCGGCGTAGAAGACCCAGATTGCCCGGAATTGCACGGCCACGGTCCACTCGGCGATTTTCTTGCGATTCCACTGGTCGGGGAAGTCGATTTCCGGAAGCGGGAGCGGCTGCAGCATCGCGAGGGGGTGGACGAAGATCTCCTGCCACATCTTCGCCAGGCCGACCGTCGATGCGAAGTAGGCGAGCACCGGGACCGTGACGAGAAACAGGCCGGTCGAGAAGCGCAGGCCGTCGGGCAGCCACTGCTTCCAGTTCCGATGCGCCGCGAGCAGACCCACGGCGATTCCACAGCTCACTGAGAAGGCGGGTGTCAGGCGGAAGACCAACGCGGCGCCCGTCAGCGCTCCCGAGATCCATATCCAGCGGGAGCCGTGCCCCCGTAGCCGCTGGTCGAAGGCGAGCAGGGAGAGCATCGGGATGACGAGGTAGCGGAAGCCGAAGAGCAGCTGGTAGGCATGGCCTCGGGGTGCGGCCAGCGCCACCAGCAGGCCGGCCAGGACCGCGAACGGCTGGCCCATCAAGCGCCGAGCGAGTACGTAGACGGCGCCGGCCAGCGCGACGTCGAACGCCGCGTAGATGAGGCGCGCCGTCACGAGCCCCGGCGGATCCCACCACCACGCCAGCCAGGCCGCCCACACATGGCCCGGTGGGAAAACCCAGAGAACGTCGTTGTAGAGGACGCCGCCCGCGTGCATTCGCATCGCGGCGTAGAGCTGCCACGACTCGTCGATGCGATTGAGCCCGTAGTGGATGAAGCGCGATTCGTACGCGCAGCTCACCGCCAGCACGATCGCCAGCGCCCACCACGCCGGTGCGATGCTCGAGGGGCCTTCGTTCGCAGCCGAGGGCGCGGACACGCGCGGGAGCATATCCGTCGTCTTCCGCTGGGGCACCAGCGAAGCGTATCCGGAGCCGGAGGCGTGTGGGCCGAGCATGGCGTCGTACGAGACGAGCCCGAACGTTGCTTCCTCCTCGGGAGTGCCTGGCGACTGCTTTCGGGCTCTCGATCCCCTCGGGTCATCTCGCGCGCTGGTGGGCTGCCCGGCGAGTGGTCGCCGAGCGGCTTTTCGAGCATCCTCGGTCACGGGAGTACTAGGCCTTGGAAGCGCTCGAGTTCGAACGTCTGAACAGGCTGGTGGCCGAGCTACGCGACGGCTTCCGGAGCGCCGGGCCTTATCCGCACGTCGTCATCGACGACTTCCTGCCCGTGGAGGTTGCCGAGGAGTTGGCGCAGGAGTTCGAGCAGATCGGCGAGGAGTCCTGGAAGCACTATCACCACTACAACGAGCGCAAGCTCGCGATCACCGATCTCGACCTGATGCCGCCGGCGACCCAGCGCGTCGTCGGAGACCTCCAGTCCCAGCCGGCCGTCGACGTGATGACCGAGCTCTCGGGGCTCGATGGGCTGATCTCCGATCCGAGCCTCGAGGGTGCGGGTATGCACCTGGTGCAGCGTGGTGGCTTCCTGAACGTGCACACCGACTTTCTCGCCCACACCAAGTACCGGAACTGGAGCCGCCACATCAACCTGCTCCTCTACCTCAACAAGGACTGGCAGGAGGAGTGGAACGGCAACCTCGAGTTGTGGAACGACGATCTCAGCGAGTGCGTCCAGTCGATTCCGCCGCTCTTCAATCGCTGCGTCATCTTCGAAACGCTCGAGAAGTCATACCACGGTCACCCGGAGAAGCTCAGCTGTCCGCATGGGGTGAGCCGCAAGAGCTTGCTGCTCTACTACTACCGGGACGAGGGCAAGGAACTCGAACTCTCGTCGACGAACTACCGGCCCCTGCCGGGCGATTCGCTCGCGAGGAGGCTATTGATCACCGCGGATCGCATGCTGCTCAGGCTGTATACGTTCGTGAAGGGGCACACGAAAATTTCGGATCGCCTGATGGACCGCATTCTGAGACGCTTCTGAGGGCACGCTAGGTTGCCCCGAGTGAGACTCGATCGGATCGTCCGCCCCGTCGTCTTCGCCCCGCTGCTGCTGGTGCTGGCCGCGACCGTTGCCTACTGGCTCGCGGATCGCAGCCTGCCGAACCCAGACGAAGGTGCGTACCTCACGGCGGCGGCGAAGATCCTGCGGGGTGGCGTCTTCTATCGAGAGATCGATGCCTATCCCCTGCCGGGGTCTTCCTATCTGCTGGCCTTGGCGATGTCGATCTTCGGCGAGCATCTCTCCGTGGCTCGGGCACTGGCTGGGGCGAGTTGGTGCGCGACGGTCCTCGGTGTCTATGCGGCTGCGTTGCGGCTCACGAGTCGCGAGCGAGCCGCCCTCTGCGGTGTTTCTCTGTTGGCCCTCAAGTTCTGGGCGTTTCCGAACTTCACCGCCTATCTCTACTCCGATCTGGCGATCGCCTTCGCGGTCGTTGCGCTGGCGGTCTTCCTGCGACGCGACCCCCAGGCGGCGCCGACGCGCCTCGTCGTGCTCGGGGTACTGACCGGACTGGCGGTTCTCGCGAAGCAGAACACCGGCATCTACCTGGGTGGTGCCATCGCGGCCCTGTTGCTCTGGCCCGGGCTCCGGGGCGCGCGGCCACTGCGGGAGATCACCGCATTCGCGGCGGGGGTGGCAGGGGTCGCGGTCCCCGCAGCGCTCTACTTCGCCTCGGAGGGGTTGCTCGGGCAGATGATCTTCAGTGGTTTCGTCCGCCCGTTCACCGGCTACCTGCCAACGAGTGGTGTCTCGCTGCTGCCGCCGCTCGCCTGGTGGGAGTTCGGGCAGCTTCGCGAAGGTGCGGGAAGCCCGTACCTGCCGATCCTGATGAACGAGATGATCCACCGCGGGCTGCTTCCGGGCGCGACCGAAGCCTGGTCGATCTGCGTCGAACTCTTCTCGCGCGTGGTGTACCTGGGCTTGCCGCTGGCCTTTGCCGCTTGCGGGATCCAGTGGCGGCGAGGCCGACGCGATCCACGCTTCGTCGCGTCGGCGTGCATCTGCCTTGCGATTGCCGTCTCGGCCTTCCCGCGCGCCGACTATCCCCACATCGTCAACGTCTATCCGGTCGTGTTGCTGACGCTCTTCTCGCTGGGCACCGGCCAGCGGATTCGGGCCGCGTCCGCGGCGGTGGCGGTCGGGTTGCTGCTGACCGTCGTCCTGGCGCTGCGCTACGACAGTTTCCTCACGCACCGGCTCTCCCTCGAGCGCGCCGCCCTCTGGGTCCGATCGTCCGATGCCTGGGTGGCGCGCGTCGTCGAGACCGTCCAGCGCGACGTTTCGCCGAACGAACCGCTCTTCGTCTACGGCCACGAGGCCTACTACTACTTCCTCAGCGATCGCTACTTTCCCTGGCCGTTCTCGCAGCTGTATCCGGGAATGGTCGGGGGCGACGGGGGAAGTCGGCTCTCGGCCCGGTTACGAGAGACGCGACCGCTGGTCGTGATCGAAGGCGTCGGAAGCTGGCCCGGGACGCCGCGTCTGGCGAGTTACGCGGGCCACCTGAAGACGACCCTCGACGGGATGTACCACGACGACACCGAGGCGACCGCTCCGGCGGGTGAGCTTCCGCCGCGCTGGGTCTTCGGCTTGCTTCGGCCTCGCGTTCCCTAGCGCGGCGCGAGCTGGAGCTTTCGCTTCAGCAGGTGGACGACCTCTGCGAGGTTGCGGGCGGAGGCGTCGGCGTTGGGCAGCATCGCCGAGCCGTGGAACGTGCCGGCGTAGGAGTGAAGCTCGACCGATACGCCTGCTTGCAGCATCCCGAGGGCGTAGAGGATGCCTTCGTCGCGCAACGGGTCGAACTCCATCGTCGAGACGTAGGCGGGCGGCAGGCCCGAGAGATCCTTGGCCCGCGATGGCGCCGCGTAGGCTGACACCTCGCCCTGGTGGTCGGGGCCCAGGTAGTGGCGCCAGCTCCAGACCGCGTTCGGGCGGTTCCACAGCGGCGTATCGGTGAAGGCGGTCATGGAAGGCGTTTCCAGGCGATCGTCGAGTTCGGGGATCTCGAGCAGTTGGAAGCACAGCTTCGGTCCCCCGCGGTCCCGAGCGAGAAGGGCAGTCGCAGCGGCGAGTCCGCCGCCGGCGCTCTGCCCGGCCACCGCGATGCGATCCGGATCGACGCCCAGGCTGGCGGCCTGCTCTGCGGTCCACGAGAGAGCCGCGTAGCAGTCCTCGACGCCGGCCGGAAACGGGTGTTCGGGGGCCAGTCGATACTCGACCGACACGACCACGGCTCCCACCTCGGCGCTGACTCGCTGGCACCAGGCGTCCATCATGTCGATGTTGCCGATTATGAAGCCGCCACCGTGGATCTCGAAAACGCAGGGCAACTGGCCGTCCGGGGTGTTTTTCGGACGGTAGATCCGGATCGGCACGTCGGGGTCGCCGGCGCGGCCGGGCACGTCTCGGTCTTCTTTCAGCACGTCCTTGCGGTCGGGCGGAGGCTCCACGAACAGGGCGCGGCTGTTGCGCGTCTCCTCGACCTTCTCGGTGCTCGAGAAGTCCATTTCGGTCGGAAGCAGGGGCAAGATCGGCTCGAAGTCGGGGTCGTAGCGGCGTTCGGTCATGTCCCGATGCTACTCCTGCGCGCCGTTCTGCGCGATCAGACATCGCTGTATACTCCCCCACTCCAGGAGGACGCTGCGCATGTCGATCGACAGTCGAACTCGTCTCCGCCGCGATGTTCGAGACGCCCCGAGGGACGAGATCTTCGATTCGATCCTGCCCGACGCGATCGAGCGCAACTCCGAACTCGCGGCCCGCGGCGTGCTCTACAAGGAGCTTCCTTCCCTCGGCCTGAGCGTCGAGGGCCGCAGCGTCACGCTCGCGGAGCGCGACGGCAAGCTGCGGCTCGAAGAAGGTGAGAAGAGTGCCGCCGCGGTCGCCGTGTTGGGCGCCAAAGCCCTGTCGGAGCTGGTCCAGGATCAGCGCACCACGATGGGTCTCGCGATGAACTCGATGGTGGAGGTGGACCGCGCCGTCTTCGATGGCTGGATCGGCTGGGAGCCGGTCTTCCGCGCTCTGCTCGACGCCCGGCCCGTTCACGAGGCCGGGGACGTCGTGCTCCGGGATCGCGACGGCGGCCCGCTCGACCTGAGCCGCCACTTCCACCTCGACGACGACCGCGAAGAAATCGCCCACTTCCTGCACGAAGCGGGATTTCTTCACGTCACGGGTGTCTTCGAAGAATCCGAGATGGCCGAGGTTTCAGCAGACATCGACGCGGCTCTCGCGCGCGCCGAGCCCGACGACGGGGCCTCCTGGTGGGCCGGTGATTCGGAGGGGGTGAAGCAGCCGGTTCGCATCCTCTGGTTCCACGAGCAATCCGCGGCGCTTCGAGAACTTCTGAAGGACGAGCGGCTGCAGTGGGTCGCGGACCTCACGGGTGACGGCCACGACGGCTCGAAGATGGGCGCCGAGGGGCTCGTCAAGCCGCTCGATATCCAGACCGGGCTCTCGGACCTGCCCTGGCACAAGGACTGCGGGCAGGGCGGTCACTCCTACTCGTGCAGCGGGCTGACGGTCGGGATCTCGGTGACTGGCGCCGATCAGCGCTGTGGGGCGTTGGGCGTCGTGCCCGGCTCGCATCGTGCGAACGTGCAGACCGCAGGTCGCGACGAGAGTCTGGATCTCGCACCGATCAAGCTCGAGACCCGAACCGGGGATATCACAGTGCACTGCAGCGACACACTGCACCGCGCGCATCGGCCGCTCGATCGACCCCGCAAGGTCGTCTACACCGGCTTCGGGTTGCCCCCCAACGCCGGGAGACGTGATCCCCGAGGTATCGAAGCAAGCGCAGCGGGCCGCGCGCGCGCGGCTCACGAACGTGCGGGATCGAATCCAGGACGCCGGCGGCGACACCTAGCCGCGGGGCTTGCGGCTAGAAGGCGCGGTAGCGCCGCTGGACGTGACGTTGGCGGATCCGGATCTGCTCGCGGCGCTCTTCGGGGCTGACTCGCCGGGTGTCCGCGTGCAGGTGCTTGTGGACTTCGTCGAAGCCGACCTTCCTGGCGCTGATGCGCGGCCAGCTTTCGGGCGGCGGCGTCTCGCTGTAGGCCCAGCGGGGTGTCAAGAAACCCTCGGGATGACCCGTGGTGTCGAGCCAGTTCGCCACGCCCGGGTCGCGGTGGGCGACCACGAGACGGATGACTCCGTCCGGGTCCACTTCGGTCTGGGCGCCGTTGAGGCTGCCCAGGCTGTTCGAGTACTCGATGGACTCGCCCCAGAGGTTGCCGAGCTGGAAGCCGATGTACTGGGGCTCGAGCGGGATCTGGTTCTCGACGACGAGTGCCTCGTCGGGTCCCAGCTCGAAGACGCCGCCCGCGTAGAGGTTCGTGCTCATGCCCCCGCCCGTCGCACCCGAGGCAGCGTTGATCGTGTTGAAGGCGTTGCGCGGGAACTCGACGCCCGGGATGCCTCCTTCGCGGGGACCGTAGGTTCCCATCAGGATCGTCCAGAACGCGTTCCAGAATTGCATCTGATTGCGGACCAGTTCGCCGCAGCGTCGCAGCTCGGCGGCCGCCTGCTCGGGCCCGTAGGCGGGAGGCGCGGTTCCCTCGGCGCCAACCTGGTGGACCTCGAAGTGGACGGCGTCCTCGTGCTCCCAGTCGTTGAAGAGCTGACGACCGCTGACGTAGTTGGCGTAGCGCTCGGGCGGCATGTCCGGATCGGTCGGGTGCGGGTGGCCGACCCGCTTCAGCGTCGAGATGAAATTGCCCGTGTGTCCCTGCGGGCGCTCGGGCGCGAGCAGGATCTCGAAGCTGCCGTCCTCCCCGATGTGGAGCTGGCTCGAGTCGAGGCGCCCGGTCTGGGTCTTCAGACCGGGTGTCAGCTCTCGCAGGTCGCCCGAGTCGCCGGCGAGCACCCCCGAGCTGGTCTCGAAGATGATGTAGTGCGGTGTCTTGCGGCCGTCTTCCACCCGTCCGCGGATCTGGTACTGCTCGCGTCCGTCGATCGGTGCATAGAAGTAGACGGCGTCCGCGTTGTCGATGGTGGCCCGGTTGATGATCGAGAGCGCGTTGCGGAAGTGCGGACGCACCGGGTCTTCGTGGAACGCCCGCTCGATGGCGCTGTGCACGAAGCCCATCAGGTAGCGGTGGCCTTCGGCGAGGTTGCGCGCGTTCTGCGGCGCGGGCATCAGATCGCTTTGGTCGATCGCGTCACGAGCGCGCTGCAGGTTCTCGATCATCTCGTCCCAGGCGGCGCGCAGGTCCTTCTGCGGATCGGGCATCATGCTTCTCCTTGAATCGGCGGGGCTTCCGATGCGTCGTCGTCGGCGTCCCACCCGAAGCGCTCGAAGAGATCTCCGAGTTGCTCGCGGATCACGTCGCCCTCGAGGCCAAATTCCTCGAGGCTGTAGCTGTGGCTCGTCTTGTGCTCGCGCTTGCCCTCGCTGGCGAGGGTCTGCCGGAACGCGTCGGACATCGGCAGGCCCAGGTCCCGATAGACCTTCTCGATGGCCGCGGCCGGATCGGACGTGAGGTCGCGATAGTCGACCACTGCGCCCCGGGTCTCCGGGTGCGCGGAGAGAGTTTCCAGCGGGTGTCGGTAGCTGTGCCACGACTGGTTGGCCAAGATCTGCAGGCATCTCTGCTGCCGCGCTTCCTCCCAACCGAGCTGTCTCCAGCCGCTGCTGACCAGCTTGAGGAGGCTCGGGATCGTGTCGCGCGGGTCGCGAACGTTCACGACGAACTTCGCGTCGGGGAAGGCCTGCACGAGCGACTCGACGCGCCCCGCCCACAGCGGATTCTTCGCGATGTGGGTCTTCTCGGGTCCGTTCAGATACAGCTGGCGGCGGACCAGCTTGCGGTACATGTCGTTGTAGCGCCGGCGCTTCGCCTCGGGCCAGTCGTTCATGTGGTAGAAGTCGAGGTCGCCCATGTAGGGCATCTTGGTGATCCAGAAGCCCGATGCCATCGAGTAATAGAGCGAGATGTCGTCCTCGTCGGGGATCGTGAGGCCCATCGCGTGCATGTGGCGGCCCGGGCCGTACCGGCGTTCTTCCCAGGCGGCGACGCGCTTCGCGAAGAAGCCCCCGAGCAGCCGTCGGTCGAGCCGGATCCCCGCGCGGATCAACTTCTTCTGCAGCAGCGAGGGGAAGTAGCACTCGTAGAGGAGAAACGAGCTGAAGCGCCCCTCGTCCCGGCTCATGAGCCGGTGCGTCAAGGTCGTTCCGCTGCGGGCGTGTCCGACCATGAAGACGGGCTCGACGATCTTCACCTTCCAGAGCCCGGGAAACAGAATGCCGTCCAAAAAGAAGCAGATGGCGTGAAAGGTCGCCACGATCGGAACCGCGAAGAGCAAGATCGCGAGGTAGTAGTATCGGGCCTTCGGGACGGCCTCGTTCCGGGCCAGCCCGATCATCTTGAAGTAGTTCGCGAAATCGAAGTAGAAGAACATGGACTCAGGCGGTTGCCTCGACGTCGGCCTCCATGAACGCGTCGCCGAGAACCTTCCGGGCATCGAGACTTCTCACCTTGCGACCGGTTTCGTGGACGATGTCGCGGCTGTAGACCACGCGCCCCACGTGCCGGCCCGTGCACAACTCGAGCGCCCCTTCCGCCATCATCTCGACCGGCTCCACCATGTCCGGGTTCTTGCGCGCGATGTCGCGCACGTAGTCGGCGCCCTGGGTGAGAACGATTGCCACCGGCGCCATCGCGTTCACGAAGATGTCGTATTCAGCGACCTCGTGTGCGAGGGCCTGGGTGTAGCGATCGAGCGCGGCCTTGGTGGCGCCGTACGGGCCGATGATGAGAGCCGCGGTTTTCGAATCGCGGTAGGGCACGGCGGGCTGCAGGGCCGTGGCGCTGCCGATGTTCAGGATCCAGCCTCCCCCGCGCTGCTTCATGTCGGGGATCGCCTGTTGGGCGAGGTCCACGGGCGCGTTGAGGTTGAGCTCGTACATGAAGTTCCGGTCCTCGGTGGTGGCCTCGCTGGGAAGCTTCATGCGCGCGCCCGCCGCGTTGTTGACCAGGATGTCGATCGGACCGAAGGGCTGGCTCGCGCGCTCGATCAGGCCCTGGCGCGCCTCGACGTCCGAGAGGTCTGCGGCAACGGCCGCTGCCTTGCCGCCCGCGGCCTGGATCTGGGAGACCGAGTCCTCGAGCGTGCCCTCGAGCGAACCGTGTGCGCCCATGCGCGACGCGCACAACACCATCGAGGCGCCCTCGGCCGCGAAACGACTCGCGATAGCGCGCCCGATTCCGCGGCTCGCGCCGGTTACGAACGCGACCTTGCCGTCACAACTTCCCATCGTGAGCCCTCCCGAACGCGATGAAGCGCTGATTCTATCCCAGAACCATTTGACTCCGACAAGCAGCTTCCTGAGAATCCGTGCGTGCCCCCGATTCGCGCAGTCACGGCTCCGGGCGAGACGCTGGTCGAGGTGCTCGTCGATGGGTTCTACGAAGACCCCTTCATGAGCTGGATCTTCGTCGATCCGGAAACACGCGGCGAAGCGCTCGCGAAGTGGTTCCGTTTCTGGATCGAACTGTACGGCAGTGATGGGCGGATGTTCTTGACCGAGGACGACTCCGCGGGCTCTCTATGGGCCATGCCCGAGGCTCGCGGGGTCGATGCCGACGTGATGCCGGACTTCATTGCGCTGATCGCACCGTGGAACGGCGAGCGGACGACGCTCGTGCTCGAGGGCCTCGGCGGCCTCACGCATCCGGACGAGACGCACTGGTACCTGAACTCGATCGCGGCCCGCCGCGGGCGGCAGGGCGCCGGCCTCGGAGCCGAGTTGCTCGAGCCGATGCTCGAGGAGGCCGATGCCGCGCACACGTCCGTCTACCTCGACTCTTCCAACCCCCGAAACCTGAGCTTCTACTACCGCCATGGCTTCGAGCCGCACCGCGACTGTGTCGTGATGCCCGAAGACGGCGCGCGCGTTCAGCCGATGTTCCGCACCGCACGCTGAACGCGGTGCGGATCTAGCCGGCGGTCAGGGCCCGGCTGCCGGCGCGGATCGCGGCAGAACCTCGATTGCAAAGAAGGGACACGCTCGCGCGGCTTCGCGGATCCGGGAGTCGTCCTCGCGGGGCGCATCCGCCGCCCGGCTCTTGCCATCGCTTCCGAGCGAGAACGTCCCGGGCGCGTGCCGTGCGCAGGCCTGGGCGCCCCGGCATGCGGTGCGGTCGATCCGAATCTCCAGTGCCGCCCGGGTCACGCCGCGATGTACTTCTCGAGCAGCGTGTGGAAGTGGCGGATCTTCGTCTCCTGGTAGTTCGCGAAGGTCGTGTGGGTGTGCTGCCGGCTCTTCAGTCCGAGCTGCACCTTCGGCAGGTTGAAGGTGTCCTGGGCGAAGATCTTGCAGAGCGGGCCCAGCTCGGGCGCCTCGGTCCACGGCTCGTCGAAGTCCAGCCAGTGGACGTCGCAGGGCGGGGGGCGACGCCCGCGGAACGGAGACAGGTAGATCACCTCCATGATCGAGCAGTGGGGGTCATTGCCGTACGGTCGGAAGCGATAAGTAATGCGGTTGTAAGCACCCCAGGGATGGAAGTTCGGAAACAGCGTGTAGTAGAAGGAATCGTTCAACTCGGCGTCGGTCAGGGAGGTCACCGACGGGACGGCCGCCTGCAGCTGCATGCGCGCCATCTGCGCCATCAACTGCCGCGCAGTCATGTTCTCGGGCACCCGGAAGAAGGGTTCGGCATCGAGGCTCGTGGTGACGATCGCCCCGAGCATCTCCTGTTCGTCGGGCACATAGTCGATGTGCGGACTGGGTGTCATGTTCGCGGTGATGGCGCGCGAGAAGTTGTCCCAGGCGTCGTACTGGGAGTTCGAGTCCCCGATGCCGGAGAGGATCTGGGGATGGGTCGCGACGACGTGGTAGGCCTCCATGAAGGCTTCTTGCGCGACCTTCCAGTTGCATCGCAGCAGGTGCGCGATGTGCGCCTCCTTGTATCGATCCTCGAGCGGCCAGCGCTCGAAGTGATTCGGAAGGTCGCCGATGTAGGACTCGAACGATTCGCAATTCGGGTCCAGGTTGATGAAGACGAAGCCGCCCCAGGTGGCCGTGCGGAATTCGGGCAGGTGGTACTCGTCGCGCTCGACGTGCGGAAAGTCCCAGCGGCAGGGCACCTCCTTGAGGCTGCCGTCGAGGTTCCAGGTCCAGCCGTGGAAGGGACAGCGCAGCTCTTCGCTGCGTCCGGCCCGATCCTTGAGGGCGCGGCCCCGGTGCAGGCAGGTGTTGGGAAACGCTCGGATCGCCCGGTCCTCGCCGCGCACGATGAGCACCTGCATCTCGGCGATCTCGTAGACGCTGTGATCGCCGGGTTCTGGGATCTCTTCCTCGCGGCACGCGAATTGCCACACCTTCTTCCAGACCTTCTCGACTTCGAGGTCGTGGAACTCCGCCGACGTGTAGCGCTCGAGGGGAACGCGCACGACCGGCAGCTCTCGAGCTGACTCGAGGCGCAGGACCTCGGGGACCGGCCGCGTATCGCTGTCGAGCAGCTGCTGGTACGAGATGCCGGCAGAGCGCGGGCCCTGGCCGCTCGGGGCGGGTAGGAGAGGCTCGATCGTCATGGCTTCGTCTCCTCGAGCGGGTCGTTAGAACGCGGCTCGCTTGGTGAAACCGCCGTCCACGACGAGATTGGCTCCGGTGATCAGGCTCGCGGCCGGGCTCGCCAGGAAGACGACGGCGCGCGCCACTTCCTCGGGCGTGCCCATGCGGCCGATTGCGCACTGGGCGAGCGCGCCTTCGTACATGGCGGGCATGGCCTGCTTGATCATCTCCCAGTTTCCGCCCTCGAAGTAGATCGGGCCCGGGGACACCACGTTCACGCGGATGCCCTGCGGCGCCAGCGCCTGCGACATGTCGGAGGCGTGGCTGATCAGGGCCGCCTTCATGGAGTTGTAGGCCTGGGGGATGCCCAGGTACTCGAGCGCCGCCGTCGAGCTGATCAGCACGATCGAGCCCGCGTCCGACTCGGCCAGGCATGGCGTCGCGGCACCGATCCCGCGGACCGCGCCCATCATGTCGACGTCGAAGGTGGGCTGCCAGGCGCTCTCCCCGGGTCCGCCGCCCGCGCTCGCGTTGCTGACGAAGATGTCCAGACCGCCGAGTGCCTCGGCGGCATCCGTGATGAAGAGTTTCAGCGCATCGCCGTCCGCGACGTCGACGGCCCGGGTGAAGGCCTTGACGCCGCGTGCCTCGAGATCCTTCTGGGTCGTCTCGAGTCCCGCTGCTCCTCGCGCGCAGACGGCGACATCGCAGCCCTGGTCGGCCAGGGTCTGGGCGATCGAGAGCCCGATGCCGCGCGTGGCGGCGGTGACGAGTGCCTTGCGTCCGTTGAGTCCGAGATCCATGCCTTTCTCGCTCCCTGTTCCGGTGGGGTTCCGGGAATTCGCAGTTAGGTCGGGCACCGATACGCCACCCGGGCCGTCCGGTTCTGGAGTCGCGGGCCCGGTCGGCCCGCGACGGGTGATCGAAGGCCCGGCGATGAAGCCGAGCAGGTGCGGATCGGCCTCGCGCAGCTCGCCCTTCAGCCAAGTGCCGTCGGGTTGGAAGACACCCCGTCGGCCGTCGCGGTCCTCCACCTCTACGCTGCCGTCATCGCGCGCGGTGTAGATGCCGCCGGTGCGGGGGTGACGGAGCTTCACGCTGCGACCCTTCGGCGTCGGCGACGCGCATCGCCCTGGCTCTCGCGGGCAATCTTCTCGAACGCGGTACGGCTCGCGCCGGACGTGACTCCGAGCATCGTGGTGGCCGCCTCGAAGCGCGCCGCAGCCCGCAGCGCCGCCGCCGACAGCCCACCTCGCGCCCACTCGATCGATGTCATGTCGAGATGTGCGTGCAGTCGCTCGCCCAGCGCGGCGAGGTCGACCCAGGGCGCGAGATCGCCGGCTTCGAAAAGTTCGTCGAGCGCGATCGCGATCTCGCGCGCCACGGCGCCCGCGACGTGGCGACGGGACGGGTCGGTGAGCTCCGCACCGAGAAGCACGAGCACCAGCGCACGGTAGTAGCGGGGACGGCGGAGCAGTTGGCTCACGGTTGCGTCGACGACGGCGATCAAGTCGCCGCGGGCGCGTTGCAGGTCTGCGACGAAGCGCCGGGTCTGCTCCTTGACGGCCGCGAAGAGCACCTCTTCCTTGCTTCCGACGAGGTTGTAGACGGTCGGCACCGTCACGCCGCTGCTACCCGCGAGGTCGCGCATCGTGAGGCCCTCGTACCCGCGGCTCTCGATCAGCCCGCGCGCCGTTTCGAGGATGCGCTCGCGGCGCGCGTCCATCTGCTGCCTGCGGGTAAGATCTGCCATCGAGCTTCGATTCAACCATTAAAACGCGTTAAAATCAATCTCTTCCTGGCTGCGGGGCTCTCTGGGTGCGCATCAATGCCCGTTGGCGTCGGCTGCCGACTGTTCTGCGTTCCTATTTCGACTCCCCCTGGGCGCGCCCCTCGGCTTCGAAGTCGGAGCGCATCGTCGCGAAGCGCTGCTCGGCGATGGGCAGCGCGCTCGGGTGCGTGAAGATGTGGAGCCGGTTCTCGCGGATGCCGCGCACCACGATCGGTCCCACGGCTTCGGCCGGCAGGGCCTGGGGAGGGCCTCCGGTCGACGCGTTCGCGTCGATCCCGGGCGGGGTCACGACCTCGGGTCCCCCGAAGCGCTCGGGACGCTGCGCGGCCGAGGTTCGATACAGCTCCGACTGGACGACGCCGGGACACAGCACCGAGACGCCGATTCCCTGCTGGCCGAGTTCGTAGCGCAGGCACTCCGAGTAACCCACGCAGGCGTACTTCGATGCAATGTAGACGCCGATCGGAAATTGTGGCACGGAGACGACTCCGCCGAGCGAGGCGGTGTTGACGATGTGGGCTTCGTCGGCCGCGCGCAGGTGCGGCAGGAACGCGTCCACGGTCTTGACGACGCCGTGCATGTTGACGGAGAACACGTACTCCCAGTCGCTCTCGCTCTTCTCGATCAGCGGACCGATCGGCAGCATCACGCCCGCGTTCGCGCACAGCACGTGGACGCCCCCGAAGCGCGCGACGACCTCCTTCGCGGCGCCCGCGAGCGACTCTGAAGATGTGACGTTCGCCTCCAGGCCGAGCGCCTCTCCGCCCCGGCCCTCGATCTCCCGGGCGACGGCCTGGGCGCCGTCGAGGTTGAGGTCGAGCAGTGCGACCCGCATGCCCTCGTCGGCGAGGCCGAGTGCGATCCCGCGGCCGATGCCGCTGCCACCGCCGGTGACGACGGCCGTTCTCCCGGTGAAGTCCTGCAAGGCAACCTCCTCAGCTTTGAATCTCTTCCCAGAAGGGTTCGAGACGCGGTGCGACGCGAAGTTCGTCCGGGATCTTCTCGCTTCCGATCACGCGGTCGATCTCTTCGTGCAGATGGTAGATCCGGCGTTCCTGGTAGCTGAGCGGGATCGACTCCAGGGCGCCCGACGAGATCGACTGCTGCATCGGGGCGAGGTTCATGAAATCCTCGTTCATGACCGCGTCGAAGACGTGGATGAACATCTCCCAGGTCTTCTCGTGCTCCGGCGTGACGGCCGGCGGGCCGTAGAAGGTCCACTCGACGTCCGTGGTCTGGGCGTCGATGGGCCAGAAGAAGATGAACGGGAAGCCAATCGTGTCGAGCGGCGTGATCAGGTTCGGAAACACGCTGTAGGCCGGGTTGGTTTCCGAGAAGAGCGGGTCGAGGCCGGGGATATCGGGCAAGGGCATCCCGTTCTCGCTCTGCTTCTCGATCGCTTCCTTCCACTTGGGCGTCACCATGCGCGAGTGGCCGTATTGGAACAGGCCCATGGCCGCGCCGCGGTGGTCGAGGAGCTTCGAGACGCTCTGGGCGTGGATCGTCTGCAGGTGATAGGTCTCGAGGAAAGCGTCGGAGACGATCTTCCAGTTGGCGGGGATGCGCTCGAGCCGTGTGCCGTGGGCCCGAAGCTCCGCACCCCCGAGCGGCGACCACTCGTCCGCGATCGGTCCCAGCCACTCGCGTAGAGGAGTTGCATTCGGGTCTTCGTTTACGAACACCCAGCCGTCGTAGATCTCGCAGCGCACCGGCTTGAGGTTCCGCCTCGACTCGTCGAGGTCGCCGAAGTCACGACGGTCGGGCACCTGCAGGAGCGTCCCGTCGAGGTCGTACGTCCAGCTGTGGTACTGGCAGCGGAGCCGCTTGGCGGCGCCGCAGGCGTCTCGAACGACGGGTGCGCCCCGGTGCTGGCAGGTGTTGAAGAAGCCGCGCAGGACTCCGTCGTTGCCACGTACCAGCAGCAGCGGTGAGCCGGTGCGGTCGTAGGTCCGGAAGCTGCCCGGCCCCTCGAAATCCTCGTCGCGACCCACGAGCAGCCACGACTTCTTCCACAGGTGCTGCTGCTCGAGCGCGTAGAACGCCGGGTCGGTGTAGCGCCCGGTCGGGATCGGCGGCAGCACCGGGAATCCCTCCGGCGGCCCCTCGCGTTGCCACTCGAAGTCCATCTGCGCCTGCATGCGCGTCGCCCACGCGGCCTGGTCGATCCCGCTCACTCGATCCCTTCTGCGAACAGCTTCGAGAGCTGGGCGTCGTCGGTCCCGAGCAACGCTTCCAGCCAGCGGTGGAAGCGCTGGCCGCCTCCCTCGTTGCGGCCGAACAGGACTTCGGATTTCGCGCCGGTCTTGACGGCCTTCTGGATGCGGTTGCCCGTGTAGTAGTCCTCGTCGCGGACTACGTGCTCGAGGAAGCTCATGGTGCTCTCGATCTGCGTCTCGCGTTCGGCGTCGGGCTCCGTGGTCGCGAGAAAGTTCTGCACCGTGACGGACTCCTCGGGCGTGGCTCCGGGGAAGAGCTGGGAGACCATGTAGAGCTTGCCGCCGGCGTCGAAGTCCGCGATCGACACGTGCGGGAAGATCGTCCACACCCCCGCGATTAGCGCTGCCGGGTCCCAGTCCTTCTCGGGCTTCTGCTCGAGCTCGAGGTAGGCGGGGTTGGGCATGCTCACGCGCTGGTGCGGCCCCCAGGCGTCGTAGAGCGCGTCGCTCGGGATTTTCGAGCCGAACGAGTTCTTGTGCAGGACCGGCAGGTGATAGAAGTCGAGGTAGCCGTCGAAGGCGAGCTTCCAGTTCGGGCCCTCGACGAGCTGCCGGCCCACGAGATGGCAGTCGTCGAGGTGAAGGTGCGCGAGCAGTTCTTCGTAACCGCACAGGAAAGCATCGAAGTCGGTCTCGACGTTCGGCGTGAGCACTCCGAAGATGAGTCCGGCGCGCTCGGCCACGGGCAAGGGTGTGAGACCCAGGCAGGCGGTGTCGACGTCGCCGAAATCACCGGGGTTGCGAATGCCTGCGAGGGCGCCCCGATTGTCGTACGACCAGCCGTGGTAGGGACAGGTGAATCGGCGCGCGCGGCCGCTCCCCTCCGGCACGACGATCGCACCGCGATGGCTGCAGACGTTCAAGAATCCGTGCACCTCGCCATCCGCGGCTCGCGTCAGCAGCACCGGGACGTCCGCGACGAGCATCGCGCGGTAGTCGCCCGCCTGGCGCAGCTCGGCCGAGAAGCCGAGGACGAGCGGCAGGCGCTTGAAGATGCGATCCATCTCGAGGCGCCAGCGTTCGGGGTCGTAGTAGTTCGCGGCGGGGACGCGGTAGACGCCTTCCGCCTGGTCCACGGTCTTCGCCTTCACATGGGCGAGGTTGCGCTTCGCCATCGCCACGAGCTGGGCGTGGCTCATCGTGGGTTGCAACCGAGCGCAGCAGCGCTCGTCCGCTCGGCGAAGGCCCGGTCGTGATCCCGCCGCTCTACATGATCGACCTGCTTCGGCACGTCACGTATGCTTTACAACGACGGATGTACGAATGCAATCCGGCACCAGAACAGTCCCAGTCTTCATCGACCTGCCTTCGAGTCGGCAGCCAGAATCCCGAGCTGAATGAGGAGCCCCCCGAATGAACGTCCCCTCTCTCTTCGACCTTTCCGGTGATGTCGCCGTTGTGACTGGCGCCGGGCGCGGAATTGGGGAGGGCATCGCCCGCACCCTGGCGGGCGCGGGCGCAGCCGTGGTCGTGGCGGCCCGCCGCACCAACGAGATCGAGAAGGTCGCGGAGACCATCCGCGGCGAGGGCGGCCGTGCACTCGCCGTGACCACCGACGTGACTGACGACGAAGCCGTCGAGGCGCTGGCGCGCGCGGCCATCGACGAGTTCGGCAAGCTCGACATCTGGGTCAACAACGCCGGCGGCTCCCCGATCCAGAAGCCGCTGACGCGTCTCCCGCGCGACGAGTGGGACGCGACCCTCGCGCTGAACCTGACCGCGGTGTGGTCGTGCACGGTGATTGCGGCGCGCCAGATGCAGGAGGGGGGCCGGGTGCTCAATATCTCGTCGCGGGCTGCGGTCGTGCCGGTCCCCGGAAGCGGCCACTATGCGGCTGCCAAGGCGGGCTTGAACTCGCTGACGACGACCTTCGCGGCGGAGCTCGGCCCGAAGATCCGGGTGAACGCGATCATGCCCGGCGCCGTGCCCACAGAGATCATGATGAAGGCACTGCGGCTCGGCGAAGACGACCTGGCCGGGTTCGCGAAGCAGATGCGCCTGCCGGCCGGCCGCCTCGGGACACCCGAGGATCTCGGTGCCGCCGCGCTCTACCTGGTCTCGCCGGCATCCGCCTGGGTGACCGGCGAAGTGCTCAGCGTCTCGGGCGGGATGTAGGTCAGGGTAGCGGTCGCGTCGACTCAGCCCTGGCGGGGCTTCCGCACCAGGTACTCGGCATTCGTGGCGGCGACCTCGCTTCCGTCTTCGCCCCGGATGACCGCGCGCAGCGAAAATTCGGCTTCGCCGTCGCTCTCGAACGTCGCCCGCAACTGCGCTGCATCGGCTGAAGCGAAGAGTGCCTCTGCGGTGATGGCCGAGCGCGCGGGCCGCGTGAAATCGATGGCGACGTTCGTGACGACCGCAAACACCGGCTCCGAGCCGAAGACCGACATCACCACCATGCCGCCCAGGACTTCGGCGGCCGCCCACTGGATGGCCGCGTGGACGGTCGCGATGTGGTTGACGTTGCTCTCCCGCAGCGGCACCGCGCAGCGATAGATTCCGTCCCGCACCGATTCGATCTCGAGCCCCACATAGTGATAGATCGGGAAGTTGTGCTTGAGTCGCGCCTCGATCCGGGCTTCGGGGCTGTCGGTCATTGCGAACCCTGGCTGGGCCGCCTCGCCGCCGCGTTCGTGAGGATCTGGGCGATGCGCGCGGCGGGCAGCTTTGGACGGCGGTCGTAGGTGAGTAAGCCGTTCTCCTCCTGTTCGATGTCGCTGACCTGGGTCCAGCACCAGCCCGCGAAGCCCATGGCTTCGACCGCGCCGACGAGGCCTTCGAAGGCTCGCGCGAGATCCTCGGGGGTCTTCGATTCGGTGTAGACGTGGCGGTCGGGATGGGCGCTGTCGCCTTCGAGCACGCAGCCGATGCCCCCGCACTCGCTCAACACGACCGGTTGCCCCTCGTACTGGGCGCCCTTGCAGAGGGGCGTGCTGTCGTGACGCACCCAGCCGTCGGGCCCGGCGAACTTCTGCATGTCGCCCTGGGCCTCGAACTCGAAATGCCACTCGGTGGCCCAGCGCTCCGCGCGTGCGCTTTCGAGCGTGTGGGTCAAGCGGTCGGGATCGGCTTCGTAGTTATGCAGATCGAAGAGATCGGTCTCCACGTGGTGCCAGCCGCTGTTGTCCACGACCAGTGCTGCGGGGGCCAGCGCCCGCGTTCGAGCCACGGCCTCGCGAGCGCGCTGCTGAAGCGCCGGGTCGTGCCGCACGCCCTTGAGCGTCCACGATTCGTTGAAGGGCGACCAACACACCGCGCTCGGGTGATTTCGGTCGCGCCGGATCCCTCGCTCCCACTCGTCCATCAAGTGCTCGTGGTCGGCGTCCGGGAGCGGGGTGTCGAAAGCTGCGGCAGGCATGTCCTGCCACACGAGCAATCCGAGTTCGTCCGCCCAGTGCCAGAAGCGCGGGTCCTCGAGCTTCTGGTGCTTGCGCACGCCGTTGAATCCGGCCTCCGCGAGCCACGCGAGGTCGAAGCGGATGGCGTCGTCGCTGGGCGGGGTGGTGAGCCCCTCCGGCCAGTAGCCCTGGTCGAGCAGCATGCGAAAGACGATGGGCTCGCCGTTGAGCAGGATCTGCTCGCCCGCGGTTTCGATCGTGCGGAATCCGATGCGGGTCTCGACGCGATCGACGACGGCGTCACCGTCGACGAGCGCGAGCGCCAGGTCGTACAGGGCCGGCCGCGCGGGCGACCAGGGCGCGATGTCCGCGATCCGGGTCTCGAGCCGCGCGTCGCGCGACTCGATTCGCGCGAGTTGTCGTCCCTCGAAGCGAAGCTCGGCGACGAGACCGAGCGCCCGCGGCTCTCCCGCGATCGTGGCGTTGACCGAGAGCGTTCCGTCCGCTGCCGCGAGAACCTGGAAGTTCTCGATGTAGCTGGCGCCCACGCGCTCGATCCAGACGGATTGCCAGATGCCCGTGGATGCGGTGTATCGGATCCCGCGATGCGCGCCCGCGGCTGCGTCGGCCATCTGCTTCCCGCGCGGTCGATCGCCTGCGGTGCGATCCTCGGCGCGGACGACGAGAGTCCGCTCGCCGCCCGCGAAGTTCGTGATGTCGATGGCGAACGGCACGTAGCCGCCCTCGTTCTGGCCCACGGGCTTTCCGTCGATCCACACCGCGCTCTGCTGGTCGATGGCCCCGAAGTGCAGCAACAGGCGACCGCGGTCGGAGTCCGGCACCTGGACGCGCGTTCGGTACCAGACGACGGGATGGAAGCCGGTGTCTGCGACACCACTGGCTGGTGCCTGGTGGGGGAACGGAACCCGGATCTCGAGATCGAACGGCCCTGCCTCGAACCAGTGCTGCGAGAGCCCGGTGTCGGAATCGTCGAACGCGAAGTCCCAGGTGCCGTCGAGCAGCCACCAGTCGGGGCGGAACCGATCCGGGCGGGGATGTCGGCTTCGTTCGTTCACGCCGGGCGCCTCGGCCTCACAGCCGCGCCTCGTAGCTTCGGTAGGTCTTGTAGATGCGGGCTCCCATCTTTTCGAGGGGGCTGCGCATCATGTGATTGTCGGCGAGGATCAACGACGCCTCCGCGGCCTTCACGCCAGCCTCGAGCGCTGCCTCCCAGGTCTTCGCGTAGAGGAGCGAGCCGAGCGGCAGCTTCTGGTATTTCTGCTTGATGCCCAGCATGAAGACCCGCAGGTGGTCGATCTTGCGCCGGCCGGTCAGGTAGTGGAACCAGCCGAACGGAAACAGCCCGCCGTTCATCTTCTTCACGACCTCGTTCATGTTCGGCAGGCTCACCGACAACCCCACGGCCTCGCCTTCGATCTCGACGATGAAGCAGAAGCGCGGGTCGATGAACTGCTCGAAGCCCGCGGCCAGGTACTCGAACTCGACTCGCTCCATCTTCACGTGGCCCCAGTTGTGCTCCCAGGCGTCGTCGTAGATGCCGTGAAGCAGTCCGACTTCGCGATCGAAGTGTTTCATGTCCACGTTTCGGATACTGACTTCCGGGTGCCGGTCGAGGGTGCGCTTCGCGATGCGCTGGATGCGGAGATCGATCGCCCCGGCCTCGAGCCAGTAGGCGTACCAGTCCATCACCGGCTCCAGCCCGAGGGCCTGGTAGTGGCGCTCGAACCAGCTGGCGTTGTGGGGATTGGCGACCATCGGATCGCTGTCGAAGCCCTCGACGAGCAGGCCGAACTCGTGGTTGGTGTTGAAGTTGGAGGGTCCCAGGGCGCGGTTCATCCCCTGCTCGCGCAGCCACGCAGTGGCCGACTCGAAAAGCGCCCGCGAGACCGCCTCGTCGTCGATGAACTCGAAGAAACCGAAAAAGCCGGCGCCCGGATCCTCGCGCTGGTAGTTGTGGTCCACGGCGGCACCGATGGTGCCGACGGCTTCGCCGCCGCGCGTCGCCAGGAAGCACTGCACGTCTGCGACCCGGAAGTAGGGATTCACGCTGGGGTCGAGGAAGCGCTTGCGCTCGAACACGAGCGGTGGAACCCAGTGTGGTTCGTCGCGGTAGATGCGCCACCACGAGCGGACGAAGGCAACGACGTCGTCGGGGAGCGAAATCGGGCGAATCTCGACCGTATCGCTGCTGCGCGTTTCTCCTCGAGGCTGCGACCGACGCATCGTCACAGATGCTACCCCTTCGGAGGTCCCGGCGAGGGCCTCGGACGAGGAGAATCCCGTGAGCTACATCCGCATCGAAAAACCCCGGCCCCACACGAGCGTCATCGTGATGGATCGTCCCGAGCGCATGAACTCGATGGCCTTCGAGCAGGCGATTCCGCTCCGGGATGCCATGTGCGAGGTCGCCGAGGACAACGACACCTGGTGCGTGATCCTGACGGGGACGGGGCGCGGCTTCTGCTCCGGCGCGGATACGCAGCACACCGAGCCGCCGCCGAATATCGATGGGCTGACGCTGACGCGAATCGCCTCGCGCTCGATGCGGATCCTCGCAGACCTGGTGCCGACGATGCGCCGAATGCCCCAGCCGGTGATCGCCGCCATCAACGGTGCGGCGATCGGCGGGGGCATGTGCCTGACCCTCGGCGCCGACATTCGTCTCGCGGCGGAGTCGGCCTACTTTCGCGCCGCCGGAATCAACAACGGCCTCACGGCCACCGAGCTGGGACTCTCCTTCCTGCTGCCCCGCGCAATCGGAAGCTCTCGCGCCTTCGAGATCATGCTCTCGGGCCGGGACGTCTCTGCACGGGAGGCCGCCGAGATCGGCCTCGTCTCTCGCACGCTCCCCGACGACCAACTGATGGACGCGGCGCTGGATCTCGCGGATCAGATCAACGGCTGGAGCACCCAGGGCGTGCAGCTCACGAAGCGGATGATGTGGTCGGGCCTCGAAACCGGAAGCCTCGAGGCTGCCATCGATCTCGAGAGCAGCACCCAGCTCTTCGTCCGCCTCACCACCCAGAACTTCGAAGAGGCTACCCGCGCGAGGCAGGAAGGGCGCAAGCCCGACTTCAAGGACTGAGCGGCCTATGCTCGCGGCCCGCGATCTCTGAAGAAAAGAGGAGCAGATCCATGGGTCAATCGGCACGACAGCTTCGCTCGACCGTTACATCGGAAGGGCAGCTCGAGCTCTCCCTCGCCACCATCGAGGTTCCGGATCCCGGTCCGGACGAAGTCGTCGTGCGGATCGAAGCTTCGCCCATCAATCCCTCCGACCTGGGCCTGTTGTTCGGGCCTTCGGACATGCGGACCGCGAAGGCCACGGGGACGCCCGAAGAGCCGGTCGTGACGGCGGACATTCCGAGCCACTTGCTCGCGGGCGTGGCGGCGCGCCTCGATCAATCTCTGCCGGTGGGCAACGAAGGGGCGGGCGTCGTCGTCGCCGCGGGCGATTCAGAGCCGGCCCAAGCGCTGCTGGGCAAGACGGTGGGCGTCATCGGGGGTGCGATGTACTCCCAATATCGGACCGCCAAGCCCGGCCAGTGCCTGGCCTTCGCCGACGGAACCGAGCCGGCCGAGTGCGCGTCGTGGTTCGTGAACCCGCTGACGGCGCTGGGCATGGTCGGGACCATGCGGATGGAAGGCCACACCGCGTTGGTGCACACGGCGGCAGCGTCCAACCTGGGGCAGATGCTGAACAAGCTCTGCATCCAGGACGGCGTCTCGCTGGTGAACGTCGTGCGAAGGCCCGAGCAGGAGGACTTGCTGCGCGGGATCGGCGCGAAGCACGTCGTCGACTCGAGCGCGGAGACGTTCAAAGCCGACCTGGTCGCGGCACTCTCGGAGACGGGTGCCACCCTCGCGTTCGACGCCACGGGTGGCGGAAAGCTCGCGAGCCAGATCCTGGCATGCATGGAGGTCGCACAGAACGCCACCGCCAAGGACTACAACCGCTACGGCTCGACGACCCACAAGCAGGTCTACATCTACGGCGGCCTCGACCGCTCGACCACCGAGCTCAACCGCAACTTCGGGATGGCCTGGGGGATCGGGGGCTGGCTGCTCACGCCCTTCCTGCAGAAAATCGGCTTCGAGGAAGTCGAGAAGCTGCGTCAGCGCGTCGCCTCGGAGATCAAGACCACCTTTGCGAGCGGCTATACGAAGCAGGTCTCGCTCGCCGAGGCGCTGCAAGTCGACGCCATCGCCACCTACGGGCGGCAGGCCACTGGAGAGAAGTATCTGGTCACCCCGCACAAGGGCGCCTGAAGGACACGTGCGGCCGACAGGATTCCCGTGACGGCAGTCTTCACTCCCCTGCGTGTCTACGGCGCCGAGGTCTCCTACTTCACCGGCAAGCTCGAGGGCTACCTGAGGTACAAGGAGATTCCCTACGAGTTGATCTCGGCGAGGCCCTCTGCCCGGATCGCCAGGAATACGGGTGTCGCGCAGATGCCTGCGGTTCAGTTGGCCGACGGGCGCTGGCTGACCGACACCACTCCGATCATCGCCTGGCTCGAAACCCAGTTTCCCGAACCCCGGGTGATCCCGGCCGACCCGTTGCAGTCCTTCTTCAGCCGGTTGCTCGAAGACTACGGTGACGAGTGGCTGTGGCGGCCGGCGATGCACTACCGCTGGTTCTACCGTGCGGATGCCGCCCACCTGAGTCGAAAGATCGTCGACGAGCTCGCAGGCGATATTCCCTTGCCCGCCTTTCTCAAGCGCTTCGCGATCCGCACCCGCCAGCGTCTCCTGTTCACGCGTGGGGACGGAGTCACGCGGAAGACACGGGCACACGTCGAGGGCAGTTACCTGCAGACGCTGCAGCAGTTGCGGGCGATGCTCGCGGTGCGCCCCTTCCTGCTCGGCGACGTGCCGACGCTGGCGGACTTTGGCTTCTTCGGCTCGATGTTTCGACATTTCGGACTCGACCCGACTGCTTCCAGGATCATGCGCGAGACTGCGGCCGACGTGTATGCCTGGGTGGCCCGCGTGTGGGACGCACGCGCGAGCCGCGGCGGGGGAGCGCTGGCCTCGGGTATCCCGAGCGACTGGGGGCCGCTGCTCGATTCGATCGGTTCGACGTACCTGCTCCACCTGTGTGCCAACGCAGAAGCCTGGGCGGCCGGGAAGAGTCACTTCGAGGTCGAGATCGAAGGCGTGCGCTATCGCCGCCTGCGCACGGCCCGCTACCGGGTCTGGTGCCTGGAACAACTCCGAAGCCACTACGATGCGCTGCCGGAGCCCGCGCGACACGAGGCTCGAAGCCGTCTCGAAAAGCACGGCTGTTGGGAGCCGCTCTGGCGAGTCGCCGAGCCTGCCTCTGGGATCGACCCCGAAGGCCGCGCGCCCTTCGCGAACGGCTCCTCGATGACGGGCCTCCGCTGAGCCCTCGGGCCGTTCTGAGGCTCGTCGAAGGCAAGGGGTTGCGCGTTGGTGTGTAAAAGGGCGAAGATGGCGACGGTTGCCCAGAGAGTCCTTCCCTGGCTGCTCGCGGCGAGAAGGCTGTCAGGCGCAACCGGATACGGAGCAGCTGGGTTGTCCTGAGCCGGACGATCCACCGCCTGGAGAAAGTGGGCTGCGTTCGGACCCTGAGAAGTGGGTCGTGGACGTGGCCAGCAAGCTTGTAGCCGAGCTTTAGAGGCCTTTAGCGAGTCGAGCTTGGCAGGCGCGTGAGAAGCGATGTTGCGCCTGTCGGGGTGTGAGTCCCCCGAACCCGGACGTTTCGAGTCCCGGAGTTCCAGGCAGAGTCTGGCTGGAGGCAAACGACAGTAGGGTGAGGATTTGACTGCACGGAAGAAGACGGCCGCCAAGAAGAAGGCGACGGCCAAGAAGACGGTTGCCAAGAAGGCGACGGCCAAGAAGACGGTTGCCAAGAAGGCGACGGCCAAGAAGACGGTTGCCAAGAAGGCGACGGCCAAGAAGACGGTTGCCAAGAAGGCGACGGCCAGGAAGACGGTTGCCAAGAAGGCGACGGCCAGGAAGACGGTTGCCAAGAAGGCGACGGTCAAGAAGACGGTTGCCAAGAAGGCGACGGCCAGGAAGACGGTTGCCAAGAAGGCGACGGTCAAGAAGACGGTTGCCGCGGAGCCGTCTGGTTCCAATCCTGTCGCGGCCGCCGACAAGCCGGGCCGCCGGAACCGCCACAGAGCCCCGCGCAGGTCCGCGGATGCGCCGATTTCGCAGGGCGCGGTGGCTCGCGCCCCCGCCAACCCCGGTCCGCAGTCCGTTGAGACGAAGGCGTCGACTCGCGACGCGAGCGCGCGCGGCCAGGGCGAAGGGGCCCGCTCCGATCGAAGTCAGGGCCAGCCCGCGGGTTCTTCTCAGGCCGACGAACGGCGCGAGGGAAGTCCGAACCGTCGTCGCCGTCGGGGCCGTCGTCGGCGAGGTCGTGGGCGCCGGGGGGGAGGCGCCGGCCGCGAAGGGGGGCAGGGCGAGCGCGGGGAAGCCAGTGCCGAAAAGAGTGGCCGGCCGACGCGGCGGCGGCGGCCCAACCGCGGTCGCCAGCGCCAGCGTCGGCGTCGAGGCAATGACGAGTCGGAGCGGGCCTCCGAGCCCGAGATCCAGCGCCCCTTTGTCCCGCCGACCACCGTCGAAGAGGCTGGCCAGGCTCTCGGGATCGATCGCCTCTACCCGGAGCAGGAAGCCGCAATCGCCCACGCCATGAGCGGCGGTGACTCGCTGGTCATTTTGCCGACGGGATTCGGGAAGTCGGCCTGCTTCCAGATTCCGTCGATGCTGCTCGAACAACCGGTCGTCGTGATCTCACCGCTCCTCGCGCTGCTCGAAGACCAGACGAAGAGCCTGCAGAAGCGCGGCATACCGGTGGTGCGCTTCGATGGCACCATCCGCGGCAAGGCGCGGAGTGCAGCGCTCGAGCGCGTTGCTGAGGGCGGGCCGCTTCTCGTCATGACGACGCCCGAGACCTTGGCGGGTCAAGATTTGCTGCCGGTTCTCGCGAAGACCGGCATCTCGCTCTTCGCGGTAGACGAGGCGCACTGCGCCTCGGAGTGGGGACATGATTTCCGTCCCGCCTACCTGCGGCTGGGAACCTTGCTGGAGCGCTACGGTCGGCCGCCAGTCATGGCGATGACCGCCACTGCCACCGAGCCTGTTCGAGAAGATCTGCGCCGTATCCTCCAGCTTCGCGACCCGCTCGAAATTGCGGCGTCTCCACATCGGCCGAACCTCGCCTTCGACGTGATCGAGTGCGGCAGTACGGCGCGGCTTCGCGCGCTGGGTCGACTGATGCTGCGATTGCGGCGCCCGGGGATCGTCTACTGCTCGACCACGAAGGATGTCGATGCGGTGTACGGGGCGCTGAAGGAGATGGGAATCCCCGTGAACCGCTACCACGGTGGGATGAACGGCAGCGAACGCAAATCCGAGCAAGAGCAGATGATGAAGCCCGGCCAGCGACGTGTCATGGTCGCTACGAGCGCATTCGGACTCGGGATCGACAAGCGGGACTTTCGCTACGTATTGCACTTCCAGACGCCGGCCTCGCTCGAGCAGTACGTGCAGGAGGCCGGCCGTGCGGGTCGAGACGGGCGCCGCTCGCACTGCATCCTCCTCCACCACGAGATGGACCGGGACATCCACGAGTTCCTGCTCAGCCAGAGTCGCGTGAATCCGATCCAGCTGTTCCAGGTGGCGAAGGCTCTGGCCTTCTACGTCGAAGAAAATCGCGACCCCAGTGTGGTGGACTTGGCGGCTTCTTCGAGAGTCTCCCAGAGAGTCACCGGCGCCGCGGTCGCGATGTTCGAGTCTGCGGGGCTGGTCCACCTCGGTGATTCCAAGCAGGTCGAAACGCTCGTGACACACAAGGAACTCGTGCAGGAAGCACGTCGCCTGCGAGAACAACTGCGTACCTTGCGGAACAAGGACTCCACCCGCATGGACGCGATCCACAAGTACGCGATCGCCGAGCGTTGCCGCGCCCAGTTGGTCGGCGAGTATTTCGACGTCGTCGTCGAGGAGGAGTGCGGTATCTGCGATGTCTGTCGTCGCGCTCCGAGTCGGCCTCTCACATTCTTCGAGCCGATCCGGAAGCGAACCCCGAAACGCAAGAAATCATCCCGGAAGTCGCGAGGCAAGAAGCCGGCGCGGAGGCGTCGGAAGCGCCAGCCGGCGCCCAAGGCGACCTAGAAAACCGCGGCACGCTGTTCGATCGCGCTGTACGCGACGGCGTCGGGCTCTCCGCTCAGACGCCCATCAACTCGGCGAGTGATTCGCCGTAGAATTGCTCGCGCGTGTGCGTGTCGCGATCGGCGAGGAGGTCGTCGAAGATCTTCTTCGGCTCGCGAGTGCCCTCCGGGTGCGGGTAGTCGGAGGAGAAGACGAGAACGCCTTCCGGCGACCGGCGCATGATGCCGTCGAGGCCGGGCTCGCTCGCCAGCGCGGAGACGCGCACCTGGCGCTGGAAGTACTCGCTGGGCTGGAGTTTCAGGTGGCCGAAGTCGTCGCTCATGCCACCGGCCGCGCTCTTCGACCGCTCGACGCCGGCATCGAGCCGTGAGAGGAAGCCGGGGATCCAGTGGGTGCCGAGCTCGGATACGATGAAGCGGAGCTTCGGGTGGCGCTCGGGAACACCACGCAGGATCAGGGCCGACAGCGCCAGCTCGGGCACCAGGCGTCTCACGAACGCGTTGTACATCAGCGAGAAATCCATCGGGTGCCCGCCGTTGTCGATCCAGCCCGGGTCGACCGCGGCCCGGCCGCCACCCACGTGGAGCATGATCGTCATGTCCAGATCGACGACGGTCGACCAGAAGCGCTCGAAGTCGGGATGGGCGAGGGACTTGCCCCCGGCCGGTTCTGCCCGGATCTGCACGACCCGACTGCCCAGCGCACGCATCCGCTGGATCTCGGCCAGGCTCCACTCGAGATTACCCAGATCGACGAGGCTGACGGGAATCAGCCGATCCGTGCACCCCTCGAGCTGGTGGGCCGCCCAGGTGTTGTAGGCGGCGAGCGCTTCGAAGGCGATCTCGCGCAGGCCCTGTTGCATGGCGGCGCGATAGGGCATGTAGCCCAGGGTCGGCAGCATCACCTGGACGTCGATTCCCTTCTTGTCGGCCCATGCCAGGCGAGCCTTGCCCTCGTACTGGGCGGGCGACCAGCCGCGTGCCGCCTGCATCTCGTCCACGCGGTCGCGAGTCTCGCCCGTATCGCTCGCGTTCAGCTGCTCCATGTCGTCCCAGCGGTCGAGCATGTCGAGCAGGCCCTGCGGCAGCAGGTCACGCGCGCCGAGCGAGAGCCCGGGCGGCAGGGAGGTCACGAGGTCGCCCATCAGGGCCTCGAGTACCATGTCGACCAGGGGAACCGCCGGGCAGCGGGAGGCGAGTTCGGGGAAGCTGTCCTGGAACCAGCCGAGGGGCTCCATGAAGTGACTGTCGGCATCAACGATTCGCATGCTGACTCCTCTCACGATCGACTTCGCGGGCGTACCGCGGAAGCCTAACCGGGATTGCCCCGGGCAGTCCAGCAGAGACTGTCACCGCGGTGTGAACCGGGTCCTTGCCGCTGCCATCCGGGATTCTCGGTAAGCTCAACTACGACCCCGTTGCCCTGTGACGTCGGTCGTTGCGGGGGAGGCCGGGTTGATGAACCAGAAGCACGAGGCGAATCGCAGGCGCTGGAATGCCGCCTCTCCCAGCTACGCCGCCATGGGCGATCGCCAGGGGAACTGGCGCAAGGTGGTGGAGCAGCCCGGCTGGGCCTTCCTGCCCGAAGAACTCGCGATCCTCGGCGAGGTTGCGGGCAAGCGGGCATGTGTGCTCGGTAGCGGCGACAACCTGGCGGTGTTCGCGCTCGCCGGTATGGGAGCGGAGGTCACCTCGGTCGACATCTCGGACGCGCAGATCGATGTCGCGCGCGGGCGCGCCGAGACGTTGGGCCTCGACGTCCGCTTCCTGCGCGCGGACGTGACCGAGATCGACGAGCTCGCGGACGACAGCTACGACATCGTCCACACGAGCCGACACATCGCCGTCTGGGTGTCGGATCTGCGTGCGTTCTACCGCCAGGCCGTACGGATCCTGAAACCGGGTGGACTCTTCTTCGTCACCGAGTACCACCCCTTTCGTCGCATCTTCAAGGACGCCCCGGAGCAGCTCGAAGTCGAGTCGAGCTGTGGGATCCCCGGGTACCGAGCTCGAATTCGCCCTATAGTGAGTCGTATTACAATTCACTGGCCGTCGTTTTACAACGTCGTGACTGGGAAAACCCTGGCGTTACCCAACTTAATCGCCTTGCAGCACATCCCCCTTTCGCCAGCTGGCGTAATAGCGAAGAGGCCCGCACCGATCGCCCTTCCCAACAGTTGCGCAGCTGAATGGCGAATGGCGCCTGATGCGGTATTTTCTCCTTACGCATCTGTGCGGTATTTCACACCGCATATGGTGCACTCTCAGTACAATCTGCTCTGATGCCGCATAG
>AMFO01000603.1_pt1 | contig 43908 bp, 38 predicted proteins | sample 552608 | NCBI WGS metagenome assembly AMFO01 (sample SAMN01893955, study PRJNA167987) | microbial mat metagenome | biome: hydrothermal vent | place: USA: Loihi, Hawai'I | collected 2003-05-01
GACGAGCGCCAGCGAGGTGACGAGCTGGAAGACGACGATGATCCCGATCAGCATGGGAACCCTTCCTGTCGGCGGACCCGTCAACGACGCGGGTTGCGGAACAGAGTATGGCGCGTCCGTGGGCCCAGTCGCAACCCTCCGCGGTCCGGTCCTCGCCCCGGTAGCCGGTCAGCCGCCCTCGGCGCGGAACCACGTGTCCACGTTCCAGGTGGCCCCCTGGGTGGTCGCGTTGAGCTGCACGCCGGTGATCCGATCGCGACGCACCGCCACGGCGCGGGGACGCGCGTACAGCGGCAGGATCACCATCTGGTCGGCGAGGATCTGCTCCGCCTCGTGCACGAGGCCCTCGAGCTTCCGTCGATCCGCCGTCGTGTTCATCTCGTCCCGCAGCTCGGCGAAACGGGTCGTCTCCGCACCCTGGGCCGTCGAGTCCTGGGTCCCCCACCAGTAGTAGTTCGAGCCGTCCGGTGGCGGACCCGCCTGAGGGTCGAAGAGGTCGTGGATCCCGACGAGCGCGTCCCAGTACGGCTGACCGACCCACGCCCACTCCCCCACGTCCCAGTTCCCGGTGGCGAGGGTGTCGCCGTAGAAGACCAGGCTGTCCTCGAGCCGGGCCTCGAAGGGGATGCCCGCCGCGGCGAACATGGGCGCCAGCAGATCGCCCAGCGCGGCGCGTGAGCCCACCTGCGCCGTGGTGAACACCACCGAGCACTCCCGGCCGAGCGCGTCGCTCGCCTGCCGGTACAGCGTCGCCGCTTTCGCCGGGTCGTAGCGGTACCGGGACCACGCGTCCTGGGAGACCCCGGGGAGGAACTCCGTCACGTAGGAGTCGAGCGGGGGGACCATGCCGCCCCACAGCGTGTCGACGATCTTCTGCCGGTCGACCGCGTACGCGACCGCCTGGCGCATCGCCCGGCTCTCGGTGCAGGAGTTCGGGTTCCGCTCGAGCCGGCCCGGCCCGAACTGGAAGGCGAGATGCTCCCACACCGGGCCCGGCCCCACCTGGACGTCGATCCCCGGGTCGTCCGCGCCGGCGAGCTCCTGGACCAGGTCGAACTGGCCGGCGGAGAGCGGCAGCACGTCCAGTTCACCGGACCGGAACGCCTGGACCCGGTCCTCGGTGGTGGGGAGGAAGCGGAACGTCACCCCGTCGAGGAACGGCAACGGTTGCCGGGTCTCCGGATCGGCGCGCCAGTACCGGTCGTTCCGGGTGAGGGTGACCGACTCCCCCTTGCGCCACTCCCCGAAGCGGAACGGTCCCGCCGACACCCACATCGTGTCGTTCCAGTCCTGGAGGAAGTCCGACCCGGCGACCTGGTGCTCGGGGATGAGCACGTTGAAGAGCGACTCGTACCGCATCGTCGGCGCCCGCAGGTCGTACTGGAAGCTCCGGTCCCCGACGACGAGGGAGCCCGGGATGATGAGGTCGTACCCGGACCGGTCCACCGGGTAGGCGGGGTTCATGAGGGTCTCGTAGGTGAAGGCGAAGTCGGCTCCGGTGATCGGCGTCCCGTCCGCCCAGACCGCCTCGGGGTCGATCTCGTAGCGAACGGTCATCGTCAGGTCGTCGTTGATCGTCACCCCGCCGTTCGCCACCGTGGGGAGCTCGGTCACGACGTCGGGGACGAGCTCCCGGGTCGTCGCGTCGACGCGCGCCACGCCCGTCCACACCGCGTTCCCGATGAGTTGCAGACCCTCCCGCTCCTGCGGCGACTCGACGAGGAACGGGTTCAAGGTGGAGGGCTCGACCGCGGCGACCACGGCGACGCCCCCGACCGGATGGCCCGGCGGGAGGGTGGTGGTCGTCGTCGTGGTCGTGGTCGTGGTCGTGGTCGTGGTCGTCGTCGTGGTCGTCGTCGTGGTCGTGGTCGTGGGGGCCGGAGCCGCCGTGCACGCGGCCGCGAGCAGGGCCACGGCGATCGCGGCCGTCGCGACGTACCGGAGACGGAGCGCCGCCGACCGGCCGACCCGAGGGTGGCGGTGGGCGTTCATGGCAGGCGAGGCTAGCAGTGGAGACGCCGATCCCCCGCTCAGCCGGCCTGGTCGGCCACGGCACGGGCCGCGGCGCGGGCGGCCTCCTCGTCACCCAGGTAGCGGCGGGCGACCGGACGGAGGTCGCGGTCGAGCTCGTACACGAGCGGGATCCCGGTGGGGATGTTCACCCCGGTGATCTCCTCGTCCGAGATGTCCTCGAGGTGCTTGAGGAGGGCCCGGAGGCTGTTGCCGTGGGCGACGACGATCACCCGCCGGCCGTCGCGCAGGTCGGGGACGATACGGTCGTACCAGTACGGCAGCATGCGGTGGACCACGTCCCGCAGACATTCGGTCGCCGGGACGAGCTCCGGCGGCATCCACCCGTAGCGGGGATCGTGAGAGGGATGTCGCTCGTCCTCCGGATCGAGCGCCGGCGGCGGCACGTCGTAGGAGCGTCGCCAGCGGTGGACCTGCTCCCGGCCGTGACGGGCCGCGGTGGCCTTCTTGTCCAGGCCCTGCAGCGCCCCGTAGTGCCGTTCGTTGAGACGCCAGTGCTTCTCCACCCGGATCCACCCCAGCCCCATCTCCGCCAAGGCGAGCACCGCCGTGTCGATCGCCCGGCGCAGCACCGAGGTGTGGACCACGTCGAAGACGAACCCCTCGGCCGCCAGGAGTCGACCCGCGGCGCGCGCCTCCTCGATCCCCCGTTCGGAGAGGGGCACGTCGGTCCACCCGGTGAACCGGTTCTCGAGGTTCCAGGTGCTCTCCCCGTGACGGAGGAGGACGAGTCGGTACATGGCGCTCCCCGTGGCCGGCGCGTGATCCGCCCCGTCCAGTATCCGGGAACGAGCCGGCGCGCTCAAATCGTCCCCCTCCTCATGCCGGCTCCTCGAGGCGGATACCCACCAGCGTCCACCGCGGGAGACGCAGGCCGGACCAGGGACCGTCGTGGACGGGCCGTACCCGAGCCTCCTCCGCCTCCGGGAGCACCCCGACGGGCAGGCCGCCGCAGCGGGCGATCGCCTCGGCGAGGAGGCGACGCACCGCGAGCTCGGCGTCGTCGGCCGCGCCGAGGACGAGGACGAGGATGAGCGAGACCCGGGCCCGCACGAGGTCGGCGTCGAGCACGATCTCCTCCGGCTCGGGTCGCCTCCCGACCGCGTCGACGACGGCGTCGACGTGCGCCCGAAGGCTGCCCCGCTTCCAGTCGATACGCCGGGTGACGGCGAAGTCGCACCAGGCCCGATGGCGACCCCGGACGCCGGACTCGGCCCCCGCCCCGGTCACGCCCAGTAGCGGACGACTGCGGCGAAGGTGTCCGGGTCGAGTGACGCGCCCCCGACGAGCGCGCCGTCGATGTCCCGCTTCGCCATGAAACCGGCGATGTTCCCCGGGTTGACCGACCCCCCGTACAGGATCCGAACCCGGTCCGCGGCGTCCCCCCAGCCGTGCCGCACCGTCTCCCGGAGGAAGGAGGCCACCGTTCCGGCGTCGCCGGGCGACGCGGTGCGTCCCGTGCCGATGGCCCAGATCGGCTCGTACGCCACCACCACCCGCGCCACGGCCTCCGGGTCGAGGCCCGCGAGGCCGCCCCGGACCTGCGCGCCGACGATCTCCTCGGTCCGGCCCTCGCTGCGTTCCTCCGCGGACTCTCCCACACAGAGGATGGGGATCATCTCGTGGGCGAGCACCGCGCCCACCTTCCGGTTCACGTCGGCGTCGGTCTCCCCGAAGAGCCGCCGCCGCTCCGAGTGGCCCACGACGACGTACCGCACCGCGAGCTTGGCGAGCATCCCCGGCGCGATCTCTCCCGTGTACGCGCCCTGCTCCTCCCAGTGGACGTCCTGGGCACCGAGCCGGATCCGCAGGTGATCGGCCTCGATCACCGTCTGCACCGAGCGGAGCGCGGTGAAGGGCGGGCACACGACGACCTCGACCCGGTCGTGGTCGGCCGGGTCGAGGCGGTAGCCGAGCTTCTGCACCATCTGGATCGCCTCCAGATGGGTGGCGTGCATCTTCCAGTTCCCGGCGATCAGGTCCTTGCGCATCATCGCCTCCACCTCTCGAGCGCCCGCAGGGCGGGGAGCTCTCGTCCTTCCAGCATCGCCAGCCCGGCACCGCCGCCGCTGGAGAGGTGATTCACCGTCCCCTCCCGGCCCAGTCGACGCAGCGCGGCGACGGAGTCTCCTCCCCCGACCACCGTGTAGCCGGGACAGGCGGCCACCGCGGCGGCGATCCCGGCCGTCCCGGCCCGGAACCGATCCCACTCGAACACCCCCATCGGCCCGTTCCAGAACACGCTCTCCGCCCGGGTGATCACCGACGCGAACCGTTCGATCGTGGCCGGTCCGATGTCGAGCCCGATCCACCCTGCCGGGATGCGCGTCGCCGCCACGATCCGGCGCGCGGCATCCGGCGCGAATCGGTCCGCCACGACGAGGTCGTCGGGCAGGAGGAGCTTGGCGCCGTCCTCGCCCTCGAGGAGGGCGCGCACCTCGGCGAGGCGGGACTCCTCGACGAGCGAGCCCCCGACCTCGTACCCGCCTGCGGCGAGCAGGGTGAAACACATCCCCCCGCCGACCAGCATGAGGTCGACGAGCGGCAGGAGCCGCCGCATCACGCCGAGCTTGTCGGAGACCTTCGCCCCTCCGAGCACGACCACGTAGGGCCGAGCCGGGTTCTCGAGGAGGCGGGAGAACGCGCCGATCTCGGCCTCCATCAACCGTCCGGCGGCCGACGGCAGCCGCTCGGCCACCCCGACGGTGGAGGCGTGAGCGCGGTGCGCGGTCCCGAACGCGTCGTTCACGAACCGGTCGGCGAGGGCGGCGAGACCCGCGGCCAGCTCGGGATCGTTGCGGGTCTCGCCCGGCTCGAAGCGCGTGTTCTCCAGCACCACCACCGTTCCCGCGGGAGCTCCCTCCACACAGGCCGCCGCCTCCGAACCGACGACGGCCGGCGCCTGCACCGTGGGGAACCCTCCGAGCTCGCCCAGTCGGGCCGAGACGGGGGCTAGGCCGAAGGCCGGATCCCGCCCCTCCGGCCGGCCGAGGTGCGAGCACACCACCACCCGGGCGCCCCGACGGCGGAGCTCGGCGATCGTGGGGACGCTCGCCCGGATCCTGAAGTCGTCGGCGACGCTCCCCTCCTCGAGGGGCACGTTGAGGTCGGCCCGGACGAGGACCCGCTCCCCCCCCACCGCCAGGTCGTCGAGGGTCGGCAGGTCCACCTCAGGCGAGCTTCCCGACGAGGTCGGCCACCCGGTTGGCGTACCCCCACTCGTTGTCGTACCAGCCGAGGACCTTCACCATCCGATCGCCCGTCGTGAGCGTGGCGAGGGCGTCGAAGACGCAGGAGTGGGGATCCCCGACGATGTCGCTGGAGACGATGGGCTCCTCGGTGTAGCGGACGATTCCCGCCAACGGGCCCTCCGCGGCCGTGGCGAAGGCGTCGTTCACCGCGGCGACGCTCACCGGATCGCGCGTCGTGACGACGAGGTCGGTGATGGAGCCGTCGGCGACGGGCACCCGCAGCGCCATCGCGGCGAGCTTGCCCTCCACCCCCGGGAGGACCTTCGCCACCGCCGTCGCCGCGCCCGTGGAGGTGGGGATGATGTTCTGGGCGGCGGCCCGGGCCCGCCGCAGGTCCTTGTGGACGAGGTCGAGGATCCGCTGGTCGTTCGTGTAGGCGTGGACGGTGGTGAAGAGCCCGCGCTCGATGCCGAACGCCTCGTCGAGGATCTTGATCATGGGCGCGACGCAGTTCGTCGTGCACGACGCGTTCGAGATGATCCGGTGCCGCTCCGGGTCGAGCTCGTCGTCGTTCACCCCGAGAACGATCGAGAGGTCGGGATCCTTCATGGGCGCGCTCACCACGACGTGGCTCGCTCCCGCCTCGAGGTGCTTCGCGGCCAGGGCGTGGGTGCGGAACACGCCCGTGGACTCGACGACGACGTCCACCCCGAGGTCGTCCCACGGCAGGGCGGACGGATCCCGCTCCGCGAACACCCGGATGCGGGTCCCGTCGACGACGAGATCCCCGTCCCGCAGCCCGATCCTCCCCGGGTAGCGCCCGTGCACCGAGTCGTACGTGAGGAGATGGGCCAGCGTGGCGGCGTCGGTGAGGTCGTTGATCGCCACGATCTCCAACCCCACGAACGCGTTGCGCAGTCGGCTCCACGTCGCCGCGATGCCCTCGGCGTCGCCGAGATCGGCCCCGACGACGGCCTTGCGGAGCTGGGCGAAGAGGTCTCCCCCCCTGGCCGCCCGGAAGAAGTTCCGGCCGATGCGGCCGAAACCGTTGATCGCTACCTTCATCTGCTCACCTTCCCGGTTCGGTCGAAGCGAGACGCCCGAGGACGGTACCGAGTCGGAGGGGGTCGTGGGCGGGCCACGTCCCCTCCCGGTCGAGGAGGTCCGCGGTGACGAGGTCCACGCCGTAGGTGGCGATCGCCTCGGCGTCCAGTGACACCGCCTCGAGCGGCGGCGCGACGTCGACGGGCGCGTCGGAGGCGACCATAGCAGCCGGGGGTCGCACGCCGGTCAGCCGCAGCAGTGCCCCGAGGTGGTCGGCGGCGTCCATGCCGAGGGTCTCACCGTCCTGGGTGGTGAGGTTCATCACGAGGACGAGTTGCGCCGCCGAGTGCTCGATCGCCGCGGTGATCCCCGGCACGAGGAGCGCCGCCATGAGCGAGGTGTAGAGGCTGCCGGGTCCGAGGACGATCTGGTCGGCGGTGCGGATGGCCGCCAGCGCCTCCGGAGCGGCCCGGGCCGTCTCGGGGAGGACCCGGAGCGCCTCGATGCGTCCCCTGCTGCGGGCGATCCGTACCTGGCCCGCCACCGGTCTGCCGTCGACGGTCGCCTCGAGGCGCAGCGGCACCGGCGACGCCGGCACCACCTCGCCCACGGTGCCGAGTAGCCGCTCGCAGACCGCCAGCGCCCCGGCGAAGGACCCCTCGAGGTCGGCCAGCGCGGCGATGATGAGGTTCCCCAGGGCGTGCCCGTCCACGTCGCCGCCGGCGAACCGGTACGAGAAGAGCCGTCTCCACGGCGAGTCGTCCGGGGTGAGCGCCACCAGGCATTGCCGGATGTCCCCCGGCGGAGGGATGTCGAGCGCCGGAGTGAGACGCCCCGAGGACCCGCCGTCGTCGGCGACGGTCACGATGGCGTGGATGCTGCCGGCGTAGGTGGTGATGGCCCGGAGGGCACGGGCGAGACCGTGCCCCCCACCGATGGCCACGACCGCGGGTCCTCCGAGACGCCGGAGGTCGACCGCTTCCGTCTCGAGCTCAGTGTCGGTGGGCCTCATGATCCTCCAGTTCCGCGTCCCGATGGTGGACGGTGACCTCGACGCCGCCGCGGCGAAGATGGGCCCCCAGCGCCTCGGCGAGCACCACCGACCGGTGCCGTCCCCCGGTGCACCCGATCGCGATCGTCAGGTACGACTTCCCCTCCGCCTCGTACCGCGGCAGGAGGAAGTCGAGCAGGTCGGTGACCTTCTCGAGGAACGCCGCGGCGTCCGGTTGGTCGAGCACGTAGGCGCGTACGGAGGGGTCGAGCCCGGTGCGGGGTCGCAGCTCGGGCACCCAGTGCGGGTTGGGCAGGAACCGGGCGTCGAGGAGGACGTCGACGACGCGCGGTACCCCCCGCTTGAACCCGAAGGAGGTGACGTCGACCCGCATCCGCCGTTCCGGCGCGTAGGAGGCGAACGCCTCCTCGATGCGCTCCCGAAGCTGATGGACGCTGAGCTCGCTCGTATCGATGATGATGTCGGCGTCGCCCCGAATCGCCTCGAAGGCGGCCCGCTCCAGCGCGATCGACTCGGCGAGCGTGGGTCCCGCCGCGGGGTGGGGTCGTCGGGCCTCCTCGTAACGGCGCACGAGGACCGCGTCCTCCGCGTCGAGGAAGAGCACGGTGGTGCGCACGCCGCGTCGATGGAGCTCGAGGAGCACGGTCTCGAGGTCCTCGTGGGTGAGCCCTCCTCGAGTGTCGACGACGACGGCCATCTTCGACCGGGTTCCCTCGGGGACCCCGGCACGGTCGACGACCTCCCCGACGAGGGCGGTGGGGAGGTTGTCGACGACGAAGAAGCCGAGGTCCTCGAGGACGTTCGCCGCCTGCGACCGTCCTGCCCCCGACAGCCCGGTGAGCACGACGACGTGGGCGAGCCGCCGTCCCCGCTCCGGTCGCTCCTCACCCATCGATCATCCTCCCTCCGGTCGCGGCCCCTCGTCACCGTGGAGCCTGGCGTGGATCGTCGCCGCGACGGGCCGGGGGACGACCTCGGCCAGCTCCTCCCGCGACGCCGCCCGCATCCGCTTCAGCGACCCGAACCGGCGCACGAGGCGCCGCTTCCGCGCCGGTCCGACGCCGGGGACCTCGTCGAGGATCGAGTCCACCATACGCTTCCTCCGCAGCCGGCGGTGGTACGCGACCGCGAACCGATGGGCCTCGTCCCGGACGCGCTGGAGGAGGTACAGCGCCTCGCTGTCGCGGGGGATGAGGATCGGTTCGCCGCGCCCCGGGAGATACACCTCCTCGAGCCGCTTGGCGAGCCCCACGACGGGGATCGTCAGATCCAGCTCGGCGAGCACCCTCACCGCCCGACCGAGCTGTCCGGCCCCACCGTCGACGACCACGAGGGCCGGCGGGTAGGCGAAGCGACCCCGCTCGGCGACGGGTCGCTCCCGCTCCCGGAGGTACGCGGTGAAGCGGCGCCGCAGGACCTCCTCCATGGCCGCGAAGTCGTCCTGGCCCGGCACCTCTCGCACGCGGAAGCGCCGGTAGTCCGCAGGCCGGGGAAGCCCGTCCTCGAAGACGACCATCGAGCCGACGGTGTTCGTTCCTTGGATCGTGCTGATGTCGTAGCACTCGATGCGGAGCGGGGGCTCCTCCAGTCCCAGCACCTCCCTTAGGCCCTCGAGCGCCCGCGCCCGGGCGTTGTGGTCGGCGCCGCGACGGAGCCGGTGCCGAGCGAGCACGTCCCGGGCGTTGGCGGCCGCGGTCTCGAGGACACGACGCTTCGGGCCCCGGCGGGGCACGCGCAGCTCGACCCGGGCGCCGCGCCGGGCGCGCAGCCAGGCCTGCCACGTCTCGGGATCGGGCGGTGCCAGGGGGAGGAGGACGAGGGGCGGCGGCCGCTCCGCGCCGTAGAGCTGCTCGAGCATCGTGCCGAGCAGCTCGCCGTCGGTCGTCTCCTCCACCCGGTCGACGATGGTGCTGCGCCGCCCCACCACCCTCCCCCGTCGCACGACGAGCACGACGAGCGCCGCCTCCAGCTCGTCGGCCTCCACGGCGATGACGTCGAGGTCCTCCGGACGGTCCGTGACGAGCTCCTGGCGCTCGAGGGCGCGCCGGACCGCCTCCATCTGGTCGCGGAGGCGTGCCGCTCGCTCGTACTCCTGGAGGGCCGCGGCCGCCCGCATGTCCCGGTCGAGCCGGGCCAGGATCTCTCCGCCGTCGCCCTCGAGGAACCGGGCGAGCCCGGCGACGTACCCTCCGTACGTCCCCGGCGTGACGGCGCCGATGCACGGCCCGGCGCAGCGCTCGATGTCGTAGAGGAGGCAGGGACGCCCTTGCGCCGCGTGACGTCGCAGCTTGGCGTCGCTGCAGGTGCGCACCGGGAACGTCCGGAGGAGGAGATCGAGGGTCTGCCGGATCGCGTAGGCGTGGGCGTAGGGACCGAAGTACCGGACGCCGGGTCGCTTCCGGCCCCGGGTGACCATGGCCCGGGGCCACTCGTGGTCCGTCGTCAGGGCGAGATGGGGGAACGTCTTGTCGTCGCGGAGGCGAATGTTGTACCGGGGTCGATGCTCCTGGACGAGCCCGTACTCCACCATGATGGCGGCCACGTCCGAGTCGGTGAGGATCCACTCCACCGTCGCCGCCGCCTCGACCATGGCGCGGGTGCGCGCCGGGAGATCCCGGACGAAGTAGTTCGCCAGGCGCTTCCGCAACGACCGGGCCTTCCCCACGTAGAGCACCGCGCCGTGCGGGTCACGGAAGAGGTACACGCCGGGCGCGTCGGGGATCTCGGAGGGCACGGGGCGCCGGACCATCACCGCGATGGTATCCCCGCCGGTGAGTCGCGGCGACGACCCGTCCCCGGGCTCGGCCGCCTCACCCGTCCCGCCGGCGCCATCGGACCCCCAGGATGCGCGGGATGCCCTCCTGACCGTGGTACCCGGGCTCGCGGGCGATCACAGCCGGCCCGAGGGCCTGCTCCTCGAGCTCCTCGAGACACCACCCGGCGGCGGCGGCACCGGTGAGGATCCGCCCCAAGGGGCGGTGGTGGAACCGGACGCGCCGGGACCCGGCCGGCTGCAGGCTCGTGCCCTCGGCGAGGTAGCGACCCCAGCGCCACAACACCTCCCCGTCGAGATCCACGATGGGTCCCGCGTCGTGGGGCGTGAAGGCCGGGTGATTGACGACCACCACCAGCGGTCCGCCGCGACGGGTCACCCGGGCGGCCTCACGGAAGAACCCGTCGAGATCGGCGAGGAGGTCGAGGACGAAGACCGAGTAGGCGGCGGCCACCGCCCCGTCGACGAGCCAGGAGAGGTCGGGGAGGCGACAGCGAACCACCGGGCCGGCCCGCCGCGCCCGCCGGAGGAGACGCGCCGAGAGGTCGCACCCGAGGACGTCTCCCCCGAGGTACCGCATCCCCTGACCCTCGCCGCATCCCAGATCGAGGACCGGGCCTGCGGCGTCGCCGAGAAGCCGGCCCAGCAGCGGCAGGACCTGCTCGCGGTAGCAGGGGTCGTCGGCGACCTCGCCCAGCCACCAGTCGGCGATGGCGTCCCAGCCCGCCACGTCGTCGATCACGCTTCAGTCTCCTCTCCCCGGCGTCGATGCCTCCTTGTGGTCCAGGGTACGCAGGAATCGCCCGTCGTCCCCCGCGCCGCGGCGGCCGCCGGCGCCGGCGATCCGCGGCCCCGGCGCCGGCGGGTCCTCGCCGCGCTCGCGCTCGCCGCCTCCTTCTGGTGGGCCGTCGCGACGACGACGCGGTTCGGCTTCGGCGCGGCCGGCATCCTCACGAGCGATCCGGTCGTGTACCACCGCCTCATGGAGCGCCTCTTCCACGGGGCCGTCCCCTACCTGACCCTCCCCTACGAGCACCTGCCCCTGGCCCTCCTTCCCATGGCGGTCGCGGAGCTGGTGACACGTCTCGCCGGCGTCCCCTACGGCGTCGCCTTCTCCCTCCTCGCCGCGGGGCTCCTCCTCCTCCTCACCGACGCGATCCGCCTCCTCGGCGATCGGCTCGGTGTCCCCGACGCCGCCGGGCGCTGGCTCCTCCTGGCGGCGCCGGCGTTCCCGCTCGTCCTCTTCCGCCTCGAGCCCCTCCCCACCCTCCTCGCCGTCCTGGCGCTCCTCGCCGTCGTCGAGGGCAGGGAAGGCGCCGGACTCCTCGCCGGACTCCTCGGCATCGCCGCCAAGGGATGGCCCGTCCTCCTCGCCGTGCCGGACTGGTGGCGGGGGCGACGGCGGCGGGCCGCCGTCGCCGTCGCGTTCACCGCGGTCCTCGTCGGCGGGCTCCTCCTCACACCCGGCTTCCGCCAGGGACGGGCCTTCACCGGCATCCACATGGAGACCCTGGTCGGATCCCTGCTCGTCCTCGCCCGTCTCGCGGGGCGGGGACACCTCGTCCTCCTCGACTCCGCCGGGGCCACCTACGTGGCGGTGGGGACGTGGGCGCCGGCCCTCAACGCCCTCGTCGGGATCGGTGTCGCGCTCACCGCCCTGCCCGTCCGACGTCGGCCCTTCACCTGGCCCGGCGCCCTCCGTCTCCTCACCGTGCTCGTCCTCGCCCTCCTCCTCGCCTCGCCACTCCTCTCCGCCCAGTTCCTCTTCTGGGCCACACCGTTCGCGGCACTCTCGGGGAGCGGCGTGACGCGGCGTCGACTGGGCCTCGCCGTCGGCCTCACCACGCTCCTCTTCAGCTTCTGGGCCCCGACGGCCCTCTGGTGGGCCGGCGCCCTCGTCGGGCGCAACCTCCTCCTCCTCGCCACGGCGGCCGCCGCCCTCGGCGACCTGCGGGCGGACGATCAGCGCGCCAGCACGTCGCGGAGGAACTTGCCGGTGTAGGAGTCGGGCACCGCGGCCACCTGCTCCGGCGTGCCCTCCGCCACGAGCCGACCCCCCTCGTCGCCCCCCTCGGGCCCGAGGTCGATGATCCAGTCGGCGGACTTGATCACGTCGAGGTTGTGCTCGATGACGACCACGGTGTTCCCCGCGTCGACGAGGCGGTGCAGCACCCCCAGGAGCTTGCGCACGTCCTCGAAGTGCAACCCCGTCGTGGGCTCGTCGAGGATGTAGAACGTCCTCCCCGTGGACCGTCTGCCCAGCTCCGCGGCCAGCTTGACGCGCTGGGCCTCGCCCCCCGAGAGGGTCGGGGCCGGCTGTCCCAGGCGGATGTACCCGAGTCCGACGTCGTTGAGCGTCCCCAGGACGCGGGCGATCCGGGGATGGTTCTCGAAGAAGTGGAGCGCCTCCTCGATGGACATGTCGAGCACGTCGGCGATGGAGTGGCCCTTGAACGTCACCTCGAGGGTGTCCCGGTTGTAGCGACGTCCCTTGCACACCTCGCACGGCACGTACACGTCGGGCAGGAAGTGCATCTCGATCCTCAGGGTGCCGTCGCCCTTGCAGGTCTCGCAGCGTCCCCCCGGGACATTGAAGGAGAACCGGCCCGGCTTGTAGCCGCGTACCCGGGCGTCGGGGGTGGCGGCGAAGAGCTGCCGGATCGCGTCGAAGACCTTCGTGTACGTCACCGCGTTCGAGCGCGGGGTCCGGCCGATGGGCGACTGGTCGATGTCGATCACCTTGTCGATGTGCTCGATGCCTTCGATGCGGCGGTGCCGGCCCGGGCGCCGGCGGGCTCCGTGCAGCTCGGCGTGGAGGGCGCGGGAGAGCACGTCGAGGACGAGGGAGGACTTGCCGCTCCCGGAGACGCCGGTGACCGCGACGAACCGGCCGAGCGGGAAGGCGACGTCGATGCCGGCGAGGTTGTGCTCGGTGGCACCGCGCACGACGATCGCCTCGCCGGAGCCCGACCGTCTCGTGGTGGGAACGTCGATGCGCCGCCGCCCGGCGAGGTAGTCGCCCGTGATCGACTCGGGCGCCGCCACGATGGCTTCGAGCGGCCCGGCGGCCACGATCCGACCACCGTGCTCGCCGGCCCCGGGGCCGATGTCGACGATGTGGTCGGCGGCGCGGATCGTCTCCTCGTCGTGTTCGACGACGATGAGGGTGTTCCCGAGGTCGCGGAGGCGCAGCAGGGTCTCGATGAGCCGCCGGTTGTCCCGTTGGTGGAGCCCGATCGAGGGCTCGTCGAGGATGTAGAGGACACCCACGAGCCCGGAGCCGATCTGGGTGGCGAGCCTGATGCGCTGCGCCTCCCCGCCGGCGAGCGTCGCCGCCGAGCGTGACAGTGTGAGGTAGTCGAGCCCCACGTCCACCAGGAAGTCGAGCCGGCTCACGATCTCCTTCACGACCCGGTGGGCGATGCGGCGCTCCCGCTCGTCCAGGGCGAGGGAGGCGAGGAAGGCGCGGGCATCTCGGAGAGGAAGCGAGGAGAGCTGGAAGATCGAGCGCCCGCCGACGGTCACCGCCAGGGAGATCGGATTGAGGCGACCACCGCCGCAGGCGTCACAGGGCACCTCCCGCATGTACTGCCGGTAGTTCTCCCGGGCGGCGTCGGTCTCCGCCTCGGCGTAGCGCCGGGCGAGCCAGGGAACGACGCCCTCGTAGCGGGCCTCGTAGCGGCGTTCCCGGCCGAAGCGGTTCCGGTACCGGACGGTGAAGCGGCGGGCGCCGGCCCCGTGGAGGAGGAGCTCGCGCTGCTCCGCGGGGAGGTCCTCCCAGGCGGCGTCGAGGTCGATCCCCTCCGCGGCGGCCACGCCGGCGAGGAGTCGCTGGTAGTAGCCGGTGCGGTGGCGGCCCACCCAGGGGGCGATCGCGCCCTCACGCAGACTGCGCTCGGGATGGGAGATCACCAGGTCGGGATCCACCTGGAACCGGGTGCCGAGGCCGCTGCACTCGGGGCAGGCACCGTACGGCGAGTTGAACGAGAAGTTGCGCGGCTGGAGCTCGTCGAAGGAGAGGCCGCACCGGGTGCAGGCGAAGTGTCGACTGAAGGCGAGGGTGGGTCCGTCGACGATGTCGATGTGGGCCACGCCGTCGGTGAGCTCGAGGGCGGTCTCGAGCGAGTCGGTCAGTCGCCGCCGGATCCCCTCCTTGCGGACGAGCCGGTCGACGACCACCTCGATGGTGTGCTGGAAGTAGCGGTCGAGCCGGATCTCCTCGGTCAGGTCCCGGATCTCGCCGTCGATCCGGGCCCGACTGAAGCCCTGCCGGGCGAGGTCCGCCAGGAGTCCCTCGTACTCCCCCTTCCTGCCGCGGATGACGGGCGCCAGGACGAGGAACCGTGTTCCCTCCTCGAGCTCGAGGATCCGGTCCACGATCTGCTGCGGGGTCTGGCGCGTGACGGGGATTCCGTCCTCGGGACAGTGGGGAACCCCGATCCGTGCGTAGAGGAGCCGCAGGTAGTCGTGGATCTCGGTCACCGTCCCCACCGTCGAGCGCGGGTTGCGACTCGCCGTCTTCTGGTCGATCGAGATCGCCGGCGAGAGCCCCTCGATGAAGTCCACGTCCGGCTTGTCCATCTGGCCGAGGAACTGCCGGGCGTAGGCGGAGAGACTCTCGACGTACCGGCGTTGCCCCTCGGCGTAGATGGTGTCGAACGCGAGCGACGACTTCCCCGAGCCGGAGAGCCCGGTGAAGACGGTCAGACGGCCCCGCGGCAGCTCGAGATCGATGTCGTCGAGGTTGTGCTCACGGGCGCCGCGGATGACGATGCGGTCCTCGGGCACCGCGCTCCCTCCGTCGTCGCCGCCCGGCGAGTGTACCGGGAGCCGGGCGGCTGCCCGACCCGCGCGCCGGCGCTCGCCGCGGGGCCCCGCTCCCCCTCAGAAGGCGGCCTCGGTGAGCTCCCGCAGCTCGCGCCGCAGCTCGGCGATCTCGTCACGAAGCCGGGCTGCGTACTCGAACCGCAGCTCGGCGGCCGCGTCGTGCATCTCCTCCTCGAGACTCTGGATGAGCCGGCGCAGGTCCGGGGTGTCGAGCTCGAGTGGCGCGCGGCGGCGCACCTCTCGTGCCCGGCGTTCCGCCGCGGGCGCGTCGCCACGCTGCACGAGCTCGAGGATGTCCGAGATCTTCTTCCGGATCGTCTGCGGGTCGATGCCGTGCTCCTCGTTGTAGGCGAGCTGGCGGGCCCGGCGGCGGTTCGTCTCCTCGATGGCGCGCCGCATGGAGTCCGTCACCGCGTCGGCGTACATGACGACCATGCCGTCCACGTTGCGCGCCGCCCGTCCGATCGTCTGGACGAGGCTCGTCACCGACCGGAGGAACCCCTCCTTGTCCGCATCGAGGATCGCCACCAGGGAGACCTCGGGCAGGTCGAGGCCCTCCCGGAGCAGGTTCACCCCGACGAGGACGTCGTACTCGCCGAGGCGCAGGTCACGGAGGATCTGGACGCGTTCGAGCGTGTCGATGTCGCTGTGGAGATACCGGGCGCGGATCCCCAGCTCGACGAGGTACTCGGTGAGGTCCTCGGCCATCTTCTTCGTGAGGGTGGTCACGAGGATGCGCTGGTCTCGCTCGGCACGGCCGCGGATCTCCTCGACGAGATCGTCCACTTGGCCTCGGGTGGGGCGGACTTCCACGGCGGGGTCCACGAGCCCGGTGGGCCGGATGATCTGCTCCACCACCTGCGCCGACTCGCGCAGCTCCCACGGCCCCGGCGTGGCGGAGAGGAACACCGCCCGGGCGGTGCGGGCGTACCACTCCTCGAAGGTGAGCGGCCGGTTGTCGAGCGCCGAGGGGAGGCGGAACCCGTGCGCGACGAGGACCTCCTTGCGGCTCCGGTCACCGGCGTACTGCCCGTGGATCTGTGGGATCGTGACGTGGCTCTCGTCCACGATCGTGAGGTAGTCGTCGGGGAAGTAGTCGAGCAGCGTGTAGGGCGGCTCCCCGGGGGCCCGTCCGTCGAGGTGACGGGAGTAGTTCTCGATGCCCGGGCAGGTGCCCACCTCGCGGAGCATCTCCAGGTCGTACGCGGTGCGCATGCGGAGACGCTGCGCCTCGAGTGACCTCCCCCGCGCCTCGAGCTCGGCCAGGCGCTCCTGCAGCTCGACCTCGATCGCCCCGATGGCCCGCTCGAGGCGGGAGCGGTCGGTGACGTAGTGGGTCGCCGGGTACACCCAGAGCTCGCCGAGCTCCTCGAGGACCTCCCCGGTGACGGGGTGCATGCGGAGGATCCGCTCCACCTCGTCCCCCCAGTACTCGACACGGAACACGGTCTCCTCGTAGGAGGGGAAGACCTCGAGGGTGTCGCCGCGCACCCGGAACCTCCCGCGGGAGAGCTCCACCTCGTTGCGTTGGTACTGGATGTCCACGAGCCGGCGGAGGGCGTGCTCGAGGGGGAAGGCGACCCCCTGCACGAGGCGGAGGAGTTGACCCTCGTACTGCTCGGGGGAGCCCAGGCCGTAGATGGCCGAGACCGAGGCCACGATGACGACGTCGCGCCGGGTGAGCAGCGCCGCCGTGGCCGAGTGACGCAGCCGGTCGATCTCGTCGTTCCTCGTCGACTCCTTCTCGATGTACGTGTCGGTGCGCGGCAGGTACGCCTCCGGCTGGTAGTAGTCGTAGTAGGAGACGAAGTACTCGACCCGGTTCTCGGGGAAGAACTGCCGGAACTCGTTGGCGAGCTGCGCGGCGAGGGCCTTGTTCGGTGCCAGGACGAGGGTGGGGAGCTGCACCTGCTCGATGGTCCAGGCGATCGTGGCCGACTTCCCCGACCCCGTGATCCCGAGGAGCGTCTGGAAACGGTCCCCGCGCCGGATCCCCTCCGCCAGCCGGGCGACGGCTTGGGGCTGGTCCCCCGCCGGGGCGAAGTCGGAGTGGACGCGAAACGGCTTCATCCCCGCGGAGGGTACCGGCTCCCCCCGCCCGGCATCACGGGTCGAGGAGCCGCCGCCAGAGCTCCTCCACCCTGGCATCGAGCTCCTCGAGATCTCCGTCGTTGACGATGACGACGTCGGCCCAGCGGCGCCACTCCTCCGGCGCGGGCTGGACGGCGATGCGTCGCGCCGCGTCCTCCGGGTCGCCTCCCCTGGCGACCACCCGTCGCAGGCGCACCTCCTCGGGCGCCTCCACGAGCACGTGGAGGAAGTCGCCTCCCACGATCTCCCTCCCCAGGACCGGGAGCTCCACGACGACCGGCCGTGCACCGGCCGCGGTCACCTCCGCCGCCACACGCCGGGCGATGGCGGGATGCGTCATCGCCTCCAACGCGGCGAGCTCGTCGGGGTCCCGGAAGACGATCGCGGCGAGACGTCGCCGATCGATCCTCCCCTCCACGACCGCGGCGGGCCACCGCCGCGCCACCGCCGCGAACGCCTCCCCTCCCGGCTCCAGCACCCGATGGCCCAGCTCGTCCGCGGAGACGACGACCGCCCCGCGCGCGGCGAGCCGCCGGGCGACGGTGCTCTTCCCCGACCCGATCCCACCGCTCAGGACGATGCGGATCGGGTCCGATGGAATCCCGTGATCCTCCACCCCGCGACTGTACCCTCGGGACGATGAGTCGTCCGGCCCAGTGGGACACCCGGTTCGACCGGATCCTGACCGTCCTCCGCTGGACGGCGCTCGCCCTCGGCGTCGTCCTCTCCGTCGTCGGGTTCGGCGTCACCCTCCGCGTAGCCCTCGCCGCGCTCGTCGTCGGCGTCTTCACGGTCGTCGCCGAGCTGCCCCCGCTCCGTCGGTCGGGGTCCGTGGGAGGTGCCGCGACCGTCGCCGTCTCGGGGGTCCTCGCCGCCCTCGTCGCCATCGCCTTCACCGGCCTGCTCGACAGTGCCTACCTCTTCGCGCTCACCGTCCCGGTGTTCGGGGCCGCGGCGGGTTCGGGGCTGCGCACCGGGGGGATGACGGCCCTCCTCGCCATCGTCGGACTCGCCACCCTGGTGGCCGCCGGCGGCGACCCGGTGGCCGTCCCCGTCTTCTTCCAGGTCTCGCTGTTCATCGCGCTCGTGGCCCTCACCTTCTCGGAGGCCCGTCGCATCCTCGTCGAGGAGGCGGCGCGCGCCGCGGCCCTCACCGAGGCCGCCCACGTCGACGCCGACCGGCTCGAGCGGCTCGAGGCAGCCCACACGCTCCTCCTCAGTCTCGGGGAGCTGGCGAACACCGCCGAGCTCAATCCGGTCACGGTCGGTCGGGCCGCGCTGCGCGACCTGGCCCGAACGGTTCCCTTCGACGCGGCCACCGTCGGCGTCCTCCGGAACGGGGCGCTCGTCGAGGTCGCCCGTCGCGGCCCGGTGCCGGGCCCGGGTGCGCCCCGGACCCACGCCATCAGGCTCGGCACGCGCGTCCTCGGCGAGATCAGCATGTGGGCGGGCCCGGGCGTAACGCTCGCCGGGTACGACGGGGTCGTCGAGGCCTCGCTCCGGCCCGTCGCCCTCGCCCTCGACAACATCCTCCTGCTGCGCGACATCGCCCATCGTGCCGTTCGTGAGGAGCGCACCCGCCTCGCCCGCGAGCTGCACGACGAGATCGGCCCGACCCTCGCCTCCATCGGTCTCGGCCTCGACGTGGCCCTCGAGGGCGGCGAGCTCGAGCCCGGGCTCCGCACCCACCTCGAGACCCTCCGGGGCACCACCGGGCGACTCGTCGAGGAGGTGCGCGCCACGGTCGCCGACCTGCGCGCCGTCGACAGCACGAGCCTCGTGGAGCAGGCCCACGCGCTCGCCTTCGAGGTCGGCGCCGACGGGCCTGCCATCGTCGTGTCCCTCGAGGAGCGACGTCCACCTCGCACGAGCGTCGCCCCCGAGTTGGGCGCGATCATGGCCGAGGCGGTCCGCAACGCCCTCGAGCACTCCGGGGCGTCCGTCGTCCGGATCGAGGGCACCGTCGATCGGGACGACGGACGCATCGCCGTCGCCGACGACGGCGGCGGCTTCGATCCGGACCGGGAGCGCCCGGGACACTTCGGGATCACCGGCATGCGGGAACGCGCCGCCGCCATCGGAGCCACCGTCACGATCGCCTCCACCGCCGACGGCACCACGGTGACCATCGCCTGGGGGAACCCCCCATGAGCGGCCCGATCCGTGTCGTCATCGCCGACGACCACCGCCTGCTCCTCGACGGCCTCGCCCAGGCCCTCGACGGCCTGCCGGACATCACCGTCGTCGGCACCGCGGGGGACGGCGTCGCCCTGCTCGAGCTCCTCGAGCGGACCCCCGTCGACGTGCTCCTCCTCGATCTCGAGATGCCGCGGCTCGGTGGCGTCGCCGCCCTCCGCCGTCTCCCCGATCCCCCTCCGACGATCGTCGTCACCATGCACACCGACGCCGACCACCGACGTCGGGCCGAGACCGCCGGCGCGGTCGGGTTCCTCTCCAAGTCGGCTCCCCTCCGCGACCTCGCCGCGGCCGTCCGCGCCGCCCGGGCCGGGGCCGACCTACTCCACGCCGAGGACCTCGAAGCCCTCCTCGACGGGTACCGGCAACCCCGCCTCTACCCGGGGGCGGAGGCGATCACGGGGCGGGAGCGGGAGCTCCTCGCCCTCCTCGCCCGAGGCATCACCCGGACCGAGGACCTGGCCGACGAGCTCTTCATCTCCCAGAAGACGGTGAAGAACCACCTGGCGAGCATCTACGAGAAACTCGGGGTCAACGACCGCGCCCAGGCCGCCGTCGAGGCGATTCGGCTCGGCCTCCACCGCCGTCCCTGAGTCCCGGTGAAATGGGTCGCCCGCCCTATGGCCGCGGCGGGTCATCCGTCGTACCGTGTCTCTCGGATCGCCCTGCCACAGGAGGTAACGACCATGCTTCGTCTCTGGACGGCCATTCAGGCCAGGTTGGCCGAGGAGGACGGCGCCAGCCTCGTCGAGTACGCGCTCTTGGTCGCGCTGATCGCCATCGTGGCCATCGCCGCGATCGTCCTGCTCGGCAACCGGGTCACCACGACCCTCTCGAACGCCGCGACGAGCCTCTGAGCAGGCCGGCCGAACGAGGAGGGACCCGCCGGGTCCCTCCTCGTTTCGCGTGGACGCCTCCCGCGACGTCCCGCCCCGTGGCCGGGACGGCTCAGGGCGCGCGGAGGACGACGAAGTGCTCGTCCCGGTACGCCGTCCGCCATCCGTCCCGCTCCAGGACCGTCACGAGCGGCCAGTCGACCGACGCGATCGCGGCCCGCATGCCGTAGCGGGAGAAGACCGGCTCGTAGGCGCCCCGAGTGGCGGCGAGGTACTCCGCGAAGAACTCCGCCCCGTACAGCTCGGCGCGGTCGTCCAGGTAGATCCGCTCGGCGGGCCAGTTCCGGTAGATGAGGTACCCCCCGACGGCGTCGGAGTGGAAGAAGGGCTGTGGCCCCGCCGCGGCGATCGCCGCGTCCGGTGGGAACACGGAGGTGTCGATCCGGTGGGGGACGAGGAGGAGCGGCGCCACCACGAGCGCGGCGACCACCCCCGCCGCCACCCACGTCACCGCCGAGCCGCGACCTCCCACGGCGCGACGGGGTCGCCAGGCGAGCGCCGCCCACGGCACGAGGACGATCGCCGCCGGGTACACGGCGCGGCGCGTCGTGAGACCGAAGAGGAGGAAGGGCACGACGACGACGAGGTCCCGGGGACGCAGGCGATGCCGCGACGCGCCGACGAGGATCCCCACGAGGAGGACGAGGTAGGGCGCCTGGACGGGATCCCCGAACGCCGGGGGGCGCCATTCGTTGATGAGGGCGAGCGCGTCCCGGTTCCGGGCGAAGGCGAGGAGGATCTCCCACACGCCGAGGCCGTGCGCGGTGGCCGTCGCCGCCACCGCGCCGAGGATCGCGACGAGCGCCACCCGCCGGGACCGTCGCCGAACGGCCTCGAGCAGGAGGAGGCCGACACCGAGCACCCAGGAGCCGTGCATCGCCGACCAGATCCACACGATGGGGACCGCGGCCCACAGGACACGGTCCTCGAGCCCCACCACGACGACGACGAGGGCGAGGAGGACGTAGCTGACGACGACCGGCCGCGGCTGGACGAACGGGACCGCCAGCCAGGCGAGGACCATCATCCACAGCGCCGTCGCCAGTGGACTGCGAGTCACCCCGTAGAGGCGGACCCCGACGAGGAGGAGCGTCGCCCCCGCCACGAGGAAGAGCACGAGGTGGGTCCAGGCGATCCCCCCGGTGAGCCGTTCGAGCGTCCCGTAGCCGAGCTCCGTGAGCCACGACTGCGTCCGCCACGGGACCCCTCCCCGCGAGTAGCTGAAGACGTCGCTCGTGAGGACCCTGCCCAGCCGAAGTTGTGCGGTGCCGGCACGTACGTGCCAGAGGAACGAGTTGTCGACGACGGGATGCACCGCGGCCACCGAGATCAGGACGAAGGGCACGAGGCCGAAGAGGTGCCTGACCCGGAGCCGGCTCGCCCACCCGGTCACGCGCCCGGTTCCCTCACCCATCCGCGCCGCCCCGGCTCAGCGCAGGGTCTGGACGATGCTGATCGCCGCCGGGCCGAGGATGACGACGAAGAGCGCCGGGAAGATGCAGAAGACGAGGGGGAACACCATCTTCACGGGCGCCGCGAAGGCGCGCTCCTGGGCCCGCTGGCGGCGCCGCACCCGCATCTCGTCCGCCTGCACCCGGAGCATGCGGGCGATCGACACACCGAACTGGTCCGCCTGGTTGAGGGCGAGGACGAACGAGTTGAGGTCCTCGACGTTCGTTCGATCGGCGAGCCCGCGCAGCGCCTCGTGTCGACTCACCCCGACGCGGGTCTCCTGTAGGGCCCGGGCGAACTCGCGGGAGAGCTCCCCGGGCACGTTCTGGACGACGCGACCCATCGCCGCCTCGAAGCCGAGCCCCGCCTCCACCGAGATGACGAGCAGGTCGATGACGTCGGGGAGCTCCCGTTCGAGGCGCTGCCGGCGCTCCTCGATCCGCCGGTTGAGCACGGCCTCCGGTCCGAGGAAGCCCACGAACAGGAAGAACCCGAGGAAGAGGAGCTTGATGAGCGGGGCCGGGAAGGCACTCTGGAGGACCGCCCACAGGAGGAAGGAGGCGATCAGGACGACGATCCGGATCGCCGCCCACGTGTTCCCGTCCATCCGCTCCGCCCAGCCGGCGTACAGGATCTTCTTCTGGGCACGGTTGACCCAGCCCTGCGGCGTGAAGCGCAGCGCGAAGCGCCCGATCTTCTCCACGATGGGGGCCACGGCGCGCTCGGCGAAGGAGACCTGGAGCACCTCGGAACGGGTCCGTCCCAGCCCTACGAGGCGCCGGGAGGCGTTCTGCCGGGCCCGGACCACGCCGTTTCCCACGTACACGACGAGCGCACCCACGGTGACGGCCACGGACACGGCGGCGAAGAGGAGCGGGTCCATCAGACCTCCACCTTGACGATCTTCTGCAGCCACAGCATGCCGAGGACGAGGAGGACCGCGGCCACCCCGAGGGCGACGAGCCCCTGGGTCGTGCCGAGGAGGGGCTCGATGTAGGTGGGGTTCACCACGAGGATGACGCCGAAGATGACGAACGGCAGGGCACCGAGGACGATCGCCGAGATCCGGCCCTCGGCGGTGAGGGCCTTCATCTCCCGCCGGAGTCGGTTGCGCTGCAGCATCGTCTCGGCGGTCGTCTGCAGCACCTCGGCCAGGTTCCCTCCCACCTCGCGCTGGATGTTGATGGCGAGGACCGCCCACTCGAAGTCCTGGGACTCCATGCGCCGGGCGACGTCGTTGAGGGCGGCGTCGACGGAGCGCCCGAGCCGGATCTCGGTGATGGCCCGGGCGAACTCCCGGGCGGTCGGCTCGGGAGACTCCTGACCCACCGCCTCCACCGCCTGCAACAACGAGTACCCGGCGCGGAGGGAGGTGGCGATGAGGTTGAGCGTGTCGGGGAGCTGGCTCTCGAACCGCTTCCGCTCCCGGGAGGCGATCGTGCTCACCGAGAACGCGGCGAACCCCAGCATGACCACCGCGGCGAGGAGTCCCCACAGCACGGATCGGCCGAAGGTCCCCACGAGGATCCCGCCGATGAGCGACAGCCCGATCGCCCCGACGATCGCCTCCCCCGGTCGAACGGGCATGTTCGCCTGCTCGAGGGCGGTTTCGATCGTCTGCAGCATGCCGCGCTCGCGCGCGACGCCCTCGGCCCCGCGCACCACCCGCCGCAGGACACGGAAACGACCGAGGATTCGGCCCCGGCCCCGATCCGACGACGATCCGTACGCGCCGAGACGGCCCCGCAGTCGCGCCTCTCGGCCGGGCGACCGGCCGGAGAGGATGACCACGATGAGGAACGCCGCCAGTCCCGCGGCGAGTGCCGCCACGAGGACGAGCCACTCCCGGGGCGCGGTCCCGCTCCCGACCGCGGCCCACCCCGGCGTCGCGACCCCCAGGGAGAGGCCGAGGCCGCCGAGGCCCGCGAGGATGGCGCGACGCCTCATCGCCGGACGAACGGCTCGGGCTGGAAGAGCTCCGCCGGCAGCGGGATCCCCAGGTTCTCGAGGTGGTCGCTGAAGGCGGGCCGGATGCCGGTGGCCTTCAAGTGCCCCCGGTACCGTCCCCGCTCGTCGACGCCCATGCCGTAGTCGAAGAGCATGAGGTCCTGCAGGGTGATGACGTCGCCCTCCATCCCCACCACCTCGGTCACGTGGGTGATCCGCCGCGTCCCGTCACGGAGCCGGTGGGTGTGGACGATGAGGTCGATGGCGGAGGCGACCTGCTCCCTGATGGCCCGGATGGGGAGGTCCATCCCGGCCATGAGCACCATGGTCTCGATCCGGGCGAGGGTGTCCCGCGGCGAGTTGGAGTGGATGGTCGTGAGGGAGCCGTCGTGGCCGGTGTTCATCGCCTGGAGCATGTCGAGGGCCTCGCCGCCACGCGCCTCACCGACGATGATGCGGTCGGGTCGCATCCGCAGGGCGTTGCGCATGAGGTCGCGAATCGTGACCTCGCCCTTCCCCTCCAGGTTCGGCGGCCTCGCCTCGAGGCTGAGCACGTGCACCTGGTTCAGCCGGAGCTCGGCGGCGTCCTCGATGGTGACGATGCGCTCGTCGTCGGGGATGAAGTTCGACAGCACGTTGAGCAGCGTCGTCTTGCCCGATCCGGTGGCCCCGCTGACGATGACGTTGAGACGCCCCTGCACGCAGCGGTGCAGCAGTTCCGCCACCTGCTCGGTCATGGTGTCGTTGGCGACGAGATCGTCCACGGTGAAGGGATCGACGGCGAACTTCCGGATCGTCAGGTAGGGCCCGCCGATGGCGAGGGGATGGATGACGGCGTTCACCCGCGACCCGTCGGGGAGCCGCGCGTCCACCATCGGGGTCGACTCGTCGATGCGCCGCCCCACCTGGCCCACGATCTTCTCGATGATCCGCTCGAGGTGCACGGCGTCGACGAAACGGGCGTCGGTCTTGTACAGCCGGCCGCCTCGCTCCACCCACACCGCCCGGGGCCCGTTCACCATGACCTCGGTGACCTCGGGGTCGGCGAGGAGCGGGTCGATGGGTCCGTACCCGAGGACGTCGTCGGCGATCTCCTGGAGGAGCGCCATGCGGTCCACCCGCGACAACGGCACCGAGGTCTCCTGGTCGAGTGCCCACTCGAGCATCTCCATGACCCGGAGCTTGAGCTCGGCGTCCGACATCTGCCGGTCGTACAGGGTCGGTCCGAGCCCCTCCACGACCTTGTAGTGCAGGCGCCGGCGCAGCTCCTGACGCGTCGCCTCCCGTTGCGTCTCGGCGGTGTGGTCCGCGGCCTTGGCGGCCCGGACCCGATCGGCGAGGCTCATGTCGTCGTCTCCCCTGTCTCGGAGCGCTGCTCCTCCATGGAACCTACCGGAACCATCGGCGCGATCTCGTGTCCTCTTCAGGGATCTTCGTCCGCTCCTCGTCGACCACGAGACGGGCCACGCCACGCAGGTCCTTCGCCACCCGGGAACGCGGGTACAGGGAGACGACCGGCTCGCCCTCGTTCACCGCGCGCGGCACGAGCTTGTCGGAGGAGATGGCCGCCTGGACGTCGAGCCCGAGGGAGCGCTCGAGCTCGCGTACGTCGAGGCGGGCCTTCGAGTTCACCCGGTTGAGGACGAGCTTGATCTTCTCGAAGGGGAAGCGGATGAGCCGGAGCGTGTCGAGCGCGAGCTTGGCGTTCTTGACGCTGGGCAGGTCCATGTCGACCACGAGGAGGACCACGTCGGAGCGCTCGAGGATGGAGAGCACCGGCTCGTCGAGGAACGGGGCCGTGTCGATGACGACGTAGTCGAACATGCGTTTCAGCATCCCGATGGTCTTGACCACCACCTGTGTCGACACCTCGTCGGCGAGGGAGGGCTCGAGGGGGGCGGAGAGGACGCGCATCCCGGTGCTGTGGGTGGCGAGGAGGCTCTCGAGGAGGGCCTCGTCGAGCTTGTCGATGTCGCGGGCCACGTCGACGATGGTGTGTACCGGGTCGACCTGCAGGCAGATGCAGACGTCGCCGAACTGGAGGTCGGCGTCGAGGACGACGACCCGTTCCGGGTCCCCCCACATGGCGAGCGCGAGCGCGACGTTCGTCGTCGTCATCGTCTTGCCGGCCCCGCCCTTGGGGGACATGATCGTGACGACCTTCCCCAGGCGGTACCGGCCGGACCGCTCCTCCTCCTCCCGGCGGTGGAGCTGCTCGACGACCGAGAGGATCTCCTGGGCCTTCGCCGGGGTCAAGGGCAGGTCGACGACGTCCCGGAACCCGACCCGGATGGCGGCACGGAGCATCTCGGTGCTCAGTCCGTCGGCGACGAGCACGAGCGGGAGGTCGGGTTGCACGTCGAGCAGGAGGCTCGACTCCGTCACCCCGCTCTCGTGGGCGAAGCTCGGCCCGATGATCGCCAGCTCGATCCCCTCCTCGACGAGCTTCCGCTGCGCGTCGGAGATGTTCCGTGCCGAGAAGACCTTGTGACCCTCGAAGAGCCGGTCGATCTCCTCGACGAGGCCGGGATCCGCGTCGACGACGAGGACCGAGCGGGCGACGAGGGGATCAGTTGCCGGAACCACCAGCGGCGGCCTCCACCTTCTCTGCGATCCGGTCGAGCAGGGTGAACAGGTCGTCCACGACCACCCCACGGGAGTCGAACGGAGTGTACGGGATGTCGGCCGGCAAGAGCGAGAGCGACACGTTGGCGTACTGGCGGGCGAACTCGATCTTCTCGGCCTGCTCCGGGGTCACCTCGAGGACGACCACCTGCGTCCCCTGCGGCTCGAGACCCGTCCCGAGGGGGCTCGGCCGGGTGTCGGGGCCGACCGCGAGCACCTCGAGATCCTGGAGGACCGTCTGGGTGAAGTCGAGCGAGGCGGGGAGCGTCTCGGCGAACCCGGCCACGACGTCCACCGGCTCGCCGCCGGGCGCACCGGTGGTCTCGCCCGTGGTCGTGCCCGTGGACGGCACCGTCGTCGGCGGGGTCGCGAACCCCGAGCCGAGGACCGCGGCCCGCAGGTTCGGGTCCTTGAGCAGCTCGAGGAAGCTGTTCACCTGGACGGTCGCCGAGGCGAGCAGGTTCACGTGGTCGCCCGGTCGGATGAACCCACCCACGGCGCCGACCTCGTCGGGCCGGATGCTGACGGCCACCTTCCCCTGGGGGATGGACTCGGAGAGGGTGACGGAGTTCAGCTCGGCGGGCGTGACGAACATCTCGGTGGTGAGGAGCTGACCCGCGCCGATGGGTCCCGCCGCCACCCGGCCGTCGAGGAGCGAGCCGAGGTCGCTCGGGTTGTCCGGACACCCCACCTTGCGGGGATCGAGGTCGAGGTTCCGCTCGTCGGGCCCGAGACACAGGATCGACGATCCGGGGAACACGACGTTCTCGCGCAGCGCCGTCGACTCCTCGATGAAGGGCCGGGCCTCGTTCCCCGGGGTGCCCGAGGGGATCGGCTGCGTGGCCCGGTACACCCGAACCTCGGTGACGTTGGCTCGGACGTCCTCCTCGACGGTGCTGAGGTACCGCCAGATGGCGAATCCGGAGACCGCGGCGAGGATCACCGCGATGACGAGGACGATGGTTCTCCTACCCATGGCGACCGGCCCTCCCCTTCAGCGTGACAGCAGGACGCCGCGGCGTGGGGAGAGACTCGAGGGACGGGATCGCCGGATGCGTCCGACCGGGACGCATCCCCGACTCACTTCCGACCGATCCCCCGCTCCTTGAGCTCCTGGAGGATCGCCTCCAGGGAGGAGTCGGCGGCGAAGGAAGGACGATCGGACGGTTCGTCCTCACGCTGGAACTCCCTTCGTCTCGGTCGGCTCGGCTTCCGCTCGCTCCAGGTGGAGCGATCTTCCCATTCGGGCAGCGCCTGCTTGATCGACAGGCTCACTCGTCGTCTGTCGGCGTCGATCTCGGTCACCTTTACCCGAACCTGCTGACCGATCGAGAGCTCGAGCTCCGGACTGTCGACGTGATGCAGCGCGATCTCCGAGACGTGGACGAGTCCTTCGACTCCCTCACGGATGGAGACGAAGGCCCCGAACGGCACGGTCTTCGTGACGCGCCCGTCGAGGATCGTTCCCACCTCGGTCTCCCGGGCGAAGGTCTCCCAGGGATCCTCGGTGGTCTGCCGGATGGAGAGGGAGATCCGCTCCCGGTCCCGATCCACCTCGAGCACCTTGACGGTCACCTCGTCGCCCACCGAGACCACCTCGCCCGGATGGTTGACGTGCTGCCAGGAGAGCTCGGACACGTGCACGAGGCCGTCCATGCCCCCGAGGTCGACGAACGCGCCGAAGTTCACCACCGAGGAGACGACCCCGGTCCGGACGTCGCCCGGCTGGAGGTCGGCGAGGAACGCCTGCCGCTGCTCCGCCTGCTCCTCCTCGAGGTGGGCGCGCCGGGACAGCACCACGTTGTTCCGGTTCTTGTCGAGCTCGATGACCTTCGCCTCGATGACCTGCCCCACGAACGGGTGGAGGTCCCGCACCCGGCGGAGGTCGACGAGGGAGGCGGGCAGGAAGCCGCGGAGGCCGATGTCGACGATAAGTCCGCCCTTGACCACCTCGATGACCGGCCCGGTCACCGTGCCGCCCTCCTCCATGATCCGCTCGATCCGGCCCCAGGCCCGCTCGTACTGGGCCCGCTTCTTCGAGAGGACGAGCCGGCCGGCGTCGTCCTCCATCTGGAGGACGAGCGCCTCGATCTCGTCGCCGACGGCGACCACCTCGGCCGGGTTGGCGTTGTTGCGGATCGAGAGCTCCTTGGCGGGGACGACGCCCTCGGACTTGTACCCGATGTCGATGAGGACCTCGTCCGGGTCGACGCGAACGACCGTCCCGGCGACGATGTCGCCCTCCTTGAAGGCGAACACCGTGCGCTCGACGGCGGCTGCGAAGTCCTCCGCGGAGAGGTCGTCCGGGAGTGCTCCCAGGTCCTTCGGCGCGGTGATGGCGGGCCGCTCGCCGTGCCGCACCGGCGCGGGTGCCCGTTCCGCCTCCTCGGAGGGTTCGGGGGTGTTCGCCGGGGGGGCCGTGGCGGTCACCGGGCCCTCCTCCGCGACCTCCGCGACGGGCGGAGTGTCCTCGCCGCCGACGTCCGGGGTCGTCTCGGGACCGGTGGCGGCTTCCGCCGATGCCGAGGGCTCCACGCCCTGGGTCTCGCCCTCGGTGGCGAGGTCGGTGTCGTTCTCGATGGCCATGCGACCGCATCAACTCCTTGCGACTGTGATCACCTCCGCGCGCGACGCGGTGCCGGAGGCCTGGGAAAGATACCAGGATTCCCGGCCCAGGGCACCATCGAGGTCACGCCTTGCAGTCGGCGAGGCTCCGCCCATGGGCGAGCGCCACCTCGAGCGGCACCCGCAGGGTGACGACGCCCTCCATGACCGTGCGGGTCAGGGCCGTGATGGCGGGTACCTCCGGCTCGGGGACCTCGAGCACCAGCTCGTCGTGCACCTGGAGGAGCATGCGTGCCGCCGAGCCCCGCTCGCGCAGCTCCCGGTCGAGGTCGACCATCGCCTTCTTGATGATGTCGGCCGCCGACCCCTGGATGGGCGCGTTGAGCGCCATCCGCTCTCCCATCTGCCGATCGCGGAAGTTCGCGCTCGACAGCTCGGGGAGGTAGCGACGACGACCGAGGAGGGTGGTCGTGTACCCCTTCTCGCGCGCCCCCTCGACGATGCCGGCCATGAAGGCCCGCACCTCGGGGAAGCGGGCGAAGTAGGCGTCGATGTGCTCCTGGGCCTCGTCGCGGGAGATCCCGAGACGCTGGGCCAGCCCGTACGCCTCCATGCCGTAGAGGAGCCCGAAGTTGATCATCTTCGCCCGACGCCGCTGTTCCGGGGTGACCGCCTCCGGGGCGATGCCGGCGATGCGGGCGGCGGTCGCGGCGTGGATGTCGAGCCCCTGGGCGAAGGCCTCGAGGAGTCCCGGGTCGCCGGAGAGGTGGGCCAGGATGCGCAGCTCGATCTGCGAGTAGTCGGCGACGAGGAAGCGGGTCCCGGGAGCGGCGACGAAGGCGCGCCGGATGGCGCGCCCCTCCCCGGTGCGCACCGGGATGTTCTGCAGGTTGGGCTGTTCCTGGGAGAGCCGGCCGGTGCTCGCCGCCATCTGGTTGAAGCGGCCCCGGATCCGGCCGTCGGGCTCGATCAGGGCGAGGAGCGCCTCCACGTAGGTGGAGCGGAGCTTCTCGAGCTCCCGGTAGCGGAGGAGGTCGGCGACGACCGGGTGGGCGTCACGGAGCTTCTCGAGGACGGAGGCGTCGGTGGAGGGCACGCCCTTGGGTGTCTTCTTCACCACGGGGAGCCCGAGTCGCGTGAAGAGGACCTCGCGGAGCTGGACGGTGGAGTTGACGTTGAACGTCGTGCCGGCGGCCTCGTGGATGGCCTGCTCGAGCCCGGCGAGCCGCCGCAGGAGGTCGGTGCGCAGGTCCTCGAGCACGGCCCGATCGACGCCGATGCCGGCCATCTCCATCCGGGCGAGGACGGGGATCAGCGGCAACTCGATCTCCTCGTAGAGGCGGATGCCGCCGCGAGCCGCCAGGCGCTCGCGGAGAGGGGCGACGAGGGCGACGACCGCGACGGCTCGGCGACCCGCCGCCTCGAGGTCCGGACCCGCCGAGAACGCGAGGGTTCCCTGGGTGGCGGCGTCCTCCTCCCCGGGATCGACGAGGATGCCGAGCTCGCGGTCGGCGAGGTCCTCCAACGCCGGGGCCCGCTGGGCGGGATCGGCGAGGTACGCGGCGAGGGCCGTGTCGAAGGCGGCCCGGACGTCGCTGAATCCCGCCTCCATGAGGGCCCGCAGCAGCGGCTTGACGTCGTGACCGGCGAAGCCACCCCCTCCGGCGTCGAGGCCGGCGACGAGGCCGTCGAGCGCCGCGGCCGGCACGTAGGCGGCCGGCTCCCCCGCCACGACGATCCCGACGAGGTCGCCGTTCTCCCACACCGGCTCGACCGCCGTCGCCGGGAGGGTGACGAGACGGCGGGCCTGCTCGGGATCCACCACCGACACCACCTCGACGTCGAGGCCGGCACGTGCCGTGGCCTCCATCCCGCCCAGCTCGACGAGACGGTCCCAGAGGTTGCGGAACGCCAGCGCGTCGAAGACCTCCCGTACCCGGTCACGATCGAAGCCGTCGAGACGGCACGAGTCGGGATCGACGTCCTCCAGGGGGAGGTCGGCGACGAGACGGGTCAGCTCCCGGTTGAGGAAGACCTGGTCCCGGGCGGCGAGGAGGTTCTCCCGCAGCTTCGGTGTGAGCTCCCCCAGGTGCGCGTAGATCCCCTCCAGGCTCCCGTACTCGCGCAGGAGTCGGGCGGCGGTCTTCTCGCCGACGCCGGGCACGCCGGGGAGGTTGTCCGACGGGTCGCCGCGCAGGGCGGCGTAGTCGACGTACCGCTCCGGGGGGACCCCGTACCGCTCCTCGACCCAGCGGGCATCGGCGGTGACGGTGTCGGAGATCCCGCGACGCGTGTACACCACGGTGACGCCGTCCCGGACGAGCTGGAACGCGTCGCGATCACCGGTGACGACGAGGACCTCCCAGCCGTCTCGTCGGGCTCGGGTGACGAGGGAGGCGATGACGTCGTCGGCCTCGTACCCCGGGACCTCGACCTGCCGGATCCCGAGGGCATCGAGGACCTCGCGGATGAGCGGGATCTGATCCTGGAAGAGATCGGGCGCTCGCTCCCGCTGGGCCTTGTACTCGGGGAAGCGCTCCGTGCGGAAGGTGGGACCGGGCAGGTCCCAGGCGACGGCCACGGCGTCGGGTCGGGCCTCCCCGAGCAGCTTGATGAGCATCGAGGTGAACCCGAAGACGGCGTTCGTCACCTGACCGGCCGGGGTCGCCAGGTCCGCGGGCAGGGCGTAGAAGGCGCGGTAGGCGAGACTGTGACCGTCGAGGAGCGCGAGCTTCATGACGCCAGCGTACCGGCCGCCGGTCGCGGCGCCGCCTCGTGCCGCGGTGCTACTGAACGAGGTGGATGGGCTGGCCGTTGATGTAGGCCTCCCAGGTGGTGCGCTCCCCGATGTCGCTGGCGCCGCTGAAGTCGTAGTCGACGTACACCCAGCACCCCGCGCTGCACGTGTAGTCGCCGGGGACGTCGAAGGAGAGCTCGACCCAGTCCCCTTGGAACTCGGCTCCGCTTCCGGTGTTCTGGATGCTGAGGTAGCAGCCGCTCTCCCCGTCGTCGGGGCCCCAGTCCCGGATGACGTTCCCGGTGTCGCCGTCGATGACCCGGTACTGGCAGTCGACGTTCGCCAGCTCGCCGGTGATGCGCAGGTCGGCGTTCCCCGAGAAGTCGCCGGCGTCGAAGAGCCGCAACAGGAGGCGCTGTCCGGCGTACTCCTGCGGGAGCTTCACGATCTTGAAGGTGGGATGGCTCCCCTGTTCGAACGTCCAGATGGACATGGAGCCGAGCCCGTACACCGCGACGTCGTTCGACGTGCTCCCGTCGACGAGCGCCCGCAGGGAGAAGGCGTTGATCGTGACGTCCTCGTACTCCTCGTACCACGCGTTCGACCACGTGTAGAGGGGGTTCTCCACCTCGAGGACGTAGAGACCCTGCTGCGCGGTGACGGGACACCCTCCGAGGGTGTCCCAGCGGTAGCTCGACGCGCCGTTCGCGACGTAGTGGAACGTCGAGGAGCAGACGGCGGAGGAGTGACTCGAGTTGTCCGTCCAGTCGCTGGGAGTGCTGTCGGGCGGGTACAGGCGGAAGTGCACCGTGTACTCCTGGGTGCCGAAGGTGGCCCCGAGGGGCGAGTTGTCGCCCGGGGTGCCCGGCACCGGGTAGACGCTCCAGTTCTCCTGCCACAGGACCCCGTCGTACACCTGGACCGAGAGGGACTTCCCCGCGTCGGCGGCAGGGACGTCCACCGCGTAGTAGTAGGAGGGTTGGCGCGACTCGGGGTTGTCCGTCGAGGTGCAGAAGCTCTGGATGCAGTTCGTTCCGTACGGGTCGCCGTCCGCCTTCCGCTTCCGCCTCCCGTTCACCGCCAGCCAGAAGTCGACCGTCCGGCCGGAGACCGTGGGGTCGGTGCCGAGGAACGACTCGTCGCTGCCGATCTTCAGCGGAGGGAGTTGCTCGGCGGTGGCCGACTGGGTGATGGCCACCGTGTCGATCCCGAAGACCCGCATGAAGAACGTTCCGACGCTCGTGTCGATGGTCACCTTGAGCTGGTTGCAGGTGTCGCCCTGGGCCGGGGTGACGGTGACGCCACCCGCGCCGTCCACGTAGCCGTTCGCCTGGGCGATGGCGAGCGCCGCCGTGTACGGGTCGGTGCCGGCGTCGGGAGCGGCACAGTTGGGGAGCGGCATGTGGACGACACCGGCGAGTGCCGCCGCCTCCGCCGCCTTGCGCACCTTGAGCTGGTTCACGTAGAGCCACCCGAGGTCCACCGCGAACGCGGCCATGCCGAGCAGGGTGACGAGGAGCAGGGCGGTGAGGACGACGACGGTCCCCCGTTCGTCGGATCGGCGCTGCGGCGGGGTTCGGTCCATGAGGTCAGGATCCCGAGAGGCCGAACTGCTGGGGCTCCATCCGCATGAGGGCGGTGTCGGCCCAACAGTTCGTCGGGGGCGTTCCGTTGTCGCACTGCACGTTGGGGAGGGGAACGATGCCGCCGGTGATCCAGGTGTGGCCGTAGACGACCTTCACCCCCAGCGTGTCGAGGTTCCCCACCGCGATGTTGCGCGACGACGGCGGCCAGTCCCATCCCGAGTAGCCGGCGTCGGGATCGGGACAGGGGTTCCAGTAGCAGGTGGCGCCCTGCTGGTACTGGTAGTAGTAGCGGTTCACCGATCCGCTCACCGGGTCGCCGTTGGCGTCGGCCTTGAAGATGTCGACGTACACCACGATCCCCACGCCGCTGCCGGGCAGGTTGGCGAGGGTCTGCTCGAGGGATTGCAACATGCGGAGGTCGGCGTCGCTCTGCTGGCCCATGGCGGTACCGACGCGCGCCGCCGTCTGGGTCCCGTTCCCGATGGTCAGGCGATCGCGAAAGGCGATGCCGAGCTCGATGATCCCGAAGAGGATCATGAGGAGGATCGGCACGACGAGCGCCATCTCGACGAGGGCGGCCCCCCGTTCCTCTCGTCGCGGCGCTCGACTACGGACGGTGTCCATCTCTCCCCTGATTCGGCGCTCTGACCACGCAGTGTAGTCGTCCGGGGCGGTTTCGGGAAGGGCCCCTACACTGTTGCGTCCCCGGCCGGGATGGCGGAACGGAAGACGCGGCGGACTCAAAATCCGCTGGGCGACAGCCCGTGTGGGTTCGAATCCCACTCCCGGTACCGCGCCGTCCCTGCCGGAGCTCATCCCGCGTCATCGGTCGGATCGGCGGCCCCCTGAAGGAGTTCACCCCCGTTCCATGGCGCGGGAGAGATCGGTCACGGCGGCCGCGAGGGCCTCCGCCGCCTCCCGGGCCCCGCCCGCCTCGAGCACCCGACGCACGAGCGCCGAGCCCACGATGACGCCGTCGCCGAGCCGGGCCGCCGCGGCGGCCTGCGCCGGGGTGGAGATGCCCACGCCGAGCACGAGCGGGATCGAGGTGAGCGCCCGCACGCGGGCCGAGAGCGCCGCCGCCCGCGAGGACCCCGCCGCTCGCTCCCCCGTGACCCCGAGCTCCGCGATCCCGTAGATGAACGCGGGATCGGCGGCGACGACCCGTCGCAGGCGCTCGTCGGTCGTCGTCGGCGCCGCGAAGAGCACCATGCCGATGCCCGCCGCGTCCGCGGCCGCCCGAAACGGCCTCGCCTCGTCGGCGGGGAGGTCGGCCACGATGACGCCGACCGCTCCGGCGTCGGCGACGCGGCGGGCGAAGACGTCGATCCCCCGTCGCAGCACGGGATTCACGTACGTCATGACGAACACCGGCTTCCCGGTGCGCTCCACGACGCGCGCGACGACGCCGAAGGCGCGATCGAGGGAGACGCCACCGCGCAGGGCTCGACTCGCCGCCTCCTGGATCACCGGACCGTCCATGAGGGGATCCGCGTAGGGGATCCCGACCTCGAACCCGTCGGCTCCCGCCTCCGCCATCGCGGCGAACAGATCGACGGACGCCGCCGCATCGGGGAGCCCGGCGGTGAGGTACGGCAGCAGCACGGCACGCCCGCGGCTCCGGGCCTCGCCGAACATCCTGCCGATCCGGTCCGTCCCACGCTCAGCCATCGAGTGCCGCCACCTGTCGCACGTCCTTGTCGCCCCGCCCCGAGAGGTTGAGGACGACCGTCCTCCCGGCGAGGGTCGCGGCCTCCCGGACGATCCAGGCCAGCCCGTGGGCCGACTCCAGGGCGGGGATGATGCCCTCGGTCTCGGCGAGGAGGTGGAAGGCAGCGAGCGCCTCGGCGTCGGTGGCCGATTCGTACCGCACCACTCCGGCGTCCTTGAAGTAGGCGTGCTCCGGCCCCACCCCCGGGTAGTCGAGTCCCGCGGAGACGGAGTGGGCCTCGAGCACCTGACCGGCATCGTCCTGGAGGAGGTACGTCATGGCGCCGTGGAGCACACCCGGGGAGCCGGCGCCGAGCGAGGCTCCGTGCTCCCCCGTGGTGAGACCGTGCCCGGCCGCCTCCACCCCGACGAGGTCCAGTCCCGGCGTCTCGACGAGCGGGTAGAAGATCCCCATGGCGTTCGAACCGCCGCCGACGCAGGCGACCACGACGTCGGGGCGCGGGCGGCCGGGGCTCCCGTCGAGCTGCACCCGCAACTCCTCGCCGATGACCTTCTGGAACTCGCGGACGATCCACGGGAAGGGATGCGGCCCGACGACCGACCCGATGATGTAGTGGGTGCGCTCCACCGAGGCCACCCAGTCCCGCATCGCCTCAGACACGGCGTCCTTGAGCGTCCCCGCACCGGCGGAGACGGGAACGACATCGGCGCCGAGGAGCCGCATGCGGTAGACGTTCAGCGCCTGCCGCTCCACGTCCTTCGTCCCCATGTACACGACGCACTCGAGCCCGAGCAGGGCGCACGCCGTCGCGGTCGCCACTCCGTGCTGGCCGGCTCCCGTCTCGGCGATCACCCGGGGTTTCCCCATCCGCCGGGTGAGCAGCGCCTGACCGATCGTGTTGTTGATCTTGTGGGCGCCGGTGTGGGCGAGGTCCTCGCGCTTCAGCCACAGGTCGACACCGAGCCGCTCCGAGAGGCGGGCGGCCCGGTACACGGGCGTGGGGCGTCCCACGAAGTCCGCCAGGAGACCGGCGAGCTCGCTCGCGAACGCCGGGTCGGCCCGCGCCTCCTCGAACGCGGCCTCCAGCTCGGCGAGCGCCGGCATGAGCGTCTCGGGAGCGAACCGACCCCCGTACGCGCCGAACCGCCCCCGCTCGTCCGGTCGGGCCATCCGTCTCACGCCCGCTTCGCCTCCTCGATGAAGGCGACGACCTTACCGCGATCCTTCACGCCCGGCGCGGCCTCCAGTCCGGAGGAGGCGTCCACCCCCCAGGGGCGCACCTCTCGCACCGCGGCGGCCACGTTCGCCGGTCCCAGTCCCCCGGCGAGGACGAAGCGGCGGTGCACGGCGGGCAGGGACGACCAGTCGAGGCGCCTGCCCGTGCCGCCGTGACGAGGATCGGCCACGTCGAAGATGGGCACCTGCTCCTCCGGCACCTCCGACGGATCGAGGAGCGGGCCCTCCGCGGCCACCGGGATCGGGCGCAGCACGAACGACCCCCGGCGGTGCGCGACCTCCGCCACCGCCTCCCCGTGCCGGCCGTGGGGCTGGATCCCGTCCGCCCCGGTCGCCTCGAGGATCCTCACCGCCACCGCCGGCGGCACGTCGACGGTGACGACGACCCGCACTCGGGGCACGCCCTCCATGAGCGCCGCGGCCCGTGCCACCGAGATCCCCCGCGGGGACCGGTCCGACACGACGAACCCGACGGCATCGGCCCCGGCCTCCACAGCGAGCGCCACGTCCGCCTCCCGCGTCAGTCCGCACACCTTGACCCAGGTCACGTGGCCGCCCGCAGCTCGCGGATCGTCGCGGCGGGATCGGCGGCCCGGACGAGCGCCTCCCCGACGAGGACGGCGTCGTACCCCGCCGCGGCCATCCGTCGCGCCGCGGCGACGCCGCTGATACCGCTCTCCGCCACCCGTTGCACCTCGGGGGGGAACTCCGCGGCGAGGCGCTCCGCGACCGTGAGGTCGGTGCGGAAGGTGGCGAGGTCCCGGTTGTTCACCCCGACGAGGGTCGCGCCGGCCTCGAGGGCCCGGGCGAGCTCCCGCTCGTCGTGGACCTCCACCAGGGCCTCGATCCCGGCCTCGTCGACCGTGGCGAGGAGTCGCCTCAGGAGCGTGTCGTCGAGCGCGGCGACGATGAGCAGCACCGCGGCCGCCCCTGCCGCCCGCGCCTCCCACACCTGGGCCGGATGGAGGATGAAGTCCTTCCGCAGCAGCGGCAGCTCGACGTGCCGCCCCACCGCCTCGAGATCCTCGAGCGAGCCGTCGAAGAAGCGCGGTTCGGTGAGGACGCTCACCGCGGCGGCCCCTCCGGCCGCGTACGCCTCCGCCTGCCGGGCCGGGTCGAGGGCCGCGGCGAGCACGCCCGCCGAGGGGGAGCGACGCTTCACCTCGGCGACGACCGCCAGGCCGGGCCCGCCGACGGCGGCGCGGAACGACGGCGGAAACGGGGCACGGCGGGCGGCCTCCTCGAGCTCGGCGGCCCGGGTCGCCACCCGGCCCGCCCGCTCCGCCGCCACCGCGAGGATCTCCCGCAACATCCCCGCATGGTACGCCGGCGCCGTCTCATCGCGACCCGGCCTGGACCTCCCGGAGGTAGCGGACCAGGCTCGCCACCTGGGCGTCGGTGAGCCGAGCGAAGGGCGGCATGGATCCGGGTCCCACCCGGATCGCGCCGGCGATCTGCGCGTCGTCGAGCGACAGGTCCGCGGTGCTCCCCGGCCCGAGCGCCGGCCCGATGCCCCCGCCGAGGTCACGGCCGTGGCAGGAGGCACAGGCCCGCTCGTACAGCGCCGCCCCCGTGAGCCCGCTCGTGGCGTCGCTGCACGCGGCGAGGAGCAGCGCCAGGAGGACGGCGAGGACGGTGGACCGTGTCCGAAGGGTCATGACCGAGCGCCAAGGTTACGCCGGCGGGCCCGGCACGAGGACGCGGATCACCGTCCCGTGACCGGGCCTGCTCTCCACGGTGACACGCCCCCCCATCGCGTCCACGAGCTCCTTGACGATGGCCAGCCCCAGGCCGGAGCCCTCGGGACGGACCGGCCGGTACCGGCGTGCCACGTAGAGGCGCTCGAAGACCCGAGGGAGATCCTCGGGGTCGATGCCCGGACCGGTGTCGGCGATGGAGAGCTCGACGTCCCCGCCCCGGCGGTGGAGCGCGACGGTGACGCGTCCTCCTTCGGGGGTGTAGCGCAGGGCGTTGTCGAGCAGGTTCCCGCAGATCTGCGCCATGCGGTCCGGGTCGAGGAGGACCGTCCCGACGTCCGGGTCGCCCGCGAAGGACAGGCGCACCCGCGCCGCGTCGGTCCGGGGCCTATACCCGTCGACGAGCTCCTTGAGATGGGCGACGAGATCGACGGGCTCGGCCCGGATCGTGAACTCCCGGGACTCGATCCGGGCGAGGAGCATGAGGTCCTCGATGAGCCGGCCGAGGCGGTCCGTCTGTCGGTGCAGCACGCCGGCGACCCGCGGCAGCTCCTCGGCGGTGACGTCGCCGGCGTCGAGCGCCTCGGCGTACCCTCGGATGGAGGTGAGCGGGGTCCGGAGATCGTGGCCCACGCTCATGAGGAAGTCCCGTTCGCGCCGCCGTACCCCCTCGAGCTGGTCGGCCATCTCGTTGAACGCCCGCGCCAGGGCGGTGAGCTCGTCGTGACCCTCCACCGGGACACGGGCCGCGAGATCCCCGCCGGCGAGTCGCAGCGAGGCCTCCTCCAGGTGTCGCAGCCGCCCCGTCGTGCTCCGCGCGAACCAGAGACCGAGCCCCACGACGAGGACCGCCCCCACGGCGAGGGCGAGCAGCAGCGTACGGGTGACGAACCGCACCGGCAGGAGTGGTTCGCTGCGCCCGATGGCCACGACGATCTCGGATCGTCGCCCGAACGGGAAGCTCCGGACCGTGGCGAGCATCGGCGTGCCGTCCACCTCGACCCGGACGACGGTACGCTCCCGCGTCCCGACGGGGAGGACGGAGAGCAGCTTCGGATTCCGCACCAGGCTCACCGACCGGCCACCGGTCACGAGCTCCGCCTCGACGATGTCGTGCCCCCCCACGAGCCGCGCCTGGCGCAGGACCGCGGCCACCTTCGTCCGCCACGCGGCACGCTGCTCGGCACCGACCCGGGTCGGGTCGACGGTGATCCCCGTCAGCTCCTCCTCGAGGAACCCTGCGGTCACCTCGGCCTGACGGAAGAGCTCCTCCTGGGCCCGCTCCCTGATGGAGCTGCGGATGAGGACGACGGCGACGATCCCCACCGACAGCGTCACGACGGCCACCGCGAGCGCTCCGGCGAGGATCTTGCGGCGCATCAGCTCTCGAGCCGGTAGCCGACACCCCAGACGGTCTCGATGGGGATGCCGTCGAGCTTCTTCCGAAGCTGTCGGATGTGAACGTCCACGGTGCGGGTCTCCCCGAAGTAGTCGTACCCCCAGACCGCCTCGAGGATCTGCGCCCGCGACAGGACGAGGCCCCGATGCTCGGCGAGGTACCACAGCAGGTCGAACTCACGGGCGGTGGGACGCACCGTGGTCCCGTCGGGGGTGACGACCTCTCTCCGACCGCTGTCGATCGTGAAGCCCGCGACCTCGATCACCCGCGGAAGCACCGGCCGCTCCTCGCTGCGCCGCAGTACGGCCTTCACCCGCGCCACGAGCTCCCGCGGGGAGAAGGGCTTCGTGACGTAGTCGTCGGCGCCGATCTCGAGGCCCACGATCTTGTCGACCTCGGCGTCGCGGGCGGTGAGCATGATGACCGGGACGTCCGAACGCGCCCGGATCCGCCGGCACACCTCGATCCCGTCCATGCCGGGAAGGCCGATGTCGAGCAGGACGACCCGGGCTTCCCGTTCCCGCAGTCGCTCGAGCCCCTCCTCCCCGGTCGAGGCGTGGAGGATCCGGAACCCCTCCTTCTCGAAGGAGAGCCGGAGCATGTCCGCGATGTCCTCCTCGTCCTCGATGAGGAGGACCGTCCCGCCGCTCGTCATCGCCACCTCCCTTCGAGAGTATCGGCCGGATCCGTTCGAGAACGGTGAGGAGAGGATGAGCTCCCGGTCAACACAACGGCAGTCCCTCCACACGAGCCGACGCGGTCCCCCCCGGCCAGCGCACGGTCACCCGGGCGCCCGGATCCACCTCGCGACGGAGGAGTCCCAGCGCCACGGGGGCGCGTCGATCGAGGGACTCGGCCACCGAGGTGATCGTCCCGGCCGGGCGCTCGCCGTCGACGACCTCGGCCCCCACGGGGGGGAGCACCGCCTCCTCGAGCACGACGCCACGCAGGTGCCGGTTGACGTGTCCGCGGGACGCGATCCTCGCCACGAGCTCCTGCCCGAGATAGCAGCCCTTGTCGAAGTCGACCGCTCCCGGGACGAGGCCCGACTCCTGGGGGATGGTGCCCTCGTCCACGTCGACTCCCACCACCGGCTCGCCGGCCTCGATCCGTACCGCGGTGTACGCCTCCGCGCCGACCGTTCGCCCACCGGCGGCGACGAGGGCCGCGACGTCCGTCCCCAGCAGGCCGACGCGACGGACCGTCCCGTGGACGGTGGGGAGATCGGCGACCGCCACCGCGCCGTCCCGCCACGTCCCCGGCGCCGCCGGCGCCAACCCGGCCGCCTCGAGCACCCCGTCGACCGCCGGCCCCCAGAGCACGAGCAGCGGTCGCGGCTCGATCGAGAGCACGACGTCGACCCGGATCCGAAACCTGGCGAGGTCGTCGACGACGGTCTCGACTACCCCGGCGTCGGCCACGAGGCCGACCCGCTCCTCGCCGGGGAGCACGTGGAGATGGGCGCGCAACCGACCCTGCGGCGTCAACAGGAGGGAGCGCCGTACCCGGCCCGTCTCCTCACCGATCGACGCGCTCAGCATCCCCTCGAGGAAGGACCGGGCGTCGGCACCCTCGACCCAGACGACGCCGTGGGTGCCGACGACGATCCCGGCGTGGCGCCGCAACGCCAGGTACTCCGCGGTGACGTCCGCCGCGGGGATCACCCGGCCTCCGCGGCGGCGATCGCGGCGAGCACGGCCGCCGCCTTGTCGAGGCACTCGGCGTACTCGCGGGAGGGCACGGAGTCCGCCACGACTCCGGCACCGGCCTGCACCCAGGCCCGGGGCCCGTCGGCCACGAGGGTGCGCAGCGCGATGGCCGTGTCGAGGTTCCCCGAGAGGTCCACGTACCCGACCGCGCCGGCGTACGGCCCCCGAGCGGTGGGCTCGAGCGTGTCGATGATCTCCATGGCCCGGATCTTCGGGGCGCCCGAGACCGTTCCGTGGGGAAACGTCGCCCGCAGGACGTCGACGGGCCCGACCCCGGGCCGGAGTCTCCCCGAGACCCCGGACACGAGGTGCATCACGTGGGAGTACCGCTCCACCACCATGAGCTCGTCGACCCGGACCGATCCGAACTCGCAGACCCGCCCCAAGTCGTTGCGTGCCAGGTCCACGAGCATGACGTGCTCGGCCGTCTCCTTCTCGTCGGTACGGAGCTCGGAGGCGAGGGCCTCGTCCTCCTCCGGCGTTCGCCCCCGCGGTCGCGTCCCGGCGATGGGACGGCTGAACACCCGGCCGTCCCGCACCCGTGACATGAGCTCGGGCGAGGACCCGGCGATCGTGAGCGTCCCCCGCCGCAGGAAGAACATGTACGGGGAGGGGTTCACGAGCCGGAGCGCCCGGTACACCGCGAACGGATCCTCGGGCCCCGCCACCTCGAGCCGGAGCGACGGCACGATCTGGAAGGCGTCCCCCGCCTCGATGTGCGCTACGGCCCGGGCCACCGCCTCCTCGTACTCCTCCCGGGTCAGGTTTGCCGTGGCCGCCGGTCGCTCCGCGAAGCGGCTGCGCGATCGGACCCGGTACGGACGGCCGCGACCGAGCCGATCCACGGCCGTGGCCAACCTCGCCACGGCCTCGTCGTACGCCGCGCCCGGGTCGTCTCGCACCACGACGTTCCGGATGAGCACGATCGTGTCCCGAAACCGGTCCACCGCGGCCAGGGCGCCGACGAAGAGCCAGAGCATCTCCGGGAGTCCGCGGTCGTCGGGAGGGCGCGCCGGGAGGTCCTCGAGGTGGCGCACGACGTCGTAGGCGAGGTAGCCGACCGCGCCGGAGTGCAACGGGGGACCGTCCTCCCCGAGCCCACAGCTCGCCGGGTCGGGAGCGGTGAGCGCACCGAGGACGCCCTCGAGCACCTCGAGCGGGTTCCCCGGGGGAGGCGCCGGGCCCTCGCCCTCGATCCGGGAGACACCTTCGTCCGCGGAGAGGACGAAGGCGGGATCCCATCCGACGAACGACCAGCGGGCCCACCGCTCTCCCCCCTCGACGCTCTCGAGGAGGAAGCCGTCGTCGTCGCCCACGAGCTTCTCGAACACCGACACCGGGGTCTCGCGGTCCCCGAGGACCTCGACCGCGACCGGCACGACGGAGTAGCGCCGTGCCAGCCGGACGAAGTCGTCCCGGGTGAGCGACGGGGTCATCGCGCAGAGGGTACCCGGCGGCGACGCCCTCCGGCGTCAGCTCGTGGCGAAGCGCTCGAGCCCGAGACGGAGCATGAGATCGCTGAAGAAGCTCGAGAGGGCGCTGAGCTGTCCGGTGACCATGAGCACGCCGAAGAGGGCGAGCGCCAGGCCCGAGACGACGGTGATGGGGACGAGGCGGCGCTTCACCCACGAGATGGCCGCGAGCGCCTTCGTCAACGCCAGCGAGGTCACGAGGAAGGGGATGCCGAGCCCGAGGGCGTAGAAGAAGAGCACGAGCATGCCCTCCCCCACCGTGTCCTGGCTCGCCCCGAGGGTGAGGGCGGTGGCGAGGAAGGGTCCGATGCACGGCGTCCAGCCGAAGGCGAAGGCCATCCCCATGAGGGGGGGTGCGAAGACCCCGAATCGCCTCGCCCGGCCCATCTCGAACCGACGCTCCCGCATCATCGGGAGGAGCACCCGCGGCGTCCACACCGCGGTCACGGCGATGAAGAGGCCCATGAGGATGATCACCCATCCCGCGATCTGGGTGAACACGGCCTGCTGGAGGAAGCGGGAGAGCGACGTGGCGGTGGCACCCAGGGCGACGAAGACGACGGTGAACCCGCCGATGAAGAGCCCCGTCGCCCCCACGACCCGCCGCATCGACACGTTCCCCTCGGCGAGCTCCTGCATGGAGTACCCGGACATGAGGCTGATGTAGCCGGGCAGGAGCGGGAGGACACACGGGGAGATGAAGGACGCCGCGCCGGCGAAGACGGCGACGACGAGGGACACCCCGGACACGGTCGACCTCCTGCACTCCGACGAGCGTCGCAACGGTAATGGCCCGGCGCGTGTTCCCGATCGTCGCCCAGACGACGCATCGCTCCCCGAGGTCGGTCCGGCGCGCCGGTAAGCTCCCCCCGTTCCCGTACCGGACAGGCATGCAGCTCCCGACGTTCCTCCGACCAGCCGGATCCTTCGCCCTGCGCGACCGACGCGTGCTCTTCCTCATGGGCGTGATCGGGTTCGTGACCGGCTACGCCGGCTCCCAGATGGCCCACACGCTCCCCTACGCCCGCGTCGACCTGGGTCTCACCGAGGGCCAGATGAGCGCGATCTTCGCCGGGGTCCGCGCCGTGTCCCTCCTCGGCATCGCCTTCTCCCTCGTGGCCGACCGCCGCGGACGGCGCAGGCCCATCCTGCTCTCGTACCTCCTCCTCGTCACGGGCAGCCTCCTCACCGGATTCCTCCCCACGACGGCCGCGTACGCCGTCGCCCAGGCGCTCGTGCGCGTCGGGGTCGTCGCCATCGCCAGCCTCGGCATCGTCCTCCTCGCCGAGGAGGTGAGCCCGCCGGTACGCGGCTACGGGCTCGGACTCTTCGGCCTCGCCGGGTCTCTCGGGGTGGGGACCGGACTGCTCCTCCTCCCCATCGCGGAGCGGGGCCCCGGGGCGTGGCGGATCCTCTTCGCGTTGGGCGGACTCGGACTCCTCTTCCTCCCCATGCTCACCCGGTTCCTGCCGGAGAGCCGGGCGTTCCGGCCGGCGCCGCGCATCCCCTTCGTCAAGGCCCTTCGGTGGGATCCTCTAGAGTCGACCTGCAGGCATGCAAGCTTGAGTATTCTATAGTCTCACCTAAATAGCTTGGCGTAATCATGGTCATAGCTGTTTCCTGTGTGAAATTGTTATCCGCTCACAATTCCACACAACATACGAGCCGGAAGCATAAAGTGTAAAGCCTGGGGTGCCTAATGAGTGAGCTAACTCACATTAATTGCGTTGCGCTCACTGCCCGCTTTCCA
>AMFO01000366.1_pt1 | contig 42318 bp, 42 predicted proteins | sample 552608 | NCBI WGS metagenome assembly AMFO01 (sample SAMN01893955, study PRJNA167987) | microbial mat metagenome | biome: hydrothermal vent | place: USA: Loihi, Hawai'I | collected 2003-05-01
GACGACCTATGGGAAGTCGCAAAAGGCCGTGAACCTTCGCCGAAACCCGAAGGCTTCCCTGCTGGTGGAGTCGGGGGAGGCCTACAGCGAGCTAAAGGGGCTTTTGATCCGCGGCAGGGCGGAGGTGATAGAGGACGAGGCCAAGACTCTCGAGGTCATAAAGGCCGTGCATGCCAAGTACGTCGGCAGTCTAACGCCGGGAATCGAGGAAGCGATGAAGGCTCAGGCCAAGAAGCGGGTAGTGATAAGGGTAACTGCCGAGCGGACTTCGAGCTGGGACCACCGCAAGCTCGCCGGCGCGTACTAGGAGGCAGGCTCAGCCTCCGCGCCGCTTTCCGCTTGCGTCTCTTCGCCCTCGCGCACCACTTCGACGCGCACCGATGCCTTCGTCTGGTGGCCAAGGCTGATCGATACGGTATGCTCCCCCAGGTGTTTTATCGGCTGCTCCAGTAGGATGCGCTTGCGCTCTATCTGGAATCCCTTTTCGGCCAGCTCCTTCTCGATGTCCTGGCTGGTTACCGAACCGAAGAGCTTGCCTTCCTCGCCGGCCTTGGCGGCAATCCTTATTCGAACTTGCTCCAGTTTCTCGGCAAGGCTCTTAAGCTTCTTTTGCTCTCTAAGCTTCTTTTCGGCAAGGACGCGCTTTTGATGTTCCAGCGCCTTCAAGTTCCTCTGGTCCGCCCGCACCGCCAGGCCGCGCGGCAGCAGGTAATTCCTCGCATAGCCGTCGCGCACGCGCACCACGTCGCCAATCTGACCGAGGCTCGGAACCTCTTCCTTCAGTATGACTTGCACTATCCCCTCAGAGCCTGGAGGAGGTGAAAGGTAGCAGAGCGGCTATGCGGGCCCGCTTTATGGCCGTGGCAAGCTGGCGCTGGTGGCTTGCGCAATTGCCGGTTATGCGGCTTGGTACTATCTTGCCGCGATCGGTTATGAAGTTGGCCAGGACCCTGAAGTTCTTGTAATCGATCACGAGCTCCTTGTCGGCGCAGAAACGGCATACCTTGCGCCTCCCCATCCTGCGCCTGAAGGGGCGGTCGCGATAGCCGGATCCGCTTCGCCCTCTGTGCTTGCCCTCACTGCCCGCCATTTATTCTCTAACCTCCTCGCCGAACACACATACCAGATGCCACGAGGCTCGGCAAACCCCTAGGCTCCCGCTTCTTCCGAGGCCTCGCGGTGCGGTGGCCGGCCCGCAGGCGGTGTGGCTCCCCCAGCACCTTTCCTCTTTCCCTTCCTCGGCTCGTCCCGCCTGACCGTCATCACCCTAAGCACTCTGTCGTCTATTCTTAGCGCCCTTTCCACCTCGCTTACCGTGCGGCCGCTTCCCGCGTAAGTCAGCACCAGGTAGTATCCACTTCCCTTCTTCTTTATCGGGTAGCTAAGTTCCCTCGTTCCCCAGTGCTCGACCCCTTCCACCTCACCTTCGTAACGGCTTACGAGTCCCTTGATGTGCTCGGCCATCTTGGCCGCTCCCTCTTCCCCCACCTCCGGCTGCAACACGCAGAGCAGTTCGTATTTCTTGAGCTTTCCTTCCCCCGTTCTCGCTTCCACCTTCTTGCTTCTCCTCTTTTCCTCTCTTGCCGAAGCCGGCCGGTACAGGCTTTAGGGTCCTCAGACCAGAAGCGGCGCTATGACCAGCGACACTATCGACATAAGCTTTATCAATATGTTCATGGACGGTCCAGCCGTATCCTTGAAGGGATCCCCGACCGTGTCGCCGACCACGGCCGCCTTGTGCGCCTCGGTGCCCTTCTTCTCCCCTTCTATCTCTCCCTTCTCGATCGACTTCTTGGCATTGTCCCATGAACCACCGGCATTGGCCATCATGAGCGCCAGCAGCACCCCGGTGACCGTCGCGCCCACGAGCATCCCGCCGAGTGCGGCCGGGCCGAGCCCGATACCTATCACGATTGGGGCGATGACCGCGGAGAGGCCCGGAACGATCATTTCCCTGAGCGCCGCCCGGGTAGAGATGTCGACGCAGCGCGAGGCATCCGGCCTGACCCCTTCCCTGCCTTCCAGGAGTCCCGGGATTTCCCTGAACTGCCGCCTTATCTCGTCCACCATCTTTCCCGCCGCGCGCCCCACCGACGTCATGGTGAGGGCGGCAACGAAGAAGGGCAGGATCCCGCCGACGAAAACCCCTACGACGACCTTGGGATCGGTTATGACGATGCTGAGCGGGTCCCCTCCTTTGGCCAGGAGCCTCTCGTCTACCGCCTGCGAGTAGGCGGAAAAAAGGGCCAGGGCGGTGAGGGCGGCGGATCCTATGGCGAATCCTTTCCCTATGGCGGCCGTGGTGTTGCCGAGGGCATCGAGGCCGTCCGTTATGCTCCTTACCTCAGGGCCGAGCTCTGCCATCTCGGAGATTCCGCCGGCGTTGTCGGCTATCGGCCCGTATGCATCGACGCTCATCGTTATCCCCACTGTCGCCAGCATCCCGACGGCGGCAATGCCCACGCCGTAAAGACCGGCCAGGGAATTGGCTACCAGGATAGCGATGCAAATGCAGATGACAGGCAGCGCGCAGCTTTCCAGCCCCACCGCCAGGCCCTGGATTATGTTCGTTGCCGTTCCCGTTTTGCTGGCCATAGCGATGCGCGTTACCGGCGGGCCGGACGTATAGTATTCGGTCAAAAGCCCGATGAATATCCCGCCGAAGCAGCCGGCGACCACCGCCCAGAAGACGCCGTTGTCGACGATCGAGTAGTTTATGAGCAGCCCGCCGGCCACCAGGAAGCCGAAGGCGCCCACGAACGTGGCGTAGCGAAGGGCTGCCTGGGGACTTATCGCCTTCAAGAAGCGCATGGAGGCCACGGCAACGAGCGAAGCCAAAAGCCCGATCACCGCAAGCGCCAGCGGTAGCCCCATAAGCGCAAGCCTTAGATCGGCGCTGCTTACCTCCCCGGCACCGAGGGATTTCATGGGACCGACCGTGATAGTCGCCCCGATGGCGATCGTGGCGACGATCGAGCCCACGTACGACTCGAATATGTCGGCTCCCATTCCGGCTACGTCGCCGACGTTGTCGCCGACGTTGTCGGCGATCACTCCCGGGTTCCTAGGATCGTCCTCCGGGATCCCAGCCTCGATCTTGCCTACGAGGTCACTGCCGACGTCGGCTGCCTTGGTGTAGATGCCACCTGCGACGCGGGCAAAAAGCGCTATGGAGCTTGCGCCCATGGCGAAGCCGTTTATGAACCTGGCGTGGGTGGCGTCCCCGTAGAGGTAGAAGAAGGTACCAAGGCCTATGAGCCCGAGGCTTGCCACCGCCAGCCCCATCACCGAGCCGCCGTCGAAAGCCACCCGCAGAGCCTCCGCCTCGCCGCCGCTGCGCGCGGCTTCCGAGGTCCTGACGTTGGCCCTCGTGGCCGCCTGCATGCCGAAGAATCCCGCAAGCACCGAGCAGGCCGCACCGGTAAGGAACGCAATGGCCGTCTGCCAGCTTATCTTCCAGCAGAGAAGCCCGAAGACCGCCGCGACGAAGAGCAGAAGTATCTGGTACTCGCGCCTCAAGAAGGTCATGGCGCCGGCGTGGATCTGTTCCGATATCTCGCGCATCTTCTCGTTGCCCTGGGGTTCCCTTACCATCTTGAAATATATGGCCAGCGCGACGACCATGCCGAATACTCCAACGAAAGGTGCGGCTCCGGTCCATCCCTCCATCTTCGTCTCTACCTCCTTCTTGCCCTTTCCGCTTGATGGGCGGTACGGGCAAACGAGTTTGATTGCGCCGCCTTCGGCTTTCCCCTAGAGCCTTCGCGGCGCGTTGAAAACGTTAAGCGTTCGCGTAAGACCCGAGGTGACTAGAGACTCGATCGCCTGAGCGGCCACCTCGGTCGCCCGTTTCGCCTCTTTGAGCTCGTCGGCGGCGAAGTCGGACAGCACGTAATCGGCCGGATCGGTGCCTTGCGGCGGCCTGCCTATGCCAAGCCTCACCCTCACGAACTGCGGGTCGCCGAGACTTGTGGCAACGGATTCTATCCCCTTGTGCCCGCCGCTTCCTCCACCCTTCTTCACTCTGACCGTGCCGAGCGGAAGATCGAGATCGTCGTGCACGGCGATCAGATCTTCGACCGCCAGTCCGAAGTAGCGCAGAAGGCAGCTTACGGCCTGGCCGCTTTGGTTCATGAAGGTTAGCGGCTTGGCCAGCAGCACCTTCTCTCCCGCCACTTCTCCCTTGGCGGCAAGGGCGTGGCAGCGGTGCTTCCTCCAGCCAAGGCCGTGGCGCTTTGCCAAGAGGTCGGCCACCATGAAGCCAGCGTTGTGGCGGTTCATTCGGTAGCGCCGCCCCGGATTTCCGAGACCAACCACGAGCTTTTTTGTCCCGCCGCTCGTCAACTCTCCTCTTTTTTCTTGGCTCCTTCGGCCGGCTTCTCCGGTGCCTCGGCAGCCTGCGCCTGCTCGGCTGCCGCCTCGGGCGCCTCCGCCGCCTCGGCCACCTTGACTTCCTCGACCGCCGGCGGCAGCACGGTTACCAGAGCCTCGGTTTCCTCAGCCAGCACCTCTATGCTTCCGGGAAGCTCGAGGTCGGCTACGTGGATCACTCCGTGCACTCCAAGCTCGGTTACGTCGACCTCCAGGTGCTGTGGTATCTCGGTTGGCAGGCACTCTATCTCGAGCGTTCTCTTCAGCGGCTGCAATATGCCACCCTGTGTCACCCCCAGAGCCTTTCCGACGTAGCGGATCGGCACTGTAACCCTTATCTTTTCCTTGAGGTCGACCTCGTAGAGATCGGCGTGCAGGATCTCGCCGGTTGCGGGGTGGCGCTGGATCTCCTTTATGAGTACCACCGTGCCGTCCACTTCCTTCGCCTCTGAGGTGACGTTTATGAGGCTCACCTCCTCGGACTTCGATACGAGCTTGCCAAGCCTTTCGCTCGGCAGGCAAATCGGCACCGGAGCTCTTTTCGGGCCGTACAGGATCCCCGGCACTTTCCGGGCGCGCCTCAGCCTGCGGGCGGCCGCAGATCCCCTCTCCGCTCGCAACTCTACCTCTATCGCTGCTCTTTCCATTCCGCCTTCTTCTCCGCTTCTCAAACGAAAAGTGTGCTTATGGACCTCTCTTCGTGTGTCCTCTTTATTGCCTCCCCTATGAGGTGAGCCACCGACAGTACCACTATCTTCCCTAGCTTTCTCGCCTCCTCGCTGAGCGGGATCGTGTCCGTCACCGCAAGCCCGCTAAGCTCCGAGTTGGCTATCCTCCCAAGGGCCGGCCCGGACAGTACCGGATGAGTGCAGCAAGCGAATACCTCGGCCGCCCCCGCCTTGCGCAGCGCCTCGGCCGCCTTCACTATCGTCCCGCCCGTGTCGACCATGTCGTCTATCAAGACGGCCACGGTTCCAGCCACCTCACCGATTATGTTCATCTCGGTGACTTCGTTTGCCGCAGCCCGCCGCTTGTCGATTATCGCAAGTGCCGCCTCGAGCCTCTTGGCGAAGGCCCTCGCCCGCTCCACCCCGCCCGCGTCGGGGGAGACCACCGTCACGGGTTTTCCCGCCGCCCTCTCCTTTATGAAGGGCATCAGCACCGGCGTGGCAAAGAGGTTGTCGACGGGAATGTTGAAGAAACCCTGGATCTGGCCTGCGTGCAAATCCATGGTCAGCACCCGGCTCGCGCCAGCGGTGGTTATCAGGTCCGCCACCAGCTTTGCGCTTATCGGTACCCGCGGGGCAACCTTGCGATCCTGCCTGGCATAACCATAATAAGGGACCACCGCCGTTATCCTCTTCGCCGAGGCCCTCCTGAAGGCATCGAGCATGAGCAAGAGCTCCATCAAGTAGTCGTTTCCCGGCGTGCAGGTCGACTGCACGACGAAGACGTCCCCGCCCCTGACGTTCTCCTTTATCTCGACCAGGATTTCCTGGTCCTCGAAACGGCGGATCTCCGCCTTGCCGAGCGGAACCCCGAGGTAGGAACAGATGTCCAAGGCAAGCTTGCGATTGGAATTCCCGGCGAAAATCTTCAGCGAATCCTTCGCGTCCGAGTGCATCTTTGAACCTTCCGCGCTAGAGAACCTTCTCTCCACTGCAAAACTGGGCGGGAAGGATTCGAACCTTCGATGCCGGATCCAAAGTCCGGAGCCTTACCACTTGGCTACCGCCCAAAAATACCCAGATTCCAACCAAACACCGTTTTGTAAACGCAACTTCCTTTGCTTGCCGCTCACCCGCCAGGTTGCTGGTAGCGAGGCCCGGCGCTCATATACGCTAGGTTTTGAGCTTGTGCAATCGGGGCAAGGCGGCTACTCGGCCCGCCTGTTCAGGGGGCGCCTGCAGCCTGTGGCTTTGGCATGTCGGGCTCGGCGCTTAGCGTGTGGGTCAGGAATACCTTGCAGGGAAATCCTTCCAGCCTCTTTAGTATGTTCCTTCCCTGCCGCTCGCCTGCTACCAACCCGACCACCGCCGATCCGCTACCGCTCATCACCGCCGCCTCTGCCCCGGCTTTCAGCACCGCCGCCTTGAGCTCGGCAACTTGCGGGTATGCCCTCGTGACCACCCGCTCCAGGTCGTTTACCATCGAGGTCTCGCCCTGCCAGCCCTGCCCCACCAGTTCCCGAACTGTATGCTTGCCCCCGCCGGCTGTCAACGCTTCGTCGTATGCCCCAAAGGCCCAGCCGGTGTCCACCCGCAGTGGCGGTACGGCGATGAGGAGCCAAAGCTCGCGCTCGAGCTCATAGGGGTCTATGAGCTCTCCTATTCCGCGCACTATAGCCGGCTTGCAGTCGATGAAGAATGGAACGTCGGCGCCGATGGCGAGCCCGAGCTCCTTTAGTCTTTCCCTGCAGAGGCCAAGGGCGAGTAGCTCGTTCAGGCCCTTGAGCACGGTGGCCGCGTTACTGCTGCCCCCGCCAAGCCCGCCGCCCGCCGGGATGGTTTTTTCGACGCGTACGGCTACGGGCCTTTTCGTGGCGGTTTCCTCCAGGATGAGGCTGGCTGCGCGGAAGGCCAGGTTCTCCGGACCTTGAGGCAATGTCGGGTCGCTGCAGGAAAAGCTTACGGCAGGAAGCTTCTCGGGGCTCGCTTCGGGCAGTTCGAGTGTTATCTCGTCGAAGAGGCTCACCGGCACCATCAGGGAGTCGAGGAGGTGGTAGCCATCGTGGCGCCTTCCGGTTACGCGAAGCCAGAGATTTACCTTGGCTGGGGACAGAAGCCTGAGGCACGCTCCCTGCGGCTGGCCGCCCGCGGCGTTCACTCCACCGCGGCCGCCGCTTGCCCTAGTGGTCACAGCAGGTATGATGGCAACTTGCCTGGTGTGATGCAACGTGGCGACTGTTGAGAGCATGGAAAACCTGGAGGCGGTGGCGCACGCGGCGGCGCTGGAGGGGGCAGGGGCGCTGAGCGAGCACTGGCAAGCGGTAGAGCGGGTGGAGCTCAAGTCGCCGGTGGAGCTCGTTACGGAGGCGGACCGCAAGTCGGAGGCGGCAATACTCAAGTGCTTGAAGGAAGCCTTTCCCGATCACGCAGTGGTAGCAGAGGAATCGGCTCCCGAGGCGCGCCCTTGCGGCTGGACATGGTACGTCGACCCACTCGACGGCACTACGAATTTCGCCCATGGCTACCCTCGTTTTGCCATCTCGCTGGCTGTGGCTCGCCAGGGCGAAACCGTCTTTGGGCTCGTTTACGATCCGCTAAGCCGCGATTGTTTCAGCGCGCGGCGCGGCGGGGGAGCTAGACTGAATCGGGAGAAGATCAGGGTTTCGGGGACGAAGCGGCTTGCCGATGCGCTGCTTGCCACCGGATTTCCTTACGACAGGCGCTCCTACATCGACTACTACCTTGCGTTCTTGCGCCAGTTCCTTCTTTCGGCCCAGGGGGTGAGGCGGGCGGGGGCGGCCGCGCTCGACCTTTGCGATGTCGCCTGCGGGAGGCTGGATGGTTTCTGGGAGTGGAAGCTGCATGTCTGGGACACGGCGGCCGGGATCCTCATCGTAAGGGAGGCTGGCGGGCGGGCAAGCGATTTCGATGGCGACGAGGCGCAGGCGGGAAGCCTGCAGACCCTGGCCTCCAATGGTTTGATTCACGGGCAGATGCTCGAGGCTTTGCAACGGGTGCTGGCCAAGGTGGGCAGGAGACCAGCCAAGCTCAGGGGAGATTGACATGGAGGGTATTTCTCTGGCTGCGAAAAAGGCGATCGTGACGGGGGCTAGCAGGGGGATAGGCCGGGCGATAGCGCTCGGGATGGCCAGGGCCGGGGCGGACGTGGTGCTGGTTAGCCGCAAGCAGGCGGCCCTTGCGGGCGTTGCCGCCGAGATAGAGGAGATCGGCCAGAGGGCGCTCGTGGTGCCGTGCAACATGGGCAGGCCTGAGCAGGTCGAGGCGATGGTGGAAACGGTGCTCGAGAGCTGGGGAGTCCCCGACATACTGGTAAACAATGCTGGAACGAACCCGGTCATGGGGCCGCTCACGACGGTCTCGCTGGCGGCCTGGGACAAGATAATGGATGTCAACTTGAAGGGGCCGTATCTGGCGAGCATCCAGGTTGCAAAGGCCATGATGGAGGCCAAGCGGCCGGGCAAGATCATAAACATTTCATCCACGGCCGGGATCGAGCCGGCGCAGATGCTTGGTGCCTACAGCATAAGCAAGGCGGCTTTGAACCACCTTACGCGGGTGCTGGCGCAGGAGCTCGGGCCGGCCAACATCTGCGTTAACGCCATCGCGCCGGGGCTGGTCGAGACCGATTTCTCCGCCGCCCTCATCAACAGCCCGACGATCTTCCAGTCCGTCATAGCCAAGACCCCGCTGGGCCGCCATGCCAAGCCGGAGGAGATAGTGCCACTTGCGCTCTATCTGGCCTCGAGCGCTTCGGACTTCGTCACCGGCCAGGTAATAGTTATAGACGGAGGGGCCACGATAGCGTAGGCGAACTGTTGGCCGCCAAAGGGCTCTGCGCGGCGGGCCTCGGGGGCCCGAAGAGGCTCGAAATGCCCCCGTAGTGAAAAGGATATCACGAGGGTCTCCGGAACCCTAAGTCCCAGTTCGATTCTGGGCGGGGGCACTACTCGATGGATTTGCGGGCCGGGCCCGGCTGGGCCCAAGCCGCGGCGTCAAAGAAGCACCGGCCCGGCTGCGCGCACCGTTACGGCGTTGCCGATGGGCTCGTGGCAGGGGGCTTTTTTGGGCCTGATAATGAGCATGTTCAAGGGACAATGGGTTTGGCATTGCACTTGCTCGGTGGTAGCCTTTCGGAGGCCCTTGGATGCTGTTGGCACTGAAACGGGCCGGGATGGGCAGAATGGGAGCTTTGAGCCGCCTTGATTTTGAGCGCGGGCTTATTGTATGTGCGGGCGGTGGGGAGCTTGGAGTTGAAAAGGAGGCGTGGAGATGGACTACCCGAAGTGCCAGAAGTGCGGCAACGGCGTGTTGATCCCCCTTTCGGATTACGGACAGGATGGAGCCTCGGTGCTTTTCAAGGCTTGGGTGTGTACCAATCCCGAGTGCGGGTTCTCGCTTAGGGTCGACAAGGGCGACGTGACGTACGGAAAAAAGATAGAGCAAAAGCGGTAAGTTGGGAGTAACATCGCAACCGACGCGGGAAGAAGGAAGTGCGCGAGCACTTCCTTTTTTCTTTCTGCGAAGCCGCCCTGGGCTCTGCCCTGCCCGGAGCCGCGGGGCGGCAGCGTCGAGTGCCTTGCGGCAAAGGGGCCGCGGCTTTTCGATCACGCTATAAGGTAGGCGGCGGGCCTTAGCCCATGGATTTCGAGCTCAGTTCCGAACAGCGGATGCTCAGGCAAATGGTGCGCGAGTTTGCCGAGAAGGAGATCGCGCCCAGGGCGCTCGAGCTCGACGAGAAAGAGGAGTTCTCGGCGGAGCTTACCGAGAAGATGGGCTCCCTTGGGTTTTTCGGCGTAACGGTGAGCCCGGACTACGGCGGGCAGGGGCTCGACTATCTGTCCTACATCCTGATCGTCGAGGAAGTGGCCAGGATAAACGCTTCGCAGGCCGCAACGCTCGCGGCCGCCAACTCGCTTGGCATCGGGCCCATCTACGCCTACGGCACGGAGGAGCAGAAACGGAAGCTTTTGCCCAAGCTCTGCAGCGGCAAGCTGCTTTGGGGCTTCGGCCTTACCGAACCCGGGGCGGGATCGGACGCCGGAGGTACGAAAACCACCGCCAGGCTCGAGGGGGACGACTGGGTTATAAACGGCAGCAAAATATTCATTACTAACGGCGCCACTCCTATGACCGGCGGCTCGACGATCCAGTGCGTAACCGGCACCCTGCCGGGCGGCCGCAAGGAGTATAGCTGCATACTGGTCGAGCAATCGCGCGCCGGGTTCACCGCGCGGCCCATAAAGCGCAAGCTCGTCTGGAGGGCTTCCAACACGGCCGAGCTCTTTTTCGACGACGTTCGCGTGCCAAAGGAAAACCTACTCGGGCAGCGCGGCGCTGGTTTCAGGCAGATGCTGGAGACGCTGGATGCCGGCAGGCTCTCGATAGCGGCGATGGGCTTGGGTGGCGCCCAGGGGGCGCTCGATGCGGCACTCAAGTACTCCAGAGAGCGCAGGCAGTTCGGCCGGCCGATAAGCTCCTTTCAAGCCAACGCCTTCAAGCTTGCCGACATGGCAACCGAGATAGAGGCGGCAAGGAGCCTTCTCTACAAGGCCTGCCGGTTGAAGGACGCAGGGCGCCCCTTTCGCAAGCAGGCCGCGATGGCCAAGCTCTACTGCTCGGAAGTGATGCACCGCGCGGCCAACCACTGCGTGCAGATCTTCGGTGGCTACGGCCTGATCGAGGACTACCCGGCCGCCCGTTACTACCGCGATCAGCGCCTGTTGGAGATAGGCGAAGGTACTTCGGAGATCCAGAGGCTGGTGATAGCGAGAATCCTAGGCTGCTTCGACTGAACCCAGGCTACTTTACCGTCGCTCCGGGCGCTACCTCGCCTTGGGGGCAGACCAGCACCGGACCGCTGCCGTCGTCGGCGGCAAGGAGCATCCCCTGGCTCTCTACGCCTCTTATCTTTGCCGGCTCGAGATTGGCCACGACCACGATCGACCTTCCCTCTAGCTCTTCGGGGCCGTAGCGGCTTCTTATGCCGGCCACGAGCTGCCGTTTCTCGCCTCCCAGGTCTACGTCCAGAACCAGCAGCTTGTCGGCGTTTGGGTGCACCCGCGCCCGGACGACCCTTGCCACCCTGAGCTCTAGGCGGCGAAACTCCTCGATGCTAAGGAGCTCTTCCACTCGGCTTTAGCACCCGCGGCTAGTGCTTGGTTACCGACTCTCCGTCTTCGGCGCCAAGCACGGTGGCCACCATCTGCACCGCCTCCGCAAACGGCCCTTCGACCGTCTCGGCCACTAGTTGTTCCACCGCGGCGATGTCCTCAGGGTTTGGTGCTTCCTCGTCGCAGTGCATGCCGTGTAGGGCCCACGCGACGGTGTTCAGCCGGCTTCTTACCTGCGAGAAAAGTGAAAGGACGTTTTCCGCCTTTATCTCCCTTTCCGGTGACTTTCCGCTTCCCATAGGCTTTTCCCTCTCCTTCTTACTACCTCTATACGAAGCCTCGCGAAAGAGGGGCTTTGGCAGGGCTTACTTGAGCCTCTTTATCGACTTTATCACCACCGGCTCCACCGGCACGTCACGGTAGCGGCCGATGGCTGCGGTCTTGACGCTGGCTATCTTCTTGACCACGTCCATCCCGGCGGTGACCTTTCCAAACACCGCGTAGCCGAACTTCGCGGGCTCGTCTCCCCTGTGGTCGAGGAAGCTGTTGTTCTTGAGGTTGATGAAGAACTGCGAGGTGGCGCTGTTTATGTCGCTCGTGCGAGCCATGGCGATGGTTCCAGTCTCGTTCTTCAGCCCATTCGCCGCCTCGTTCTTTATCGGAGGCCTGGTCGTCGGCTTGCGCTTCATCCCCGGCAGAAAGCCCCCTCCTTGGATGACGAAACCCGGGATGACCCTGTGGAATATCGTGCCGTCGTAGAAGCCTTCGTCGACGTAGGCGAGGAAGTTCTTGACGGTGATCGGTGCCTTGTCAGGGTAGAGCTCCACGGTAAGGTCGCCAAGCGAAGTCGATATCAGCACCTTCGGGTGCTCTCCGGCCCCAGCCAAAGTCGCAGCCCAAAGGATCCCTGCCGCGAGAAGTAGCGATTTTCTCATTTCTATCCTCCCGAATAAGTCTCACTCGACCGTGAAGCCCGCTGCCCTCACCATGGCGCTTGCTTGCTCCGCGGCTTCCCCCGGCGTGGTGAGGTAACCGTCTATGAAGATGGAGCTCGCCACTTTCAACGCCTCTACTTGGAGGCTTCCAAGGATTCTTTCTCTGCCCGCCGCGCTTCGAAGATCGCTTGCCGGGCTTGCGAAGCGAAACAGGCAAAGTGCCTTTAATGCCTTTTTCGGTGGCAGAAGCGGCATGTGAGATAGCGGGGTGCCGGGGATCGGCAGCAAGAAATTAACCGGCAGCGACTCTGGCTTTAGCTCGCTTAGGGACAAGGCTAGGTCCACCACGTCCTGCTCGCTCTCCCCCATTCCTACTATCCCGCCACAGCAAAGCCTAAGCCCGGCATCCCGCACCGCCTCCACCGTGGCCAGGCGGTCCTCGTAGCTGTGGGTGCTGCAGATCCTGGGGTGGAACCTCGAACTGGTGTTCAGGTTGTGGTTTATCCATCCAACCCCGCTTTCCTTGAGCCGCAGGGCCTGCTCGCGGCCGATGAGGCCTGGGGATACGCAAAGCTCGAGCTCCGGGAATTCTCTACTTATCGAGCTCGCCGCGGCGCAAAGCTCGCTGATGTCCGAGCTGGTCGGCTGCCTGCCGCTTATTACCATACAGTAGCGGCGCGCCCCCCGGCTGACTGCGAGTCTGGCCCCAGCCACCAGTGCCCCCGCGGGCTCGAGTCCGTAGCGGGGAATATCGGCTTTCGACAGCGACGACTGGGAGCAGTAGTGGCAGTCTTCGCCGCAAAGGCCACTCCTTGCGTTTCGCAGCATCACCAGCTTCACCCTGGTGCCGAAGATCTCCCGGCGTACCTTGAAGGCGGCCGCAAGGAGCTTCTCCAGCTCCTCGTCGCTCGCGTTCAGCACCGCCAGGGCCTCCTCCGGTGAGATCGGATTGCCACCGATGGATTTCTTCGCCAGCTCGTCGAACAGTCCCACTATTTTCGCATCCCCTCAGCCGCTTGCGGCCTTCTTGCCAGCAGGAGCTCGAGGTAGCTCTGGCTGACTGCCTCGGCGGGATCGAGCCCGAGTCCACTGGCCAGCTCCCCCAGCCTCCTTCTCGCTTCTCCTATCCGCTCTTGCTCGCAGCAAAGCTCGAGCTCGAGAAAATGTCCGAGACCTTCCACCTCATCCAGGCACACCGAGGCACCAGCCAGCAGGAAGCGGCGCCGTGTCTTCCTCACCGTTGCCACTTCCTTGAAGCCGAGGCGCTCGAAAAGTTGCATTGCTTGTTTGTCTGACCCTATCTCCACTTCTATTTCCTCTCGTACCTTCGCTTCGCCGCGTAGCTTCGGGCCTTTGTAGGTGAGCGTAGTCGCCTGCCCGCTCCTCCTTATTCTCAGCGCCTCGTCGGTAAGCTTGAAGTTTCGGCTCGGGTGGGCCAGGTAGACATCCACCTCCTCTGCCGCCGCGCAGGCTTCGGCCTGCCTTGCAAGCTTCGCGGCGGTGGTGGCGGCCAGCGCACGCTTGAGCGGAATTTTGAGCTCGACCTCGAACATCGTGCGATGGCCTCGGCCGATCCCCTTCCAACCCTTACAGGTACGCCTTCCACCAAGGCGCCCCGGTCTGCTGGTACTTATCCTTGGCGGTGCTGCGCACCCGCTTCTTGCTCGTCGGCTTCGAAGCCGGTTTCGCGCTCGCCTTCTTGGACTTCTTCTTCTTGACGGCGCCCTTGGGCTTGGCCATCTAGCTCCTCCCGCCTTACTCGAGTCGTTCGCCCCTAAGAAAAGCACCACTTGGACCACATGGCAAGACAGCCTTAGTGTCACTTTTTCTTCCGCCGCCCATTTGCCTGCGGCGAGCCGGTGCTCTAGTAGTTGGATTGCGATGGTGCAAAGGGAGCTTCGGGGAGGCGTGGTGGTGCTGGCTGGGGGGGTCGGTGGATCCAAGTTTCTAAAGGGACTGGTGCGCGTGGTCGATCCTGCCAAGGTGACGATCATCGCCAACACCGCCGATGACGAAGAATTCTTCGGGCTTTACGTGAGCCCCGACCTGGATACGATAGTCTATACCCTAAGCGGCGTTGCCAACCCGAAAAGTGGCTGGGGAAGGGCCCGAGACAGCTTCCGCTGCCTCGGCGAGCTAGGACGCCTTTTCGGCAAGAAGATCTATTTTCGCTTAGGCGATCTAGATCTCGCAACTCACATCTACAGGACCCACATGCTGAGGCGCGGGCGGGCGTTGAGCGAAGTCGCGCGATCGATAGCGTGCCGCTTCGGGGTAAGCTGCCGGCTGCTGCCCATGAGTGACCAGCCGGTTCGTACCTTCATCGATACCCCCTTGGGGCTCCTGCCCTTCCAGCGCTACTTCGTGGAGCTGGGCGCAAGGCCGCGGGTAAAGCGCGTGGTGCTCAAGGGGGCCGCAAAGGCGAGACCTGCCCCGGGCGTGCTGGAGGCGATAGAAAGAGCATCCTTAATAATCGTTGCGCCTAGCAACCCCGTGGTAAGTATCACCCCGATCCTTTCCGTTCCGGGCATAAGGGCGGCGCTAAGAAGAAGTAGCGCCCCGAAGGTCGCCATCTCTCCCATAATCGGCCGGCAGGCGATAAGCGGGCCCGCGGCGGCAATGCTCGAGGCGAAGGTGGGAGAAGCTTCTGCGTATGCCGTCGCGTGGCTTTACCGCGACTTCCTAGATGCCATGATCGTGGATAGCCGCGATGTGCGGCGGCTTGCGAAGATCGAGCGGCTTGGGATTCGGGCCAAGGCGGCAAGCGTTCTCATCCCCACCGCGGCCAGGGCAAGGAAGCTTGCAAGGCAGGCTTTGGAATTCGGGCTATGCGGGAAGTGACGGCAGGGATCAGGGTAATGCCGATAAGGGGCATTCCCCTGGTCCGCCCGGGTGACGATCTCGGGAAGGTGATCTTCGAGGCTGCATCTAGAAGCGGCTGCGGCCTCGAGCGGGGGGACGTGGTGGTGGTCTGCCAGAAGGTGGTTTCCAAGGCCGAGGGGAGGTTGCGCAGGCTAAGCGAGGTCGCGCCTTCACTTCTGGCCAGCGAGCTCGGCCGAGAATCCGGCAAGGATCCCAGGTTGCTGCAAGTGGTACTGGATGAAAGCAACCGGGTCGTGAAGGCTGCTCGCGGCAGGCTTATCTGCGAGACCGGTCCCGGGTGGGTCGTAGCCAATGCCGGGGTGGACGAGTCGAATTCACTGGAGCCTGGTACCGTCACTTTGCTCCCGGCCGACCCAGATGCCTCGGCAAGGCGCATAGCCGATCGCATAAGGCAGCTTTGCAATGTCGCCGTGGCGGTCATAGTGACGGACACCTTCGGCCGTCCGTGGCGCGAGGGGCAGGTGGAGGTCGCGCTCGGGTGCGCTGGGATCGCGCCGCTTGTGGATTACAGGGGCCGGCGGGACCTCGCGGGCAAGGAGCTTAGGCATACGGTGGTGGCGGTTGCCGATGAGCTCGCGGCGGCAGCCGGGCTGGTGATGGAGAAGGACGAAGGGGTGGCGGCGGCGGTGGTACGCGGCTATCGCTTCGAGGCCAAGAGCGGGTCGGGCCGCGAGCTACTGAGGGCGCGGGCGGAGGATCTCTTTAGGTAGGCCGGCCTGCGGGGTTTTTTTCAGGAAGGCTTGGCAGGACCAGCTTTGCGCCTTTGCGTTCTTTGTTCTTCCTCGCAGTTTGCCTCTAGAAGGCCGCGCAAGATGCCCTCCAGGGCGGTGATCTCGGCGTTTACCGCGACCAGCGCCTCTACGAGCTTTAGCCAGCTCAACATAGCAGGATCATTGGCGCTTGCCCCAGTGGGGCATACCTTCGAAAGGCCGCAGGCGGCAGCCAGCACGCCGCAGGAGGCGCGCTCTAGGTGAGTCGCGATATCGGTGAAGGATTCCCGGTCGATGATCATTGTGGAATAGACTCCTTTAGCCGCGGAAATGGGGATCTGGCTTAGCGCTTTAACAAGAAAGGTGCCAGGTAAGCTTGGGTGCCAAAAGAGCAGCCGTAGCTGCCGCGGCCACCCGGTGGGGCTCGAAAGCCCTTGCTCGGCGGCCTCTTCCAGCCTGCGGCGGCTTGGGGCAGCGGCGGGCGGGACCGGCGAGCCGCCGGTCTGCGGGCCGAGATTTCTCGTGCAATACAGTCAATATGGTACCTAGGGATTGCACTGCTGCGAGGGAGCCTGTTCGCCGAGCGGCTTTGGCCATGGGCCGAGACTGTCGGCTAGCTTTTCCTCCATCTTCATGAGCTCCTCGCGCTTCTCGCCGGGGTGGATCCAGAGCTCCCGTCCTGTCTTCTCCAGCCTCGCGAAACCGAGTTCCGCGTACCGGTTTATGGCGTTTGAGAAGGTGATCGTGGAATTGCCCTCCGGCTTGGCAAGCCTCTCGAGCAGCAGATACATCGTGTAGGTCTTCCGCATCTTGGCCAGAAGCGCCTTTTTCCCCATCCCCTCTGGCGGCAGATCTAGAAGGGTCCTGGCAGCCACCCAGTACGCCTCGCGAAAGTTCTGCAAGATTCCTGGTCCCAGCAAAAGGAGCCACCTCGCAGGCTCACTTCCGGCCCCGTCCAGGATGCCTGCGTGGGCGAAGTATTCGAAGAATCTCTCCACCTCGCGGCTAAGCTCGTCCGACTCCGGCAGCGCGAACTCCCAGCGGAACGTGTGCATCCACCACCATAGCTCCTCGGTCATGGCCTCGTGCCTTATGCCGCGGCGCAGTACGTGGAGCATGAGAGCGGGCACAAGAAAGAAGTGGATTATGTTGTTCTTGTAGAAGTCGAGAACGAAGCGTTTTTCGGTCGGAACGTAGATTATCGGCCTCTCGCCCTTCTCTTCCAGGATCTCGATCAAGCCGGCTGCCCGCATGAAATCCATGACCTCCCGGAAGTCCTTGCGATTGCGCTCGAGCGAACGGGTGAAGGTTGCGCCGGCGAAATCCAGAAGGTCGGTCATGACCCTGGCGGCACTGACGAACTCCTCCATCTCGCACGCCTTGCGCGGAGCGCTGAGCAGCACCAGGGAGCTTACCGAAGTGGCGCCCGCCACGGCCACCCGGTTTACCTCACGCAGGATGAGAAAGCCGAGTTTTTGTATTTGGTACCTTTTCTCCTCTTCCACCTTCGGGTCGCCAGCCGCTTTTCGCATCCGCTCCTTGCTCTCGCCGAAAAACTGGTTTAGCGAGATCGGGTCGGCGAAAGTCACGTAGACCGTGCCCCGCTTCTGCCCGAGCAGCCGCCTTGCCTTGAGCAGCCCCAGAAGAGACTCCCTTTCCTTTTCCTTGCCCAGGATCTCCGAGCGGTATGCTTCCTCCTCGACGATCCGGCCGTAGTGGATGGAGATGGGGACGAGGTAGAGGTCGCGGCGCACCCCGGCGATGAAGGCTCTGACTATGACAGAGAGCATCCCGAGCTTTGGTGTGAGGATCTTGCCGGTTCGGCTCCTGCCCCCTTCGATGAAAAACTCCTGCGTGTAGCCCTCCCTTATGAGGAAGGTTATGTAACTTTCGAAAACCGCCTTGTAGAGTTCGTTTCCTTCGAAGCTCCGCCTTATGAAGTACGCGCCGGCGCCGCGGAAAAGGGGCCCAAGGGGCCAGAAAGAGAGGTTTATGCCGGCGGCTATGTGAGGGGGGCTCAAGAAGTTGTTGTGGAAGATGTAGCTTATGGCCAGGTAATCGAAGTGGCTCCTGTGGCAGGGTACTAGCACGACAGGATGCTGCTTTACGCACTCGATCACCTTCTCCAGTCCCCTTACCTCGAGTCCGGAGAAGATCTTCGGCCAGATCCTGTTGAAGGCCCAGGCTAGGAACGAGAAATAGATGCCATGGTAGTTGGCGGCCATCTCGTCGAAGTATTTCCTGGCCTCGCGCCACACGGTTGCCTCCGGAACCATCCTTTCCTTGGAGACCTTGGCCACCACGCGGCTCACCTGTTCGCTGCCAAGCACTCGCTCGCGGACCAGCCTCTTTGGAAGCAGCGTCGGCCCTAGCACCGTCCTTTCCTCGCGGTAGAGGAAGATCTGCAGCACCCTAGTCAGCCTCACCACGAGCCTTTGCTCCCCCTCGCTTCTGTACTGTTCCATGAAGCGGCCAAGCTCGATCTCCCGCCCTATGGACACCGACAGTTGGTTCCTGTTCCAGGCGTAACTGGCTATCTTCTTGAGTTCGCTCGGCGCTTCCTGAACGCTGTAGACGAGGGTGGCAAGGCGCGACTCCCGGCGCCTAAAGCCCCTGCCGGAGAGGATCGCCACGGGAACGAGGAACACGCGCTGGTTGCTGCCCCAGAGCACGTGCACTATTTCCCGCAGGTACTCCGCGCCGGGCCTCGCCGCCCGGGGCGGCCGGCGGCGCCAAAGCCTCCTGTTTCTCAGGAAAAGCAGCACCGCGCGGCGCCGCGAGATGGCGTCGGTCATGCGGCTTTGCTCGCGGTACTTGGTTATGTCGGCGGCGAAGGGATGGAGGCGTCTTAGCAAGCGGACCAGCCCGCGTATTATCTCCCCGAAGGGTCTAAGCCAAAGCGTCGAGATTCCATTCACTACCCTCGGCAGCGGCAGGCCCTCCCTGGCCAGCACGAAGTTTATGAAAAGGTAGTCTATGGCGGAGCAGTAGCGCATTACGTAGATTATCGTCCCCTGCTCGGCCAGCTTCGCCACTCGCGCCACCGCCTCGCGATCGACCCTGGCGCCCGCGAAAAGGTAGCGGGCGACCGCCCTGGCGAGAAACCCGAAGGATTTCCTTACCCGAAAATCCTGTGGCGAGATCTTCCTGTCGCGCTTTTCCATCTCCAAGCGGCAAGCCGTGCGGCTCGGCGGTCCCTAACTCGACCTACCTCTCGGCTCCTTAGTTTTCAACACCGGCGCAGCAAATCTCCCCTCAAGCCTCGCCCTGGCCCGCCTCGGCCAGCCGATCGAGCGCAGAGAGGAAACTTTGGATCTCTTCGCCGCGGCAGTAGAAGTGCGGCGAGACGCGAAGTCCCCCTAGCCTTGCCCGCACCACTATGCCGCTTTTTCTAAGCGCCTCTTCTGCTCCCTTCGGGTCCGCGAGCCCTCTGAAAGTCGTGATCCCAGACAGTTCTGCCTCTCCTCCAGGACTTACGATATCGTAGCCTCTGCGCTCGAGTCCGTGGCGCACGGCGCGAGTCAAGTTGAGCACTGCTTCCTCGACTGCTTGCGGTCCCGCTTCCAGCACCAGATCCAGGGCCGCCCCCAAGGCGTGGATGGAAAGCAGATTCAAGCTGCCTGGCTCGAACTTGAGGGCATTGGCCTTGAGCTGGAAGTGATAGGGCAAGTAGCGGCCGTCGTCGACCACGCTTTTCCAGCCGATTCGCGCGGGCCTTATCTCGTCCCAAATTCTCCTTGCCACAAAGAGGCAACCGCAGCCTTCCGGGGCGCAAAGCCACTTGTGGCCGTCTGCGGCCAGGCAGTCTATCATGTCTCGCACCACATCGATCGTCACGGCCCCGAGCGCCTGCACGGCATCGACGCAAAATATGATGCCGCGGCTCCTGCAGAAAGCCCCGATGTCGGCCAGGGGGCGCCTTTGGCCGGTGCCGAAGTCCACGGCGCTCACCGCAACGAGCCTCGTTCTTTCATCCACCAGCCTCTCTATTTCTTCCACCCCGAGCCGAAAGTCGCTGAGCCTTGCCATCCTGGCTTCCACGCCGAACCTTTCGAGCGCCCACCAGGGATAGACGTTGGCGGGAAATTCCCCGGAGACGCAGATGACATTGTCCCCGGGCTTCCATTCGATTCCGGTTGCCACCGCCGAAAGCCCGTCCGAAGTGCTCGAAACGAAAGCGACCTCGTCCGCGGATGCTCCGATAAGCCTGGCGAAGGCCGAGCGCACCTCCCAGGCCCTCTCCTCCCACTTGTGGTACTTTAAGCGGCCAAAGCGAAGCGCCTCGTCGATAAAGCTTCCTACCGCCTCGGCCACGCGGCGGGAGATGGGGGCCACTCCGGCGTGGTCCAGGTACAAGCAGCCTTCGGTGATCGGGAACTCCTTTCGCCAGCGCTCGATGTCCAGGTCCATTTGCCTCTGGATCTTGACCTCCCCCAGGTGAAAGTTGCGTGTTATAATACAACAGAAAAGGCCAAATACGTAGCAGGGACGGAAGAGCGTATGAAAAAGACGAGGCCAGGTGACAAATTGCAGGAGTTCTTCCTGAAGGTGGCGCAGAAGAGCTTTGCCGACCTGGGGGTTGGGGACCGCGACACCGTGCGGTATGTCGCGGACCTGTTGGCACGTTTTGCCCGGGCCGACAATCTCTACAGGCTGGGCACGCCTGGCCAGCCGCGTGAGGCCAGCATAGTGCGACTTTTGAGCTCGTATCAAGCCAAGAAGATAGAAGAGGCCAGCCTGGCCGACGCCCGCGAGGTCAGGAGGTACGTCGGGGACTACACCCTCTTCATGAGCGGCATCTTCCGCACCCACGTGGAACGGTGGGGCTACTTGGATTACTACTTGCGGGAGGGGCAGCGGTCCTACCACAAGGTTTCCGAGCTCGATCTTTGCCTCTACCGGACCGGGTTCCTGCTCTTCGAGGAGCTGGCGAAGAACTTCGAGTACTATTCCGGTGCCCTCGACTACATGCGAAAGGCTTACTTCTCCCACCAGGGGGAGCGAAGCCCCTTTGCCGATTTCTTGCGGAAGGTGGAAGGCTGGATAGAAGTCGGCATCTCGCAGAACTGATAGCCGGCAACTGGGTCGTACCCGAGGGCCCACCAAAGCGTCTCGATCATTTCCTGGCCGAGCAGCTTGGCACCTCGGTCAGCGCGGCGCGAAGAAAGCTTGCCGGCGCCAGGCTTACCGTAAACCACAAGAAGGCAGCAAAGGGTACGATAGTAAGGCCTGGTGATAGGGTATGTGCCAGTGGGCTCGGGGAGGGAAGCGCTAGCCTTGAGCCAGCAGCAAGGCTCGGCCTCGATGTTATCTACGAGGACGCCTGGATGGTCGTGGTAAACAAGCCGCCTGGCCTACCCTGCCACAGCGCGGGGCCGGGGCAGTCGGAGACGGTCGCCAGTTTCCTTGCGGCCAGGTATCCGGAGATGCTCGGCCTTCCGCGCGCCGAGCGAGAAGCTGGTCTCGTACACAGACTCGACACTCCAACCTCCGGGGTACTGGTTGCGGCTAGGACGAGGGAAAGCTACGAGAAGCTGAGAGAAGCGTTCTCGAGGCGACGGGTGTGGAAGTTTTACGTGGCGCTGCTTTGCGGCGCAGTCGAAGGGGCTGGAAGGATAGAGCTTCCGCTTGCCCACAAGGGCAGAAGCGGCAGAATGGTAACTTGGGGAAGCCGTAAAGCCAGAGGGTTTTTCCCCGCGCTGACCCTCTACCGCCCACTTTTCTCCGCCGGCACCTGCACGGTGGTCGCGGCTGTCCTGAAAACCGGCGTTACCCATCAGCTTAGGGTGCATTTCAGCTCGATCGGCCACCCGGTCGTCGGCGATGCGGTCTACGGGCGGCCGGGCGGCGGCCGGGAGGCGCGGGGTGGAGGCATCCTGTTTCTCCATGCGCGCCGCGTTTCGTTTCCCCACCCCGCTACCTCTTTTCCCTTTTCCGCAAAGGCCTCTTTTCCGAGGCAGTGGAAGTGGTTGGGTAAGCCTTTCGCCTAGGCCTTTTTCGCTTTGCGGGCGCGCCTTCGCTTGGCCTTTTCCTCTTCCTTCTTTTTTGTTCCGGCGCAGGTCCCGCACAGATTGTTCACGTTTTCGGGGTCCTCGACCAGACCGTCGTCTATGTTGTGGCAGATTCTCTTGCACGAGGCGCAGATGAAATATATACCCTCGATAGTCTTGTTTATCCGCTCCCGGTTCAGGATTCGCCCCTTTAGCTTCTCTATCCTTATGCCCAGGAGCTGCTCGTATTGCCGCTTTATCTTTTGCCTTCCAGCCTCGTCTTTCGGCAGCTTCTCCTCGGCCGCCTCTTGCCCGCTGTCGTCGTCTAGGATGCTAAAGCGTTTGCTGGGTTCTCGGCTCCGAGTCCTTGCCATAGACTGCGCCTCCTTGAGATCTTGCCGCTTTGCCAACTACCGCTTCGAGGGAAAAGCTTAGGGGCCGCAAAAGGGTGGCAGTGGATTTGGCTTTGCTGCAGATCCTGCGGCATCGGCTTTCAAACTTAAACTATATTTGGCAGCGCCAAACTGTGTCAAGCAGTTTCACTGGGGGTGCAAACCGGCAAAAGCTCAGCCATCCAAACGGCCTTGCCGCAAAGACGAGACGCGAAGGCTTGGGAGGGATCGTTTCGGCGCCGCCGTGATGAAGCCCAAGCGTCGCCCGTGGCCTTGGCTTTGGGGCCGGACCTTTCCGAGAGCCTCCCTTTCTTTCGCCGCGGGCTCGGGTGCGCACCTTTGCGGTGTGGTATATAGGGAACCGGCAAAAGGAGCCGATATGGGGAAGAGCAGGATCACGAAGGCGTCGGCGAGGAGGTTCAAGGAACGCTGGGCAGCGATGAACGAGGCTGAAAAGGCCGAGCTGCGCTCCGCTTCCCCTAGCCTCAAGCTAAGGCAGTTGGCCTCGCTCATGGCTTCGGCCAAGGCGCTTTCAGGAAGGCGCAAGTCGGCTTCCGGTGCAGCCTTGGTGCGGCGGCGCTGGATGCGCCTTCGAAGGGTTTTGGGTGGGTAGACGGCCCCGGGGGCTGGCCCCTCTTTTTTCCGCTCTTCGAGACGTGCTTCATTGGCTCGAAGAAGCAGGTGTACGGGGTGTGCTGATCGGGGGCGTTGCCGCCTCTGTTCTTGCAAGACCGCGCCTGACCCGGGATATCGACCTTTTAGCCGCGATCGACGAAAGCCGCTTCGAGGAGGCCCTTCGGCTGGCAAAACGCCACTGGCTTTCGGCTAGGGCTAAAGACGCCGCGGGCTTTGCGAAAAGGTCTAGAGTCTTGCTGCTTCGCCACCTGCCAAGTCGTATCGACGTCGACGTCGCCATTGCCGATCTCCCTTTCGAGAAAGAGGCGGTGGCCCGTGGCACGGTGGTGCGGGCGGGCGCAGTGAGTCTGCCGGTTGCCAGGGCCGAAGATCTCATCGTGATGAAGGCGGTGGCGAACCGGCCTCGGGACCTAGTGGACATCGAGGCTTTGCTCGATTCACGGCACCGGCTGGATTTTGGCCGTATTCGCCGCCTTTTGCACAAGTTTTCCAAGGCGCTGGCAATGCCTGAGATCCTTGGATAGTTCGATAAGCTCGTCGGCCGCCGATGCAGGCGCCGGGGCAAGTAGCGTTGGAAGGCGGGCGCTTGTGGGCACGAGCGGAGGCATGTTAGAGCTCTTAATGTGATGGCCGCTAGAGAGGGAAAGCGAGGGAAGGTGCTGCGGGTTAGGCTGGAGCCCCAAGGGCGAGAGCTTTTGCAGCCGGCTCCCTGCAAGGTTTCTTCCCTGTTAAAGCGCCTTGGCCTAAACGCCGAAGCCGTACTGGTTATAAGGGGCGATGAGCTCGTTGTCGAGGATGAACTCCTTCGGGCCGGCGACGAGATAGAGATAAGGTCCGTCATCTCCGGAGGGCTTGCCTCGTGAAGTGCCGCCGCTGTGGCGCCAAGGCTGTGGTCAAATTGAGGGCGCACAACAGCGCCTTTTGCCCGCAGTGCTTTTTCGTCTTCTTTCGCCGCCAGGTGGAGAAGGCCATAAGGAGCTGGCGGATGTTCGAGAGAGACGAGCGGGTTATGATAGCCGTCTCAGGCGGCAAGGACAGCCTTGCTCTTTGGGACGTCTTGGATGGGCTTGGCTATCGCACTTGCGGCATCCACCTCTGCCTTGGCATTGGCGAGTACTCCAAGAGGTCGCGCCAGAAGGCGGAAAAGTTCGCTTCGGAGCGCGGCCTCGAGCTCATCGTGGTCGAGACCGAAAGCCGCTGCGCCGGCCTCGGCGTGCCGGAGCTAGCGGCGGCGGCGGGCAGGAGCCCCTGTGCCGCCTGCGGTACGGTTAAGAGACACCTTTTCGACACGGAGGCGACGAGGCGGGGCTGCAAGGTGTTGGCCACTGGCCACAACCTGGACGACGAAGCCGCAAGGCTCCTGGGGAACGTACTCAGGTGGCAGCGCCACTACCTGGCCAAGCAGAAGCCCGTTCTGGAAGCCACCGAGCCTGGCTTTCCCAGGAAGGTAAAGCCGCTTTACCGGATATCCGAGCTTGCCACGGCGACCTACGCCTTCTTGCGCAAGATCGACTACGTCGTGGAGGAGTGCCCTAAGGCCAAAGGGGCAACACAGCTCGTATACAAAGAAGCGCTCAACCAACTCGAGCGGGCGGTTCCTGGAACCAAATTCGCTTTCGTCTCAGGCTTCCTGGACGTAAGGGAAGAGTGCTTTGGCGGGGAGCGGGAGGCCGGAGCTGGCCGCTGCGAAAGCTGCGGGCAGCCGTGTGCCGAGCGGCTTTGTTCCTTTTGCCGCCTCGTGGCCAGGGCCGCGGGAAAGCCCAAAGTAGCCTCGGGCCTTTAGCGGCAAGGGGTCGTGAAGGTAAGGGGCGGCTTGGAAGAGAAGAGATCGGGCGAGCGCGGTGGGCAAGCGGTGCTAGCTTCTGGCACTCCTGTTCTTTTCACCGACCGTAAGGGCAGGCGTTATCTCAGGGTTCTCGAGCCGGGCCGCACGGTTTCCGTAAAGGGCGGCCGGATAAGCTGTGACGAGGTCATAGGCAAGCGGGACGGGGAGGCGGTAGAGAGCAGCCTTGGGGAGCGTTTCCTGGTACTTTCCGCCACCTTCTACGATCTCGTGCCGAGGCTTCCTCGGCGCGCGCAGGTAATCTATCCCAAGGACGCCGGACAGATCATCGTTCGCGGTGATATCTACCCCGGAGCCACCGTGGTGGAAGTCGGGGTCGGCGCCGGGGCTATGACTATAGCGCTGCTTCGGGCGGTTGGACCGATGGGACGGGTCGTTTCGTACGAAAGGCGCGCCGACTTCCTGGAGATGGCGAGGAGGAACGTGGAGACCTTCTGCCGGGGTGGAGGAAGGTGGGAGCTTGTCGAGCGCGATGCTGAGGAGGGTATAGAGGTCAGAGAGGCTGACAGGATGGTGGTCGATGTACCAGAGCCCTGGAAGCTCGTGGACCAGGCAGCGGCCTGCCTTAGGCCAGGCGGAGTGCTCGTTTCCTTCATACCGACGGTGCTTCAGCTAAAGGCGATCCACGACGCGCTTCTTTCCCAGGGTTCCTTTGCCTTGATCGAGGCGGTCGAGACCCTCGAGCGCTCCTGGCACGTAGAGGGCCAGAGCATAAGACCGCAGCACAGGATGGTGGCGCACACGGGGTTCGTGGTAAGCGCGCGCAAGATGGCTGGCCGTCTCTAGTTTGCCTTCGAGCAGCTCTGCGAGCTCCGCCCATCCGGTGGCAAAATCTGGACATATCCAGGCATGTTTTCGTTATGCAAATGACGTCTGTTTGGTAACGCAGCAAGACAAGTCTGCGTGAAGTGGGCGTTAGGCTTAAGGTCGGGCGGGCATGCCGATTGCTTGAGCTTCAAGGCTGCGGGGCAAGGTGCCGGGGCACCTGCATGCAGAGCCTTTCGGGCGGATGGCTCCGATTGGCGGCGTAAGGCAGCGTCAGGGTGGCTGGTGAAGGTACTGGTCGTAGAGGACAATCAGGTTAGCGCAAGGCTCTTGCAGGCTCACCTCGAGAAGGAGGGCAATGAGCCGATCGTGGCTTCGAGTGCCTCAGAAGCGCTAAAGATCCTGGATGAAGACCCTGAGATAAGGCTCGTGATAACGGACATCTCCATGCCAGAGGTCGACGGTTTCGAGTTCATCTCGGCCATAAGGAGCAAGCCCAACCTGGCGGGCCTCCCGGTCATAGTCATCAGTGCCCACGCGGACATGGCAAACGTGGTAAGGGCAGCCAAGCTCGGGTGCCGCCACTATCTAATAAAGCCCGTTACGCGCGTGCAGCTTCGAAAGCGCCTGCGGGAGATCTTCGGTGAGGAAAAGCCGCCCATAAGTGACCGTGGCGAAGTGATGCGCAAGCTCGACCTCGACGAAGCTGCCTACCGGGAGCTTGGAGAAAGTTTCGCCAAGCTCCTCGAAACCCACGCCAAGTCGCTTCGCGAGGGAAATGGCAAGGGGGAGGCTGGGGCCTCGCAGCTATCCGAGCTTATGGAAAGTGCGGAGATATTCGGTGCTACCAGGCTGCTAGAACTGTTGCGAGCATCCAGCGATGGCAAACCGAGGGAGAAATCCTTGCAGCCCCCGCCAGCCGAACTCCTAGCCGAGCTTCGCCGCGTCCAGCAGGCGCTGGCAGAAGCACTTGCCGAGAAGCCTGCGGAGAAGAAGGATCAAGAGCAGGGTAAGCCAAAGGAAGAAGCGAAGGAGGATGAGAAGAAGTCCTCCCCCGCAGGTGAAACGTCGACGCCCAAGGAAGGCCTCTCCAAAGAGCCGCCCCAGCCTGCCACCAAGGAGCCCTCACCGGCTGCCGGAGCATCTTGACCAAACTCTAGACTGCCTGAAGCTAGCACCCCCTGTCCTTTCAGCTCACTTGCGCTTGCAGCGTATACTTCTCCTGGTGTAGTGCGCGGCCGTGCAGTGGGCGGTCGTAAATTTCAGTTCTCCGCACTGCGAGCTGGCACCGCCGGCTACGGCGTCGTTGAGCTCCACGGCCATGTAGAAAGGCTCATCTCGAGAGTCGAGCTCGTAGATTCCCCCTTTGCCTTGACGACGACCGTTGCGAGCCCAAGGGTAGGCTGCGAGTGATCCTGCACCAGTACTTTGAAAATCCCATTCTGCGAAACTGGCTGGCTCCTGTCGACATAGACCGATTCGGTCTTCCTGCGGTTACTCCTCTATCCTTTGGTGCCGTTCCACACGCCGCCGAGTATGACCGTGTTCTTCCCGCAGTTGGAAGGGTCGAAAGCGCTAGAGCCTGACTTGGATCTGCGGCGACGCCGGTGCTTGCTACTGCCGCGGCGGGCCCGCACTTTTGGCCCGGGCCCTCTCGAAGCCGAAAGCGGCTTTCTTAAAGGACAGCTGCCTTACGGCAATCCGCCTGCGTGTCCGGGGAGAATCAACCGGCCAAGACCAGGTAGACCAGCAGTGCTGTTCACAGACGAGCTGGTCGTAGGCCCGATGCAGAAGAAAGCCCCGGAGGTCGGCGCGCAAAGGTCGTTTACAGGAGGCGCATCTGCCTTACCGAAGGCCACGACGTCGGTATCACCCGTCGTGGTCCCGTCGGTCGTGAAGCACTCGCGAAGCTTTCCGCAAGCATCACCCGGAAGCCGACAGTCGCTATCCTGCACGCAAGAGCGGAAGATTTCGATCTGGCAGTTCTGATCGAAAGGCCCGCTCTGGCACTGTCCTTCGTCCGTGCTGTTCGGCGGAGAAGCCTGCGAAACTTGCGCACAGTCCGTCTCGCCGCCGGCACAGGCGTTAACCTGCGTGGGCTGCCCAGGCACGCCGCAGAAGCCGCCTGGACAGTCGCTGGTAGTGGTGCAGGCCATGCCATTGTTTGCCCCGCCCTGACACCGCTTGCCGCCGCAGGTGCCTCCCGCACAGTCGGCGTCGGTGAAGCAAGGCCCGCCGCTGTTCGAGCCGCCGGCGCAGGTGTCGCACATGCACTTGAAGCCGGTCTTCCCGGAAGCCGTGCAGTTCGGACTTGCAGAGGTTATGTTCTTTGTCTGCGTAGCCGTGTCGCCGGCCAGGATGATGTCGAGGTCCCCATTCTTAGCACCTGCCGCGGGCGGACAGTCGAAGCTCGTAGGACCAAAGGAGGGGAAGAGACTGGTTCCATTGGCATCGCACGACGAGGCATCGCTGCTGCAAGTACCGTCGCGCACGCCGTCGTTCGGAGTCACGTCACCCTCACAGGCCGGACAAGGCTGATCGTTCAAGATCCCGGTAAAGACGCTGGAGAGAAGCGGAAGAGTCGTCGTGCCGGCACAACCCTCGATGTCCACGGTTCCGGTCATTGGCCCATTTATCTTGTTCACTACGCAAACAGGCACACCACCAGAGGAAAGCGGAAGCGGAGCGCCAAAGAAGAAGCCGCAAGCGCCGCCAACACCCGAGCAATCCGCATCGCTGCTGCAGATTATGCTGGTGTCGTTTACGCAGCGGTGGTTGTTGGCCTTGTTGGGGCTGCCGTCAGGCGAGGGAACCGAAGTGTCGTTCTCGACAACGCCTGTAACCGTGCACTGGCCACAAGGCCTCGTTGCCCCAGGCCCGCAGTCGATACCGAAGGTCAACACTCCGCCGTTTACGACCGGGAAGTCGTGAGAGACTCCGGTCCAGCCTGTGTCGAGGTCGGCGTAGTTGCCATCGCCAACGAACTCGACCCTGGTCGGGCAGGAACAAGTGCAGTCGGCGTTGCAGGTCCTGAGCGAAGTGCCGATGCGGCCGTTTGTGCACTCGTTGCCCGGAGCAGATGCGGTCGGATCACAGATTTCGCCAGGATCGAGCACGCCATTGCCGCAGAGCGGCGGCCCCGTGAGCGTAAAGAGCATGGCGTCGGAAAGGAAACTCCCGTCCACAGCCGTCACCGGCCCGACGGTCCGCCCGTCCTCCGCGGTGATGTAAACGTCGTCGGCGGGCGCCGAAACGGTGAACGACGTCGTCGGAAACGCGCCGCTTCCATCGGTCGCCGTCGATGTCATCCAGCGGGTGCCGAGGTAAATGTCCACGGAAGAGAATGGGGTAAAACCTACACCGCTCACGAACACCGTGCTGCCCTCTGGGGCCGCCACCGGACTCAGCGTGATTAGCGTCGGTTCCGGGAAGTCGGTGATCGAGCCGAGTAGGATGCCCGCTTCATCGGGCACGCCGCCGTTCGCAGACGGATCATGGGCGAAGGCGGCAACCCTCAAGCCCTCGACGAGCGCCACCGGGAGCAGGTCGGCGGGCACGGTGATGCTCACCGAGTCGTGGGACGGGAAAGAGAAATCCACGCCCTCGATGTCGGTGTCGTCGGACTCCATGACGGTGACGAGGTCGCCGCGGATGTGCGGGTCGTCCACCGGCACGAACGTGCCGCCCTGGAAGGTGCTCACGGTGAGCGTGACCACGCGGCCGCTCGCCACGCTGAGGACCGCGAGCAGCTCGGCGCCCCCGAAGCTGTGGGAGAAGCCGACGGACGGAACCCCGCCGGTGTTGGGATTGGCGTCCACGTCGACCGTAAGTACGTAGGATGCACCGTCGGCCGTCGAGTCTACCAAACCCGCGAGGTCGAGCTGGAGGTCCAGGTCACCGTCGGCCCGGCGGACGGCCGTCACCTCGGTAAGGTCGATCCAGTCAGCCGCCACGTCGCCGATGACGTCGGTCTTCTCGCGGCTGCGCGGCTTCTTCTCGGCCACCACGTTCCCCAGAGCGTCCTTCGGCTTCACCCCCGAGAGCTTCTTGTCCGCCTCGCGCCGCGCCTGGCTGCACTCGGCTCTGGTCAGCGTGAGGCCTCTGGTATTGCCCGTCTGCGTCATCAGGTGACCCGCGGGCATCCCCGGCGGGTGCAGAAGCGACAGCGCGTGCCCGTCCTCGTGGGCAAGCGTCCGGACGAACGAGTCGCGCGGCGGGATGTCGGGAAGCGGAAGGTGGAAGAAGGCCGTGAAGGCGTCGGGGTCCTGGACGACCACCTTGCCAAGCCTCTGCATCTTGCACTCGCCAGCGTGCGAGGTCCGACCGAGGAGGCCGCTGGGCATGCCAGCAGCGTTGACGAACCTCCTGGCGACCACGTCGACGATCTTCTCCTTGGCGTCGTGCCCGATCTTGCCGTCGCACATTGTCCGTGCCATGCCCATCTCGGGTGACGCCACGCCCGGCACGGCTTCGATGTCACCTGGGGCACCCGGGCCGGCGGGCGGTGGGTTCGGGTCCGGGATCATGACGGGGTTCCCCTGCTGCGTCCAGAGAATGCCACACTGCGACCAGATGAGGCTTTTGCCAAGCACCGCCAGCAAGCGCGTGAGCCCACTAAACCGGGCGTTCGGCGCCCCGTGGGGTGCCATGCCGTCGTCTACGATGCACCACTTGATCGGGACCATCTTGGTGAGCGTCGTGGTCGGTGGAGGCGGATTGTAGATGGCGTCTATCAAGGTGTCGACGTCGAACTCGGCCTTGCAGTCCAGGCAGGCGATTAGGCTTGGGATATCGGTGACCTGGATGCTACCACAGGTGCCGACATTGGGGCAGGTAGAGCTGCTAAACACACCACCTGGCTCTGGCGTGTTCGGATCGTCAAGAACGGCAATGTCGTCCGCCGTCCCGCATGTTTTGTCCTTGCCGCAGCAGGCCTTCTTAATACCAGCTTCCTTTTTCGCCTCCGCCTTCTAAATCTTAGTCGGTGCCTTGCCGTCATCGCAGGTGGAGCCAAAGAAGAATCGTTCAAAGAAGAGTAGCTCGGGTTCAAGGAATAGCCCGGGGTTAAGTTTTACGGCCAAGTCGTTGCATTTCCCCAGGGCCTTCAGCTTTGCCCCGTAGAAATTAAAGATATTCTTCCCTATTGCCCTCTGGCACTTGTTTAGCGCCTTTTGAGCCTTGTCCTTGGGATTGGTCGGTGTGAGGTTCAGATAGCTGAGATTGAGCGTGTCGTCTATGCTGTTTTCCGCGATGCAATCCACACAGGCAACAAGCTGGTCGTACGTAGCTATGGTACCACCACAAGACGGATCGGGGCAGGCTGTAAACCTACCCAGGACGATAGCGGAAATGGGGACGTCGTCTGCCGTCTCGCACGTTTTGTCCTTCCCACAGCAGCCCTTCGTGATTCCGGCAGACTTTTTTGCTTCCGCCCGCTGGATCTTGGCTTGCGCTTTTCCGTCATCGCATGTCGGCCCAGGCGTCGATACGACCTTGCCAGCCGAGTTTCCATCGTTACATTTTTGGAGCGCTTTGGCCTTCGTAGCTGCGAACTTGACCACGCTCTTGCCAATTGCAGAAAAACACTTTGTTTCTGGTATGCTGCCTGCGGCGCCGGCTGGGATAAGAATGGCGGTGAACATGCAAACGATCGCAAGCAATGCGCCAGTTCTCATCTTGACGCGACCCATGGCACCCTCCTTCGTTTCACTTTGGCCGAAGCCGGTTACTGTTCCCCTGCGAGCTTCCCTGCTGCACAGCTAAGCCGGTCGCAAGGGGCTAGCGCCCCGCTTAACCCGATCCGCGGGCGACAGTTCTAAGGGCGCCTAAGCCAAGTGGCCGGCGCTGAAATCTGGCATGCGAGGGTAAACTAATGTTTAATATGAGCGGTTCTTGCGAGCGCAGCTACAGGCCAAGCTCCTGGACTTCGGCGAGACGAGCGTACTCCGCGTGCGGCTGCGTGCGGCACTTCGGCACCCCTTACGCTTCTTAACTCCCCCGAAAAAAATCTGCCACGGCTTCTTGCCGCCTGTCAAGAGGAGCGGCCAAGCAGGCAGGTACTGGTTGCTGCGCCGGCCGCCGCTTGGCCGAGGAACTAAACGGCTTCGATAGTTCGGAGGCCAATCCGATAGGTTGCTTTAACTACGAGCACCCTGTTCTTTTTCCTCTTTGCGATTTCCACGCGCCTTACGCAAGCTGCTTGCGTCAATTTTCTAGTCCGCCACGGTGGCGCCAACCGCTAGCTGCCGTGGTTCGGCCAGGCGGCATGCGGTCGCTGGCGCGCAGAGGAGTTTATACCAGGGCTGTGGTGGTCCGTCGCGTTTCACGACCGGATCGCCGACGCAACAGAGCTCGGCCGTCGTGGCGGGGTGCCGTGGTAGCAGGCAGAGCATCCCGTGGGCTTCCCAAGGCAGCTGCCGCTAGCCTTAGGCCGCGAGGCGCAAAGGACTTTGGGCCCGGCCAGCCGGGCTCAATACTTGGAGTTCACGCCTTGGGGCTTCGAGCTGCCAAGTGGCGCGCTTTTTTCGATGCGGCCCTCAAGCCTGGTATATTTTATTACGAGGCCGAGGATGGAGGCTGCGGTATCCATGAAGATCTTGTCCGCCTCGTCGGGCTTGTGGCCTTCCCTCATGAACAGTAGCAAAACCCCGAGGACCTCACCGGCGGTCTTTATAGGTACGCTGCAGTGAGACCCTGGCGGGTCACCGCGGCGCTCTGGCGCGTCCGCGCTTGCGTATCTTAGCTTTCCGCTGCTTGCTGCCTCGCCACAGAAGCATTGGCCAGGCAAGATGCGGGCACAGTTTTTCTGCACGCTGGGCGGAAGCCCCTGGCCTGCCTCGAGCACCAGCTCGCCGGTCTCTTCATCGGTGACGTAAATGCCTCCCCAGGGGAGGATGTCCGGTAAGCCCGCGGAGAGAATGAGCTCAAGGGCCTTCTTTAGCCTCTGGCGAAGCGAGCCGCTAAAGAGCGAGCTTTGGAGAATCAGACTCAAGGCGCGCTGTGCCCGGTAGCTCTGGTGCATCTTCTCGGCAGTTTCTTTAAGCTCGCTCAGATCTCTAACCGCAAGCAGGGTGCCAAGCGGGCAGCCATCCTCGTCGGTAAGGGCCGAGCTGTGGACTAGAGCCGCGATGAGTGAGCCGTCTTTTGCTGAAAAGGACAGTTCCCCCAAAAAATCCCCTGCCTGCGGCGTCCTGCTTATAGCCGCTTCTATCGCCGGAACCTGGTCGAACGGATGGGCAAGTGGGCATTTCTTTCCGATAAGCTCAAGCGGTTCGAAACCAAGCATGGCGGCGAAGGCCCGGTTAACGAAGAGAAGCTCTCCTCTGCGGTCCACTAGCGCCATTCCCTCGGTGCTCTGTTCCACGAGCGACGCTAGAAGCTTCCTGTGCTCTTCTCGCCATTCCCGCTGGCTTACATCCCTCGCGCTGGCTATGCGGTAGCTCTGTCCCTCGACTTGCAGTTCAGTGGCGGTTATTTCTACCGGGAGCACGCTACCATCCTTGCGCCTGTAGCGCGCCCGGAGCACCAGCCTGCGCTTCTGGCGCAGCCTTGCCAGGTGGGCACCCCAAGTTTCGTTCCTCATTCCGAGCTCGACGGACGAGAGCGTCAGGCCGCAAAGCTCGTTGGGTTCGTAGCCTAGGCACCGGCAGGCCTCCTTGTTCGCGTAGACGATGCGGCTGCTAGCATCTGATACCAGAACAGAGTCGGGCAGATTGTCCGCAATAGAGAACTCGAGGCTGCCCGTCCACTGCCCTTCACCTTCTCGCTCCAAAGAGGCCATAGACTGTACTCCGTTGTTCGCCTAGGCGTGGCTCGGCCGCTGCAAGAGCTTGCTCAGGGCCTGCGTGAGGAGCTTTATTTGCCCCACACCCTTGGCTAGCTCCGATTGGAAGTCCAGTCCCGCGCTGCGGTAGAAAGCCCACGCGTCGATTGCGCTCCTGGAGGCGCAGACGTGTCCTTGCTTCCCGCCGGCTAGGCGGAAGACGGGTAGGTTGTCCTCCTTGGCCCACCGCATAGCGGTCTGTCGGGTAACTCCCAAGTAGCGTGCTATCGCTTTCCAGCCTATGAGGGGCTTGAAACAGTCGGACTCGCGTTCATGTGTCGTCATAACTTGCCTTTCAACCAAGCGAAACCCGTGCCGTAGCGCCTCAGCCGGCGCGCATCAGAAGGTCGCGAGCGCCGCGCTTTCTTCCTCGTCAAGCGGGATAGCCCGTTTCGGATCCACCTGCCCATTGCCGGGAAGCTTCTTGAGTCGAGCCGGTTGGCTGTCAGCCGGCTGCTTCGCCCGGCCAGCACGAGCTAGCTTCGCCTTGGCGGGAGCCTGAGACGGGGTTTCCTTGCCGCGTGCTGCCGAAAAGGAAACCTGTGCCTTCCCGCAGTTAGTAAGCGCGAACTCGGAGACCATTGCGGCAAGTTCTTGTGCCTGGGCGTTAAGCTGCTCGGCGGCCGCGGCCGACTGCTCCGAGTTTGCGGCGTTTTGCTGCGTAACCTTGTCCAATTGCCCAACCGCCGCGCTAACCTGCTCCACCCCCTGAGACTGCTCCTGGGAAGCGGCAGCTATCTCGCTTACAAGCTCCGTAACCTTCCTTACCCCACCAACTATCTCCTCAAGCACCGAGCCCACCTCTTGTGTTATGGCCACCCCCCTGCCTGCCCTATCCACGGACTGCTCGATAAGCGCCGCTGTGCTCTTTGCTGCCTCGGCTGACCTTTGAGCCAGGTTTCTTACCTCTTCTGCCACAACCGCAAACCCCTTCCCCGCATCCCCTGCCCGCGCTGCCTCCACCGCCGCGTTTAGGGCAAGGAGGTTTGTCTGGAAGGCTATCTCGTCTATGGTCTTTACTATCTTTGCCGTTTCGTCGGAGGACCTCTTTATCTCCTCTATCGCGCCTGCCATCCGCTCCATTGCCTCTTTGCCCTTCTCGGCGCTGCCTTGTGCGGTGGTGGCCAGGTTTTTGGCTTCGGCGGCGTTGGCTGCGTTTTGCTTGGTCATCGAGGAGATTTCCTCCATGCTGCTCGTTATTTCCTCCAGCGAGCTAGCCTGCTCTGCGGCAGATTGCGCCAGCGACTGGCTGCCACTGCTTATCTGGGAGCCGGCAGAGGCAACCTGCCCAACCGCAGCACCTACCTGGCCCAATGCTTCATCCAAGGCGTTCAATACGGTGTTGATGTTTCCTTTCATCCTGTCGAAGTTGCCTAGGTAACTGCCGGTCAAGCGCTTCGTCAGATCCTTCTTGGCGGCCGCTGCTAACGCCACGCCACCATCGTCGATGATCAGCGACTGGAGCGCGTCTATGCAGAGGTTCAAGTTGTTCTTGATCTTTCCGAAGTCCCCTTTGTACTCGTCAGTGATCTTCTCCGGTATGTCGCCCTTGGATATTCTGTCTACGTACTCGGCCGTCACGTTTATCGGGTGGACGAAAGCGTCGATAAGTTCGTTTACGCCTTCTACCAGCTTGGCCCAGCCGCCCTGGTACTTGCTGGCGTCACCGCGCGCTCCCAACTGCCCTTCCGTCACGGCCTTCACGAGCCTTGCGTTTTCGCTTTGGAGCGACTGGAGGGTCTCGACCGAACAGTTGAAGCCCATCGACAGCACGTCCCGCTCCGACCGCGGCGTAAGTCTCACAGTCAGGTCTCCCCTCCCCAAGGCTTCAACCCCGCCGGCAACGGACGTCATGTAGCCAACGAGCTCGCCGAGAGCCCGACTAAGTTGCCCTATCTCGTCATCGCTAGCCGCGTCTGCGCTCTGGTGCACAAGCTCCCCGCGGGCGACGGTCTGCGTCAGTTCGGCTATGTGCCGTATTGGCTGACTTATGCGTGTTTTGGTGAAGTAGAGGGCGCTTATGGCTAGGGGGATAACGGCCAGCAGGAAGGCGGTCTCAATCTCCTTTAGTCTAGTCACCTTTGCCCTGGCCGCGGCCGCATACATGCCCACGGCCTTGTGCATCTGTTTTAGGAGGGGCAAAGAGGTGGTTTCCATTGTGAGCAGAGCCTGCTTGAAGGAGTCGCTTTGCGGATCGTTTTCAAGCACCGTTTCCACCGCGCTTCCAAACTTGGCCCAAAGCTCCTTTACCTTCTGTAGCTGTGCCAGGACCGTGGGGTTTGTGGTCTTTGGAATGATGGTGACTTCGGTTGCGCTTGTTTGCACCGGGCCTCCATTTAGGAGGGCGGAGAGGGAGGAGGAGAAGAGTTTTGCGCTTTGGCGAAGCTGCTTTCGGTATTTATCCGGCTGGTTGCTTTGAGCTAGTTCGAGAGCTTCCTTTGTCATCTTCTGGCTTAACATTCGCTGCCTTCCGGCCACGTTTATCACGGCTGCGTCCTGTTGCTGCACCTTGAGCATCCAAAATGTAGTCCCTACCGCCGCGGCCATGAAAGCGACAAGGCATCCGACTATGAGCCCGAACTTGTGGGTGATGCTTCTAAGTTTCATGTTTCCTCCGCTAGGCTTTTGGTTTTTGACCGTCCTCAGTTCTTTTCCGCCGCCTGCGCGGTGGCTAGCCCTCTTTTTCACCGCTTTTGCACATACCGCCGCCGCAAAGCCTCTCGAGTGCCCGCGCCACCTTCGCCTGGCTTACAATGCCGCGTAGCCTTTCTGCGGCTTCTTTTGCATGTTCATTCAGCCAAGGCCGCGCGCGCCCCGCTTGGCTTCTCGCCAGAAATTCGCTCTGGGCCGTCGCTAAGTGCTCCGCAAGCGCTGCGGCCTCTTGACAGCGCAGGTGCATCTCGTCTGCAATGCGATTTACGGCGTGAAGGATGCCTTTTAGCCTCCCTGAGACGCAACCGGCCGAAGCCCGCCGGCTGGGAATCCCACGTCTTGCAGCATCGACCATCCTTTCCAGTTCTTCTATCGCCGCGGCGATCTCTCTGCGGCGCTTCATCTTGCGCTGTATGAGTCTGTAGCGCACGGTCGCTCTCCTTCTAAGCCGTATCTCGCGGTCATAGGGGCCGGTTTGCCAGGCGGCGCCACGCATAGCCCAAAGCTTGGTGTGATCTTTGTCATCTTTCGGCCTGAGGGTGATCACTACGGTTTCCACACCTCATTTATCGGCTATCGAATCGGTGGGCATAAGGAGGAGGGCATACGTGTATTGCTATGTTTTGCACTACATTCTGCTGCCTTTTGCGCTCAGCTAAGGCTCAGCGCGCTTTTGTCCCGGGCCTTGTGTGGTGACCGTAGGCTTTTGCGGGAGAAGCCGGGCGCGGCCGTTACGGCTCGTGGCGCGGCCTAGATATAGAAAGCCTGTAGCTTCTTCCCTTGAATTCGATGTGGCTAAGCCCTGAGTCGACCGGCAAAAGACTTCCGTCTTTGCGCCGGTACGTGCCCTTTTCTCGCGAGTTTCCGAGGCGCCTTAATTCCTCCATATGCAGGCGCCATTTCTGTGGGGTCAACCCCGGCTCTATATCGTGTACGCTAAGCTTCAGGAGCTCGTCCCTTTCGTACCCAAGCAGCCGGCACGCACTCGAGCTTACCGCGCACAACCTGCCGTCGGCTGACGACCAAAGCAGCATGTCCGGCATGCTCTCCATGGCGAGCCTGGCAAGCTCCAGCCTATCCTGGAGAGCTTGCGGTTCTTCTATCCGCCTCATCACCGCACTGTAAAAGGCGTCGCCCGCTGCCAGCCAGGTGCCAAAAGAAACCTCCATCGGGAACTCTGTGCCATCCTTGCGTCGACCGCTGAGCACCAGTGTTCTGCTCTCAAGCGCTACCCTCTCGGACCCGCTGGTTGCTCGCTTGAGGGCCTTTAGGTGAGCCTTGCGGTGACGCTCGGGAATGAGGAAATCCAACCGCTTTCCGAGCACCTCCTGTTCCGTATAGCCGAATAGGTCCTCTGCTCTGCGATTCCAGAATATTATGCGCTGGTCGCTAGCCGCCAGGATCACCGCGTCGGCGGAAATCTCCGCCACCGACCTGAACTTCGCTTCCGACTCGGCGGCGGTGTGCCCGTCCACCCGCGCTTCTACGTGCCCGCGCTCGGCAAGTAGCTGATACTGACTTAGGCTTCTTATGACTTCGGCACGGAAGTCCAGTCCCAAGCTTCGATAAAAGACCCAGCTTTCTATGGCGTTTCTAGAAGCACAGACGTGTCCTTGCTTCCCACCGGCCAGGCGAAAAACCGGAAGCTTATCCTCGCGCGCCCAGCGCATCGCCGTCTGCGGCGTAACGCCAAGGTAACGCGCAATGGCTTTCCACCCAATCAGGGGCCGCAGCGCTTCAGCGCTCGAGCCTGCCGTCATTGCCTACCCTCCAACCAGCCGTGCTTCGGGCGGGGCAGCTGGATCGAGCCGCGAGACGGAGCCGAGCAAGTACAAAATGCGACATTTCTGGTGTTGTTTCTGGCCGGCTTTGCGCCCGTTTTCGAGCTCAGCGCCTCCACCTCAACGCGTCTTGTCGAGCTTGCGCGTCTGTATATGCACGGCAAAGCTGCATAAGGCTGTACTCAAAACATACTCGGTAACCTGCCACCTTTGATCGAGGCAGTCAACACCAGGCGGCGGAGGCTTGAGGGATTAACCCTTAGCCTAAAAACTGCCGAATACAGCGACAGGGATTGTAGCACGTGGCAACGAGACCGAAAGGCGCAGCGAGACTCCGGTTGGCACTGTCGGTGGTTGCATTGCTGCTTGCGGCGACGATGTTCGCGGCGATCGGCACCACCGTATGGCTTGCAAGCGTGCAAAAGGGGGACGCCCTCAGGATAAACCTCGCGGGGCGCCAGCGCATGCTAATCGAGAGGCTTGCCAGATTGGCCTACGCCCATCGTCGCAGCGGCGATGCGCGGCGAGAGATTAAAACCACGGAGAATCTTTTCGGGAAAAGCCTGTCTGCCCTGCGCAATGGGGGTACGACCTATGCGGATGTCGAGCGGCGGCACCCGGTCTTTTTGCGTGGTGGCGCGACAGGTGCTGTTGCGCGGAAGCTAGACGAGGTACGGTTGTTGTGGAATGAGCTCGAGGGACGGGTGGCGCAGCGGCCCGCGAGAAGCGCAAGTCTGCAAGGGCGTTCAGTGAGGAAGCTTGCGGAAAAGGCCGTAGAAAGCATGGACGAGGCGGTAGCAATGTTTCAAGCCGAAGCCGAAGCGCGCCTTGCCACGCTTAGGCAGATTCAGTTCGCAGCGTTCGCTACAGCGGTCGTCTTCGCGATAGCGGGCGGTGCCTACGTGTGGACGCTGTTTTCCTCACTTCTGCGATCCGCCGAGAAACAAAGGGGGTTAGCTAGGCGGCTTGTCAGGGCAAGCCGCGCCGCTAGAGCGGCTTCAGCTGCCAAGGAGCAATTCCTGGCAAATGCCAGCCACGAGCTAAGAACGCCGCTTACGACGATAATTGGGCTCACGGAGCTCCTGTTGGAGCAACCGGTAGAGCAGCGGGAGTGGGGTAGCTTGAATACCATACGTAAGGCCGCTGACAGCCTGCTCAGGATGGTTGACGACATTTTGGATTATGCGGAAATCGGCACCGGCGCTCTTCGATTGAACCGCTCAGCCTTTAAGCTGCGAAGCGCGGTTGGGGAGCTCGTTTCGGCCATGCAGTCACCCGCGGCCGAGAAGGGCCTCTCGCTTAGCTGGCAGGTGGACGCTAGGGTGCCGGAGGAACTGGTGGGGGATCCCTGGAGGCTAAAACAAGCAATCGCCAAGATTCTCGCCAACGCGATAAAGTTTACCGAAGACGGCGGCGTTAGGCTGAAGGTAACCGTAGAGTCGCGCATGGCAAATATGGTGCGGTTGCTTTTCAACGTAACCGACACAGGCGTCGGCGTCGCGCCAGGGAAGCAGAAAGGGATCTTCGAGCCTTTCGAACAAGCAGATGGCGGGCTTGCCAGAAGGTTCGAGGGGATGGGTCTTGGGCTTAGCATATCGGCCAGGCTGGCGGAGCTGATGGGCGGAAGACTAGAGGTTAGCAGCTTGCCCGGTGTCGGTACGACCGCTTGCCTGGCCCTGTGCTTCGCCGTCCGCCAGGAGAGGGAGGCAGCTCCGCCAGAGGCCTCCTAGCCCACCGCCGCTTTTGCTGATCGCTCCCTTGTGGGTTGGTCCTGGCGCCGCCGCAGGGCTGCCAGTACGGCCGGGGCGATTCTTTCCAGCGGAAGCACTTCTTCAGCCGCCCCGAGCTCTATTGCGGCCTTCGGCATTCCGAAGACGACCGAGGTCGACTCGTCCTGGGCTATCGTTCTTGCGCCCGCCTGGCGCATGGCAAGCAGCCCTCTGGCGCCATCGGCGCCCATGCCGGTAAGGAGGACGCCAACAGCGCTCTTGCCGACGTGTCTTGCCACGGAATTGAAGAGCACCTCGACGCTCGGCCGCTGATAGAAAACGGCCGGGCCATCCCTAAGCTCGGCCACGTATTGCGCGCCGCTTCGGCGCACCACCAGGTGGCGGTTGCCAGGGGCTATGAGGGCTAGGCCACTTCTGATTATCTCGCCGCCTCTTGCTTCCCTCACCTCCATCGGACATTGCTCGTCCAGCCTCTTTGCGAAGGCGGAAGTAAACCGCTCGGGCATGTGCTGAACTATGACCGCGCCGGGCGTGCTGGCCGGCAGGGCGCAAAGCAATTTCCTTATCGCTTCGGTGCCACCTGTCGAAGCGCCTATCGCCAGAACCTTTCTCGTGGTAGAGAAGCTGGCGTGGCCAAGCTCCAACGCGCTGGCAGGGAGCTCAGGTGACACTGACTTTCTCTGTTTGGCCAAGGCCGCAGCCCTTATCTTGCGGGCGATTTCCTTTGCAACGTCGCCAACCGAATAGCTCCCACCTGGCTTGCTCACCACTTCCACGGCTCCAAGCTCGAGCGCCTTGATCGCTGCCTCGCTGCCCTCGGGTGTAAGGGAGCTCACTACGATGACCGGCACCGGATGGTACCTCATGAGCTTGGCCAGGAACGTAAGGCCGTCCATTCGCGGCATTTCCACATCCAGCGTTATAACGTCTGGCCGAAGCTCAACTATTTTGTCTCGCGCCAGATAAGGGTTGGGAGCCGTGCCAACTACGGCTATTCCTTCCGCCTTGCCGAGTCTCTCAGAAAGTATGCGGCGGACAACGGCGGAATCGTCGACTACGAGCACCCTTATCACTGTCCTTGAGCCTCGCCGCCTTCCTGAACCGTCGCGTCTCTTTTCCGGCTGCGCAAAGAGATAGATATCCAGCCGGTCTCTAACGCCAGCAGCACGCGGCGCTCACCAGGGGCCGCTTCTAGTTTTGCGCCTTCGCCGGGCTCCGCGAAGACGACTTGCGGTTTCTCAAGGTCGAACACCGCTTGCGGTCCGCCGATTGCGGCAACCAGGTTGCCGCAAATCACGTTGGCCACCTCTCCGAGCGCATCCGCCTTCGCTTGCTCGCTGCAATCTTCACCGGTTTCCAGCCCGAGCATGTTCATGGCGAGCTCGCAGACGGTTTCCTCCGGAGCAGCCACCGTTAGTTCGCCTGAAAAAGGGCCGGAGAACCTGACGATTGCAACCCCTTTTTTCACATTCTCCGCCTCGGCTTGCACGCTGCCATCGGCCGAAACGAAAGCCAGGCCCTCAAGCACCTCCGAGGCGACGCTTTTTAAGACCCTTTCAGTTCCTGGCTCCATCTAAACCCTCCAGCAGGTTTGTCAGCACTTCACGCATGAGCTCCGGGGTGAAGGGTTTGTGAACGAAGTGCACCCCTGCTTTTGTCACTTCCTCGATGCGCTTTTGGCTAGATTCCGTGGAGACGACCACGACTGGAAGTTTGGCGAGCAGCGGGTCGCCTCTTAGCTTCTCCACCATTTCCAACCCGCCCATGACCGGCATATTTATGTCCACAAGCACGACGTCCACCCAGCAGCGGCCCAGCAGTTCAAGGCCTTCTTTTCCATTTTCGGCCTGGTGGACCTCGCTGATCGGCAGACCGCTCATCTCGAGCGTCTTGCGGATCATCGCCCGCATGGTGGAGCTGTCATCGACTATCAGCACGTTTAGTCCCATCGTCCTTGCCCTCGAAAAAATTCTCGGCAGCAACAAGTCCCTCGACCACCCGCAGGCATAGCAACTCCAGCCCCTTTGCGCTTATACCCAGGCGGGGAAGCGACTCGCTGTTGACACGGAGATTGAGCTGCTCGTTGCCAAAACCGACTCCGATCAGCTTGGCCACCGCGTTTCCGACCTGCACGGCGTCGAGAAGGTCATTGGGCTCAGAATGCGCGTCGTGATGCATCTCTATGGCGGTTACCAAAGGCTCGGGCAGATCCCAGAGCCGTGCCAAGACACCGCCTACTTCAGCGTGATCGGTGCCCAGTAGCCTCCGCTCCGCCTCGACGTACGGAAGACCTTCACCGAAAGTCAGCTCCGCCATAGCAGCTTGTCCCTCCGGCCCGAGATGCTTGTTCAGGAGCAGCTTGCCGATGTCGTGAAGCAGCGCTGCGGTGAACGCGGCCGGGGGGATCGGCTTTGAGGTGACTGCGCTCATGTACTCGACCGCCAGGGCAGCCGCAACACTGTGGCGCCAAAGCTCCTTCTCCGCCAGTCCGTAGCCCGGCAGCTCCTGCGCCATCGGCTTTGCGACCTCACAGCCCACGGCAAACTCCAGGATTCTGCCCACGCCAAGCCTAAGCAGCGCGTCCCTCACGGTCATGATTTGCCTAAGCGAGCCGCTCCAGGCCGAATTGGCTACCCTAAGGAGGTTGGCAGTGAGCACCTGGTCCAGCTCTACCAGCCGCACGATCTCGGAAAGCTCCATGTGCTGGGTGGGATCCCCGGGTACCGAGCTCGAATTCGCCCTATAGTGAGTCGTATTACAATTCACTGGCCGTCGTTTTACAACGTCGTGACTGGGAAAACCCTGGCGTTACCCAACTTAATCGCCTTGCAGCACATCCCCCTTTCGCCAGCTGGCGTAATAGCGAAGAGGCCCGCACCGATCGCCCTTCCCAACAGTTGCGCAGCTGAATGGCGAATGGCGCCTGATGCGGTATTTTCTCCTTACGCATCTGTGCGGTATTTCACACCGCATATGGTGCACTCTCAGTACAATCTGCTCTGATGCCGC
>AMFO01002332.1_pt1 | contig 42090 bp, 27 predicted proteins | sample 552608 | NCBI WGS metagenome assembly AMFO01 (sample SAMN01893955, study PRJNA167987) | microbial mat metagenome | biome: hydrothermal vent | place: USA: Loihi, Hawai'I | collected 2003-05-01
ACTGGGATTGGCATAGCGGATCCGCCCCCTTTCATCCGTGATCAGGATCATGTCCTGACAAGCCTCCACCGCCTGTCTCAACTTGGCCTGGCTACGCGATTCCCTCTCTATTTTTTCCCGGTCACGCCTGATCCTGACCTGCATGGGACGAATACAGACGTACCAGATCAAAGGCGCGCTCAGCACAGTCAGGCTGCCTGATTCGATCAAGCTCTCCAGGGCGAAGGGGGAAGAGAAAGCCCCATCGGGAAACCTGGCAGCTAACCCCCTGGTCACCCAATCCATCACCGCAATGATGACGGTCATACGCAAAAAAATGGTCAGAAAGAATGGCAAACCAGAAGACCGGGAACCACGTTCGGACATTCACTTCGCTCCAGATTCATCCTTAAACACTTATGGTTGAAGTTTAGTCCAAGCGATACTCCCGAAGCCAAAGACGAGTTTTGTTGAAATACCCGCAGATAGCAGCGGAAAGGCGGCAATTCACCCAGGAATCAGGGCAGTTGAGTCGTTTTTCCCCACCCCGCGTCTGCTCCGCCATCTTGGGCCCTGGGTCGCATTTTTTATGATTTTTTTGAACCGGATCACACTCGAAAGCGGCGTCGGGCCCTAGCCGGGATAGATGACCACCCTTCGCAACGGATCGGAACCGATGCTCTCGGCCGCCAAATGATAACGATTGATAATATGGTGCTGGATCTTGCGCACCTCACTGCTTTGTGGAGCCAGCTCCACCGCGACCGATTCGGTCAGCACTTTTTGAATCGCCGACTCTGTCTCCTGGACCGCGGCATCGATGTCCTCATCGATGATTTCGACCGGCTGGCTGAAGACGTGATGGAGCAAACGCCGAATCTGGGCGGTACTGTTCTTCTTGATGCAATGCAGCGGCAAACCGGTGGCCTGGAGAATCCGTCGCAAACGCGCGTCCTCGGCTCTGGATCGCAGGGCCAGTATCATATCCGCGCGCTCGGGATTCGCCACCGTCCTGGCATCGAAACGGAAGCTTCGGATCACCCGATCCACCAGATCGCGGCTGATGGCATAAGGATAGATTCGCACTTCGCCTTTCAAGGTCTCCGGGGCGAGGACTTTGTTCGTCTGGGACGAAGTTTTCCGCGGCTGGGGAATCTCCCCCGTGGGGGTACGGAGAACCCCCCCCGCCTCTTCTCCGCGAAGAATCGCATCGACGGCGCAGGCAGTATCGTTATGGACGATCATTTCATCCCGGTCGACCAGTTCCACCACCTGCTCAAAGGTCGGGGGGGCTTTGCGTTCGTTGACGGTCTTTTGGGTACCCCGAAAACGCGCCTCATCATCCCCCAGCGTCACGGTCTGAACCCCCCCCACCAAATCCGCAAGGGTGGGGTTTTGGACCAGATTCTCCAAAGTGTTGCCATGGGCCGTGCCGATCAACTGCACCCCCCGCTCGGCAATGGTCCTTGCTGCCAGCGCTTCGGCTGCGGTACCGATCTCGTCGATCACGATGACCTCCGGCATATGGTTTTCGACTGCCTCGATCATCACCGCGTGTTGCCTGTCCGGGTGCGCCACCTGCATACGCCGGGCACTCCCAATGGCAGGATGGGGGATGTCACCATCCCCCCCTATTTCATTGGAGGTATCGATCACCACCACCCGTTTGCCGAAGTCGTCGGCCAAAACCCGGGCCACTTCACGGAGCTTGGTGGTCTTGCCCACCCCAGGACGGCCCAGCAACAGCAGGCTACGGCCGGATTCGATCAAGTCCCGGATCTGTTCGATGGTCCCCGTCACGACGCGGCCAACCCGCAAGGTCAACCCGATCACATCGCCTTTACGGTTCCGGATCGCGGAGATCCGGTGTAGCGTACCCTCGATACCGGCCCGGTTATCGGCCCCGAATTCACCCACTTGGGCCACCACATGGTCGATATCGGCTTGAGTCACTGCCTCCTCGCTCAGTTTGACAGAGCGATCAGGATAACGGGCTTCGGGCAACCGTCCCAGATCCATGATGATTTCCAACAACCCTTCGCGTGGTTGGGAAGACACAGCTCTCTGTAGCGACAATGGCAGAATGTCGAGAAGCAGTTTCAGGTCATCTCGGCAGGCAAGCGTGGTCATAGACTCGTCGGAGGGTTGTGTTAGGATGACGCGGGTCATGTCCGGCATTATTTCAAGAGCGCGATAGCGTGTAAATAGCCTCCCCTTTGAGACGCCAATCACTTTTTAGAGTTCAGGAGGGAATGTGAACCTGGCCATTCAACTCTGTTTCCTGGCCGCAGGGCTTGGGACAATTTATGCTCTGGGCTGTCTCCTCTGGGTACTCCGACAGGAGGAAGGCCCCGAACCTTTACAATTACCCTATCTCGCCATTCGCAAGGGCGCAGCCGCATTCATGCGGGTTCAGTACAGCACCATTGGAATCGTCGGGACAATCATCTTCCTGGGGTTATGGGCGACCCCCCGCTTCGGGCCCCTCACCGCCACCGCATTTGCCATCGGTGGCCTGTGTTCGGGATTTTCCGGCTTTCTTGGCATGTGGATTTCCGTCCGGGCCAATGTACGAACAGCCAATGCCGCGCAAAATAATCTCGCCAGGGCCCTGCAGATCGCCTATCGCAGTGGCTCGGTCACCGGTTTTATTCTTGCCAGTCTGGCTCTGGCTGCCGTGAGTGGCTTTTATTTGTGGCTGAAGTACGCCCAGGCCGACCTTGGACCCTTGGCGGGACTTGGCTTCGGCGCCTCCCTGCTGAGTGTATTCGGACGCCTCGGTGGCGGCATCTTCACCAAGGCAGCCGATGTGGGAGCGGACCTGGCTGGCAAGGTGGAACAGAATATCCCTGAAGACGACCCACGCAACCCTGCCGTCATCGCGGACAACGTCGGCGACAATGTGGGCGATTGCGCCGGAATGGCCGCTGACGTCTTTGAAAGTTACGCCGTCACCCTCATTGCCACCATTCTGGTCGCATCCTGGCTTGCCCCGGGGCAAGCGGAGTTACAGAGCTATCCTTTGGCCCTGGGAAGTATCGCTTTACTCGCTTGCCTGATAGGCGCCCAATTCGTGTGGCTGGGGAAACACGGACGGGTGGGAATGGCATTGCTCCAGGCCGTTGCGGCGAGCCTCATTCTCGTAGGAGGAGGCTATTATCTGGTGGGACAATACCTGCTCACGGGACAACCAGTCTTTCCCCCTCATCACCTGTTTATGGCCTGTCTGATAGGCTTGGGGATCGGCTTCGGCCTGGTCCTCAATACCGCGTATTTCACCAGTTCGCGCTTCGGCCCGGTGCAAGACATTGCCAACGCTTCCTGTCAGGGACATGCCACCAATATCATTACCGGTCTGGCAGCGGGAATGAAATCCACCCTGTTTCCCTCGCTTCTGATCGCCACCGGCGTCGTACTGGCCCACCAACTTGCGGGTGTCTATGGAGTCTCCATCGCCACCACCGCATTGCTGGCCGTTGCCCCCATTGTCACCGCCGTGGATGCCTACGGACCCGTGGCAGACAATGCCGGTGGCATCGTGGAAATGGCCGCGCTGGGAGAAACGGCCAGGAACCACACCGATGTTTTGGACGCAGCTGGCAATATGACCAAAGCATTGACCAAGGTTTTTGCCATTGGCTCGGCCGGTCTTGCAGCACTGTCGTTGTTTGCAGCCTACCGGCTCGAGCTTGGGACCCAGATGCAATCCCTGGTGTTCTCTCTCGATCAGCCCTTCGTCCTCAGCGGCATGTTCATTGGCACCCTGATGCCATTCCTTTTCAGTGGGATGGCCCTGGATGCCGTGGGCAAAGCCGCAGCCAGAATCGTCGATGAAGTGAGAACACAATTCCTACAGAAGCCCGATATCCTGACGGGCAGAGCGCTGCCTGACTATGCCCATGCCACCGCCATGCTGACCCGGACAGCCATCACCGGCATGATGATGCCGGGAGCCCTGCCGGTGTTTGCACCGCTGGCGGCAGCGGTCATAGTGCCCTGGATGCCTGCTGGAAGCATGGCACTGCTGGTGGGGGGAATGCTGATGGGGGCCGTCACTACCGGTCTGCTGCTGGCATTGTCCATGAGTACCGGTGGTGGCGCCTGGGACAACGCCAAGAAATACATCGAGGCGGGCCACTATGGAGGCAAGGGTTCACCTGCCCATCATGCCGCGGTCACTGGAGATACGGTGGGTGACCCATACAAGGACACTGCGGGCCCATCCATCAATCCGATGATAAAAGTATTAAGTTTGATGGCAGTGATGCTGGCGCCAATGTTAATTTAACGCCGGCGCGGGATCACCCACTTGCTGACCTGAATTCTGGGTCACCGGATGCTTCAAAGTACTCATCATGGAAGACAGTGCCCGATCCATCAAAGGCACTTTTGCACCATCGATGATTGCCGCCCTGCCGCGGCGCAACTCGGCGGCCAATCCATTGAGAGTGTATTCGGCCACCTTCATTCCCCTGCGATTGACGAAAACCCGGATGCCGGTCACCTTGCTCACCCAGGAAAGCTTCACCCGTTGGGTCTTGCCTGAAGGATCTTCCAGCTCCATCCAGTCACCCACCTCCATCGATTTGGCTTTGTGCACGAATTCATCCGCATCCGCATCCACCGTTTCCTCTGAAAGCAGAATGATCTCCTCATCCAGATCCCCTTCATCGAAGGTGGTCAAATCAGTGATGTCCAGCACATCCACATCCGGCAGATTGGATGAAATCTCCCGTAATTCCCTTTCCAGCTGCTGGTTCGCGCCCCGGGTTTCATTCTGGAGTAACCCCTGGTGTGCATTTTCCAACTCTTTGAACAGCAGAGCCATCTGCTTGGGATCAAGGGATATTTCCTCCAACTCTTTCCTCAACGCGCGCAATACTCCGGGAATACGTTGAATGATCCTTTTGCGTTCGGCGTCATCATGGGGCTGCATCAGGGTCCAGAACAAAGTATCAGTCAGTGACAGCTTGGCAGTCCATGCATCCGGATCCCGCTCTTTTCGGAGACAGGACAGGAGCAGTACATCTCTCCAAGTGGTGGTGAAGAAATGTTTAAGCCTGGACGACAATTCTGTCTCGTGCATGCGCCTGGCGATTTCATCAGCGACCTGTTTCTTGGCCAGCAGCAGGTGTTCTTTGCTTTGAGTTGCCTGGCGGGTACGCTCTTCGAGACGGGCACTCCGCTTGCCCTCCTGTTCCATGAATCCAAGGAATTCCTTGAGCAGATCATCGAACAAGGCCACCTCTTGATTGAATTCATTGAGAATCCGCTCCACAATGACATGGATGCGTTGAAAGATGGGGTTGTCATCCAGTTCATCATCGCCTGAAAGGGAAATGCCCGCCTGAGCCAATTGATTCAACAACACACGCGCCGGGTGATTTTTTTTCGAGAAGAACGACTTGTCGAGAATGGCCAGTTTGATGATTGGAATCTGGAGCCTCCCAATGGTGGCTTTGACCCTGGATGGAAGATCGCGGTCCTCGAGAATGAAATCGAAGATCATCCCGATCATATCGATGATGTCTTCATCCACCTGTGACAACGCCCGCTTGCCTCCGTGGACTTCACTGAGGTGTTGGGCAACAATGAACTTGACGTTGTTAGCTTCCCCCTGTTGCAGCTGTTCCGTCAAGCTTGCCACTTCCCCGGGATCCTGAAGAGAAGACAAGGCCCCCACCAGTTCCTGAGTTTCGCTGACCACCACCCCGGGTTCATGGGCGATGCTGGCCAGGGAAGGCAGGCCCACCTGACCCCGCCACGCTGACAACAAGGTATGCATGGCCTGGATCGCCTGCACGTAGACGGCCTGGTCGGGAATCTCTCCATTCAGTTCCTGGCTTGCGGAAGATGTCTCTGCATCCCCTTTTGCAGCCCTCCCGTCACTTCCGCGTTTTCTGATCTTGTGCGGGATCTCCGGCAGTATCCCTTTCTCGGCGAGGTTCTCGTTCAGGATGTCATAGACCACTTCAAGACTGCCTACGACATGATTTTCATACAGTTTGAAAAGCACCAACTTGACCTTCAGCTCCAAGGTCAACGGTTTCAGCACTTCGGCAAAAGTCTTGCCAAGTTTATAGGGAGCCAGGGGATTTTCTTCATTGCCGATTTCAGTCCTCGTAAGGAGCTTGGCAAAGCGCTTGTTGAGGGCGTACAAGTCCCGGTGAAAAAGGTTGTTACCCTTATTGATGAGAGTGGCCACGGCCAGATCGGTCTCAAGGGTTTCGTTTTCCACCAGGGAGAGGTCGTCCTCATCCAGCTCGAGTGACGTCGCTGACTGGGAAGAGAAACCCTGACCGGGCTTTGCCTTCCAGAATTCATCGTATCCCTTGAGGAGCGCCTGGAGGTATTGCCGCTCGACATTCTCCCTTTCCCGCCGCAGATATCGCATGGCCTCGAAATACAATTCCTGGACGGTACTGCTGACCGCTTTGTCGGACATTGCAAATAATTCATCGTCCACTTTATCGAAGAAGCGGGAAAGAACAGGAGTAAATTCCTGTTGGAATAGTTTTCGGCATTCAGCAATGATCGGCGCGGACTGAGTGACGGTAGGTGGATGACGGTCTTTGAAGTCCACGACGTTTTTTTCGGATATCATTGTCTTGCTCCCACATGCCTGAGTATGTCTCACCCGAAATGCCCACTTGTCGGTTCTATCGGGTTGTGGGTAAGCTTAATCATTCCATAGTTCCCTTTCCGTGACTGGATTCGCAAAACCATGAATCACTCTCTCATGCCACCGGAACCGGTCCTCCAGGGATGGTTACAGAATGCAAGGAAGGTACCCAGTCCCAATCACGACAGCCGTCCTGGCGCCGAAATCTCCCTCTTGGTCATACACTGCATAAGCCTGCCACCAGGGCACTTCGGGGGGGATGCCATCGAACGTCTGTTTTGCAACCGGCTGGTGCCAGAGGAGCACCCTTTCTATCGGGAAATCGCCGGGCTCAAGGTGTCGGCCCACGTGTTGATTGACCGTCAGGGATGGGTCACTCAGTTCGTCCCTTTCCATCGCCGAGCCTGGCACGCCGGGGTCTCCAGATTTCAGGAGCGGGAAAAATGCAACGATTTTTCCATCGGTATCGAGCTGGAAGGCACTGAATCGACTCCCTATACCGATGATCAGTATCTTTGCCTGGCGAGGATCACCGCCGCTTTATTGAGAACTTATCCTGAGCTGACAAAGGAAAGAATCGTCGCCCACAGCGACATAGCTCCCGGACGCAAGACCGATCCAGGTCCCAGTTTCGATTGGGCCAGATATCATCAACTGCTCAGGGTCACGTCATTTAACATCGTAAAGGATTGATTGAAGAGGCAGGTGGTCTGATTCGAAAGCCTCGCCAGCAGGGATGCTGGCGTGGAGCCTACAGGGACGTATTCACGGCGTTTTTCGAAACAGGCCACCTGCCTCGGCTCGAATAGATGACGGAGCCCTGATCAACTGCTGAATGATTATTGACACGCCGTCGGTCATGAGTGTCTCAGTCCCAGAGCGTCTCGAGTTCCGGCCGACTGGCCTGACGTTGCCCTTCGACCTCGACCAGGTAATCGAAGTTGCCTTCCCCCACATTCTCATTGAGGCGTTCCAGGACATACCTGACCACCTTGATGTCGTCATTGGGTCCCTGAACATAACAGGGTTTGCCCTCACGACCGTAACGGAACTGAGCCTCGCATTGGGAGGCATCCGCATCACCGAAGAGCTTTTCCGCCCTCCAGTAATCCTCGGCAGGCTCGAAACCCAGCTCTTCTCCAAAAACGACCGCCCCTTGCAGTAGTTTACGCGCACAGGCCGGCTCCACCCCCCGTATGCCGTGCTCTTCGTGGGTCTTGGTCAGCATGGGTTTGAGCTTGGAAAGATAATCTGCCTTGCGCATGACGGTGAAGAAGGCCTCCTTGACCCCCAGACACCAGACATCGACGACGAAGGCGCTCACCGCCACTTCCGCATAAGGGGTTTCCCGGGCGATCAGCACGCTACCCATCCCCACCTCGTCAATGCTCTCGCCCATCAGACACTCGAGAACAGGATGTTCGACATAGCTTTGCGGCTGCAACCCTTTGCCCCGGGCCTTTTGTTTGCCGCCCACTTTTTGCTTGCGCTTGTGCGCCTTGCGTTGCAGTTTCTTCTGTCTTTTCTTGGGGTCAACGGCCATGATCCGGCTCCTCGTTATCTTTGCTCGATTGGTTTCTGAGGCTGTCGATGATCAGCAAAGCCACCCCGATCGTAATCGCCGAATCGGCGATATTGAAAGCAGGCCAATGCCATTGCTGAAAATAGAAATCAAGAAAATCGATCACATATCCCAGCCTGGCGCGGTCGATGAAATTCCCCAGGGCCCCTCCGAGAATCAGGGAAAGCCCTGCCGATTGCCATTGGTCGCGTTTATCCAGACGCCACAGATAGCGCCCGATGAACAAACTGATCACAACCGCCAGGATCAGGAAAAACCAACGTTGCCACCCGCCGGCATCGGCCAGAAAACTGAAAGCGGCACCGGTATTGTGGACATGGGTGAGATTGAAAAAAGGCAGCAGTTCGATGCGCTGATACAGATCCAGCCGCCCCGCCACCCATAACTTGCTCAACTGGTCAGCCACAACGATCACAGCAGCCACCCCGAGCCATTTTGTTTTTGTCATAGTCATCGAAGAATGATTTTTGCTTCCCGGGCAGCTCAAGCTCCCTGCCTTACAAGCCTCGGTTGGAGAGGTAAGGCGACCCTTGATAAATTTTTTTTCTCACGGAAAAAATCCATGTTCACGCATAACGTCTGATTTCCCCCTCCCCTTCCACATTTTCCACACAACGGCCGCAAAGCTCCGGGTGGTCCGGATGGGACCCCACATCGCTGCGGCGATGCCAACAACGCACGCACTTGGCATGAGGGGAAGGCTCGGCAAGGATCTTCAGGCCCTCGATGTCCTCGGCCGCCTCGGCCCCCTGGGGGGCCTCGGACAGTGGCAACACCGCCGCCCGGGAAGTCACGAGGACGAAACGTAATTCGTCCTCCAGACGCTCGAGCACCTCCCGGTAGGGGCCATCACAGTAGATCGCGACCTCGGCTTCAAGCGATGAACCTATCCCCCCCCGTTCCCTGAGTTTTTCAAGTTCCTTGGACACCTCTTCGCGAACTTCCAACACCCGGTCCCAGAAAGCCTGGTTCAGGGGGGCGTCTTCGGGCACCGGCTCCAGACCCTGGTACCATTCCACCAGGAACACCGAATCGGCGCGTCGACCCGGCAGGCACTCCCAGATTTCATCCGCAGTGAAACTGAGAATCGGCGCCAGCCATCGCACCAGTGCCTCGGCCACGTGATACATCGCAGTCTGGGCGGAGCGCCGGGCGAGGCTGTCGGCCTTGCAGGTATACTGGCGGTCCTTGATCACATCGAGATAGAAACTGCCCATATCCACCGCACAGAAGTGATGCACTTTCTGGTAGATCTGATGGAATTGATAATTTCCATAAGCGGCCACCACTTCCTGTTGCAACTGCCAGGCCCGGTCCACGGCCCAACGATCCAAGGGCAGCATTTCTGGATAAGAAACGCCGTCGTGGCCGGGGTCGAAGCCCACCATGTTGGCCAGCAAAAAACGGGAAGTATTGCGGAGACGCCGATAGACATCGGAAATCCGCTTGAGGATCTCCTCCGAGACCGCCATCTCACCGCGATAATCGGTCGCCGCCACCCACAATCTGAGCACATCGGCGCCCAGGCGGTCCATCACCTGCTGAGGCGCGACCACGTTCCCACGCGACTTGGACATCTTATATCCCTTCTCGTCCACGGTGAAGCCGTGGGTCAGTACCTGACGATAGGGAGCGCAGTCATTCATCGCCACCGAGGTCAAAAGGGACGACTGGAACCAACCCCGGTGCTGATCGGAACCCTCCAGATATAATTCAGCGGGGAAGTGGAGGTCTTCCCGGGCTTTCAACACACACTCGTGACTCACCCCGGAATCGAACCACACATCCAGGATATCGGTGATCTTGTCGTATTGCTCCGCCTCGGCCCCCAGCAATTCCTTGGGATCCAGCTCGAACCAGGCATCGATCCCCTGCTTTTCCATCCTGGCGGCCACGATGTCGATCAATTCCTCGGTGCGTGGATGCAGCTCGCCGGTTTCCTTGTGCAGGAACACCGCAATCGGCACCCCCCAATTACGTTGCCGGGAAATACACCAATCGGGGCGGTTTTCCACCATGGCCTCGATTCGGGCCCGGCCCCAGTGGGGAATCCAGCGAACCTTTTCGATCTCCTGCATGGCCTTTTTCCGCAGACCGCCTTTGTCCATGGAAATGAACCACTGCGGGGTGGCGCGAAAGATGACGGGCGTCTTGTGGCGCCAGCAATGAGGATAGCTGTGTTCGATCACCTCCTCGTGGATCAGAGCCCCGCGGGCCTTGAGGACCTCGATCACCCGCTCGTTGGCGGTGAATACATGCTCCCCTGCAAACAGTTCGGTATCGGCCAGGAAGCGGCCGTCAGCACCCACCGGATTCTCCACCGGCAACCGATAACGCAGCCCCATTTCATGGTCCTCCTGACCATGCCCGGGGGCAGTATGCACGGCACCGGTACCTGCTTCCAGGGTCACGTGTTCACCAACGACAATGGGAACTTCCCGGGCATAAAAGGGATGCTGGAGGCGGATTCCCTCGAGATCCTTACCCCGACAATAGGCAATCACCCGATAGTCTTCGATGCCATAGCGGGCCATCACTTCCTTGAGCAGGCCCTCGGCCACCAGGAGACGTTCGGGTCCCTGTTCGCCCTCGCACTGGACCAGGGAATAATCCAGTTCGGGATGCAGGGCCACGGCCTGGTTGGCAGGAAGTGTCCAGGGGGTGGTGGTCCAGATGACCACCGACACCGGTCCTTCCCCTTCGTGATCGGGAACATGGTGGCAACGGGCCAGGAAGGCCTCCTCGTCCACTACCCGGAAACGCACGTCGATGGCCGGAGAACGCTTGTTCTCGTACTCCACCTCAGCTTCGGCCAGGGCCGAACCGCAATCAGTGCACCAGTACACTGGCTTGGCACCGCGGCTGACGTGCCCGGCCTTCAAAATCGTGCCGAACGACCTGAGAATATCGGCCTCGAACTTGGGTGTCATGGTCAAATAAGGATGTCCCCAATCTCCCAACCCTCCCAGGCGGATGAAGTCCTTGCGCTGCATTTCGACCTGGGACTGGGCGTACTGGCGGCAGGCCTTGCGGAACTCGGCCGGCGTCACCTTGTGGCCCGCCTTGCCCACCTTCTTCTCAACCTGAAGTTCGATGGGTAACCCGTGACAGTCCCAGCCGGGCACGTAGGGCGCGTCATAACCGCTCAAGGCTTTGGATTTGATGATGAAGTCCTTGAGAATTTTGTTGACCGCATGGCCGATGTGAATAGGGCCGTTGGCGTACGGGGGACCATCGTGGAGGATGAACAGGGGTCGTCCGGCAGAGTGCTCACGCACCTTGCGGTACAGTTCCATCGACTGCCACTTGGCAAGCCGCTCCGGCTCACGTTTGGCCAGGTTGGCGCGCATGGGAAAATCGGTTTTGGGCAGATTCAGAGTGTGCTTGTAGTCCATGTATTTTCCTGAGATTGCAACAATTGGCGGGCCATGGCCGCATCCTTCTGGATTTGTTCACGTAATGCCTCAAACGAGGCAAAGCGACGCTCCTCGCGTATTTTATGCTGAAAAAAAACTTCCAGCTGGCGACCGTAGAGATCACCTTCGAAATCGAACAGGTGTACTTCCAGCAGCACCTTGAGCCCCCCCCCCACCGTTGGCCGCACGCCCACATTGGCCACACCCGGCAGGGGGGCTTCCGCGGCTCCTTCCACGCTGACCGCGAACACCCCGTTGATGGGACTCTTGCGTCGATACAGGTTCAGGTTGGCGGTGGGAAAACCCAGATCACGCCCCCGTTTCTGCCCCCAGGTCACCCGCCCACACATGGAGTAGGTCCGTCCCAGATAGCGCGCCGCCCTTTCCAGCTGTCCCCGTTCCAGGGCCCCGCGGATCAGGGTGCTGCTGACCCGAACCCCGTCCATGGTGAAGGTCGGGGTGGACACCACGTCGAAGCCGAATCGCCGCCCCGCAACCTGGAGGGCGCGGAAATCCCCCTCCCGGTTACACCCGAAACGAAAGTCGTCTCCCACCACCAGATATTTGACCCCCAGCCCTTGCACCAGTACCTGAGCGATGAAATCGTTGGCCGTAAGCGCCGCCAGCCGGCGGTTGAAACGCAACAGCAGCACCTGCTCCACCGGCAGGGCCTGAAGTTGGATCAGCTTTTCCCTGAGGCGGCTCAGGCGAGCCGGAGCCGCAGCCCCCGTGAAGTATTCGCGGGGCTGCGGTTCGAACAGAATCACCGTCACCGGCAACTTCAAGGTCCCCCCCACCTCGGCCAGGCGGTCGATGACATAGCGGTGTCCCAGGTGAACACCGTCGAAGGTACCGATGGTGGCGACGGTTCCCCGGGAAGGAATCCTGCCTAGACCTTGGATTAACTGCATGCTGCCGTCTGCATCGCCAAAGCGCGCATTTTAGCAAATTAAGCCCATTCAGGGCGGGAGAACATACCGGACTCCCCAATCCCTTCCCAATCTGCGTAAAATGCTCCAGTCAGACTTCATCGAGGGGGAGATTGCCATGTCCGAAGTCACCACTCAATCGCTCCGCAACATCGCCCTGATCGGCAATGTGGGGAGCGGCAAAACCGAGCTGGCCGAAGCCCTGCTCCACCACAGCGGCGCCATCCCTCAACGGGGGGAAATCGCCAGGGGCAACACCGTATGCGATTTCGACCCCCTGGAAAAACAGCTTGGCCACTCTTTGACCCCAGCCTTGTGCCATCTGGAACACCAGGGCGTCCGAATCAATCTCATCGACACCCCGGGCTATCCCGATCTCATCGGCCGGACCCTGAGCGTGCTCCCGGCGGCCGATACCGCCGCGCTGGTGGTCGATGCGGCCCAGGGTCCAGAAACCGTGGCCCAACGGCTGATGGAAGTCGCCAGGCAACGTCATCTGTGCCGCCTGATCATCATCAACAAGACCGACCTGGCCGAAACCGAACTCTCGCAGGTCCTGACCCGGATCCAGGCCCAGTTCGGCAGCGAATGTCTGCCGCTCAATCTGCCGGCTGGCGGGGGCAGCAAGGTGATCGACTGTTATTTCCAACCCAGCGGGGAACTAACCGATTTTTCGTCGGTGGAAGAGGCTCACGCCGCCCTGGTGGACCAGGTGGTCGAAGTGGATGAAGCCCTGATGGAAGTCTATCTGGAGCAGGGGCAGGAACTTCAACCCGGGCAATTGCACGACCCCTTCGAGCGGGCCTTGCGCGAAGGCCATCTGATTCCGGTCTGTTTCGTCTCTGCCCGCAGCGGAGCCGGCATCGACGAACTACTCCGGATCTTCGCCGAGCTGATGCCCAATCCTTGTGAAGGCAATCCACCCCAATTCTATTTGGGTGAAGGGGAAGCGGCGCAGCCAGTCGAGGTGGCCCCCGATCCCGACCGCCATGCCATCGCCCATGTCTTCAAGGTCGATCTCGATCCTTTCGTGGGCAAACTGGGGATATTCAGGATCCAGCAGGGAAAGATCGGCCGCGACAGTCAATTGTTCATCGGCGATGGCCGCAAGCCCTTCAAAGTCAGCCATCTTTTCCACCTCCAGGGCAGACATCAGACGGAGACCGATCACGCCATGCCGGGGGACCTCTGCGCGGTCGCCAAGGTGGAGGCGATTCATTATGATGCGGTGCTGCACGATTCCCACGACGAGGACTATTTTCATCTGGAGCCCATCCAGCTCCCCACCCCCATGGTGGGACTGGCGGTTGGGCCGGTCCGCCACGGGGACGAACAAAAACTTTCCGATGCTCTGAACAAGCTGGCAGGCGAGGACCCGAGCCTGGCCATCGAACACGATCCTGAAGCCAACGAGACCGTGATTCGGGGGCTGGGAGGACTGCATCTGCGAGTGGCGCTGGAACGCCTGCAGACACAGTTCAACATCGAGGTCACCACTCACCCTCCCAGCATCCCCTATCGCGAGACCATCACCCGCCCTGCCGAGGGACATCACCGCCACAAGAAGCAGACCGGGGGTGCCGGCCAGTTTGGCGAAGTGTTCCTGAAGGTCGAACCGTTGCCCCGGGGAGGCGGCTTCGAATTCGTCAACCAGGTGGTCGGTGGTGCGATCCCGGGCCAGTTCATCCCGGCAGTGGAAAAAGGCGTTCGCCAGGCGCTGGCGGAAGGGTTCGTGGCCGGCTTCCCGATTCAGGACGTGCGCGTGATCGTCTACGATGGCAAACATCATCCCGTCGACTCCAAGGAGGTGGCCTTCGTCGCGGCAGGCAAAATGGCCTTTCAGGATGCCCTGGACAAGGCCAGGCCCATCGTGCTGGAACCCATCATGCGGATCTCGGTGACCGCCCCCCAGGGGCGCATGGGCGACATCACCGGAGATCTGGCGGCGCGCCGGGGCAAGGTCGGCCAAAGCGAGGCCCTGCCCGGCGGCTGGATCCTCGTGCGCGCCGAGGTTCCTCTGAGCGAACTGCAGGACTACGAATCCAGCCTAAAATCGCTGACCGAAGGACAGGGCAGCTTCACCATGGACTTCGCTCACTACGAACCTGTGTCCACCGGCATCCAGAAAAGGCTCGCGGAACAAAAAGGAAAATAGGTTTCATCCGCTCAGCCGGAAATTTTGCCGACTCCATTCCGAAAGGGGGACAGACGTTTGTCATCACTCCCTGGCCTCCACCGTCAAATCGATCCGGCGGCCGTCCCCGAAGCCGATCACCACCCCGTCCCTGTCCCGTGGATATTTCAGGCTCAGGGTCCTGGCACGCCCCGATAACCTGCACCCCACCCAGCCCCCTTCCTCGAGGGGCACCACGCGGGTGGGGTTGCTCTTACCCCGCAGGGAGGGTTTGAGCACCATGAGAAAGCGATCGCGCAATTTTGCCTGCGGCGGCACCACTTCCACCCGCCACTTCCCCGGCTCCGGTCGGGGAACCCGCATTTTACCGACCATCTTCCACACCTTGCCCTCCTCGTCGTAATTCTTGCCATCCACCCAGAATTCGAATCCCCTCCCTCCCAGGGGATTGAGAAAGGCGTCCTTGGGAAACAGTACCTCGACTTCGAGACGCCCCCCCTTGCGGTGGAGTTTGGGATCGGGATAGGTTTCGATGACGAAACCGCCGGGCTTCATGAGGGGCCGCTCGATGGAATGAATGAGGGAGCGCTTGATAAACTCGGGTCGTGCCGCTGTCACATCGTCGTACACCACCACCACATCCTCGGCGCGGTCGTAGACGAAGGTGCGCCAGTAACGCGCCACCCGGCAGGTCCGATCCAAAGGATCGCCCTGGCCGCAATGTTCGTTGGTGTAGGCCGGGGTCAATTCCGCCACTGCGACCACCAGCCCGTCCCCCGCGAAATAGCGGGCGATACGACCGGTATGATAGGTAGAGTAGCGGGACTGCCATTGTTTCAGGTCGATGGGTGCCGGCCTTCCCCAGCCGGAACCGACCCGGCGCTGCCCCCCGTCGTTGGCGATGGGGCGGGGAGGTTTGTCGTTCTTGCCCGGTAACCTGGCGGTGTCTTCCGGATCGGTCACGGTGATGACGTTGTGGGCGATGGTCTGGTAACTGTAATTCAGATGATGATCGGTACCATAGGTGGTGCCATAGAAACCACTGTCGATGGCCAGTGGTCCACCCTTGTAGATGGTGAATGCCCCCTGATCCAGATGACTGTGGGACCAGTAGTTGTCGCCGGCCTTGAAAACGACATAAGTGGCATCCCCGCTCCAGTCGCTGCGGGAGATCACCATCCCGATGCCGTCGAAAAGTTTCTCCAGCGGCAGGCTTCTGTACGCCTCCCGGTCGCACAGGCTTCGGTCCGGCAAGGGTCCCCACGGCCAAGCCGTGGGCTGGTACCGTCTGGGACAACCGAAGAACCCATAGGAAGCCCTGTCACGATACTCCAGCGCCAGGGCGAAGCGCTCAGGCACCCATTTGTCGAAGTATTTTCCGTCTCCCCAGCGCAGATGGTACCCATCCGGCCGGTGGCGGTAGACGAGGAAATCCAGAAAGCCCCTGATGCCTGGTTCACTCCTGAAAAGATCCTCCCCGGTCGCCTTGCGCCACATCGCCGGGAGGCTGTAGACCGCCCTGCCGATGCCGATGCCGACATATTCCGCTCCTTCGTGCCAGCCACCGTGTTTCCCCATCACCTGACGCCATACCGGCAGTATCCGGTGTTTCCAGAAATCGTAGGTGAAGGCCATACATTGTTCCCCAGCGGGATGGTCTCCATACAGGACGATCGATACTGCCATCAGGGCCTGAAAGGGGCTGTTGTAGAGGAACACGTTGTAGGGCGAGAGCGCATCCTTGCGGATCAGATTGGTCAGATACGCGCAACCCTCCGCCAGCTTGTCCTGCAGCGCCTGGCGCTGGCGCGGGGTGAAATAGGGATAGAGCCAATCGTAGATCAGTGCCATCGGCATGCCCTGTCCGTGCCCGCGCCAGGTATATTTCATCTCCGACAAACGCCGGGTCACCTCGGCAACATCGATGGCGCCGGGATCGACCCGCCCGGTCAGGGCGATGGAAAAGAACCGCCCCTTCCCTCCCTGGGCTCTTTTCCGGTGTTCCTGCAGATAACGGGGATGGGACCGTTGAATTTCCAGGATCTCGGCGGCGGAGGGGACGGGCAGCCGGGGATGGTCATATCTGAAGCGGGGCAAGGAAGGGGGCTGGAGCTGGTCCGGTCGGGGAATCAGATCCTGATCCTGATTTTCCAGCTGAACCCTGGCGGTCTGGAAGTGGGATGCCACCAGACTGATACCCAACACCAGGACCAGCACACCACCACCCATCACCCAGCCGGAAAACCGGGCCTTTGTAGAGTCGACCCCGGCCGGATTCCGCTCTTGCGGTAGATTTGAGGTCCTTTTCCCGGCGTAATACCAGGCGGACAGCCATGCCGCCACGGCCAGGTAGGCATCGGTGGCGTCGGGATAGCGTCCCGGAATCCACTGCTGCCGCCATTCCACATAGAAGGCCAGGGCGAAGACCAGCAGCGCCCCGGACCATCGGATTCCTCCCGATGCCACTCCCCACCACGAGATGGCAAAAAAAGCCAGGGCCAGCCAGGGCCAGATACCAAACAGAATATCGATGAGCCCGATCACTCCATTGGTCTGGCCGGCAAATGGCACCCAATTGAAGGTATAGGTGGTCAGACTGGCGCCATCACCCACGGAAAGCCCCTCCAGGATTTTGCCCGTCAACACAGCGACGATACCGATCACAAGCGGCCCCTGACCCTCTCTGCTCCGACCCAGCCAGGGAAGGATCAGGGCCGCCAGCAACAAACCAACACAGGCCTCCAGTCCCAACTGCCGTCCCACGACCGGAACCTTCAATGTCAACACCCCCCCAAACAGGAGCAGGAAGAATTTCCACCGGGGGACCGCCGGCCTCAGCACTCGTTGCAGTATCAGGCCCAGGACAATCATATTCAGGCCATAGCCAATCAGCTTGCCCCACTGGATTCTTCCGGGATCGCTCAACGCCAGATACAACGGCTTGACACCCTGCTTGAGATTCCCGATATCCAGGGAGGGAACGAGCGGTGTCAGTTCAGACAGGGCCCATACCCCCAGCACCAGAATCCCAAGGTCTGCCACACCACCATCAATGAAGAAACGCCTCCTCCACGCCCGCAGACGGGCTCCCATGGCCGGATGATGGAACGCCCGGGCTCCCAGGGAGCCCAGGAAGGTTCCCAGGGCATTGAGGAGAATATCGCTACTGGAAGCCACCCGGGCGGGAAGATACAGCTGGCAATATTCCAGGGAGAGACTGAGGCCCGTGCCCGCCACGACCGTCAAAGGCAATGCCAGGGGAATACGGCCCCGCAAAAGGGCGCGACAAAACAGATATCCCCAGGGAAGATACACCAGCAGATTGACCAGCAAATCCGACATGGACAGATGCTTCCGGGCCGCCTCCCAGTCGAAAAGCCGGCGAAAATCCACGGGCGTCTCCCAGGCGACAGGCTCGAGAGGAAACAAGGTGCCATAGACCAGCAGAAGTCCATACGCCAGCACCAGAATCCAGTCCCCCCTGCCTGTCCTGTCGTTCATGGATTTTCGTCGTCCCACATTACCCTCGCACCATTGCCGAGTGGATGATTTTCATCTGCTGTTGCCAGCTTTGTAACATGGAATATACCTTGTACACCGTCTCTCTCACAGGGTGAACTCCGCGTATCAGGCATTGACCGGTGTCTGGTATCTCAGCGGGGTCTGCGCAGACTCAGATGGATACCCGACAGGACCAGGGTTGCGAGATAGACCGCCGCCCCGATGGCAATCCACAGGAGCAGCTGCAGCAGACGTTCCCGCATCACCCAGGCACTCCAGTCCAGGGGCCAGGTGTAATGGTAGAGCACGGCTCCCATCGCGACGTTGGCCAGTATCACCTGGAGCAGAAACAGCCGCCACCCGGCACTGGGATGGTAGACTCCTTCTCGGCGCAACCGCCGCCACAGCAGGCCGGCATTGACACAGGCGGCGAGAGAAGTCGCAAGTGCCAGACCCGCATGGGCCAAAGACCAGATCAGACTCAGATTGAGAATCAGATTGACCCCCATCGCATAGACCCCGAAACGCACCGGAGTCCGGGTATCCTGACGCGAGGTGAATCCCGGCACCAGGATCTTGACCAGAATGAAGCCCACCAGCCCGACCGCATAGGCCATCAGGCTCAATCCAGCCATGTGGACATCGCGGACGCCAAAGGAACGGTACTGGAACAAAGTTGCCAGAATCGGTTCGGCCAGAACGAACAGCCCCACCGCCGCCGGCATGCCGATCAGCATCACCCACCGCAGCCCCCAGTCGAGGGAGGAAGAGAATGCCTGGTGGCGACCCGCGGACCAGTCTTTGGAGAGGTTGGGAAGGATCACCGTCGCCAGGGCGATCCCGAACACTCCCAGGGGAAACTCCACCAGCCTGTCGGAGTAATAGAGCCAGGAGATACTGCCGTGAGGCAGAAACGAAGCCAGCAAAGTGTCGATCAAGAGATTGATCTGGGTCACCGAGACCCCGAACAAGGCCGGCAACATCAACTTGAGAATCTTGCGCACTCCGGGATCGCGGAAACCATAACGCAGGCGCGGCAACAGCTTCATCCGCCATAGGGGGGGGAACTGAAACGCCAACTGCAAGGCACCTGCGGCAAACACGCCCCAGGCCAGAGCCATCACGGGTTGAGGCAGCTTGGGTGCCAACAGAAAAGCGGCGGAGAGCAGAGAAATATTCAGCAACACCGGGGTGAAGGCAGGCACCGCAAAACGGTTGAAGGTATTGAGGATCCCCCCCGCCAGGGCGGTGGAGGAGATAAAAAAGAGATAAGGAAAAGTGATCCGCAGCATATCCACTGCCAACTCGAATTGATGGCCATGCTGGGCAAAACCCGGCGCGAACACCAGGATCACCCAGGGAGCCCCCGCCACCCCAAGGATCGTCACGGCCATCAACACCAGCGCCAGAGATCCCGCGGTGCGATCGAGCAAATGTTTCAGTTCCTCCCTGCCGCGCTGTTCCTTGTATTCCGCCATCACCGGGACGAAGGCTTGGGAAAACGCACCCTCGGCAAACAGGCGACGGAGGAAATTGGGGATCTTGAAGGCCACGAAGAACGCATCGGTGGCGGCATCGGCCCCGAACAGGAAGGCGATCACCACATCACGGATGAACCCCAGCACCCGGGATATCAAAGTCATACTGCCGACGATGGCGGTGGATTTGAACAGTCTGCGGCTCAAGACGGGGTCCTCGTCACTGGAGAAGACGGGGTAAAGTATCTTGAAATTCGACAGGAATAGCCACCTCTGTCTGCTAGAATAATCCGCTTGCACGCCGCCGATCAGGAAAAACCATCCATGCCTGTCAGTACCGATCACGAGTCGACCACCAAACACCTGAAAATCCTCACCGAAGACCTCGAGAGCGGCAAGCTGGCTGAGATCAAGCGCCTGCTGATGGCCTTGACCCCCGGGGAGATCGCCGACCTGCTCGAGGCTTTGAAGCCGGCCGACCGGGTGGTGGTGTGGTCGCTGCTGCCTTCCGAAAGCGCCGGTGAAGTGCTGGTGGAATTGGGGGAAGAAGCCCGCAACTCCCTGATCAGGCAGATCGACGAGAAGAGTTCCCAGGATCTGGCCGATGCTGCGGTCAGCCTCGACCCGGACGATCTCGCCGACATCGTCGAGGATCTGCCGGAAAGGATCCGCGAGCAGGTCATCCGGACCCTCAGCCAGAACGACCGCAGCCGTCTGGAAAGGGTCCTCTCGTACCCCGAGGACACGGCCGGCAACCTCATGCACACCGATACCATCACGGTGCGCCCCAATGTCACCCTGGACGTGGTACTGAGATATCTGCGCCGCCGGGGTGAACTGCCGGATCTGACCGACAGTCTCTACGTGGTCGACAACGACGACCATCTGATCGGCGTGCTCCCGCTGGCGGTGCTGGTGACCAATTCCCCCTACAAAACCGTACGGCAGTTGATGGTCAGCGACATCGAGGCCATTCCCGCCGTCCTCCCGGCATCGGACGTGGCAATGCTTTTCGAACATCACGACTGGGTCTCGGCGCCGGTGGTCGACGAACAGGGACGGCTCCTCGGCCGCATCACTGTCGACGACGTGGTGGATGTCATCCGTGACGAGGCCGATCACACCCTGATGAGTTCGGCCGGTTTGAGCGAAGAGGAAGACATGATGGCTCCGGCCAGGGAGAGCGCCAAACGGCGCGCGGTGTGGCTGGGAGTCAATTTGGTGACGGCATTTCTGGCGGCATGGGTCATCGGCCTGTTCGAGGAGACGATCCAGAAGGAAGTGGCGCTGGCGGTCCTGATGCCGATCGTCGCCAGCATGGGCGGTATCGCCGGCACCCAGACTCTGACCCTGGTGATCCGGGGCCTGGCCTTGAAACAAATCGGCACCACTAACCTCCTGGCGCTGCTCAACAAGGAGGTTGCGGTCGCATTCCTCAACGGAGTGCTTTGGGCCGTGGTGGTGGGACTGATCGCCGCCGTTTGGTTCCAGTCCTTTCACATTGGGATCCTGATCGCCACCGCAATGATCATCAACCTGCTTTGCGCGGCCCTGGCCGGGGTGACGATCCCCTTGCTGTTGCACAAACTGGGCATCGACCCCGCTCTGGCAGGGGGGGTTCTCCTGACTACCGTCACTGACGTGGTGGGGTTCATGGCCTTCCTGGGGATGGCCAGCTGGTGGCTGGCCTGAGCTTGCCTGGCTTGCACCAACGGCGATGAAAACCCCGGTTCGCCCCAAAGCATGAAAGAACCCCCACACAAACTTTCCCGGTTACCCTATGCAGATCCACAGCAGAATAGCCACTGAACTCGATATCAGACCCCAACAGGCCGCCGCCGCCATCCAGCTCCTGGATGAAGGGGCGACGGTCCCCTTCATCGCCCGCTATCGCAAGGAAGCCACCGGCAGTCTGGACGACGCTCAGCTAAGGGCCCTGGAAGAACGGCTGATTTATCTGCGGGAACTGGAACAGCGGCGAGATGTCATCCTCCAGTCCATCCGCGGGCAGGACAAACTGACCCCCGAACTGGAACAGGCCCTGCGTGCTGCCGACACCAAAGCACGCCTGGAGGATCTGTATCTGCCTTTCAAACCCAGGCGCCGCACCAAGGCCCAGATCGCCCGGGAAGCCGGCCTTGAACCTCTCGCCTTGAGCCTCTGGGAAGATCCCGGACAGGCGCCGGAATCCCTGGCAAAGAACTTCATTCAGGCGGACAAAGGAATCACAGATATCGACGCAGCGCTTGAGGGCGCCAAACAGATTCTGATGGAACGTTTCGCCGAGGATGCCGATCTGGTGGGACAATTGCGCGACTATCTCTGGCAACAAGGGATTCTGCGGACCCGCCTGTTGGAGGAAAACCATCCCGAGGCTCCACGCTTCAGAGACTACTTCCAATACCAGGAACCTGTGGCCCGCATCCCTTCCCACCGCGCCCTGGCCCTGTTCCGGGCTCAGAAGCTGGGGATTCTGGCGCTGGATCTGGTGGTGGACGAAGAGGTTCCCGCGCCCACCCCTGCCGAGCGCCGCATCGCGGCCCGGTTCGGTATCCGCCCCAATGGGCGGCCCGGCGACCCCTGGCTCCAGGAGGTGGTCCGCTGGACCTGGAAGATCAAACTCTTCACCCGCCTCGATCTGGATCTGAAAACGCGCCTGCGGCAGGCGGCGGAGGAGGCCGCCATCAATGTCTTTGCCGCCAATCTCAAGGACCTGCTGCTGTCAGCACCGGCGGGCGATCACGCCATCCTGGGGCTGGACCCCGGGCTGCGCACCGGGGTCAAAGTGGCCCTCATCGATGCCACCGGCAAGGTTCTCGCAAGCGACACCATCTACCCCCATCCGCCCAGGAAACAATGGGATCAGTCGCTGCAACGCCTGGCAGTTCTTTGCCGAACCCATCGTATCTCTCTGATCAGCATCGGCAACGGGACTGCTTCCCGCGAGACCGAAAAGCTGGTCAAAGAACTGGCCAAACGCCATCCGCAACTGAAACTACGCTTCCTCACCGTCAGCGAGGCCGGGGCCTCGGTCTATTCCGCCTCCCCCCTGGCCTCGGCCGAACTCCCGCAAATGGATGTCTCCCTGCGGGGCGCCGTTTCCATCGCCCGCAGATTACAGGATCCATTGGCCGAGCTGGTCAAGATCGAACCCAAGGCCATCGGCGTGGGTCAGTATCAACACGACGTCAATCAAACCCGCCTGGCACGAGCCCTGGACAATGTGGTCGAGGACTGTGTGAACGCCGTCGGGGTCGAGGTCAACACCGCCTCCCCGGCCCTTCTGGCGAGGGTTTCCGGCCTCAACCCGACCCTGGCGGAAAACATCGTCGCCTACCGCAACGAGCACGGCGTCTTCCGTACCCGCAAACAACTCCTGGAGGTTCCCCGCCTGGGCCCCAAGACCTTCGAACAGGCCGCGGGATTCCTGCGGATCAGAAACGGCGACAATCCCCTGGACGCTTCCGCGGTCCACCCTGAAGCCTATGAGCTGGTGGAAGAGATCGCCAGTCAAAGTGGCCGCTCGGTGAGTTCCCTGATAGGCGACAGTACCTTCCTGCGTAAGCTCGATCCGACGGAATTCACCAACGCCGCCTTTGGCCTGCCGACGGTGCGCGACATCCTGGCGGAACTGGAGAAACCGGGTCGCGACCCGCGCCCCGAGTTCAAGACCGCCACTTTCCAGGAAGGGGTCGAAACCTTGCAGGATCTCGAGGTGGGAATGATTCTCGAAGGAGTGGTCACGAATGTCACCGATTTCGGCGCTTTCGTGGACATCGGCGTGCATCAGGACGGTCTGGTCCATATCTCGGCCCTGGCCAACAAATTCGTCAGAAATCCCCGCGACGTGGTCAAGGCCGGCGATCTGGTCAAGGTCAAAGTCATGGAGGTGGACCTGTCCCGTAAGCGGATCTCCCTCAGCAGGCGTCTCGACGACGATCCGGAACAACCCCCCAGGCAAAAAGCCTCCGCCCCCGATCGTGGCAAAAACAACCCGAAAAGGGAAAAACGCAACAAACCGGCAGGCACCCTGGCTGAAGCCTTGAACGCAGCCCTCAAGAAGTAAGAGGGCTTTTTTCTCAGCGACAGCCGCAGCAGCAGCTCTCCCAGACTTACCCATGCGGGGCTTCATCGATCATCAACCGCCTGTCGCAGCAGGCGGACCGCCTCCTCGAGCGCGATAGCCAGCTGCTGCAGATAACCACTGCCATCGCCGAGGGACAGCAATTCACACCACTCATCGACCCAGCTGTCGAGGTGGCGATGGACGAAATGATCGAGGAGGTTCATCTCGGGCCGTTTCAGTAACAGGCCGGCAAACGTCAACATGAAACCGAGGTGGTCAGCGGGGACGTGGGGAAGGCGCAGCAAGGGACAAATATCCAAATGTGTCGGCTCGAAGCCCCAACGCGCGTACACCTCGGACACCGCCGCACCTCCATCGTGACGGGCGGGGGGGAAGTGCCAGATTCCGGAGACCAACCGCCCCTGACGGAACACGTGTTCGAAGGGTGGCAGGAAGGTAGCGGACTGAGGCATCAGCAGGCGATCGTAGAAGATCTGCCGGATCTCGGCCAGAGAGACGGTCACACCGGCCTGTTGGAGCAGGGCATGGAGTGTTTCATCCGGTTCGATCAACAACAGTCCGGCGGCCGTCAGGGCAAGGTCAGCGATTTCCTCGTGCTGCGGCACTTCAGGCGGGCTGGAGGCGGGCGCGGGTGGAGTAGAAGGCGACGCTGCCCCCGACCGGATCGATCAGGGTCAATTGCCACACGTCGGGATCGAGACGCATGATCGGATTGAGGTGGATGCCGGCGGCGCGGATCTTGTCCGCCTTCAGTTTCTTGCCATCGATCTCCAGATGGCTGGCACCATAGCCCCAGTGACCGTAACCGACGGAAAAGGTGAGCACCCCGGGCAGGACACCCTGTCGTACCTTGACCCTCCCCTTGCGTCTTCCCTGGGGGGTCTCCACCCAGGCCAGGTCACCGTCCCTGAGGCCGTGGGCCAGGGCGGTGTCGGCGTGGATCTCTATCCAGTTCTCCGGCTGAATCTCCCGCAGAATGGTATTGGAGGCCAGGCGCGAATGGGTCTGGATCGAGCCCTTGTAGGTGAGGATGGTCAGCGGCCATTGTCCCGGGGGATCCAGTTCATGAAGGGGCCGGCCGCTGAGAGTGGTCTCCTCCTGCCACACCGCCACCCCGGGAAAATGCTCGCCGGAGTAACTGTGGCGTGAACGGGCCACCTCCTCGGCATACAGATTCACCCTTTTGTCGAACCGGTGTCCCAGGATGTCGCCTTCCCAGGCATTGTCTGCCGCCTCGAAGCGCCCTCCCCGGGCCAACACCTGCAACACCTTGGGCCATTCCTGTTCGGGCAATGCAGCTTGGAACGATTTCTTGAAAGCCTCCAGATCGCCCACCTCCAGATCCTCGGCGCTGACGTCGCCCACCGGTTTGTCATCGGCATAGGCCACGTTGGCGGTGGCCTTGAGGTAGAAATCCTCTCTGCTGTGGAGCGGCCACTTGCGGCCCCGTTGGTCGGGAATCGCATCGGCGCCGAAGCCCGGCAGTCCCACAGCCTCGGCCACGTCGATGAGGAAGGTCTCGTAGGAAAAGTGGCGCCCGTCGGCGGTCTTCCCGGTCAAAGGCTCGATCACCGGCCAGCGCACCGAGGTCCCCTTCACCAGTGTGGTCTCGTGCATGTTGATGTGGACCCAGCGTTCCATGAAGGTGGTGTCGGGTACGATGTAATCGGCGTACATGCTGGTGTCACCGACAACGATGTCGCTGGCGATGATGAGGGGAATGTTGTTCGGGTCCTTGATCTTTTCGATCATCTCCGGGTTGTGCTGGCCCGGCACGTTGTAGAAGGGGGTGGCCATGTGCCAGACCAGGATGTCGGCGCGGTAAGGATAACCTTCCAGCAGGGAAGGAAGGATCTCGCTGTAGATGTTGTAACTGTGGGGGAACCAGGGTCGCCTGGCCGGATAGGGGGGCTGCCCCCGGGCTTTTTTGCGGCGGAATTCGGTGCTGTCCTCGTAATGGGCCCCCTCGCGGGTAATACGGATGCCTTCAGGCTTGGGCACCGGCATGGCCTTGAGGTCGTAACGTCCGCTCATCGCCTGATACCCTCCGCCGCCGGCACTGATGCCGCCCTTCCAGTTGAGGTTGCCGATCAGCACGTTGAGCATGTGGATGGCCAGGCCGTTGTAGAAGCCGTTGGGGTGTTTGACGACGCCGCGATAGAATTCACACGCCGCCTTGCGCCCGTGACTGGTGAATTCACGCGCCAGATCGGCAATTCTGGCCTCAGGCACGCCACAAATCTTGGCATATTGGGCCAGGCTGTGACGCATGGCCGATTCGCGCAGCAGCCCGAAGACCGTCCTGACCCGCATTCCTGCCACCGTGCCGGCATAGGCGAGCTCAGCGGTTTCCACCCTCCCCGCCACTGCCGGCCGCCCCTCAGGGTCAATGACCACGTGTTCACCTTGCAACCCCAGCTTGCTCGCAGGAAGATAGGCCCCCTCCAGGGGGTGACCAGGCTCAACCACCACCAGGAAGGTGGCGTCGGTGTGGGACAGTTCACCCGCGGCCTCGGCCGCCTTGGCGTTGGGAAGGCTGAGATAGGCCGCATTGTAACGTTGGTTCTCGATGATCCAGCGGATCATCGCCATCGCCAGAGCGCCATCGCTCCCCGGGCGGATCGGGACCCACTCGGCATAGTCCCCGAGCACCCCGCCGCGCTGCAGCACCGGGTCGACCACCACATAACGCAATCCTTTGGCACGGGCCTCGGCCACGTATTTGGCCAGGGTCTGCATGGGAAAGTTGGCATCTCCCGGCGAGGTGCCCCAGAACATCAGGAACTCTGCGCCGCGGATGTCCGGTTTGACGGCGTGCTTGCCTGGATACACCATGTCAGTGGCAATGTGATGACTGACCTCGCAGGTATTGGTGTGTTCGTATTCGTTGACGCTGCCGAAGGCGTGGGCGAAGCGTTTCTGAAATGCCCGCCGGGTGGCCTTGATGCGCCCGCCCTGGAGCACCAGACCGTTGGTCCGCCGTCCCAATTCCGGAGCGTCGGGGTCCATTGGTTGGTTACGTTTCTGGTACAGAGCGCGAAAACCGAGCACCTCCAGATCCTGACTGGCCGGATCGTCGGTATCGGCGAAGATCCGCCCCCCCTCGACCACTTCCTCGATCAACTGCTCCCAGCCGATGGGGCGCCAGCGATTCCTCCCCCGGGGACCGTAGCGTTTCAATGGTACCGTCACCCGGTAGGGGTCGTAGACCGTCTGCAGGCCGGTGTTGCCGCGGGCGCACACCGTCCCCGGCAGGGTGGCAGTGCGGGAGATGGGCATCTCATAGGCGAGATAGTCGCTGCGGCAATTGGCCTGGTAGGGATTGCCGATGATCCGGGCGATGCGCCCGCTCCCACGTTCTATCTTCACTCTGAGGCCGCATTCCGAATGGCACTGGAGATCGACGGTATGGCGCAGGATGAATTTTGGATTGGCACGGTGGCGGCCGGTTTCCGGATCGAGCAGCCATTCCGGTTCCTGTCCCCCTCCGTAGACGGGGTGAGGCGCCTTTTTGCCCCGATCGTTGCCGGGAATCAAGTGATAGAACACGTCGCGGTAACCAAGCATTCCGGAGCCAATCCCGGCGGCGGCACAGAGTTTGAGAAAACTGCGGCGGTCGGTCATCTTTCCTCCTCCAGGCGGTGGTATGGCAACAGCAGCAGAATAGCGAGCAGGCCCAGGAGGAATGCCAGACTGTAGCCGCTATAGGCGACCCCCTCCGGATCCAGGGTAAAGCCCAGGTAGCCGGCGCCACTGCGGTTGAGGGCCTGGCCACCCAAAACCACGATCAGGCGGATGGCGTAACTCCCCCACAGGATGCCGAAGGCGGCCAATCCGGCAGCGATCCGATAGCGGAACAGGGGAGTGGCCAAAACGATCAGAGGCAACACCAAGCCGATGATCTCCCAATGCCAGACCACCAGGGTGTGATAGGGACCGGCGATGAGGGCGGTGAACTGCTGGTCGGTGGTGGTCCCGAGCCGTCCCAACCACCACATCCAGCCGAACCAGGTGACGGCGGAAACCACCAGCCCGGCCACCGCCAGCCAACGCAGCGGCTGGTAGACCGTCACCGTGAGCCGGCCACCGGTGGCCAGACGATAGAGCAAGGGCGTGAGCAGCAAAAATACCGCCGCGCCCTTGGTCACCGAAGTGGCTAGGAAGATCAGCGCCTGGGCCGGCGAGTTCCACACCGGCACGCCGTGTTCGTACATCAAAAAAACCCCGGAATAGAGCGGTGCGAACAACCCGAACACCGTCATCGCTCCCAGCACCAGGCGGCTGGTGAGCGGATGGGCGAAGACATCGTAGCGCCGGCTCCACAGGGTGCCCAAATCGGCCAGCGGTCGCAGCCATTTGCGCAGACGGGTGATGCCTCTGTCCAGGCTGATACGATCGAGGCACTGGAAGGTCAACCACCAGCAGGTGACGAGAAACAACGGCAGCAGGATGATTCCGTACTTGATCACCGCCGTGTCCCATTCGTTCCAGCCGTAGAGATAGCCGGTATAGAGCCGTGCCGGCTGGCGCACCTCGGCCAGCACATTGAGGAAACCGGCGCTGATCGTCACCACCGCCAGCGGCATGGTGAGCTGGTGCACCGGATCGCGGCGGCTGCGACTCCGGGCGGTGAGCACCCACACCAGCGCCACCCCGCCGGCAATGCCCAACAGCCAGGAATAATTGGCAAACAACAGCGAGAAGGGCCGGTTGTGGGCGACGTTGAGTAGTTCGTTCAGAGGCTCCGGAAATTGGGGCAGCCGGGAGACCAGGAAAGGATCATTCATGGTCTGCCTCCAGGGCCTCGATGACCCAGTCCCCATTCTCGCTCTTACCCACCCCCTCACGGCCTTCGGACCACAGGGTGGGACGGCCCGGCAGATTGTTCTGCAGTTCGTGGGTCAGGCCGATGTAGAACACCCGCGGCTCGTTGCCCGTCTCCGGCTTGAGCACCTGCACCGGCTCGGTTTTCACCGCTTTGGCCACGGGGCTTTCCGAATCGTTGAGATCGCCGAACTGGCGGGCACCGCCGACGCAGGTCTCGACACAGGCGGGCAACAGTCCCTGGTCGATGCGCTGGGAACAGAAGGTGCACTTGTCGGCGGTCTGGGTGACCGGGTCGATGAAGCGGGCGTCGTAGGGGCAGGCGTCGACACAGGAACCACAGCCCCAGCAGATGTCGTGGTCGATCTCCACCACTCCGTCCTCGCGCTGCCAGGTGGCACCGGCAGGGCAGACCTCGATGCACGAGGGCCTTTCGCAGTGGTTGCAGAGTCTGGGAAGGAAGGCGCGCCGGGTCTCGGGAAAGGTGCCGATCTCCACGTCCGGGACCCAGGTGCGGAAATGGTATTCGGGCACCTCGTTCTCGATCTTGCAGGCGGCGGTACAGGCCTGGCAGCCGACGCACTTGCGCAGGTCGATGAGCATCGCCCAGCGCTTGCCCTTCTGTCCCCGGTAGGCCGGATCGCCGGATTTCCAGCCGGGATTGACGGGTGGTTCCGCCTCCACCCTGGGGGCGATGGCCACCCCGGCCACACCAGTCAATGCCTTGAGAAAATTGCGGCGGGCATGCAGATCAGGATTGTCATTGGATCGATACATGGCAACCTCCCGTGGGGCGTTCTCAGAGAGTGCCTTCAGATAATAAACCCAATCGCCCCCTCGCTGCCACCTATGCGGTCTACACCGACCCCCACCTTCCCCAACAGGTCTTCGTGATTCTATCCCGATCGATGACGAGACCCCTGATTTTCACCACTCCAATGAAGAAAGGCGGGCTGATTGCCCGCCTTCCTGCAGATCACATGCGCTCTAGCAGTGTTATTGCTTGAGGTGCGCCAGGACCTTGTCCAGGGTGTCTCTGGCATCACCGAACAACATCCGGGTGTTGTCGCGGAAGAACAGCGGATTGTCCACTCCGGCGTAACCCGTGGCCATGCTGCGCTTGAGCACGATGCAAGTGTCGGCCTTCCAGACCTCGAGCACCGGCATCCCGGCAATGGGGCTGTTGGGATCTTCCATGGCCGAAGGATTGACGATATCGTTGGCACCGATCACGATGGCGACGTCGGTCTCAGGGAAATCGTCGTTGATCTCGTCCATCTCCAAGACGATGTCATAAGGGATCTTGGCCTCTGCCAGAAGAACATTCATGTGCCCCGGCATCCGTCCTGCCACCGGATGAATCCCGAAACGGACATTGACGCCCTTGTCCCGCAGGGTCTTGACGATCTCGGCAACGACGTGCTGGGCCTGGGCCACCGCCATACCGTAACCTGGCACGATGATGACGTTCTTGGCGTTTTCCAGCAGCTCTGCGGTTTCGTCGGGATCGATCGGATGGACTTCACCCTGCTCTCCGGCGGCGGCCGGGGCCCCGCCCTCGGTTCCGAAGCCACCTGCGATGACGCTGATGAAATTACGGTTCATGGCACGGCACATGATGTAGCTGAGGATCGCCCCACTGGAGCCCACCAGGGCGCCGGTCACGATCAACAGATCGTTGGAAAGCATGAATCCAGTGGCCGAGGCCGCCCATCCGGAATAGCTGTTGAGCATCGAGACCACCACGGGCATGTCCGCCCCGCCGATGGCCATCACCATGTGCACGCCGAAAGCGAATGCGATGAGGGTCATCAGAATCAGCGGAATCAGCCCGATCCCCAGGCTTTCCACATTGAGGAACCATTTGCCGAGCAGGATGGCCAGGACGAGCAACCCCAGGTTGAGCCAATGACGGGCGGGAAGGAGCACCGGTTTGCCGGAAATCTTCCCACACAGCTTGCCATAGGCCACCACCGAACCGGTGAAAGTGACCGCCCCAATGAGAATGCCCAAATAGATCTCCAGCTCGTGCACGGTCTTGCCGGCCCCTTCGAAGGCCGCGTTGGGATCGATATAGTTCGCGAACCCGATCAGCACCGCCGCCATCCCCACAAGACTGTGGAGAATGGCCACCAGTTCCGGCATCTCGGTCATCTGGACCTTACGTGCCACGTAGATCCCGACCGATCCGCCGGCGGCCATGGCCAGAACCACCGGCACGTAGCTGGATACCCGGTCCGAGATCACCGTGGCGAGAATCGCCAGGGTCATCCCAATGATGCCATACAGATTGCCGCGTCTGGCGGTTTCCGGATGACTGAGCCCCCTGAGGGCCAGAATGAACAGAATGGTTGCTGCGATATATGAAACGATAATGACGCCTTGTGGCATGTTACACCTCCCTTATTGCTCTTTTTTGAACATGCCAAGCATGCGTTGTGTCACCCAGAAACCCCCGAAAATGTTGACACTGGCAATCAACACCGCCACGAAAGCCAGAAACTTGAGCATGATCCCCGGCGATGAGATCTGCAGCAGGGCGCCGATCACGATGATGCCAGAAATGGCATTGGTCACACTCATCAGAGGGGTATGCAGCGCCGGGGTCACGTTCCAGATCACCATGTAACCCACGAAACACGCCAGTACGAAGACCGTGAAGTGAGCCAGGAACTCCGGTGGCGCCACCAGCCCCAGCCCATACATGGCAACGCCTGCCAAAGCCATGAGGCCCAGGGTGATCCATTCGCTGGGGATCTTCTTTTTTTCCTCCGCTGGGGGCGCAGCCTCGGGCGGAGGAGCCGCGGGCTTCCTCTCCTCTTTGGAGACCGGAATCGGGGGAGGTGGCCAGGTGATCTTGCCTTCTTTGACCACCGTGGCTCCCCGGATCACGACATCATCCATGTTGACGTGGATGATACCGTCCTTTTCCGGACACAGTTCGGTCAAAAGATGGCGCAGATTGGTGGCATAGAGTTGACTGGAGGTGGTGGGCATGCGGCTGGGAAGATCGGTATAGCCGATGATGGTCACCCCGCTTTTCCTGACCACGGTGCCAGATTCCGTCAGTGCGCAGTTGCCCCCCTGCTCGGCTGCCAGATCGACGATGACACTGCCCTCCTTCATGGATTGCACCATTTCCTCGGTGATCAACTTCGGCGCCGGCTTGCCGGGTATCAGGGCGGTGGTGATGATGATATCCACCTCCCTGGCCTGATTGGCAAAGATTTCCATTTCCTTGCGGATGAACTCCTCGCTCATTTCCTTGGCGTATCCGCCCACGCTGCTGCCGCTTTCTCCTTCCATCTCCACCTGGAGGAATTCGGCACCGAGACTTTCCACCTGATCACGCACCTCGGGGCGGACGTCGAAAGCACGCACGATGGCCCCCATGCTCACCGCAGTCCCGATGGCTGCAAGCCCGGCCACCCCGGCACCAATGATCAGAATCTTGGCGGGTGGAATCTTACCCGCGGCGGTCACCTGACCGGTGAAGAAACTGCCGAAGTGTTCCGCCGCCTCGATGACGGCGCGATAACCCGCGCAGTTGGCCATGGAACTCAAGGCATCCATCTTCTGCGCCCGGGATATCCTGGGAATGCAGTCCATCGCAAGGACTGTCGCCTTCTTGGCGGTAAACTTCTCAAGCAACTCAGAATGCTGGGCCGGCCAGATGAAGCTGATGAGGTTACCCCCTTCACGCATCAGATCGACTTCATCACCACAGAAAGGATGCCTCTCCGGTGGGCGTACCTTGAGAATGATGTCCGATTCCGCCCACAACAGGCGGGCATCATCGATGATTTCCGCACCCACCTCACGATAGGCGTCATCGGTATAATTGGCCTCGGCCCCGGCACCGGCCTCGATGGATACGCTAAATCCCAGTTTCTGCAGTTGCTGCGCCACCTGGGGCGTGGTCGCCACCCGGCGTTCCCCCTCGTGGACCTCTTTGGGTACTCCAATTTTCATTGCGTTCTTTCTCCTCTTGCATTCTTTGTTATCGCGACTCAAATGATCCGTGTTTTAAAAATAACCTTCCTGGTTGGATTTTTTTCGACCGGCCACCCGGAGCTATCCAGGACATGAACTTCAACCCTCCAATCATCCGAGATGATTGAATCACCGTGGGGAGCCCGCCCCCCATGCCAAATATCCGTAATCGTCTTTTGGCACTTATGCTCTGCGTTAGACCCGTCGGAACATCCCCGCCGCTCATTCACCGCGGGGTCGTCCGCCGTCATCCTAAGCAGAAAAACCAGGCAGGGTCAAGCACGAGGCGAAAATCGATTGCAATGATGATGAATTGTGTGGAGGAAAGCCCAGCAGGAAGGGAAAGCGGCCGGGAGAACCAGGGGCGGGCGATTGGACACGCCACAAACCACCCCTATGATTCAGGATGCCGGAGCCGATAAGGAATCAGGAAAAGACCGTCTTCAAAACCGCAACGGTGGCTGCCTGTTCACGAAACAAACCACGCACCCGGCAGACCGCCCGATTCATATCGGCCGAAAAATCGGCCACGGGACCAGCCGGGAAAGGCTGCCCCAACCAGACCGCGCGGCCGTCGGCGATCATCCGCCGATGTACCAGGGACAGATCACGGGTCAACCTTCTCGGCGCATATTTCATGCCCAGCCGATAGATGAGCGAGCGCAGCCGGGCCAGGCTCCAGTCCTTCCAGCCCCGCGAAACCTGACCGAGATCGAAGATGTGAACCGGCTTACGGGTGGCACAAGCTTCGGTCAACATGGAAACCGTATCACTGGTGACCACAATCTGATCGGCCAATGCCAGATAACCATAATAGGGGTTTTCACCGCACTCCTCGGACCACCCGAACAAATGGGCGGGTACCGTGAGAACCCCGGCAAAAGCCTCGAGCACTCCTGCGGGAGTGCGGGCGCTGGTGGTGACCAGCAGACTGCCACCCAACTGCTCGGCCAGACGATTGGCCTGTTCCGCCAGGCGTCTCGCAGCGTTGCCGTCCATCACATAAGGGCCGCTGTCACCGCCGATCATGACGGCGATGTAGGGTCGCGGCAGGTGAGCCAGGTGGATACGCCATTTGCGCCCTTCCACAACCAGACGCTTGTTCGTCACCCGGTGCAGAGTGGTGCTGTTGTGCAACACATTGGGACGTTGGGGTAGACGATACTGGGGTGTGGTGATCACCAGATCGAACCGCTCGATGGGGTTCCAAGGCCGACCGATATGAACCAGCCGCACCCGTTTGCCCGTTTTTGCCGCTTGCTTCTGAATCCAGCGGCAAACCGGTTCGTTACGGGAACTGGCGCTGATGATCAAATCGGGCCAAGGGGGGGTCAAAGGATCGGATTGCTCAGGTTTGATCCCTGCCACCGAGGCCCCTAGCAAAAGATAAGGTATTCCCTTACGATAGCTGAACCGTTTGATCTCGAACGGCCAGCCGAGGGCTTCTGCCAAGGCAACCACCTGGGCGTTTTCACCGGCCCGGTGATTGAGCAGGACCCATACCCGGGGGGTCGTGGTAGTGGACACTTGTTTACCGATCCAGTTGTGTAACATAAACCACATTATGAGTCCCCTGTCATTCGACTTGGCCGATAGTATAGCAGACAAAAAACAACAAATTGTTTTTTTATTGCAAATCTACTACAGTTTGTGACCACAAACAACCTGACGAGCTTTCCTTTTATGTACAATCTCTGGAAACAAATCTACCGCCGGCTTGCATTGGCTGCGGCCTTCCATCTCCCCGAGGCGGACAGGATAGCCCTGGAGAGACGTTTGCGCGGCAAGGAAGAAGCCCGCAAACTCTCCCTCTGCGACGGCGTCATCGTCTCCTACGGCAAAAGCGGGCGCACCTGGCTGAGGGTGATGCTGTCGCGCTTCTATCAGCGCAAATTTCAACTCACCACCCAACAATTGTTGGGTTTCGACAACTTACACGCCAGGAACCCGGACGTTCCGAAAATCTTCTTCACCCACGACAACTATTTGAAGGACCATACCGGCCACACCACCACCAAGGAGGATTACTATGACCAGCGGGTCATCCTTCTGGCCAGGGATCCAAGGGATATCGCCGTCTCCCAGTTTTTCCAGTGGAAATTCCGGATGCGCCCCCATAAGAAGAAACTCAACCTCTATCCGCCTCACGGGAGCGACATCCCGCTTTTCGACTTCGTCATGCACGAAACAGCCGGACTCCCGAAAATCATCGACTTTCTCAATCTGTGGGCGAGTGAAATGCCCCGAATCGAACGCTTCCTGCTGGTGCGTTATGAGGACATGCGTTCCGACACCGCCACAGAGCTGCGCCGCATCACCGAATTCCTCGGCACCCCGGCCAGCGACGAACTGATCAAGGATGCGGTGGAGTTCGCCTCGATCGACAACATGCGCAAGTTGGAGCAGGATAAGAAATTCTGGCTCAGTGGCAGTCGCATGCTGCCCAAGGACAAAAACAACCCCAATTCCTACAAGGTCCGGCGCGCCAAGGTAGGTGGCTGGCGAGACTATTTCGACGACGACCAGGTGGAGCAGATCGATACCCTGGTCAATTCCCGTTTACACCCGGTATATCAATATTCACAACCCAGGCAGGTGGTGAACGCATGAACGAGAGCAAAGACTTCTGCGTCTTCGTGCATACCAATCACAAACAGTGGATTGGCGCACTGGTGGCGCAATATTCGATGAAGCGCAACTCGGCTCACGCCGATCGTTTCGACGTCCGCATCATCCATCACAAGGATTACCCCTTCTTCCAGGAAATGGAGTGCAAACCCTTCCTCCGTGACGGGGTGGAACGCTTGTGGCGCAACGAGGACCTCCAGTCTTTCACTCCATTGCGCTTCATGCCTCCGGAATTGATGGGCTACCGGGGCCGGGCAGTGGTGGTGGATCCCGATATCTTTGCCGTGGGCGACGTATGGGAGCTCCTGTCTAGAGACATGGAAGGCAGAGCCATCCTATGCCGGCCCCGTTCAGGCCCCAAATGGTGGATCGACCGCTGCTACGCCTCCAGCGTGATGCTCCTGGATTGCGCCAGACTGACCCACTGGCGCTGTGAAGAGCAGTTCAGGGCGATGTTCGATCGCAAACTCGACTATATGGACTGGATCGGGCTGCGCAAGGAACCCAGGGACAGCATCGGCCTGTTCGAACCGGAATGGAACGATTTCGACAAACTGACTCCCCAGACCAGGCTGATTCACAACACCCGCCGCCTGACCCAACCCTGGAAGGCGGGACTGCCCATCGACTGGACACCCAACGATCGTTTCCGGCTGTTCCCCCCCCTCGGCTGGATGCTGCGTGCCCGTCGCCGCTTACTGGGAGATCATGCATTGTTGGGCACCTACAAGCGCCATCCCGACCGCAATCAGGAACGATTCTTCTTCGGCCTGCTGAAGGAATGCCTGGAGCAGGGGATCGTCAGCGAAGACATGCTGCGCGAGGAAATGCAGCAGAATCACATTCGCCACGATGCCTTTGAAGTGCTGGAGCAAACCCCACCCCTGGGACCTCCAGAAGACCCACTCAATCTGGGCTGGATGAACAAGCAGGCAGCTTAGTTTTCATCATTCCAGGCCCTGTTCAAGTTTGTCGAGCAGGGCCTGAAGTTCCACACTCAAAGGCGCCTCCAGATGCAACCGCTCCCCGCTCACAGGATGGGGCAGATCGAGCCGCCAGGCATGCAGGAACATACGCCTGAGCCCCAATGAGCGCCATTGGCCGTTGTCTGCCGCCCTGCCGTAACGCTCATCCCCGGCGATTGGATGGCCGAGATGGGACGCATGGACCCGAATCTGATGAGTCCGACCTGTCAACAGACGCGCATCCACCAAGGTTCCCTGGTCGAAACACCGGAGGCGCCTGAACTCGGTTCGAGACGGCTTGCCCTCACGGTCGACTCTGACCATGCGCTCCCCCCCCTTGAGGACATATTTGCGCAGCGGCACATCGACCAATTGCCGGCGGCGTCTCCATTTTCCGGTTATGAGCGCCAGATACCGTTTGTCCACGTCATCGTCCCGGATCAGCGTGTGCAGGGCCCGAAGCACCTGGCGTTTCTTGGCGATCAGAAGACAGCCGGAGGTCTCCTTGTCGAGGCGGTGCACCAGCTCCAATACCTTTTCCCCGGGCCGCGAGGCCCGCAACGATTCTATGACGCCGCCACGGATGCCACTACCACCATGAACCGCCATTCCCGCGGGTTTGTTCAACACCAGCAACCAGCGGTCCTCGTACAGGAGGTTTTGCTCCAGACGCTTTCCGACGAGGGCGTCGGCACCAAGGTCCGTTGGCGAAGCACTGACCCGGACCGGGGGAAGCCGGACCAGATCGCCTTGACACAAGCGATACTGGGCCTTGATCCTGCCTTTATTGACCCTGATCTCGCCTTTTCTGAGCAACCGGTAGATGTGACTCTTGGGGACCCCCTTGAGGCGTGCGATCAGGAAATTGTCAATTCGCTGCCCCGCTTCGTCGCCATCGATTTCTATCAGACGGGGCCCGGAATCAGATGAAAGGGGGTTAACTTGCAGTTTCATGGATTTTGCCTAATGCCAAGTCTATAATGGAGACGAAAAACTCTATTGAGGGGTCTGTATACTTCTGCCCAGACGGCAGACATTGGCACAGATCATCGCCGGGCGAACCCTCGGAAAACCGAGACATTCTAGAACAAACCGCCGGCCATAGGGTCATATAAAAAATCACGACCAACAGCTAAGACCCATTGTAAATCATTTGATTTAACTCACCATTTTGCGAATGTCGTTCACACAAACGAGCAGGGCAACGCATCAGGCCGCCACTCCCGGCAGGCCTGGATCGACCACTACTGCACTTGTGCCCGCGGCCGCCATCACTGGCAGGCCCCTATCTGCCCTGCCTTCATTCGCACCAAGGCAAAAGGATTATTGGAATGAAAAGAATGTTGATAAATGCCACGCAACCGGAGGAGTTGCGCGTGGCCCTGGTAGAAGGGCAGAAACTTTACGATTTTGATATCGAGGTACCCTCCCGCGAGCAGAAAAAGGCCAACATCTACAAAGGCATCATCACCCGCATCGAACCCAGTCTCGAGGCGGCTTTCGTCAATTATGGGTCAGAGCGTCATGGTTTCCTTCCGTTCAAGGAGATCGCACCGGGTTATTTTTCCCAACCCTTGAATCCCGAGCAACACCGTTCCGACATCAAGGACCTGATACGGGAAGGCCAGGAAGTCGTGGTCCAGATCGAAAAGGAGGAGCGGGGCACCAAGGGCGCTGCTTTGACCACCTATATCGCCCTCGCAGGGAGCTATCTGGTGTTGATGCCGAACAACCCCAGGGCTGGCGGGATCTCCCGCCGCATCGAAGGGGATTCCCGCGGCGACCTGAAGGAAATCGTCGCCGCCTTGGACATCCCTGAAGGCATGGGCCTGATCGTGCGGACCGCTGCCGGCGGCAAGACGGCGGAGGAACTCCAATGGGATCTCAATTACCTGCTCCAACTTTGGGACGCCATCGAACGTTCGGCCCTCGAGCGCAAGGCGCCGTTCCTGATTTTCCAGGAAAGTAATGTCATCATCCGCGCCCTGCGCGATCACCTGCGCGCCGACATCGACGAGATCATGATCGACAATCCGGCCACCTACCGGATGGTTCGCAACTTCCTCCAGCAGGTGATGCCCCATTTCATCGGCAAAGCCAAACTGTACGAGGACCCGGTACCCCTGTTCAGCCGCTTCCAGATCGAAAGCCAGATCGAACTGGCCTATCGCAGGGAAGTACCCCTCCCGTCCGGCGGCGCCATCGTCATCGACCATACCGAAGCGCTGACCAGCATCGACGTCAACTCGGCCCGGGCCACCAAGGGAGGCGACATCGAGGAAACCGCCCACAACACCAACCTGGAAGCGGCCGAAGAAATCGCCCGCCAGTTACGCCTGCGCGATCTCGGCGGTCTGCTGGTGATCGACTTCATCGACATGGTCTCCATTCGTCATCAACGGGCGGTGGAAAACAAATTGCGGGAAACCGTCAAAAGCGACCGGGCCCGCATCCAGATCGGCCGCATCTCCCGTTTCGGGCTGTTGGAGATGTCCCGCCAGAGACTTCGCCCTTCCTTGGGGGAATCCAGTCTGATACCCTGCCCCCGCTGTCAGGGGCAGGGCAGCATCCGCGGTACCGAATCACTGGCCTTGTCGATTCTTCGCCTGGTAGAAGAAGAGGCGATCAAGCCCCAGACAGGAAAAGTCGTGGTCCAACTTCCGGTGGAGCCGGCGACCTTCCTGCTCAATGAAAAACGTCATGTCCTCGATCAGATCGAGAAACGGCATGAAGTGGGGATCGTCATCATTCCTTCCAGAAACCTGGAAACCCCTGCCTATGAAATCCAGCGAATGAAGGCCAGCGAAGAAACGGAACAGAGCAGTTACGAACAGATTCCCGAAGAACCTACCCAGATTCCCGACTTTGCCACTGACAGAGGGAAGAGATTCGAGGAACCTGCGATCAAGGATTTTCTTCCCAGCACGCCTGCGCCGATGAACAGCAAGGCCTCATCGACAGAGCTGATTCGACGTTTCTGGCAAAAACTGGTGGGTGGCGCCAAGACCGCCGAAGCGGAACCGGAAACCAAAACGGAAACAGTCGAAAAAAGCCCCGAACGGGCCAAGCCGCCTTTCCCCCCCGCCGATCCGATTCCCAACGTCAACCACGGCACAGGAACCGCCGTGGAAGCCGGCAGAATGGCAACAACGAACACCCCACGCCAGCGGAGCAACCCCAATCCGCCCCCATAAAGTCACAGGAACCCAAGCCACAGGAACCTCAATCAGAGGAGCAGACCCAGCAATCCTCTCCCCGCAAACGCTCCAACAATCGAAGGGGAGGCTCACGCCGGCGGCGCGGTGGGCGCAGGCAATACCAACCCGCCAGGGAAACGGGCGACAACCCCGAAGGGGAAGCATCCAGCCACCAAAGCCCAGGTACTGGGGCCAATCGACCCGCACAGGAAACCGGGGCGGAAAAGTCCAACAGCAATGAAGCTGAGGTACCTGTCAAACCCTCGGCGGCATTACCGCCGCCGGCAAAAAAACCGAAGCCTGAGCCCAAGGAAAAGACGGAACCGGCAAACGTGTCTGAGGACCAGAGCGCGGACGATTGAACACGACAGGATCCACACCCCGCAATCGCGGCCTCGTTTTTAGCGGCCCGAAAACGAGGCGTACAAGATTCCGGCGAGGGTTTTACCGTGAAAGATACTTTGCGGGCCAAGACGGGGGGTTCGCCTCTCGGGACGCCGTGAACCCGTCCATGGGGGCTCGACACCGCCCGTCCGGGCCGCTGACGCCTTCGGGTCGAACTCCCTGCCTCGGCTTCGGTGCTTTCATGCGTCGGGGTGAAACGGAATTTTCATGTAATTCAGGCATACAGGTTGAGCAGACGGTTGCCGCGGACGGGTAAGCGTTGTTCCCCCACCTCTTCACCCGGAGCCTCCCCCCTGCCCTCGTCGACTCCATATTCATTGTCCCGGGGGGCTGCGGGTTCGTGCCCATTTTGGGGATTTCCCTGGTCCGGGAGACTGTGCCCCGTCACTTCCACCTGAGCCAGCTGCAGCTGCTGGGAACCAAACATCTCCCTGAGCCTGGGCAGGGCGACCTCCAGAGCCTCACGGACGGCAGCATGATGGGAAGTGAATTGAATGCTGGTCTGTTCGTCATGGACTTCGACCCTGACCTCCACAGGCCCCAGGTGCTGTGGGTTGATCCGGATTTCGGCCGCCTGAATCGACTTCCCGTGCATCCATAGCAGACGTTCGCCCAGGGCCTCCCCCCACTCCGGGTGATCCAGCGGCTGTCCCAGATTCAAAGGGGCAGTTGAAGGAGCCTTGCCGGGCCGGGAGGATCCTGCCTGGTCGTTCAGAGACAAATGGTCCCTCCCGGCAATCGACTCGGGCGTTTCACCCTCCATCAGGTGAGAAAAGCCGCTTTCACTTCCACCCTGTGGTTCCTGATGCTGCAACGAAGTCATTTCCGCTTTGGACTCTCCGCTTTCTGAGACCGCTGACCCGAAACCGTCACCTGACGCGGAGGGTGGCGTGGGGGACAGCCTGGGAGGAGGATCTGCTGAGGACTGGCCCTGTGAGCGCGGATTTCCTTGATCGGTTGCCTCGATCGGTAGGGGAACACCGGCAAATCCTGGCAGATCCTCTGCAGAAGGACCATCGGTATCGGGCGGGAGAGCGTCCTTTTCTGCTCGATCCTGTTTCTCGCCCAACAGGAGAGCTTTCGCTTGGCTTCCCGGAGGCGCCAAGCCGAGAGCGTCGGACAGCGTCTGCGCCAGGTGCTCTTCGTTGTCAATCCTGGCAAACTTCGACTGGCCAAAGGGAAGCGGATCATCCCCCGACGACACGATCCCACCCTTGCCACCTGCTCCGCCACTGGCGTCCGGTTCTCTCAGCAGAGATTCCAAATGGGATTGCAGCGCCTCCAGATTTTTCAGGAAATCATCCGCCGTTTCCCCGCCAACCGAAGCCAGTCGGTTCACCCATTGGTCCCATTCCCTGGTGTCGAGGGGGAGCTCCCCTGTCGCATGCTCATCGAAGATCAGATTCAACTGCTGCAGGATGCGATCGAAACCGGCCGCCGAGGGATCATTTTGCATGGATATGGCCACGCCGGATTCCGGCGCGACGGTCGACAGAATCGAAGCCAGGGCTCCTGCAGGATCAAATTGCATCGTCACTTCTCCGGAAAAATGGAAACCACCTTCGCAGTCAGCCGGGGTACGCCAACATCGGCTTAGCCCCAACAATTTTGAAGCAATGGTTGGGCCATCTTCTTTCATTTGGCCCTGGTTTTGCGGCGTTTCGCCGCCGCCCGGTCGTCCAATTCGCGCTGGACCTGCTTGTCCAGGCAGTCCTGCTCGAACCGCAGCCATTTTTTCTGCACCTTGCCGATCCCCTCGCTGCGGCAATGGGCCTGCCTCCAGGTGCGTTGCAAAGCGGCATATTCTTGCCGCATTTTGACCAGGAGCGCCTCCTGCTCCTCGATGGCGCGGCCAAGATTGGCCAAAAAGGACCGATACTCATGCAGCTGAAGTCCGTTCAAGACAACGCCCTGCTCTCCCATCCTGGCGCTGTAGTCTTTCCGAAAACGCTGCAGTGGGATCCTCTAGAGTCGACCTGCAGGCATGCAAGCTTGAGTATTCTATAGTCTCACCTAAATAGCTTGGCGTAATCATGGTCATAGCTGTTTCCTGTGTGAAATTGTTATCCGCTCACAATTCCACACAACATACGAGCCGGAAGCATAAAGTGTAAAGCCTGGGGTGCCTAATGAGTGAGCTAACTCACATTAATTGCGTTGCGCTCACTGCCCGCTTTCCAGTCGGGAAACCTGTCGTGCCAGCTGCATTAATGAATCGGCCAACGCGAACCCCTTGCGGCCGCCCGGGCCGTCGACCAATTCTCATGTTTGACAGCTTATCATCGAATTTCTGCCATTCATCCGCTTATTATCACTTATTCAGGCGTAGCAACCAGGCGTTTAAGGGCAC
>AMFO01000315.1_pt1 | contig 41842 bp, 37 predicted proteins | sample 552608 | NCBI WGS metagenome assembly AMFO01 (sample SAMN01893955, study PRJNA167987) | microbial mat metagenome | biome: hydrothermal vent | place: USA: Loihi, Hawai'I | collected 2003-05-01
CTCACTCATTAGGCACCCCAGGCTTTACACTTTATGCTTCCGGCTCGTATGTTGTGTGGAATTGTGAGCGGATAACAATTTCACACAGGAAACAGCTATGACCATGATTACGCCAAGCTATTTAGGTGAGACTATAGAATACTCAAGCTTGCATGCCTGCAGGTCGACTCTAGAGGATCCCACGGCGCCTGGTCCTCGAAGGACCGCAGGTACTTCACGATGGCGTTGATCTGCTCCTGGGTCAGGGAGCCGCCGAAGTCGCTCGAGTAGGCCACCATGAGCGTGCCGGGGATCCCGGTCGAGACGAGCTGCCGCATCTGATCGTCGGTCACCGAGCCGAGGAACTGCTTCGAGTTCAGCGCCGGACCGATGGCGCCCCGCGCCTCGGCGCCGTGGCACTGGGCGCAGCTGTCGGCGAAGAGCGTCTCCCCCTGGGCGGCGAGGTTCTCGTCGTACGCGGCCTGGGCGGCGGCGAGCTTCCCCGGCTGGATGATCCGGTACACGGGGAAGGCGAGCACGAAGAGGGCGAGGAGCACGGCTCCCCACAGCATCCACCGGTTCGTGGAGGCCTCGAGCTCCGGGTCGTCGATCCTGTACCCCATCACTCACCTCCCCCGATGCACATGGGACCGGGCGGCTCGTCGATGCTCTCGGGTCCGGGCGGTGGACCCTGCGTGATGCTGCCGGTGTCGATGACGACCGTGTCGCCGTCGACCGCGACCGCGAACCGGTCCAACCCCCGAGGCGCGGGTCCGGCTCGGTACTCGCCGATCCGGTTGAAACGGGAGCCGTGGCAGGGGCACTCGAACTCCCCCGCCGACTCGCACCACGGGACCCGGCAGCCGAGATGCGTGCACCGCCACCAAAGGGCGACCACCTCGTCCCCATTCTTGGTGAGATGGGTCTGTGCCTTCTCGACCGTGACGATCCCCTTGGGAGGGATATCCGCCGGACTTCCGCCCCTGATCTTCCCGCCGAAACCGGAGGGGCTCGCCGGCTGGAGCACGTCCCAGGAGGTCCAGATCCCGGCGGCGGCGACGAGGCCGAACGCCCACTTCCAGATCGTCGCGAGGAACTTCCGTCGTTCGATGAGTCGTTTCATAGTTCGCCGTACCACCCGTTCCAAGGCCACACCCATGTCCAGTCCGGTCCCCGGAAGGCGAACCCGATGACCGTGAGGAGGATCCACGCCACGAGGAAGAGCGTGAAGGTCCACACGGCGACCTTGCGGTAGCGCGCCTTCTGGTGGGGATTGCGATCGATGTAGGGGAGCAGCACGAGCCCGACGACGACGAGGCCGGGGAACAGCACCCCGGCGACCATCGGGTGGAGATGGCTGAGCAGCTCCTGGAGCCCGACGAAGTACCACGGGGCCTTCTCCGGGTTCGGGGTCACGGTCGGGTTGGCGATCTCCCGCAGCGGAGCGTTGAAGGCGAGCGCCAGGACGAGGACCGTCAGGAGCACCGCCAGTGACGCCACCGCGTGACGCACCAGCAGATGGGGCCAGGTGAACACGAGGCGCTGGCGTTCGGGCACCTTCTCGGTGCCGACGGCCGGCTTCCCCGGAACCACCCCGAGCACCCGACGCCCGTCGACGATCTGGGGTTCGTCAGCCATCGATGGAACCTCCCGAGTCGAGCGTGCTGTCCTTCCGCCACCGCCACAGGTGGATGACGATGGCCATCACGAGGATGGTGGGGAGCATCGCCACGTGGAGCACGTAGAAGCGCAGCAACGTGGCCGAGCTCACCTGCGGTCCTCCCAGCAGGAGCTGTGACACCTGCTTGCCGATGAACGGCACGTACGCCGCCAGTGATGTCCCTACGGTGATGGCCCAGTAGGCGAGCTGGTCCCAGGGGAGCAGGTAGCCGGTGAAGGAGAGGAGCAGGGTGAGGACGAGGAGCACGACGCCGACCACCCAGTTGAACTCGCGTGGCGGCTTGTACGCGCCCCGGTAGAACACCTTCGCCATGTGGGCCATGACCGCCACGACCATGAGGTGTGCCGACCAGCGATGGACGTTGCGGATGAACTGACCGAACGGCACCTGTGTCTGGAGGAACTGGATGTTCCCGTAGGCGGTCGTCGGCGAGGGAACGTAGAAGAACATCAGATAGATGCCCGAGACGATGAGCGAGACGAACAGCGTCAGGCTCGCCACGCCGAGGTACCAGGAGTACCGGAACCCCACCTCCTCCCGACGGATCTTCACCGGGTACAGGTGGAGGAAGAAGTTCGCCCAGTGTCCCTCGGCCCGTTCCCTCGGCGTCTCCCGGGTCGGGACCCGGAACACGGACCGCCCGACCGCCGTCTCTTTGACGCGTTCGGTGAGCGTCGGTTTCATGCCACTCCTCCGATCGTCACGGGAACCTCCTCGGGGACGCCGACTCCGGTCCACATCCCCATCGACAGCGCCTTGGGCGGACACCGATCGATGCAGAGCGCGCACCGGATGCACCGCGTCTCGTCGAGGACCAGCGCGGTCCCTCCGGGCACCCCGCCCACCCGCTCCGACGGCACCAGGGAGATGAGATCCAGGGGGCAGACGTCGGAGCAGAGCCCGCACAGCACACAGGCGTCGACGTCGAGCTGGATGTCGAGGAAGCAGCGCAGGCAGCGGGATGCCTCCGCCCGCGCCTCCTCCTCGGTGTAGCCCAGCTCCACCTCCTGGAGCCCGATCCTCCGGTCGGTGGGGAGCGCCGGGACCGGGAGTCGGTCCCGCTCGTCGTACCGGTCGAGCATGCGGTGGAAGTCCTCGACGATCGTCATCCTTCCCGACCGTCGCGCCGCGGTCGCGTCACCGGGAGAGAGCTGAGCGTGGATCGAGGCGGCCGCCTTGCGGCCTTCGGCGATGGCGGTGATGAGGAGACGCGGGCCGAAGGCGGCGTCACCCCCGGCCCACACGTCGGGAAGGGAGGTGCGCAGGGTCTCGGGATCGGTGGCGATCGTGCGCCGCGGGGACACCTCGGGCCCGTCCTCTCCCAGGGCGGTGAGGTCGATCGCCTGCCCGATGGCGAGGATGACCGTGTCGGCCTCGAGGCGGGAGACGTCGCTCTCGTCGAACTGGGGGGAGAAGCGACCCTCCTCGTCGAAGACCCGGGTGACGCCCACCGTCTCCAGGCCCAGGACGCGGTCCCGGTCGTCGGTGAGGATGGCCCGCGGGCCGCGCCGGTGGACGAAACGGATGTCCTCGGCCTCGGCCTCCTCGATCTCGAACTCGGAGGCGGGCATCTCCTTCCGGGACTCGAGCGAGACGATGGTCACCTGCGTGGCGCCGGCCCGCATGGCGCTACGGGCCACGTCGATGGCGTGCCCCGGTCCGGAACCGTCGGCCATGGCCGGAGTTGGGGACACCTCGATCTTCTCCCGATACGCGGCCGCTCGCAACGCGGTGCGAGCCGCGTCCATGGCCACGTTCCCTCCCCCGATGACGACGACCCGCTCGCCGACGTCGACGTGGAACCCCTGATTGAGGTTGAGGAGGAACTCGACGGCCCGGAAGACGCCGTCGGCCTCGTGGCCGGGGATGTCGAGGTCGCGTCCGAGCGTGGCACCGATGGCGAGGAACACGGCGTCGTGCTGCTCGCGCAGCTCGGTGAGGGTCATGTCCCTCCCCAGGCGCGTCCCGAGCCGGACGTCGAGCCCGAGATCGACGATCCCCTGGATCTCGCCCTCGATGATGTCACGGGGAAGCCGGTACTCGGGGATGCCGAGGAGCATCATGCCGCCGAGACGGTCCGCCGCCTCGTACAGCGTGACGCCGTAGCCCTGGAGCAGGAGGTCGTGGGCGCAGGCGAGACCCGCCGGCCCGCCACCGACGATCGCCACCGTCTTGTCCCGGCGTGTCGCGGCCGGACGGTCGACGAGGTCCCAGATGCTCGCGCCCCCGGCCTCGGGACCGTACCGCTCGGTGACGAACCGCTTGAGGGCCCGGATGGCGATGGGTCGGTCGATCTTCCCCCGCCGGCACGCGTCCTCACACGGGGCGGCACAGACGCGGCCGCACACCGAGGCGAACGGGTTGGGCAGGCGGGCGGTGAGGTAGGCGAGCCGGTCGTCGCCGTCGGCGATGGCGGCGACGTACGCACCGGCGTTCGTGTGGACGGGACAGGCGGCCAGGCAGGGGATGTTGAAGTCGTAGAACCCCAACTCGGCGGTCATCTCAGATCCACCCCCGCGCCTGGGCCCGCCGCAGTCCCCAGGCGCCGGCGACGAAGAACCCGCCCCAGATGACGACGGTCACTCCGTCGGCCACGTTTCTCGGTGCGGCCCTCAGCAAGGGGGAGCGGAGGAGGAACGAGGGAAGCCACGCGGTGAAGATCGCGAAGTAGAGGAGGATCAGTACCCCGGAGAGCAGCGCGCGTCCTTGTGACATCCGTTCGCGGTCCATCGATGCCCACCTCCTCCCGCACAACCTAGTCGGTGCGAAACGGCACGCTAGTCGTCCCCGACGAGGAGTCGATCCGACGCACTGGGGCCGAAAGTCCCGAGTGGACCGCCTGCCGACAAACGATTCCGGACCGAGGGGACGAGGCGGCGGGGTCCGAAGGCGTGCTCCTCGGGCCACCGCGACGGTTTCCTGGCCTCGGTCGCCTCCACCGGATAGGGTATCGACCCAGATGCGGATCGAGGAGACCGGCGGCAGCGACGCAGCCCGCACCGGGAGGTTCCGGGCGCGGCGGCGCCAGGCCGCGTCGGGTGCACCGGCGCGGTCGGTCGAGGAGCCGACCCGGCCCGGCCACCTGCGCCTCGCCTACGACCCCGCCCTCGGCATCGACCTCGCCGCCTTCGTCTTCGACGCCCTGGCCGACGACCTCGCCGCCGACCGGGTTCGGGTCGTCCCCTACCGGGAGCCTCCCGGGCACTCCGTCGGGCGGAGCGTGGACCTCTGCCTCGCCGCGCTGTGGCCGGGCGAGGACCCCCCGGAGGACGTCGAGGTCCTCCCCATCGGAGGCGACCGCCTCGTCGTCGTCTCCCGCGTCCCGCTCCCCGAGGCCGCGCGGGTCTCCCCCGACACCTTGCGGCACCTGCCGCTCGTGGTGGGACCCGCCGGACCCGTGACCGAGCGGGTCCTCGTGAAGCTGCTCTCCCGTCCCGCGTTTCCCGCCCGGATCCACCAGCGCGTCCCCGACACGGCCCTGGCGGGAGCGCTCCTCGAGACGGTCGACTCCTACACCGTCGTCCCGGAGCGGTACGCGGCGCTCCTCCCCGCCCGGCTGCAGGTGCGACTGCTCGGACCGGAGGTGTTCCGGACGACGTCCCTCCTCCTCGTCGACCCGGAGATCGCCACCGACGAGGAGGTGTTTCGCCTCATCCTGCGAGTTCACGCCGCCGCGGAGCGCTTCACCCACGGGGACGCCTCCGGCCCCCACCCCTCCTGATCCCGARCGTTCCCGCCGACCGTTCCCGTCGACGGCTGCCGCCGCGGCCACGGTGCCCGACGAATCGGGACCAACGGCCCTAGCCGTCGGGGATTCGGCGGCTCTAGGCTCTTGTCGACAGTTCCTCGAGTCTCGGAATCGAGGACTCAGCGATCGATGGGAGTGGGAGGACCATGACCACGCAGTCGACACACGTCCGGGGGGCTCCGACGAACGCGCTCGTCGCCGCCACCCTCGGCTTCTTCTTCGGGTTCGCCGCCGTCGCCCTGTTCGGACCGACCGCGGCGAAGTTCAAGGACGTCATCGGGCTGTCCCCCACCGAGGTCGGTCTCCTCGTGGCCATGCCGATGCTGTCGGGCTCCTTGCTGCGCATCCCCTTCTCCGCCTGGGTGGAYACCGACGGCGGGCGCAAGCCGTACCTGTGGCTCCTCGGCCTGTCGGTGGTCGGCATGGCCGGGTTGGCGTTCATCGTCGTCACCATGTACCCCGACCACCTGCCGGCGTCGATCTACCCGATCCTCCTCCTCCTCGGCCTCCTCAGCGGATCGGGCATCGCCACCTTCTCGGTCGGGATCAGCCAGGTCTCTTACTGGTATCCGCAGAAGCGGCAGGGATGGGCGCTGGGGACGTACGCCGGCGCCGGGAACCTCGCCCCCGGGATCTTCTCGTTCCTCATCCCCGTCGTCCTCTCCAACTGGGGRCTTCCCGCGGCGTACGTCATCTGGCTGCTCATCCTGTTCTTCGGAACGGTGCTCTACTACTTCATCGGTCAGAACGCCCCGTTCTTCCAGCTCCGCAAGCATGGCCTGGCCGTCGCCGAGGCCCGCGAACGGGCCACCGCGCTGGGACAGGAGCTGTTCCCCGCCGGGAGCATCCTCGACACCCTCAAGCACTCGGCGGCCATCTGGAAGACGTGGGCGCTCGTCGCGCTGTACTTCACSACGTTCGGCGGGTTCATCGCCCTGACGGCATGGCTGCCGACCTACTGGCACGAGCTGTTCGGCGTGCGCCTCTTCATCGCCGGTACCCTCACCGCGACGTTCTCGATCCTCGCCTCGCTCATCCGCATCGTCGGCGGTTCGGTGTCGGACCGCATCGGCGGGGAGAAGACGGCGCTCCTCTCCATGGTCATCCTGCTCATCGGCGCGGCGATCATGACCTTCTCCCAGGTGCTCCTCGTCTCTCTCGTCGCCGAGATCCTCATGGCGATCGGCATGGGCGTGAACAACGCCGCGGTGTTCAAGCTCGTCCCTCARGAGGTCCCCGAGGCGATCGGCGGCGCCTCCGGCTGGGTCGGCGGCCTCGGCGCCTTCGGCGGGTTCGCCATTCCGCCGCTGATGGCGTTGTTCGTCCACGGGACGGAGGTCGTCGGCTACGCCACCGGGTTCGTCGTGTTCATCGCCCTGGCGGTGTTCTCCCTGCTCGTCATCTGGCTGCTCATGAAGACCCGGCGTCATCCCGTCCCCGCCCCGGCCACCACCGGGAGCACRCGGTGAGGATGTCCCGGTGAGGCTCGAGCTCACCCGCCGGACCGACCTGGCGCTGCGAGCGATCCACACGCTCTCGGCCTCGGGCCGCTGCRAGGGYGGACGCTGCAAGGCGACCGCCCTCGCCGAGGCCATCGACGCCACGGTCCAGTTCGTACCCCAGGTGATGGGGCCGCTCGTCCGGCGCGGCTGGGTCGATTCCGGGCCGGGCCCCACGGGGGGCTACCGCCTCGTCGTGGACCCCAACGACATCTCCCTCCTCGACCTCATCGAAGCCATCGAGGGACCCACCGAGGTCGACCGGTGCGTCCTCGACGGCGCCACGTGCTCCGGCGCGGATCCCTGTGCCCTCCACGACGCGTGGGTCGAGGCCAGRAACGCCCTGCTGGAACGTCTCGCGGCCACCCCGGTCGGTACGCTTGCGAAAGGAAAGAGGAACGGAACGTGAAACGGTTGATGCTCCTCGCCGTCGTCCTCGTCGCGGTCCTCGCCGCGCTGGCCCCGGCGGCGGCCCTCGCGCAGAGCAACGACGAGGGTCGCACCATCTTCGAGAAGCGCTGTGCCCGCTGCCACCAGGACGACGGCAGCGGCATCCCGAACAAGTACCCGCCCCTGGCGGGCAACCCGGACGCGACGGATCTCGCGTATGTGACCCAGGTCGTGCGCGACGGGCTCGAGGGCAAGGAGATCATGGGCGTCTCCTACAGCCGTCGCATGCCGTCCTTCGGCAAGCGACTCTCCGACGCCGAGCTCCAGGCGGTGGCCGCCTACGTCGTGGAGCTCGCCGGGTCGGCACCCGCCCCCACGACGACCACGACGCTGCCCGCCGGGGTCGCCTCCGCCGCCGCCGGTGAGGATCTGTTCCGAGGAACGGTGCGGCTGTCGAACGGCGGTCCGGCCTGCATCGCGTGTCACCGGGCCGGAGCGTACGACCGCCTCGGCGGCCCGGGCATGGGACCGGACCTCACCGGGATCGTCGACCAGTACGGCGAAGGGCCGTTCATCGCCGCCATCACGGATCCGCCCTGGGACCCGATGGTGGCGATCTTCGCCGACCACCCCCTGACGGCGCGGGAGGCGAACGACCTCACCGCCTTCCTCGAGACGACGGCCGGCGCCCCGGCCGGCGGCACGTCCGTCGACCTCCTCGTCGTGATCGGCATCGCCGGACTGCTCGTTCTCGTCCTGTTCACCGCGCTCGTGGTCCGGGGGCCACAGCGCACCTACGTCCAGAAGCTGAGGAGCGCCCGATGAGCGGACAGTGGAGCTGGGAGACCGTCGAGCCGGCGGAGCGGAAGTGGGAGGAGTTCTACCGCAACCGCTTCAGCCACGACAAGCGTGTCCGCACCACCCACGGAGTCAACTGCACGGGAAGCTGCTCCTGGGAGGTCTTCGTCAAGGACGGCATCGTCACCTGGGAGCTCCAGGCCACCGACTACCCGCAACTCGAGGAGGGACTCCCCCCCTACGAGCCGCGAGGATGCCAGCGCGGCATCTCGTACTCGTGGTACCTCTACAGCCCGATCCGGGTGAAGCACCCCTACGGGCGTGGCGCCCTCATCGACCGCTGGCGGGCCGCGAAGAAGGCCCACCCCGGCGATCCCGTGGCGGCCTGGCGGTCGATCACCGACGATCCCGAGGCGCGGACCGCGTACCAGCAGGCACGGGGCAAGGGCGGGTTCCGGCGCATCTCCTGGGACGAGGCCCTCGAGATCACCGCGGCCTCCATCGTCTCCACGGTCGACCGGTACGGACCCGATCGCGTCGCCGGCTTCTCGCCCATCCCCGCCATGTCGCAGATCAGCTACGCCGCCGGGAGCCGCTTCCTCTCGCTGCTCGGCGGTACGGTGATGAGCTTCTACGACTGGTACTGCGACCTGCCTCCGGCGTCCCCGGAGATCTGGGGTGAGCAGACCGACGTCCACGAGTCCGCCGACTGGTACAACGCCCGCTTCGTGGCGGTCATGGGGTCGAACCTCAACATGACGCGGACCCCCGACACGCACTTCATCTCCGAGGTGCGCCACGCCGGGGCCAAGCTCGCCGTCTTCAGCCCGGACTTCTCTCAGGTGGCGAAGTACGCCGACTGGTGGATCCCCACGAACCCGGGTCAGGACACGGCGTTCTGGTTGGCGGTGGACCACGTGCTGCTCACGGAGTTCTACGCGCAGCGGACGACGCCGTACTTCGAGAGCTACGTCAAGCGCTACACCGACCTGCCCTTCCTCGTCGAGATCGGCCCGGACGGCCCGGGCCGCATGCTGCGCGCCGACCGGCTCGCCCGGTACGCCGCGGTGGAGCACGGCGACTGGAAGCTCCTCATGTGGGACGCGGAGGCGGACGAGCCGCGCATGCCGAACGGGACGATCGGGTACCGCTGGGCCGAGGAGGAGAAGGGTCACTGGAACCTCGAGCTCACCGACAAGGTCGCCGGCGGGAAGATCGACCCGCTCCTCACCTTCCTCGAGCGTCACGACGAGATCCTCGAGATCGAGTTCGACGACTTCGGGATCGGGGGGACGGTTCGGCGCGGAGTCCCGGTGCGCCACGTCGAGACCGACCGGGGTCGGGTCGCGGTCGCCACGGTCTTCGATCTCCTCATGGCGCGTTTCGGCGTCGCCCGAGGGCTTCCCGGCGCATACCCCGACTCGTACGACGACGCCGACGCGCCGTACACGCCGGCGTGGCAGGAGCGCTGGACGGGGGTCCATCGCGACACCCTCGTCCGCTTCGCCCGGGAGTGGGGACGCAACGGCGAGCTCACCGAGGGCAAGAACCTCGTCATCATCGGAGCCGGTGCCAACCACTGGTACCACAACAACCTGCTGTATCGCTCGGCGATCGTCGGCCTCATGCTCACCGGCTCGGTGGGGGTCAACGGCGGTGGTCTCGCCCACTACGTGGGTCAGGAGAAGCTCGTGATGCACGCCTCGTGGGGCACCGTCGCCTTCGGGCTCGACTGGGGCGTCGCCCCCCGCCACCAGAACACCCCCTCGTTCCACTACGTCCACTCCGACCAGTGGCGGTACGAGAAGGGGTACGGCGCCTACGACACGCTGCCCCCCTCGCCCGAGGGGTTCGACCACACCATCGACCAGCAGGCGCGAGCGGTCCGTCGCGGGTGGCTCCCCTTCTACCCCCAGTTCAAGCAGAACCCCATCGACGTGGTCCGCCGCCTGCGAGGGCAGGGCGCCACGTCCGACGCCGAGGTCGTCGCCGGGGTGGCCGCCGCCCTGAAGGCCGGCGAGGTGGAGTTCGCCATCGACGACCCGGACGCTCCCGAGTCCTGGCCACGGGTGTGGCTCATCTGGCGAGGCAACGCCATCGGCACGTCCGCCAAGGGTCACGAGTACTTCCTCCGGCACTATCTGGGGACCCACTCGAACGCCATCGCCGCCGAGCCCGACGATCTGGGGATCAGCGAGGTGACGGTGCGACCGGACGCCCCCATCGGGAAGATGGACCTCATCGTCGATCTGAACTTCCGCATGGACACGTCGGCGCTCTACTCGGATCTCGTGCTCCCGGCGGCCACCTGGTACGAGAAGGACGACCTGAACACGACCGACCTGCACTCCTTCATCAACCCGATGCAGGCGGCCGTGCCGCCTTCGTGGGAGTCGCGTTCCGACTGGAGGATCTTCGGCGACCTCGCCCGCAGGTTCTCCGACCTCGCGACCCGGTACTTCCCCGACCCGGTCGAGGACCTCGTCATGTTGCCGCTGCAACACGACACCGTCGACGAGATCGCCCAGCCGGTCCCCGAGGACTGGTGGACCGGAGCGGTGGAGCCCATCCCCGGTAAGACGATGCCGAAGTTCAAGGTCGTCACCCGCGACTACGTGCGGCTTGCCGACCGCTGGGGGACGCTCGGGCCGGTGACACGGGCCAACGGCGTCGGCGCCCACGGGCTCCGCATCCCCGTCGAGGACGTCTACGACATGCTCGCCCGGCGCCGCCCGCGCCGCCTCGAGGTGGACGGCGAGGAGCTCGTCCTCCCCTCGCTCGAGCAGGACCGCGACGTCTGCGAGACGATTCTCGCCCTCGACCCGGCCTCCAACGGCGAGCTCGCCTACCGGGCCTTCGAGGCGGAGGAGAAGAAGACCGGCCGCATGCTCCGCCATCTCGCCGAGGGCACCCGGGACGTCCGTCACGACTTCCCGGGGATCGTCGCCCAGCCACGACGCGTCCTCACCACCCCCACCTGGTCGGGGAAGGTGGGGAAGGGCCGCGCCTACAGCCCGTACACGCTCAACGTCGAGGACCTCGTGCCGTGGCGCACCCTCACCGGACGCCAGCACTTCTACCTCGACCACGAGAACTACCTGGCGTGGGGTGAGGCCCTGCCCGTGTACAAGCCCCGACCCGACCACACCATGCTCTCCGAGACCGAGCAGACCCTCACCGAGGGTCAGGCCGGGAAGGTGTTCAACTACCTGACCCCCCACGGGAAGTGGTCGATCCACTCCACCTACTCGGACACGAACCGGATGATGACGCTCTCCCGGGGCGGATACCCGGTCTGGCTGAACGACAAGGACGCCGCCGACCTGGGCATCCAGGACAACGACTGGGTGGAGGTGTACAACGACAACGGGGTGTTCGTGCAGCGTTGCACGACCTCGGCCCGCATCCCCCGGGGCACGGTGTTCCTCTACCACGCCACCGAGCGCACGCTGGGGATCCCGATCTCGCCGAGACGGAAACGCCGCGCGGGCATGAACAACTCGCTGACACGGATCCGACTCAAGCCGGTCCTCATGTCGGGGGGGTACGCCCAGTTCACGTACTTCTTCAACTACTGGGGACCGACGGGGGTCAACCGGGACACGTTCGTCTACGTCCGCCGTGTCGAATCACCAGAGTTCTGATGCAGCACGTCAGCACCATCGAACGGACCACGCGGCCCTTCCCGGCGACGGTGGGCTCGCGACGCAACCGGCACCAGGGGAACGGAGGAGGAGCGGCATGAGGGTCCGAGCACAGATGAGCATGTTGTTCCACCTCGACAAGTGCATCGGGTGCCACACCTGCAGCATCGCCTGCAAGAACCTGTGGACCGACCGCCGCGGCGCCGAGTACATGTGGTGGAACAACGTCGAGACCCGCCCCGGGACCGGGTATCCGACCGGATGGGAGGACCAGGAGCACTACCGGGGGGGATGGAAGCCGAACGGCCAGGGCAGCATCGACCTCCGCCTCCAGTCGAAGGGCAGGGCGCTCACCCGGTTGTTCTTCAACCCGGCGCTCCCCCAGCTCGACGACTACTACGAGCCGTTCACCCACCGCTATGAGGACCTGTTCGACGCTCCCGCCGGGGACGACCAGCCCACGGCGATCCCCATCTCGATGGTGACCGGCAAGCCGATCGACATCGAGGGCGGGCCGAACTGGGACGACGACCTGAGCGGCTCCGACGTCTTCGCCCGCAACGACGTGAGTCTCGCCGACGTGGATCCGACGGTTCGGGCCCAGATGGAGGAGATCGAGCGGGTGGTGTTCAACTACCTGCCCCGCATCTGCAACCACTGTCTCAACCCGGCCTGCGTCGCCGCCTGCCCTTCGGGGGCGATCTACAAGCGTGCCGAGGACGGTGTCGTGCTCGTGGACGAGAACCGGTGTCGGGCGTGGCGCATGTGCGTCGCCGCCTGCCCGTACAAGAAGGTGTACTACAACTGGTCGACGGGCAAGTCGGAGAAGTGCATCCTGTGCTTCCCCCGCATGGAGACGGGCCAGGCGCCCGCCTGCGCCCACTCCTGTGTCGGCAGGATCCGCTACATGGGCGTCCTCCTCTACGACGCCGATCGGATTCCCGACGCCGCTGCGGTCTCCGACGCGGAGCTCCTCCAGGCGCAGCTCGACATGATCCTCGACCCGAACGATCCCCAGGTGGTCGCCGCCGCGCACGAGGCCGGGATCGGTGACGACTGGATCGCCACCGCGCGGCGCTCCCCCATCTGGAGATTCGTCAAGGAGTGGGGCCTCGCCCTGCCCCTCCACCCCGAGTTCCGCACGCTGGCGATGATGTTCTACATCCCGCCCCTCTCGCCCGTCGTCTCGACGATCGAGCGGGAGCTCATCCGCCTCGACCTTCCCGACGAGCCGACGGATTTCGCCCTCTTCGACCGCCTCGAGAAGGCCCGCCTCCCGCTCCGCTACCTGGCGAACCTCTTCTCGGTCGGTGACGAGGAGGTCATCCGCCGGGTGCTCCGCAAGATGCTCGCGGTGCGCATCTACCGCCGTCGCCAGAGCGTGGTGGGGCACGTCGACGACGCCACGCTCGCACTGCTCGAGTCGGCCGGAACGAGCCCGGAGGAGGCGGACGCCATCTACCGTCTCACCACGCTGCCGACCGTCGAGGAGCGCTTCGTCCTGCCCCCGTACCACCGGGAGATGTCCATCGAGGCGCTCAACGATCCGCTCGCCTACAAGGGCGCCGTCGGCGTGGGCTACGTCGAGGAGCCGCGACGGGGATGGTGAGCGCCACGACCCTCGATGCCGCGGCCGTCGTCGCCCTGGCCTTGCGCTATCCGACCGACGACGGATTGACCATGCTGCGAGCCGCGGTCGCGTCCCTCCCCCGCGGCGGCCCGGCACGGGAGCTGCGCCACTTCGTCGATGCCGTCGCCGACCGGGAGCCGTACGAGCTCGAGGAGCTCTACACCCGGACGTTCGACCTGGCCCCGCTCGTCGCCCCCTACGTGGGCCATCTCGCCTGGGGTGACAGCTACCAGCGGGGAGCGTTCATGGCCGAGTTGCGCGGAGCCATGCGCACCGCCGGCATCGACCCGGGAGGGGAGCTTCCCGATCACCTCGAGCCGATCCTGCGGTACCTCGCCGCGACCGACCGGCCCCTGGAGGAGCTCGGGGAGGTGCTCGTGCCGGCGATCACGAAGATGGAGCGAGAGCTGAGGAAGGCCGACCCGAGGAACCCGTACCGCCGTGTGCTCGCGGCGGCGCGGATCGTGGCCGAGGAGAGAACGAGGTGAACGCATGACCGAGACCGTCGCTTCGCTGCTGTTCGTGGTGTTCCCCTACGCCGCGGTGCTGCTCGCCGTCGCGGTGAGCGTGCTGCGGTGGCGGCGCGCCCCGTTCACCGTCTCGAGCATCTCCTCCCAGCTCCTGGAGAGCCGCAAGCTGTTCTGGGGGTCGATCCCGTTCCACTGGGGCATCGTGCTCATCCTCCTGGGTCACCTCTTCACCCTGTTCCTCCCCTCGACCGTGGCGTGGTGGGACGGTGTGCCCCTGCGACTGTACGCCCTCGAGGCCACGGGCCTGGCCCTGGCCTTGTGGGCCGGCGTCGGCATCCTCGTGCTCCTCTACCGCCGGTTGACCACGGCCCGGATTCGGGTCGTCACCACGCCCATGGACTTCGTGGTGCTCCTCGTGCTGCTCGTCCAGGTCGTCACCGGCGTCTGGATGGCGATCGGCTACCGCTTCGGCTCGCTGTGGGCGACGAGCACCGTCGTGCCCTACGTCTGGTCGCTGGTGAAGCTCCAGCCCCGGCCCGATCTCCTCCAGCCGTACCCGGCGGTGCTCCAGATCCACGTCGTGTCCTTCTTCACGCTCGTGGCCATCTTCCCCTTCACCCGCCTCGTCCACCTGGTGACCCTGCCCCTCACCTACCTGACCCGGCCCTGGCAGCGGGTGGTCCGCACCCGGGAGGTGGAGCCGGTCGGCTGACCGCCGGCCGCCGGCCCGTCGCGACCGGCGGTGCGCCCCCCACGGCGCAGTTCGTCACCTACGCGACACTCCGTCGATGATCTCGCCGCGACACGGGTTCGCCTGCCCGGGCAGCGTGATGAAGGAGGTCACATGTCTGTCGCGCTCAAGCGAACCCTGGTGGTGGTGCTCGCCACCGTCGTGCTCGGTCTCGTCTTCGCCGGGATCGCCGTGGCTCACGTTCGGGAAGGGACGGTGGTCGGGGCGCCGAACCGCGCCGACGTGCGGGCCTCCGGCGACGTCCGTTGGATCCTCCCCGGGGTCCGGCGGCTCGACCCGACGATCTTCGGCACGCCCGACGCGCCCCTCGGGTTCGAGGACGGCGTCGGTATCCCCATCGAGGCCCGAGAGGTGTCCGCCGACGGCACGGAGTTCACCGTCACGAAGAAGCCCGGACCCTTCTCCGACGCGTGGAAGCCGATCGAGGGCCGGTCGCGGGTGCGGGTGGTCGACGTCACCGCGCTCGCCGGCGAGACGACCTCCGATCGGGTCTCCGCATGGTTCCGGTTCACGAGCCCCGACGGGAAGCACACCTACCACCTGCACGTGCGGAGGGTCCTGCCCCGCCTCCCCGACCACGAGAACTTCGGTGGGGTGGCCCGCAACGTCCTCCAACACGGTCGCACCGGTATCGGCACGAAGCTCATGCCGCAGGTGTTCGCCTACGTCGCCTTCTGGGGAGTCGGCGACCTGTACCGCGACGGGGAGCTCGTGGCCCCGAATCAGTTCGTGCACTACATGGTGACCGATCAGGTGCGGGACATCGCCGGGGACTACTCCCTCGGGTTCGACGGGGATCTCCAGGTGGGTGACCTCCAGGCCCACCTCATCCTCCCGCCCATCGAGGTCACGGAGGAAGGGCCGAAGCCGCGCCCGGTGCCGACGGGATTCACGCTGCCCAACGGGCAGGAGCAACCGTTCCTCCACATCATGTACGAGGACCTCACCGTCGACGGCGACTGAGGCCTCGCCTCGTCGACGAGGACCCGGAGCACCGATCAGACCACGGCACCGCCCGCGACCCGATCGGCGAAGAGGAACCAGACACCCTCGTGGGGCACCGGGCACAGCCGGAGTCGGGATCCGGATGGCGAGCGACTACGGCTTCGGCTCGCCGTGGCCGCGTCCGTCGCCGTGCCCGTCCTCGTGCCCGTCCTCGTGCCCGTCACCCTCCTCGGCGAGGCCGGCGAGCCAGGAGGCGACACGGTCGATCTCCACCGAGTCGAGCACGGTCGCGAAAGAGGGCATCGCTCCGTCCCCCTCCACCACGACGGTCCGCACCTTCTCGGCCTTCTCGCCGGCCACGCTCGGTGCCGTCCCGGTTCCCCGAGCGTCCGCACCGTGGCACGCCGCGCAGAACCCGGCGAAGATCTCGGCGCCGCTCCGTGCCGGGACGGTCGTCGTGGTGGTCGTGGAGCTCCCGGGACCGGTATCGGGAGGCGCGGGCACCGTGACCTCGCGCCCGTCCTCGTGCCCGTCACGGCCTCGCGGCAGGCTGGAGACGTACGCCGCGATCGACTCGATCTCCTCGTCGTCGAGCACGGTGCCGAAGGCCGGCATCGGACCGTCACCGAAGCGGACCGTGGTGATGATCCCACCCGGCTCCTCGCCTGCGATCGCCGGGCCGACCTGGGTGCCCAGCGCGGCGGCTCCGTGACAGACCGCGCAGTTCGTCGCGTACAGGGCCGATCCCGTGAGCGGCGGCGGGGGCGGAGGTGCCGTCGTCGTGGTTGTCGGCGGCAGGGTCGTCGTGGTCGTCGGTGGCAGGGTCGTCGTGGTCGTCGGCGGCAGGGTCGTCGTGGTTGTGGTGCCACCGATGGTCGCCGTCGTCGTGGCAGTTCCGGTGGCACCCTGATCGTCGGTCACCGTCAGCGTGACCGAGTACGTCCCCGCCTGCGCGTAGCTGTGGGTGAGCGCGGCGAGCGCCGGCCCGCCACCGATCGTGGAACCGTCACCGAAGTCCCAGGCGAAGGACACGATCGTCCCGTCCGGATCCGACGAGGCCAGGCCGCTCATCGGCACCGGCTCTCCCACCGCGGCGGCGTACGGCCCGTCGAGGACCGCGATCGGGCTCTGGTTCGCCACCGGGGGCGGGGCCTGGACGAGGATCGTCAGGGTGTCGTCGGCGGCGGCGTCACCCGCCGGGCCCCCCGCCTGATCCACCGAGTTGCCCGCACCGCGCATCGTGACGGTGCCGCTCGAGGTCGGGGCGGTCCACTGGAACGTCCAGGAGACGGTCCCGGTGCCATCGGCGGCCTTCGTGGCCGAGTGCACGACGTCTCCGTTCATGAGCTTGGTTCCCGCCCCCGGCAGGAGGGAGCCGGCGCCGACCCAGACGTCGAGGCCGCCGCCGGAGACCTGACCGCCGCCGATGGTCAGGGTGTAGCTGTTCGTCGCTCCCGGCTCGACCGTCGTCGGGCCGGCGAGGACCACGGTGGGCACGGCACCGCCGGCATGGCAGGAGTTGCACACCGCGGCGTTGCCCTGTGCCGCGTAGCCGGTGCTCCTCGCCAGCGCCCCGCCTGCCCACAACACCACGAACGCCAGCGGGACCACTCCGAGGATCCCCAGGTAGACGTATCGCGACTTCATGCCATCCTTCCTGCCCCCGAAGACCGACCTTCCCCACTCGAGCGAGGGTGCGCGACCTCCCTCATGACGTCGACTTCCTCCGGTCCTGCCAGATGGCGAAGAGCTCGAGCGCCCCGAGTCCGACGAGGGCCAGGAGCGCCACCCACACTCCAGCCGAGGTGTTGATCGGGTCGCTCGGGTACTCCATGGACGTCACCGGAGGCCGACTCGCCGTGTTCCCGTTCGCGCTCTGTCGTGGCAACGCCGGCTCGGCCGCGCCGGCGGTGACGGAGGTCGTAGTGGTCTCCCCCGCGACACCTCCGGAGAGGACCACGACGAAGTCCGTCACGAGGCGGATCTGCTCGTTACTCAAGGTGGTCTCGAAGGACGGCATGTCGTCCCGGCCCCCGGTGACGATCCGCATCACCCGATCGAGCTCGAGCTCCTTCCCGGCGAGCCGCGGCCCGCTGCCACCCTCGCCGGACGGGCCGTGACATCCGGCGCATCTCGCCGCGTACAGCTCCTCACCCGTGGTCGGCGCGACGGTCGTGGTGGGTGCGCCGCCGAGGCTCACCACGAACGCGGCGATCTCCCCGATCTCCGTGGTGCTCAGGGAGTCGCCGAAGGCGGGCATGGCACCCAGGCCGGAGGACACGACGCTGGCGACGTGATCGGGGGACAGCTCTCCCCCCAGCAGTGAGGGACCGATACCTCCCTCGCCGGACGGGCCGTGACATCCGGCGCACTTCGCTGTGTACAGCTCCGATCCGGTGGACGCGGCAGCCGTCGTCGCCGCCGCCGCGGATTGGAGCCCGTGCGCGTAGGAGGCCACGGCGGAGATCTGCGCGGAGGTGAGGGACGAGGCGAAGCCTGGCATCGCCCCCCTCCCGTGGCTGACGATGTCCCGGATGCTCCGTGTCGACAGTCGGCTCGCCTGGAGCGACGGTCCCAACCCGCCCCCGCCGGACGGGCCGTGGCATCCGGCGCACTTCGCCACGTAGACGTCCCGGCCGCTCGCCGGCGCCTCGGTGCTCGTCGTGGTGGTCGTGGTGGCGCCGTCGCTCTGCTGCAGCCCCTGGACGAAGGAGGACACGGCTTCGATCTCCGCCTGGGACAGGGTCCCGGAGAAGCCGGGCATGGCGCCCCGACCGCCGGTGACGACGTTCACGATGGCGGCGAGCGAGGCGCTGCTCGCCTGCAGTGAGGGACCAAGCCCACCCTCGCCGCCGGATCCGTGACAGCCTGCGCAGTTCGCCGCGTAGATGCTCCCGCCCGACGCCGTGCCCGTCGTGGTCGTGGTGGTGCTCGTCGTCGTCGTGGTGGCGGTCGCACCGACGACGATCGTGACCGTCGCCGGCGCGGAGTCGACGGTCCCGTCGTTRGCGACGTAGGTGAAGCCGTCGGTGCCCGTGTAGCCGCCCACCGGCGCGTACGCGAACATGCCGTTGGACACGAGGGTGAGCCCACCGTGCGCCGTGCCGGAGACGAGGATCGCCGTCAACGGGTCGCCGTCAGCATCGGTGTCGTTCGCCAGGACACCGGGCGCCACCACGGTGAGGCTGCTACCGGGCGGTGTCTCGTAGGAGTCGTCGACGGCGACGGCGGGGTGATTCCCCGAAGCGGGAACCTGCACCGTGACCACGAGCGAGTCGGTGGCGGCCCGGTCGCCACCGGGTCCGGCGGCTCCGTCGACCGAGTTGCCCGCGCCGTACAGGGTGACCTGACCCGCCGATGCCGGTGCCGTCCAGGAGAAGCTCCACGAGACGACACCCCCCGAGGCGGGCTTCGGGCCGGTCTGGACGACCTCGCCGTCCAGGAGCTTCGTGTCCGGTCCTGCCCCAAGGACCCCGTCGGTCGCCGAGACGTCGAGACCACCGGCCACCGCCTGGCCGCCGGTGATGGTGAGGGTGTAGACCGCCTCGGCGCCGGCATCGACGGTGGTCGGACCCGAGAGCGCCACCTGGGGTGTCGTCCCCCCGTCATGACACGCATTGCAGGTCTGGCCGCCGTTCGTCGCCGGGTTGCCCGAGTACCCCGACTTCCCGCCACTCGAAGCACCCACCGAGCCGGCCCACAGCATGGCGGCGAGGATCCCCGCCGCCACCGCGGCGAGACGCCAGGCTCGTCGTCGGGAGGCGACGCCGGCGTGCTCACCTGCGTTCCTGGTCCGGTCTCCTGGCACGAGGGTCCGCCTCCTTCGTCGCCAGCGTATCGGTGGATCAGGAACCGTCATGGGGCCGAAAGTCCCGAGGCGGGTCGGGTCCAGGTCCCTGCGACTCTCGCCCGAGGTCACCCACCGGGGTTTCCCCCGGTGCCGGCGCGCAGGTAGGCGAACATCAGGGCGAGGTCGTCGTTGCTGAGCACGGACTCGTTGTACGCCGGCATGCCCCCGGGCCCGCGGCGCACGTCCCGGGTCAGCTCGGTCACGTCCTCAGGACGCAACTTCGGGCCCACGACGCCTCCCGAGCCGTCGACGAGGTGACAGCCGGCGCATCCGGCGCCGAAGAACAGGGCGCGACCCCTGGCGACGTCGTCGCTCGTCGCGGCGAGGACCGCGGCGTCGACGCCCGGCCCCCGGTAGTTCACCGGCTGATCCACGTAGGCGACCGGCGTCCTCGTGTACCCCTCCGGCGACCCGAGGTTCGCGTGGGTGGGGGGATTCCTCACGAGCACGGTCACGATGATCAGGGCGATGACGACGACCGCCGCGGTGATGGCCGTCCCGAGCCAGGTCGAGCCCTCCTCGCCGGCCGGGGCGGCCATGGCGGTCCCGGCGCGGCGGTCCCGGCCGTCTCGACCGATCCGCACCAGTTGGGCGGCGGCCACGACGATGGTGCCCCAGACGATGACGACGAGGCCTACGAGCACCCATCCGTTGAGCCAGGGGATCCGCACCCCGGCCCGAGGACGGAACTGCTGCGAACCCGGTTCGACGGGGAGGTCGAACACCAGGGGTGCCACCGTGACGTTCGGATCCGGGCCCTCGTAGCTGACCCGCATCGCCTCCCCGTCCGGATCCCGCTGCTGGTAGCGGAAGACGGCGACGCCGTCGGATCCCGTGACCTCGGTCCCGACCTCGACGAACGCCCGCTCGCCGATGAACTGCTCCTCGTAGGAGAGCGTGACGACGGCGCCGCGGACGGGGGCACCGTCGGCGGTGACCGTCGCGGTGATCTCGACCCAGTCCCCGACGTGGACGCTGGTCGGCGCGGTCACCGCGATGGCGACGTCGGCGGCGAAGGCGGCCGCCGCCTGTCCGACCACGACCCCCACGCACATGGCGGCGATCAAGAAGCGGATTGCGGCGCGGCTCATCGCTCACCTCCTTCGATCACGGCCGCCACCCCGGCCCGAGCCGTCGCCTCGAGCTCCTCCGTGACGCTGCGGACCGCGTACTCCTCGGTCATCTCCCAGACGGCGAACATGGGGAAGAGCTTCACCGCCAGGGTGATGATCAGGGCGAAGACGGCGCTCATCCCGAAGAAGATCGACCACTCGATCCAACTGGGGAAGTAGTCGGCCGGCGGGTACGGCATGAGGGGCACCCGCAGGCCGGTGATGACGATGAGGAACCGCTCGATGAACATGGCCACGTCGACGAGAACCGCCGCGACCACGACCCCCCAGATCTTCCTCGTCGGCTTGAGGAGCATCAGCAGGACCGGGACGATCATGCCGATGATCAGGTAGTACCAGTACAGCCAGGCGAACTTCTCCAGGAAGAGCTGCCGGAAGGCGAACTCCTCGCCCGACTCCAGTTTGAAGCCGGACGTCAGGTACTCGGCGACGTTCAGGTAGACCATGATCGCGGCGAACGCGGCGAGCAGGTACCCCAGGTAGAGGAAGTGCTTCTCCTGGAGGTACGCCTCCCAGTGGTACACCTTCCTCAGGATGGCCATGATGACCACGAGGGTCGCGATCCCCGAGAAGATCGCCCCGGCCACGAAGAGCACCCCGAAGATGCTCGTATTCCATCCGACCCGAAGGGTCATCCCGAAGATCCAGGACACCACCGTGTGCACCGACACCGCGATGGGGATGATCAGGATCATCATGATGGAGATCGCCCGGTTCAGGGCGCTCCACTGTTTCGGCGTCCCCTTCCAGTTGAGGGACGCGGTCCGGTAGAACCACGACCGCACCCGTCCCACCTCGCCATCGAGACGATCCCGGTACATGGCCAGGTCGGGCAGCATGGGCAGGTACAGGTAGATGAGGCTCGCCACCAGGTACGTGGTCACCGCCAGGACGTCCCACATGATCGGCGACTGCCACCGCCCGTACCGGAACACGTTCAGGATGCGATCGGGACGGCCCATGTCGATGAGGACGAACGTCGCACCACACACCAGGGCCACCGCCGTGATGAACTCGGCCATCCGCGTCACCGGTGTCCGCCACCGGGCGTGACTCGCCCGGAGGATCGCCGAGATGAGTGTCCCCGCGTGGCTGATGCCGATGAAGAAGACGAACGACGCGATGTAGAGACCCCAGGAAATGCGGTCCCGCATCGCGGTCACGACCAGGCCGTGGCGGAGCTGGAGGCTGTAGGCGTACAGGCCCCACAGGATGACGAGCATCAGGAACCCGACCCACAGCCGATACGGTGTGGTGGTCTTCCGGAGCGGCCTGACCGTGGCCGCAATCAGGTGTTCACGCCACTCCCTCACCGACTCCATGACGCGGCTCCTTGCGCTCGTTCCGTCCACGGCCACTCGGTCGGCTGGCGACCGGACGTGAACGGGTCGCGTCCGACCGCCTCACCGGAACCGGGGATGTAGTGCACCTGGGGCTCGGTCCCCAGGTCCTCCTTGAGGCGGTAGGCATGGTTCTCCGCCAGGAACTTCGACGCCCGCACGATCTCGCGCCCGTTGGTGGCGATGTCCTCCTCGTCGTCGCCGTAGTAGATGGCGCCGTTGGGGCAGGCCTGCACGCAGTAGGGCAGCGTGCCGTCCCTGACCATGTCGGGGCAGAAGTCGCACTTCATCACCGTGCCCTTCACCGCCTTGATCTGGTGTTCGACCGAGTAGTCGGCGAGCGCCGCCTCGGGCGGCACGGGGGGCTCACCCCAGTTGAAGAAGCGGCGATCGAAGGGACAGGCCGCCATGCAGATGCGGCAGCCGATGCACCGCTCCTGGTCGATGAGGACCGGGCCGTTCGGCGTCGAGAACGAGGCGCCGACCGGACACACGTTGACGCACGGGGGGTTCTGGCACTGCTGGCACGGAGTCGGGATGAACTGCGACCCGCCCCCTTCCAGTGGCTTCTCGTACACCTCGATCCACTCCATGGGAGCGGGCGCGAAGTGCCCTTCGATGCACGCCTCGGTGCACTTCGGAGGGGTGCCCTGGCTCTGGCAGCCGTCGCAGGCGCGCAGGTCGATGATCATCGTCCACTGCCGGATCCGTCCGTCCGGGGTCCGGGCGGGCGCCGCCAGCGCGGTGCCCCCCGTCGCGCCGGGAGGTCCGGCCGCCGTACCGGTGATGATGCCGTCCAGCACCCGGGGGGCCGCCACGACCGGCACGGCGCTCAGGGCACCCATGCCGAGGAACCGCAGCGCGGCCCGGCGGCCAACCCGCCGACCCTCCGCTCCAACCTCCTCCGGTGGTGCCGGTGTTCGCGCCCCCGCCCCGGCGATCGCCGCACCACTCCGTCTCGTGGCGGCGACGACGGCCGCGACCGCGACCACCAGGACTCCGAACGCCGCCACGGCGACGGGAGGAGCGGTGGTCGTCGCCAGGGCGACCCCGACGATGCACAACCCGAGGACCAGACCGATGGCCCGTGCCCTCGTGTAGGCCGTTCGCAACATGCTCGCCTCACTCTCGCTTCTTCGTCGTACCGATCAGCCTGCGAAATCGACCGTGATCCAGCCCTGGTTGGAGGTCATGACGTGCTCGTCGCCCTCCCATCCGTCCGGGGAGTTGTCCGGATCCCAGTAGGCGAGCGCCACCTTGGCCGTCGGCCCGCCCAGGTCCGCGTCCTGCTCGTCGCCGGTGCTCCGGGGACGGGAGAACTCGAAGTACCAGGTCCCCTCGCCACCTGCCACGGGGTTCGAGTGTGACCACACCCCGAGGATGCTGTTCTCGGCCCCGGACCCGTTGTCGTCCCCGCGGGTCGTCGGATCCGTCGACCACTCGTCGTCGAGATTGCAGCCGGAGTCGTTCCCCGGGTCGTGTCCCTCGCCAGGAGGGTTCACCGCGCCCCCGGCAGGAGTTCCCGCGGGGCACTCCAGCTCCCAGTGCCAGATGTCCACCATCCCCAGCGACGGCCCGGCGCCGGTCGGATCGTCGACGCCCATGTGCTCACCGGCCGTGGCGCCCACCCGGAACATGACGGCGGCCGAGCCCGAGAGGTGCGGGTCGTCCGGGTTCCAGTCGTAGTCGTCCTGGACCATGAACAACACGTAGACGTTCGTGTCGTCCCGGGCGATCTTCAGCGTCGCCGGCGTGTCGTGGGCCTTGGCCTCGTCGACGAGCGGTTCCAGCGTCACGTCGAGTCCCGGGACGCCCTCCCAGTCGGACGGATCGCCGTCCACCGTGATCGTCGCCACCGGTGCTCCCACCCTCAGGCCCCCCTCCTCCTCGGCGGCCGCCGTCGTCGACGCTCCACCACCGGCCGTGGTCGTGGTGATGAGCGTGGTCGCCGTCGACTCGGGCGCGCCGGTCGTCGTCGGCCCGCTCGCCGGCGAGCAGGCCGCCACCAGGGTCAGTACGGGCAGGATGGACAACCATCCGGCTGGTCTCACGATGTGCCTCCTCTTCCATGCGAAACTGATCGATACGTCACGTCGGATCCACCGTATCCACGTTATCGATCGATCGATTCTCTCTGAAGCGTCCGAATTCCTCTGGCCGCGATCGGTTGATCCTCTGTGTGGTTATCCGAAGTACAGCCTTCTCGGGTCTTCCGGCCCTAGCGCCCGATCTTCCAGACGCTCCGCCGGAAGCCCGAAGCCCGCTCGACGGTCGAGGCACCGCCCTGCCCAGGGACCGCGCTTCTCACCTCATCCTCATGCCGGCTTCACGCATCGCTCACCAACACCCCCGACCCTGCCCACATGCGCCCCACGGAACGCTGCCACGGCGACACGACGGCCCGTCGCCGCTTCGCCGCGGGGCGCCGCTCCCCCGGGAACGACCTCTGGTGGTCACGGCCCGGGTGGCTCCTCCTCCTCGCGGGAACCGCCGTCGCCTACACCTGGGCGCTCGACATCAACGGGTACGGGAACGCGTACTACGCCGCGGCCGCCTACGGCGGAGCGCAGAGTTGGACGGCGTGGCTGTTCGGATCCTTCGACGCCGCCTCGTTCATCTCGGTGGACAAGCCGCCGCTGTCGCTGTGGGTCACGGGCCTATCGGTGCGCCTCTTCGGGCTCGGGAGTTGGAGCATCCTCCTGCCGCAGGCCCTGGCGGGAGTGGCCGCGGTGGCGATCCTCCACCACACGGTCCGACGGTGGCAGGGACCGGCGGCCGGGCTCTTGGCGGGAGCCATGCTGGCCGTCACCCCCGTCGCCGTCGTGATGTTCCGCTACAACAACCCCGACGCCATCCTCACGCTCCTGCTCGTCGCCGCGCTCGCCGTGGCCTGGTCGGCGACGCGACGAGGCAGCGCGTGGCGGCTGGCGGCCGCCGGGGCCCTCGTGGGTCTGGCGTTCCTCACCAAGACCACCCAGGCGCTCCTCGTCGTCCCGGCGATCGCGGTGACGTACCTGGTCGCCGCGCCCGCCACCCTGTGGCGCCGCCTCCTCCACGGCTTCGCCGCCGCGGCCGCCGCGGTCGCCGCCGCGGGATGGTGGATCCTCCTCGCCGAGACCTCGCCGGCGGCGCCGTACTTCGGACAGACGACCTCCGGCTCGYTCCTCGACTACATCCTCGGGGTGAACGGCCTCGACCGCCTCTCGGGAGCCGGCCCCCCGGGTCCCGACCCGTTCGGCGGCTCCGGTGGATGGGGTCGCCTCTTCAACGAGCAGGTCGCCGGCCAGGTCTCGTGGCTCATCCCGCTCGCCGCGGCRGGACTGCTCGTGGTCGTGTGGCGGCGCCGGGGGTGGCAGGATCGCGGGGTACGCGCCGGGTGGATCCTCTGGGGCACGACCCTCACCACCCACTTCGCCGTCTACAGCCTCATGGCGGGTGTCTTCCACCCCTACTACACGCTGTCCATGGCGCCGGCCGTCGCCGCGATCGCCGGCGCCGGAACGGTGGAGATGTGGCGGGCGTACCGGGAGCGCCACGCCTCGTGGTGGGTGCTCCCCACCGGCATCCTCGCCACCGGCGGGTGCGCGGCGGTGGTCCTGGCGCGGACCCCCGGGTTCCTGCCCTGGCTCGGCCCGGCCGTCGTCGGAGGCGCCGCCGTCACCGCGCTCGTCCTCGCCTTCGGTCGGACGGCGAGCGACCTCCCCCGCGGGCTCGGCCCCGCCGTCGTGACGCTCGCCCTCGCCGTGACGCTCGCCGGACCCGTCGCGTACGCCGCGGCGTCGATCGGCGCCGACCACTCCGGGGGCGACCCGAAGGCGGGACCGGCGGTGACCGCCGGAACGATTCCGCCGAACGGGCCCGACGGTCGGCGTCCACCCGACGGCCGCCCCGGACCCCCGCCGCCGCCTCGCCTCCCGGCCGCCGGTCCGAACGACGGACCGGTCCCGCGACGACCGGCCGTCCCTGCCGGTGCCGGTCCGGGACCTCCCCGAGGCGCACCGGGCCCGGACCGGCCGATCCCCGCCGAGCTCGTCACGTACCTCAGCGCACGGTACGACGGCGAGACGTGGCTGGTGGCGACCGTGGGCACCCACCTCGCCGCGCAGCTCATCCTCGCCACCGGGGAGCCGGTCATGGCGATGGGCGGCTTCAGCGGCGGCGACCCCACGCCCACCGACGAGGAGCTCACCGCCTTCGTCGCCACCGGCGCGTTGCGCTTCGTCCTCGCCCAACCGGGCCAGGACCTGCACCGGTGGACGGGGGTCGTGCGCCGTCTCTGCCGGCCCGTCGACCCGGCGGACCTCGGCGGCGTCCCCTTCGTGCTGTACGACTGTGCCGCGTGAGGTCCGCCGCGGTTCCCGGAGACGGATGTCTCCCTCGGTCGGGGTGGTGCCCGCGCCCCCGCCCCGACCGTGCCTCCGGCCGTGCGGGCGACCGGTCGCGGCTTCCGGTCACCGGGTCCCTCGGCGTGGCGCATGGTTCGCCGCCGCGGCGAAGGTGGCGACGGTTCGCGCCACGTCGCCGGCGTCGGTCCGCCAGCTCGACACCGAGATGCGAACGGCGGGACGGCCCTGCCAGATCGTCGCTCCCATCCACGCCTCCCGGCTCTCCTGGACCCGCCGGAGCACCTCCCGGGTCCGCTCGTCGTCCTCGAACCGCAGCAGCACCTGGTTCAGCTCGACGTCGTTGAGGAGCTCCACACCCGGCAGCTCGGCGAGCCCCTCGGCGAGGGCCCGGGCGTGCCCGCAGCACCGGTCCACCAACGCGGCGATGCCGCGGCGTCCCAGCGAGGCGATCGCGGCGTAGACGGCCAGACCTCGGGCCCGCCGCGAGGCGTCCGGCGTCCATTCGATGGCGTCGTACCGGCCACCGAGCTCCGGAAGGTACGCGGCCGACCCGCTCGTGGCGGCCCGATGCGCCTCCGGATGCGCGCACACCGCGATGCCCGAGTCGTACGGCACGTTCAACCACTTGTGGGCGTCGAACGCCCACGAGTCGGCCCGCTCGAGACCCGCGACGTGGTGGGCCAGCGAGGGGCTCGTCCGGGCCCAGATCCCGAAGGCGCCGTCGATGTGGAGCCAGGCGCCGTGCTCGGCGGCCAGGTCGGCCGCGGCGGCGATCGGATCGAAGACACCGGTGTTCACCTCGCCGGCCTGGGCCACGACGATCGTCGGCCCGCCGCCTGCGGCGAGGACCTCACCCAGGGAGCCGACCCGCATCCGACCCCTCTCGTCCACCTCGACGAGCTCGAGCGCCGCCGTCCCGATGCCGAGCAGCCGCAGCGCCCGGTCGACGGTCATGTGCCGGAGCGTACCGGTGACGACCCGGATCCGGGGTGCGCCCGCCAACCCCTCCTCCGCCACGTCCCACCCCGCTTCGGCCAGGACGTGGGCGCGGGCCGCCGCCAGGCACGTCACGTGCGCCATCTGACAGCCCGTCACGAACGCCGTCGACGCGGTCGCGGGCAGCCCGAGGAGCTCCTTGATCCATCCGCCGGCCACCTCCTCGACGACGGACGCCGCCGGGCTGGAGACGAACGAGAAGGCGTTCTGGTCCCACGCGGCGGCGAGCCAGTCGGCGGCGAGCGCCGCCGGCAGCTCCCCGCCGGTGACGAAACCGAAGTAACGGCCGCCGCCCACGGCGACGAGGCCGGGGTCGGCGTCTTCGGCGAGCCGCCTCACGACCGCCACGGGATCCTGCGGCCCTTCGGGCAACGGCCCGCCGAGACGACGCCGCAGCTCGTCGGCCTCGATCCGTGGCACCACCGGACGGTCGTCGACACCCCGCAGGTACTCGATCGCCAGCTCGGCGGTCAGATGGAGCAGCCGGTCGAGATCCTCCATCGGGGCACCCTAACGCGCTTCGGACACGGGTTCCGCACCGTCGCGCACCCCGCCCGGGTCGTCGTCGTCGGATCCCGGACGGCGCGGAGGCCCCTCGTGGTCGCCGCGTTCCGGCTTCTCGGTGGGCCCCGGGGAAGCGACCTTCAGGCGTGGTCCGCCGGCTCGGGTCCGACGTAGGCGGCCCGCAGGCGGAGGGGTTTCTCGTGGAGGGCCTCGATGGCGTGGGCGACCCAGCCGGCCGTGCGGGCGACGGCGAACATGAGCTCGCCGCTGCGCGGGATGAGGTCGAACGCGAGGGTGAGCGCGGCGAGTCCACAGTCGACGTTCGGGAGCGGGAGACCGGCCCGGAGGGCGGCGACCTCGAGCCGGTCGAGCACGTCGAGGACCGGCGCCTCGGGCCGGGTGGCGGCGATGTGGTCCCGCAGCGCCCGGTACCGGGGGTCCCCGTCGGGGTAGAGCGGGTGGCCGAGTCCCGGCATCGCCTCGCCGGTCGTTCCCATCGCGGCGACGATCCGGTCGACGGGATCGCGGTCGCGCATCCGCCGGAGGAGGTCCTCGACCCGGGTCGAGGCGCCGCCGTGCCACGTTCCCCCCAGAACGGCGAGGCCGGCACCGAGGACGCCGCAGAGATCGGCGCGGTAGGCGGCGGCGAGCCGGGCGGCCGTCGTCGAGGGAGCCAGCCCGTGATCGGCGAGGAGCACGAGGGCGACATCGACGGCGGCCACCATCGCCGGGTCGGGGCGCTCGGTGACCCGGGCGGCGACCCGGGCGGCCAGGGACGACCCCTCCCCCGGGGCGCGTGCCGGCAGACTCCTCACGAGCGACGCGATGAGGGTCGGTGCGGTGGCCGCTGCCGGAGCCGCGGCCACGTGGGGGCCGAGGGTGGCGACGACGAGCCGCAGCCGGTCGATCGGTCCGGCGGTGGCCGCGAGGTGCCGTTGGACCTTCGCCCCCAGCGAGACCCACGCCTCGTCGGCCTCCCAGGAGGGATCGGCGTCGGGGAGGCGTCCCGTCCACAGCAGCTCGGCGACGCTCTCGAAGGCGGAGCTGCCCGCCAGCTCGAGGACGTCGTGGCCCAGGTAGGCGAGCCGTCCACCGTCGATGAGGGTGAGCGCCGAGTCGATGCGAAGCTCCGGGGGGCGGCGTCTCGCCCGTCCCGCCCGGAAGGCCTCCACCTCCTCCCGGGAGAACCAGCTTCCGCCCGCGCCGCGGCGGACCGCCGGCGCGAGGAAGCCCCGGCTCACGTAGGCGTAGACGGTGGCGGGCTTCACCCGCAGCAGGCGAGCCACCTCGGCGGTGGCGATGAGGTCGTCGCCCATGTTGACCGTCAATATTGATCGATGCTCCACGATTCGTCAATATCGAGGCGGGAACACCCGACGGCGAGCTGCGGAGGAGATCATGACGAGCGAGGACGTTCGAACCCCACCCGGACTCGAGGGAGTGGTCGTCGCCGAGACGCAGCTCGGCGGCGTCCGCGGCGAGGAGGGCTTCTTCCACTATCGACGGTATGCGGCCACCGAGCTCGCCGCCTCCTACGGCCTCGAGGACATCTGGTACCTCCTCCATCGGGGCGACCTGCCGACCGTGGCGGAGGCCGCGGCCTTCCGGCGACGGGTCGGCCGCCTGCGCGACCTCCCCGAACCGGTCCTCGACCTCGTAGCGCGCATCGCCGCCACCGGCCGGGACGTCCGTGCTCTCGCCTGGCTCCGCACCGCGGTGTCGCTGTGCGCCCAACATCTCGAGCTCGCACCCTGGTTGGGGCGGGACCGGGAGCGGCTCGCCGCCGAGGCGATCCGCCTCGCCGCCGTCGTCCCCACGCTGGTCGCCGCCGGCTGGCGCGCCCGCCAGGGCCACCCACCGGTCCCCCCCGACCCGGAGCGGAGTGTCGCCGCCGACCTCCTCCACATGCTGCACGGCACCGACCCGAGCCCGCTCGCCGTCGCCGCGCTCGACCGCTACCTCACCCTCACCGTCGATCACGGCCTCAACGCCTCGACCTTCGCCGCCCGCACCGTCGTCTCCACCGGCGCCGACCTCGGATCGGGTCTCGTCGCCGCCCTCGCCGCCCTCTCCGGACCGCTCCACGGCGGTGCCCCGCTCCACGCCCTGCGCATGCTGAGGGAGATCGGCACCCCGGAGCGGGCCGAGGCCTGGCTCCGGGACGCCCTCACCCGAGGTGAGCGGATCATGGGCTTCGGGCACCGCGTCTACCGGACCGAGGACCCCCGCTCGGTGGCGCTCCGGCGGGTCGCCCTGGGCTTCGACGATCCTCTCGTCGAACTCGCCGCCGAGGTGGAGCGCACCGCGCTGCGGCTCCTGGCCGAACACCGGCCCGGCCGCAGGCTGCGGACGAACGTCGAGTACTACGCCGGCGTCGTCCTGCACCTCTGCGGTATCCCCGACCCGCTCCTCCCCGCCTGCTTCGCGGTGAGCCGCAGCATCGGCTGGACCGCCCACGTCCTCGAGCAGACCGCACACAACCGTCTCGTCCGGCCCAAGGCCGCCTACGTGGGACCACCGGCGCCCCAACCGGTCCCGGCACCCGGCCGGTGAGCAGGGACCGAGCTCGTCGACACCCCGCACTCGAAGGGGCGTCAACGGTCCCGGTTCCTCCGGGGCTCCGGGGGGACCGCCTGCAGGTGACGGAGCRGCCGGCCGGTGAGCCGACGGCACTGTTCGGCGAGGTGGGTCCGGTGCAAGCCGGGCCGGTTGGCGGCGGCGAAGACCCGGTAGGCGGCCTCCTTCCCGTCCCGGGCCAGGGCCGACTCGGCCATGGCGACGATCGGCCTCCAGTGGTCGCTGCCGATGCGCCGGGCGGCGTCCGCGAAACGGTCGGTACGGCCGGTGGCGATGAGCAGCCAGGCGACCTGACAGACCGCCTCGTCGGCCGCCCAACGGAGGTGGACCTGGCGATGCTCCCGCTCCAGGTCGAGGAGGATCCCTGCCAGCGCGTCGACCTCCTCGGGGGCCACCTGCTCGAAGGACAGGGCCTCCCGTCGGAACCCCAGCCCGTACTGCTCCCACACGAGCAACTCGCAGAGGTCCCGGTGATAGACGTCGGGGTCGATGCCGGTGTGACGCCACTCGATCTCCAGGTACGTCTCCCACACGTCGTCGCGGAACCGGCCGACCTCCCCGTAGGAGTCGTCGGCCCGTTCCATCAGCTCGATGAGCGCCGTGTGCGCCGCCCGGTAGAGGGCGAGCCGCTCGGCGACCGGCAGACGGGGCCGGTCGAGACGCTCCAGGCGGGCTTCGAGGGTGGCGACCTTCTCGAAGGTGGCGTCGGCGGAGACGAGATGCTTCACCTCCACCGCCCTCCGGAATCGCTCGTACCAGGGCCGGGGCGACACCGGGAACGCTCCCCAGGAGCCGTAACGGGCCCGTCGCGCCAGGCGGACCCGGGGGGTCTCGATCATCGCCTCGGTCTTCGCCCGACGCTCGATCCCGGTGACGGCCACCTTGCGACGGGCCTTGGCCACGAGGGTGCGGTCGGCGAGATGCTCCGCGGTGACGAGGTCCTCGGGTTCGACGCCGACCTCCCGGAGACGCCGCCGCAGGTCGACGAGATGCGACCACTTCGCCTCGGCGGCGCGACCGCCGTGGAGGACGCCCATGTCGCCGATCAGCCGTTCCTCGAAGCGGTCGAGGTCACCGTCGTAGTCGAGGAGGACGACGAGACACATCCACAGGTCCCAGTGGCACCACGGTCCCTGCCACGGTTCCGGTCCGAAGACGGGGGGACGGCGGGTCATCCGGTCACCACGGCGTCGACCGGGGGCCGGTCGCGGCGACTCGGAGCTGCTCCAGCAAGGTCGCCTCGCCGAATCCGGTGAGCCGGGTGGTCCGGGACCTCCAGTCGCCTGCTCCTTCGACGCCGCCGAGGACCCGCAGCGGTCGCCACGTCTGCCACCAGGCCCGGAGCACGACCCGCGAGTCGGGCGGCTGACCGTCGGCCTGCCAACCGGCCTCGCCGAGGAGTGTCGTCGCCTCGGCCTCCAGCGTCCGGTCCTCGTGTTCCCCCTCCAGGAGGAGCAGGGTGTAGACCTCCGCCACCGCCCGGGGCCACGCTCCGTCGCTCAGGCCGGCCGCCGTCACCCGCCACCCCGCCTCGAGGTCTGCCCGCATGCGTCGCCCCAGCCGGGTGAGGCGGAGCTCCCGTCCCCGCCGCCGCACCGCCCCCACCCTCCGCAACAGGTCGTGCAGCTCGTGCAGCTCCCCCAGCTCGGTCTCGCTGCGGGGCGCCCGCTCCGTCCATCCCAGGTTCCAGGAGAACCGCTCCCAGCCCTCTCGGACCATGGCGGTCGGCAGATACCCAGCCTGGGTGAGCCGGAGCTCCGCGTCCACCCGCTCCAGGAACCAGGTGACCGGTTCCATGCGTTCTGCGACGTCGCCGGGAACCGGGACCGGGTGGAGGAGGCGGTTGACGTGGCGGGAACGCAGTCCGTGCAGGACCGGACTGCGCCGTTCCACGGTGCGCACCCAGTCCTGGAGGCGCTCGGTGAGGATGGCCGTGCGGTATGTCTGCCCGGGGAGGGTGGGATGGGGAGCGTCGAGCGCCCCGGCGGTGACCTCCGCCGCCGTCGTCTTCCAGCCCCGGCGGCCCGGGACGAGCCGGCCCTCGATCATCGCCTCCTCGAGGGCTCGCTCGACGGTGGCTCGAGCTGCGGCCTCCTCCAGTCCCATCACCTCACCCCACTGGAAGTCCTCGAGGTCGGGCGGGTCCACCCCCGACCCCCGGTACGCCTTCCGAAACGCCCTGAACCCCGCCCGAGGGGAGGTGGCGTACGCCTCGAGGATCCTCGCCGTCTCCGGACTGCGACACACCACGGCGTAGCGAGGCAGGCCGAGACGGTCGAACACCTCGGCGGCGACGTCGAGGACCGCAGCGCGCCGCGCCGCAGGACCGGACCACTTCAGCGGCAGCTCGTACCAGGCGAAACGCTGCACCCCGGCGAGGTCGATCACGTCGACGTCTGCCCCGGCGGTGAGCCACTCCACGACCGCCTCCGCGGTGCGGGCGCGTTCGCGGTCGTGCGCCGCCATCTCCGCCACCACCCGCCGCAACCGATCGTCGTCCATGGCGCGAGGAGCCTACCGGGACGCAGGAGGGGACGGCGGGTGCCGTCGTCCCCGGGGCCGGCTCGCTGGGGAAGCGGCGAGTGGGACGGGGTGGTCACCCCGCCCAGGGCAGGGCCGGTGCGTCGGCGTCGTCACGGCCGAGGATCCCGAGGAGCCGGCCGGCGGAGTCCACCACCGGCAACACGGAGACCTCGACCTCGTCGAAGAGCGGGAGCGCCTCGTCGACCCCCTCCTCGGGCGCCACGTGGGGGACGTCGACGGCGAGCGATCCCAGGCTCGTGTCCGCCGTGGCGGAGCGGAGCCGCCGGGAGGAGACGGTGCCGACGGGACGGCCGTCGACGGCGACGACGACGTCGCCGAGACCGAGCGCGACCGCATCCGCCGCTCGCAGGTGAGGTCCGTACACCCGGGCCTCCTCCATCACCTGGTAGACCCGGCAGGGTGCGGCCTTGACCACCACGGTGCCGCCCGGGGCGTGGTGGCGGATCCTCGCTCCCGGTCCGAAGAAGCGACGCTGGAACCAGGAGCCGCCGGGGGCGCCGATGACGAGCAGCGAGCCGTCGGAGAGGGAGCGGACGAGCGTCGCCGGCTCGGGAGCGTGGATTCCCTCGACACGCAACATCGGGAACCGGGCCACGACCTCGGRCAGGACACGGCGAGCCGGCGGCACCGGACCGGACGCGGCGTGGGCGTACACCCCTCGCACCGGCACCTSGAGACGGTGACCGAGCCGGAGCGCCACGGCCGCGGCGAGCGGCGAGTGTGGGCCGCTGCCGACGGCGGCGACGACCTCGGTCACCCGCGACGCGTCGAAGCCGTCGGGCACCGCGGTGCTGCAGAGGTCGAAGGAGGTGATCTTGCGTGCGACCATCAGCAGCGCCCTGCTGCGAATGCACGCGGCGCCCGGATCTCGATCGACCCGGGTGACCGAGGATGCACCGAGGGCCATCGCGAGCTCCCGGCATCCGGGCCCGCGGCTCCACACGATGGGAACCTCGCTGCGGTGGTCTCGAGTGACCGGCATCCCGACCTTCCTGTCGCGGCCCGCCGACCCGTACGCTACCCGCGATCCGCCGTTGCGCCGGGCGGTTCCCCACGACGACGGCGCGAACGGCGGCATCTCCCCCCCAGGCGCGAGCTCGGCCGGTCGGCGTCCCCCTCCGTTCCCCAGGATCCGCTGGCTCGGAAGGTTCTCGAGAGCTCAGCGTCGTGAGACGAGCTGCGTCGGACGCGCAGCCCGGTAGGCCCGTTCGAGCGAGTCAACTCGCCAGTCCACCTCCTGCTTCGCGTAGGAGCTCGCGGCAGTGTCGTCCTTGGCGTGGACCGACACGGCCTGGCCACCGATCTCGTCGGCGGCAGCCACGGACCGGGCCCGTGCATCGCGGAGAAGGTCGCCGCCGAGGCCACTCCCCTGCTTCGACCGGTCGAGTCCCAGCCCAGCGAGCAGGATCACCGGGATAGGCCTGCGCCCGGAAGCCCTGTGCTCAGCCTGCGTGCCGCCCGGTCCGATTCGATGGCGTGACTGGCCAGGGTGGAGAAGCCGACCACCCGATCACCCCGTCGCAGAACACAGGTCACCGACGCCCCGGCCCGTGGGTCCGAAAGAGCGAAGCGCCGCAGTGCTCGTCGAGAGCGGGCACCCCGGAGTCGAACGCTTCGAGAGCGTCGCCGGCCTCGAGCCTCCGGACTGGCCAGAGCTCGCTCACGCTTGCGGGATACGACTCGGCCGGGAGAACAGGTCGACGAGCTCGCGAACGGCGACCGGCGCCTCATCGAGGGCGGCAGCGAACCGGGAGAACGCCTCAGGACTGAGCGTGATCGCCTGGTGCTCGGCGATCACCTCCTGGGCGCGGACCACGGCGCTCTCCTCGACCAACGCCGTCAGCGAAGCGCCCGCCAGAGCCGCGGCTTCACGCACGAGCGCGTCGCTACGCTCGTGCACGCGGAACCCCCATCTCCGGTCCCGCCGTGTCGTCCGCATCGGGCTCCTTTCTGTATGTACGTTGTGCACACACGCTCTGCTGCAACGGGTTCTCTCGTGCTTACGCCATGACTGCTGTGGAGGCGTCCACACAYCCACAAACCGGTGGTAGACACCACCGCCGTCGAGATCCGTCGGTGGAACCCGATAGCGTCGACATCGAGAGCAACCGAGCCGTCGGCAGGATCTGAGCGCCGCATGAACGACTACCCAGAACCCGATGAGGTCCGGGAGGAGGCCCTTCGTGCCGCCGCCCAAGACTTCGCGTCGGCGGTGCGACGTGGCGACGCTACCGAGGACGAGTTGATCGCCGCCATCGAAGCGGTRCGACAGGTTCCCATCGACCTCGACCGCATGATGAACGCGCTTCACGTGCCGCCGGACGCCGGCGAGTACGAGGGGGCGCTCCGTGCCCTGCTCGAACGGATCCCCGACGGGTNGGGCCGATGGATCCGATGCGGACCGGGGTGGTACCCGATCCTTGCCGAGCTCGAAGGGCGGCTACGGGAGATCGACCCCGACTACCGCGTGCTTCAAGTCAAGGAGAAGTTCGGGACGCTCCGCTTCTACTGGAGCGGCCGGAGCCGCGAGGCTGGAGACGAGGCAGTCAGGGACGCCGAACTCGCATCGACGCACACCTGTGAGCTGTGTGGCGCCCGCGGGAAGCTCCGAGTCAGGAGATCCTGGCTACGGACGGTCTGCGACAGCTGCGCCCGGTACGAGGGCTACGAAGACCTACCCGACGAGGAAGACGACTGACGCAGCCCACGAACGTCGAAGCCTGCGCTCATCGCCCGTCACAGTGTGTGTACGTGTGGCCGGACCTCCCATCCGCGCAGTCGCCGCTCGGCCACGACCAGGTCGGGCTGCCGGGAGTCGGCCCGCGCCTCCGCGCACCTAGCCCCTCGGTCACACGCCCAGCGAGCAACGGAACTCCCGCGTCGCCGTGGTCCTCGACAACGGCACGCAGCTCCTGGACGATCAGGGCGAGGACCACCCGTCCCATCGGCAGGTCGGCGGTGTCGCAGTACCGCCTCCAGACGGATTCCACCAAGCCCGGGGAAAGCCACAGGATCCATGAAGCTCACGGCGGTGCYCCGTCGCTTCCATCGATTGGTCGGTCCAATAGGCGCCAGAAGATCGTCCGACCTAGTATTGGTCCGACCTGAGGACCTGCCAAGGAGCTCCGGATGCCCGAATTCCTGGAAGACAGCGGCCGTCTGCGTTCTGACGCCGTCGCCAGCCGGATCGCCCGCATGATCGAGAGTGGCGAGTACCCGCCAGGCTCGCGGCTACCGCCCGAGCGAGAGCTGGCTGAGTCGATGGGTGTCTCGCGAACCGCGGTAAGAGAAGCGTTCATGGCGCTCACCGCAGTCGGACTGGTGGAAGCCCACGTGGGAAGGGGGCGGTTTGTCACGAAGGAGGCACCCGAACGTCGCAGTCACTTCCTGGCGAACCAGCTCTTCGAGCTGCACCGGAGCGATCTGGCCGAACTGTCCGTGGTCAGGGAGCTCCTGGAGGTAGCGGCGGTGCGCGAGATCCCGATCGCATCGATGCCGGCGGTGGCAGTCGAGATGAGATTGGTGCTCGATGAAGCGCGGCGAGCCCTGGGAGACCGGGACCTGGAGCGATTGGCCCGACTCGACAGCGAGTTCCACTCGCTGCCGATCGAGCACTGTCCGAATCGGCCGCTGCGGGTCCTCACCGCCGGAGTCGTTCTGGCGATGGGTGAGTTCGTTCGCAGCGTCCTCAGCGATCCGGATTGGGACAAGTTGTCGCTCGAGCAGCACGCCCACATCGTGTCAGCCTTCGAGTCGAAGGACCGGGAGCTGGCCGCCATCCTGATAGGCCGCCATCAGTCGGCCGCGATCAGGAGAGCGGCGGAGAAGAGGGCAGACCAGCTCGAGCAGGTCGCCAGCGGCTGAGGGTGTTCCGAGTCGTGCGTGCGCAGGTTGCAGACGTCGTCGTCGTTACTGGTGCCAGCGGCGGGATAGGGCGGTGGATCTCGGCGAGAGTCTCGAGTCTTGCTGGAGTCACGGTCCTGGTCGGCAGGGACGGACATCGCCTTGGAGCTACAGCGGCACAGTGCTCAGGGGATGTTCGCACCGTAGTTGCCGATCTGGACGTTCCCTCGAGTTTGCACCCGGTGCGCGGGATCGTCGCCAATGTCGGTCCGAAACGCCTGGCCGTTGTGGCTGCTGCCGGGACGATCGGTCCCATTGCCCTCCCCGGCCTAGAGGACCCCCTGGAATGGGAGGCGTCGATCCAAACCAATGTCATCGGAACATATCGTACGGTACAACCCTTCCTGTCCCGCATGCGTGACAACGACTGGGGCCGCGTGGTGCTCGTGTCTTCAGCACAGGCTCTCCATGGGCCGGACCCTGTGATGACGAGCTACGCCACCGCCAAGGGTGCGGTCAATGTGTATGCCGCCTGTCTTGCTGCCCACTTCGAGGGAACCGGCGTGAGTGTATGTGCCATCCATCCGGGTGACGTCTTCACGAGGATGGCCCTCTGTGTCAACCTGGGGCGGGACGGGTTGAGTTGAGAAACGTTGTGCTGTGAGGGCGGGGGAGGACAGGCTGATGGAGATGAGGATGCCCCGATCGTCGGAGGGGAAGGCCGATACTGGTGTGATGAACGAAGAACCTGTTGATCCGGATCCTGAGGTGCCGGTGCGGGCCCGCCCGCCGCGGCGGTACTCGGCGCAGTACAAAGCGCGGATCCTCGCCGAGTATGAGGGCCTGTCCAAGGCTGAGAAGGGGGCGCTGCTGCGTCGGGAGGGCCTGTACTCGTCGCTGATCTCGGAGTGGCGCAAACAGCGTGACCGGGGGGCGCTCGAGGCGTTGGGGAAACCGTCGGGCCGCCCACCGGTGGATCCCCTCGAACGGGAGAACCTCCGGTTGGTTCGGGAGAATCAGCGTCTCAGCGCCGAGTTGGAGCGGGCCCGTCAGGTGATCGAGGTGCAGGGGAAACTCTCCGCGCTGTTGGAGCAGCTCGCCACCACCAGCGCGACCAAGACCGAAGGCGAGACGAGATGATCGACCATGCCATCGACGAGCTGGCCCCGATCGTGGGGGTGACCGGGGCATGCGCCGCGGTGGGTCGGCCCCGGTCGACCCAGTACCGGCGGCATCGCCAAAGCCCGCCGCCACCCCCACCCGAGCGGGTGCCCGCATCCCAGCCTCGCGCCCTGTCGGAGGTGGAACGCAAAGAGGTGCTGCGGGTCCTGCACGAACCCGACCACGTCGACGAAGCCCCCGCCACGGTGTACGCCAGGCTCCTCGATGAGGGGATCTACCTGGCGTCGACGTCGACGATGTACCGGATCCTGCGAGCCGAAGGCGAGGTGGGTGACCGCCGCCGGCATGCCACCCATCCTGCGGCGAAGAAACCCGAACTGCTCGCGGAGCAACCCAACACGGTGTGGAGCTGGGACATCGAGCGCCACGAGGCGCTTTGGAACCGTGCGGTGATGAAAGGACACCGCTTCTGGTCCGTCGTAGCGGGCCGTGTGAAGCTGAGGGCAGCCTGATCCGGGGGACGCCGGGGAGGGTGGGAAGCAGCCCTGACAAAGCCGGGACGTGCCAGTACTGCCAGATGGTGTGGGTCCGGCGAGCGAGACCGGAGGGTGCAACGAGAGTGAACCAGCGTCAGAACGCCCCTCAAGAACAGACCACCAGCTCGAATCTGGCAGATATGGGCTGGGTTGCGGCGCGTACCCATCCGACGGCTGAGGCGGTCGGATGGGAAACTCTACGACTGGTTGATGTCGCCGGTCGGGAGGCCACGGTGAAGGTCTACGGCGTAGCCGTGGCGAGGCTGCAGGGGCATAGTTGGGTGCCTTCCCGGTCGAACGGTTCCGGGGTGAACGTGGGAACCATCCCGAGGGTCCCTCCCAGTGCCGCAGCCAGCGGTGATGGCGGGAAGGCCCGTCGCCGGTCGATGCCGTCGGGGTGGGGCGGAGGGGTTGTAGTAGTCGGAGCGCAGGAAAGCTGCGTACATGGCGAAGGACCCCAGCGTGTTCGCAGCAGGCAGACTGATCGAGGAGGACGCTGGTGAATACCGGCGCACCGTGGCCAGGCGTCTCCGACGCGAACGCCCGGGTACTCGGGATGCAACGCAAGCTGCACCAATGGGCGGTCGCTGATCCTGACCGTCGTTTCGATGACCTGTTCAACCTCGTCTATGACCCGGCGTTCCTGGTCGTGGCCTGGGATCGGGTCTCACACAACCGGGGCAGCAGAACTGCCGGCACCGATGGTGTCGCTCCCAATCAGGTCGACGACGTCGGCGGGTTCCTGGCCGGTCTTCGTGATGCGGTCAAGGCTCGCCGGTTCGTTCCGACCCGGGTGAGGGAGAAGACGATTCCCAAGGCGAGCGGCAAGCTCCGTCGTCTGGGGATCCCCACCGTTGCCGACAGGGTCGTGCAGGCCTCGTTGAAGCTGGTGCTCGAGCCGATCTTCGAGGCGGACTTCAAGCCATGCTCGTATGGTTTCCGTCCCAAGCGCCGAGCCCAAGACGCCATCGCCGAGATTCACTTCTTCGGGTCACCCTCTCGAAACTACGAGTGGGTGTTCGAAGCCGACATCGAGGCGTGCTTCGATTCGATCGACCGCACCGCCCTGATGGGCAGGATACGTCGACGGGTCGGAGACAAACGGGTCCTGGGGTTGGTGAAGGCGTTCTTGCGGGCAGGCGTCCTCACCGAGGACGGCCTCGACCGCAGGACGATCACCGGCACTCCCCAAGGCGGCATCCTCTCACCGTTGCTGGCCAACATTGCCCTGTCCGTACTCGACGAGTACTTCACCGACAAGTGGGAAGCGCTCGGACCGTCCTGGACACGAGCCAAGAAACGGCGGCAAGGCGAACCGGTCATGCGACTGGTTCGCTACGCCGACGACTTCGTTGTTCTCGTCGCCGGACAACGCCGCGACGCTGAACAGCTCTGGGACGAGGTCAACACGGTGTTGGCACCGATAGGGCTGGTCCTGTCGGAAACCAAAACGAGGGTGTGCCACATAGACGAGGGGTTCGACTTCCTGGGATGGCGTATCCAACGTCGCCTCTGGCGAGGCCGGACCGGCAAGAAAGCCGTCTACACCTACCCGTCGAAACCGAGCTTGCGCTCAGTGATGGACAAGATACGGCGGCTCACCCGCCGACGGAGACATCGAACACTCGCCGACCTGCTGCGCGCCGTCAACCGCACGCTGCGGGGATGGTGCAACTACTACCGGCACGGTGTGTCGTCGCGGACGTTCCACTACCTCGACTATTTCGTCTTCTGGCGGATCGTCGGGTGGCTCCGCAAGCGACACCCCGGGCTGAACTGGGGAACCATCCACCGTCGCTACCTCCCCCGGTGGGAGATCCGCGACGGCCGAACCGAGCTGTTCCGGCCACGATCGGTCGCCATTGAACGCTACCGATACCGAGGCGCTCGTATCCCCACACCATGGGCGAACCAGACATCAGGATCATCCGCATCAGCGGCGTGAACACGTGGAGAGCCGGATGCGCGGAAACGTGCACGTCCGGTTCGGAGGGCGGGCCGGAGAAACCCACCCGTCGAAAGACAGGCAGGGCGCTCCGGCCCGACCCCTACACCAAACTGTTGGGGCCGGTCAAGTGGACCTACTACTACCTGTACGTGATCATCGACATCTACAGCCGGTACGTGCCCGGCTGGATGCTCGCCCGTGCCGAGCGGGCCCACCTCGCCGAACGGCTGCTCGGTGACACCATCACCAAACAGGGTGTCGCCCGGGACCAGTTGACCATCCACGCCGACCGGGGATCGTCGATGGCGTCCAAGCCGGTCGCTCATCTTCTCGCCGATCTCGGTGTCACCAAGTCCCACTCCCGCCCGCGCACCTCCAACGACAACCCGTTCTCCGAGGCGCAGTTCCGTACCCTCAAGTACCGGCCCGAGTTCCCGCAACGGTTCGGGTCCTTCGAGGACGCCCGCGGCTTCTGCGACCAGTTCTTCTCCTGGTACAACAACCAGCATCGCCACTCCGGGATCGGATACCACACCCCCGCCGACGTCCACTACCACCGGGCCGAAGCAATCCAGGCCTACCGAGCCGAGGTGCTCGACGCCGCCTACGCCGCCCACCCCGAACGGTTCGTCAACAAACCCCCCGAACCACCGAGGCTCCCGACCGTCGCCTGGATCAACCAGCCACCCGGAAAGGAGGACCCGACGACCCAATGAATCGCCACGACACCTGTCTCACAAAGGTTGACAGCCGCCGCGTTGCGCAGCACTCCCAGGAAGAGCAGGCCACTGAGAACGCCGCCGAAAGTCCCGCGCCCACCCGTGAAACTCACCCCCCCAAGCAGGATTGCAGTCAAGACCTGCAGTTCTAGGCCTTGACCAATGGAAAGCGAAGCTCCGTCAAGCTGGGCCGTGAAGATGAGCCCTCCTGCAGCGGCGGCCAGCCCGGATGCGCCGTAGAGAAGCAGCGGGATCTTGCGGATGCGCACACCCAGGGAGAGCGCAGCATCGGGGGACGATCCGATGGCTGTCATCCGGCGGCCCCAGGGCCCGACGTTCCACACGTAGTATCCGATGGCAGCGACTCCCAGGAACACCCACACGGGGATGGGGATCTCCAGCCACCGTCCGGTCCCGAAGAACCCGAAGGTGTCACCGAACCCGAAGACGGTGATCCCCTGGCTCCACGCCTGCGCCAACCCTCGCGCCAGGGCCAACCCGCCCAAGGTGACGACGATGGGGGAGAACCCCAGGTAGGCGATGAGATAGCCGTTGACGAGCAAACCCCACACCAGACCAATCGCCAGACCGGCCAGTACCGCCCAGCCGATCGGCACGCCCGCGTCGAACAGCTGGCCGAATCCGACGGCCGACAAGATCATGACCGAGCCGACCGAGAGGTCGACGTATCCACTGAGGACCAACATCGCTCCCGGGACGGTCACGATCCCGATCACCGCGATCTGCAAGGCAACGATCGTGAGATTCCCGCGGACGAAGAACCGGTCGGTCGTCATCGAGAAGAGCAGAACCAGCGCGAGCAGCGCGAACAGCACACCGCTCTGCTGT
>AMFO01002282.1_pt1 | contig 41261 bp, 38 predicted proteins | sample 552608 | NCBI WGS metagenome assembly AMFO01 (sample SAMN01893955, study PRJNA167987) | microbial mat metagenome | biome: hydrothermal vent | place: USA: Loihi, Hawai'I | collected 2003-05-01
AGAACGGGACGGTCGGAGACGACGCGGTCCAGGTCGTCTCGTGTGGGGAGTCGGCGCTCGCGGAGGCGCTCCTCGTCGAGACGCCTGCCGAGGATCGTCGCGTCGCCACGGCCGGCGGCCGCGCCGATGCGCGCGAGCACGGTGGCGAGGTCCGGGGCGTCGGCGAGGCTCAGGCCCCCGAGGAGGGCCGCGTAGGACACGGGGTGGAGGTGGGCGTCGCGGAGTCCGGGCACGATGACCGCCCCGGGGAAGCGCTCCTCGACGATGCCGGGACGACGGAGATCGGCGGCCGCCCCGACGGCGGCGATCCGGCCGCCGTGGAGGAGGAGGGCGTCGCCGGGCACGCCGGCGGCGGTGCGGACGTGGTCGGCGACGACGAGCTTGGGACGCATCATCTCGTTCCCGTCGCCACGCCGGTCAGCGGAGATGCTCGGGGAGGGAGCCGGCGACGAGTCGCCGCAGGGGCTCGTGGAGAGTGCCGTTCGTGGCGAGGACCGTGCGAGTCTCGGGAACGGAGTCCTCTCCGTCGACGCCGGTCACCCTCCCGCCGGCCTCTCGGACGAGGAGGATGCCTGCCGCCTGGTCCCAGGGTGCCAGGGCGAGCTCCCAGTACCCGTCGAAACGACCGGCGGCCACCCAGGCGAGATCGAGCGCGGCCGATCCGAAGCGGCGGAGGCCGTTGACGTGCTCGAGGACGGCCCCCAGGGTGCGCGCGTAGGCGGCGGCGTGACTGCCATGGTCGTAGGGGAAACCGGTGACGACGACGGCACGTTCGAGGGTCATGGTGGCCGCGACCGCCAGCGGCGTGCCGTTCCGGTGGGCGCCTCGGCCGCGCACCGCGGTGAAGAGCTCGTCGCGCAGCGGATCGAGAACGACGCCGACCAGGGGCTCGTCGCTCTCGTAGAGACCCACCGAGACCGAGACGTGCGGGATGGAGTGGACGAAGTTCACGGTCCCGTCGAGGGGATCCACGATCCAGCGACGGGGGGTGGCGCCGTGACCGCCACCCTCCTCGGAGAGGATGGCGTCGGCGGGCCGTTCCCGACGGAGGACGTCGAGGACGGCACGCTCGGAGCGTCGATCGACGTCGGTCACCGGATCGAAGCGGCCCTTGAAGCGGGTGGCGGTGTCGTGCCCGAACGCCCGACGGACCACGTCGCCACCCGCCCGGGCGGCGGCGACGGCGACGGCGAGATCGTCCATGGCCGACGAGGGTAGCGGGCTCCCGAGGCCCGACCGCGGGGCCGGCGACGGCCCCTCCGCGGGGTGCTTCCCCGCCGGCTCGGGGCCTTGGGAGCGGGGCGGGGTAACCTCCCGGCCCGATGATCGTCTCCCTCGCCGTCGTGGCGAGTGCACTTCTCATGTGGGCCGCGTTCCCTCCGCTCGGGTGGGGGCCGCTGGCCTTCGTCGCCCCGGTGCCGTTCTTCTGGGCGATCCGGCGCGTGGAGCGGGCAGGGGAGGCGGTGGCGCTGGGATTCCTCTGGGGGGCGACGTTCTTCGGGGTGCTCCTGTGGTGGATCTTCGTCCTCGGTGCCGTGGCGTGGATCCCACTGACGATCTTCCTCGCCTCGTGGTTCGCCGCCTACGCGTTCGCCGTGTGGGCGTTCCGTCTCTGGCCGGCGTGGCGGTGGTGGCTCGTCGCCACCGCCGGGTGGGGTCTCATGGAGTTCCTCCGGGCCCGGTTCCCCTTCGGAGGATTCCCGTGGGGGAGCGTCGGATACGCCGCGGCGGGGAACGGACCCGCGTTGGGATCGGTCCAGTGGGTGGGACCGGCAGGTTGGTCGCTGGTCACCATCGCCTTCGCCTCGGGAGTGGCCCTCCTCCTCGAGGATCGAGAGAACTGGCGCTTCCCCGTCGACTCGGCCGTCACGGTGCTCCTCCTCGTCCTCGCCGGCAGCCTCTTCCCCCCGCGGACCGGCGGTCCGGCCCTGCGGGTGGCGATCGTCCAGGGGAGCTCGCCGTGTCCACAGGTGCACTGCCAGAACGAGAGTCGGCGCATCTACGAGTCGCATCTCCGCCTCACCCGATCGATCCCCGCCGGTGGCGCGGACTTGGTCATCTGGGGCGAGAACGCCACCGGACCTCCCTACGAGCCGGAGGGGAACGACACGGTCCGGAGCGACATCATCGAGGAGGCGGGGCGGATCGGGGCCTACCTCCTCGTGTCGGGGACCCGGAACGTGGGTGACGACCGGTTCCTCAACGTCAACGTCCTCTTCTCCCCCGAGGGGGTGAAGCTCGGCGAGTACGCCAAGCGGCATCCGGTGCCGTTCGGCGAGTACGTCCCGCTCCGAGGCCTGCTCGGGTTCATCCCACAGCTCGACCAGGTGCCGCGCGACATGGTGCGCGGCGCCGCTCCGGTCGTGTTCCCCCTGGCCGAGGGTCGCCTCGGGTCGGTGATCTCCTTCGAGGGCGCGTTCGCCCGCAGCATGCGGGCCGCGGCGGTCGGCGGTGCCCAGGCCGTCGTCGTGGCCACGAACGAGGGCTCCTTCGGCGAGGGCCCGGCCTCGGATCAGCTCATCGGCCTGGTCCGAGTCAACGCCGCCGCGGTAGGGCAGGACGTCGCCGTGGCGGCCATCACCGGTCGGTCGACGTTCGTCACCGCCGACGGCACCGTGGGGGAGCGGACGGGGTTGTTCGAGGAGGCCATCCTCTACGGGATCCTGCGCATGCGGGCGTCGGGGCCCACCTTCTACACGCGTTTCGGCGACTGGACCCTCCTGCTCGCACTCGTCCTCATGGCGGCCGCGGTCCTCTGGCCGGGCGAGGGAGGGTTGGAGCGGTTCCTGACGCGCCGCGGTCGTCCGTGAGGGCCGGGTCCGCGGGGCCGGCGACGGTCGATCGGGATCGAGAGCGCCGAACCCGGGCGACTTGGTACCATCCGTGACGCGCCCGCACCGCGAGACGACGGTCGCGGTCCGTCGACCACAGGGTCGACCGGCCCACCGTCCGTGGCGGGCGCCACTCCACGCCTCTCCGGGGGATGCCCGGTACCGCCGTACCGGTTCGACCACGGGGCGGGAACATTCTCCCTATTTGCAACGTTCACATAGGGGAAATAAGCTGTCTGCGCGGTGCACGTGACGCGATCGACCCGATCCCTTCGCGGCACCGCCCCGAATCGAGACCACGAGGAGTCGAGACGATGTCCGAGATCATGCGGGCTTCCCGGCCGCAGGGCCGGTCCCGTCGCCCCAAGACGTACGCCGCGGGTCGGGTCTGTGCCGCCGAGGGCTGCGACACCATCCTGTCCCGGTACAACCGGGCCGAGTACTGCAACACCCACAAGCCCGTGAAGTACCCGCGCCTGCGCGGCGTCCTCACGGAGAGCTGAGCGGCGCGGCCGGCGGGAGGATCCAGGTCCCGGCCGCACCGGCGAGCGCGTCATCCAGCGAGGCCGCGTCGGTGATGAGCGCCGGCCGTCCGGTACTCGCGGCGAAGGCGATCGCGGCCTCGACCTTGGGTCCCATCGACCCGGAGGGGAACTCGCCGGCCGCGAGCAGGCCCCGTGCCTCCTCCAGGGTGAGCGTGTCGAGTGCCACCTGAGTCCCCGAGCCGAAGGCCCGGTACACCGCCGGCACCGCGGTGAGGTTCACGAACATGGAGGCGTCGAGGGCCTGCGCGACGAGTGAGGCCGTGTGATCCTTGTCGACGACGGCCTCGACGCCGGTCAGCGACCCGTCACCGCGGCGGGCCACGGGGACGCCGCCCCCACCTCCGGCGACGACGACGTAGCCCCGTCGGGCCGCGTCCACGATGGCACGGATCTCGACGACCTCGAGCGGCGGCGGTGAGGGGACCACACGGCGGACGCCGCGGCCGGGTACTTGCACCAGGTCCCAGCCATGCTTGGCGGCGAGCCGGCGACCCTCGACGGGTGGGTAGAAGGGCCCGATCGGCTTTGTCGGCCGGGTGAAGGCCGCCGTCGTGGGATCCACCACGACCTGGGTCACGAGCGCCACCACCTCGCGGCGACGCCCGAGAACGGCCGGCACGTCGCGCAACGCCGCACAGAGACGGTACCCGAGATCCCCCTGGGTCTGGGCGACGAGGACGTCGAGCGGATCCACCGGGATCTCGTCACGCGTCGCCTCGACGCGGAGAGCCAGTCGCCCCACCTGAGGTCCGTTGCCGTGCACGAGCACGAGACCGGCGCGGGTCGGGAGCAGGAGCCGGACGGCGCGGGCGAGGGCCTCGAGCCGTCCCGGAACCTCCCCGTTCCCGCCGGCCCCCGGATCGGGAAGGAGCGCGTTCCCGCCGAACGCGACGACGACCGGGCGGTCGGGCGCGTCCTGCCGGGGAGGATGCGGCACGCCGCTCTCAGGTCTCGTAGGCGGTGAGGGCGCGATCGATGATGTCGATACCGAGCTCGAGGTCCTCCAGCGAGACGTTGAGCGGCGGGATGAACCGGATGACGTTCCCGTGGGGTCCACAGGGGAGGATGAACATCCCCTCCTCGAGAGCGTGGTGCGACACCGCGTCGAACGCCGCGGCGTCGGGGGACCGCTCCGGACCCACGAGCTCGACACCGATCATGAGGCCGAGGCCTCGCACGTCCCCGATCGTGTGGTGGCGTGCCGCCAGCTCCGCGAACCGGTCGAAGGCGACCTCGGAGCGCTTCTCCACCTCGGGGATGACGGACTCGAGGAGCTCGACGGTGGCGGCGGACGCGGCGCACGAGACGGGGTTCCCCCCGAAGGTCGTCCCATGGGACCCGGGCTCCCACCGCGCGAGGAGCGAGCGAGACGCGCCGATCGCCGACAGGGGGAGGCCGTTGGCGATCGCCTTCCCCATGACGAGGATGTCGGGGCGAACGCCGTACCGGCCGGTGGCGAACCAGTCCCCGGTGCGTCCGAACCCGGTCTGGACCTCGTCGACGACGAGGAGGATGCCGTGCTCGTCGGCGAGCTCGCGCAGGGCCTGGAGGAACGGTCGTCCTGCCGGGTAGTACCCGCCCTCGCCCTGGAGGGGCTCGACGAGGAACGCCGCGATCTCGTCGGGAGTGACCTCGTGCTCGAACATGCGCTCGAGCTCGGCGAGTGCGAGGGCGTCGGCGGCGTCCTTCGTCATGCCCCACCGGTACGGGTGGGGGAACGGGGTCACGAACACCGAGGGGAGGAGCGGGTGATAGCCCTGGCGGTACTTCGCCTTCGAGGTGGTGTACGTCACGGCTCCCATGGTGCGGCCGTGGAACCCGCCTCGGAACACCACGATGCCCTGTCGGCCGGTCACCTTCCGGGCGAGCTTCACCGACGCCTCCACGGCCTCCGCGCCCGAGTTCATGAAGAGGACCTGCTCGATGCCGTCGGGCGCGATGCCGACGATGCGCTCCGCGGCGGTCACCATCGAGTCGTAGAGGTACGTGCCGCCGGCGTGCCAGAGGCGGCCGAGCTGCTCCTGGGCCGCCGCCTCGACGGAGGGGGGACGGTGTCCGAGATTCGTCACCGCGATGCCACAGGCGAAGTCGAGATAGCGCCTGCCGGCGGCGTCGACGACCCAACTCCCTTCGCCGGAGACGATCTCGACGTCGGAGTGGAAGGAGATGACGGGGGCGATGATGTCATGGAAGCGGGCGGCGAGGTCGGGCATGGTGCCTCCTTGGTTGCGGGTGGGCGGCGCGGGTGCGGAGGCGCTCCCTACGGCGCGGCGAAGAGGTGACCGCGGCTGAGCCGGGGGGTGGTCCTCATGCCCCAATTATGCCCGGTTCCGGCCGCACCGGGGGCGGTCCGGCTCCGGACCTCGGTCGCCACGCCGTTCAGCGACCCTCGAAGTGCGGCTCGCGGCGCTGCGCGTACGCCGTCATCGCCTCGGTGAGGTCGTCGGAGTGGAGGAACGCGGCGTTCCAGAGGGCGACGTAGTCGAGCTGCTCGCCGACGCTGCGTCCCTCCCCGGCCCGCAGGACCGCCTTGGCTCCCTGCACCGCCAGCGGGGAGTTCGCCGCGATGCGCCGAGCGAGGTCCCGAGCGGCGTCGTGGAGGGTCTCCCGGTCGGGGAACACGCGGCCGACGAGCCCCACCTCCCGGGCCGTCTCCGCGTCGAAGTCGTCGCCGGTGTACACGAGCTCGGCGAGACGTCCCGGCTCGACGATCCTGGGGAGGCGCTGCAGCGTCCCCACGTCGGCGACCATCGCGAGGCGGGTCTCCCGCACCGAGAAGATCGCGTCGGCGGCGGCGTACCGGATGTCACACGCGGTGATGAGATCGACGCCCGCGCCGATGCAGTAGCCGTGGACCGCGGCGATGACGGGTTGTGGGCACTCGGCGAGGGCCGTGAAGGCGTCCTGCATGCGCTTGATCATGCGATAGAGCGCCCGCCGATGGGCCACCGGAGAAGAGGGTGGGGCGGGATCGGGATCCAGGCTGCCGGTGGCGTTGGCGGGGCCGAACTCCTGGAGGTCGAGACCGGCGGTGAAGGCGCGGCCCCGGGCGGCGACGACGATCGCCCGAACGTCCGGCCGGCTCGAGACGGTGCGGACGACGTCGGGGAACTCGCGCCAGAAGGCGGGAGCGAACGCGTTGAGCTTCCGAGGACGGTCGAGCCAGATGGTCGCCACCCCGGGGGCGAGCTCGACGTCGACGACGTCCTTGGTGCCTCCTCGGTCACTCATGACGCGGGAGCGTAGTCGCCGCCTGCCGCCCCGGGGCTCGAGAGGTACGCCGTCTCGGCGCGGGCGAGCGCCTCGGGGGTGTCGATGCTGCACCAGGAGCGGCCGTCCTCTCCCCAACGCCGCCACTCCTCCTCGGGGACGAGGCGGGTCGCCACCCGGTGGAGCACCTCCTGCAGACGCGGGTTCGGACTGGTGGCGACGATGGCGCGCACCGCCGCGAGGCACGGGGATCGGTACACGGCGCACGTCACCTGGGGAACGTCGCCGGCGACCGGCACGACGGCCTCGCCGGGGAGGGCGACGAGGGAGCGGAGGGTCGCGGCGACGAGGAAGGGCTGGTCGACCGCGACGAGGAGGACGTCACGGTCGCCCCCGTACACGAGCGAGGTCTCGAGACCGGCGAGGGGACCCAGGCGGCCGGGCCGGAGGTCGGGAAGGGTGGGGACGCCGGCCACGGTGTCGGCCCGACCCACGGCGACCACCTCCGTGGCGACCTGGGCGAGCGCGTCGACCACGCGTTCGAGCATCGGCCTGCCCCCGACGGGGACGAGGGCCTTGTCCCGGCCCATGCGACGGCTGCCACCGCCGACGAGCACGGCTCCGAGGAGCTCCGCGGCCATGGCCGGGAACGGTAGCGGGGAACCGGTGCGACGGACGCGAACGTCGAAGGGGCGCCTCGGCAGGAGACGGGTTCCGATCGGAGGGGTGTCATGGGTACGACGACGAGCCGGCGGGGACGCGGATGGTCGCGGCGGGAGGCGTTCGGCGCGCTGGCGCTCGGAGCGCTGCTGCTCGCCGCGTGCGGGAGGGGAGCGGGGGCGCTCGTGGCGTCGAGCGAGAGCATGACGACGACGACGGCGGCGGCGAGCGGGACCGCTGCCGCGGTCGAGCGCACGGAGGTCACCGAGGGGCAGGAGCCGGGGAGCACGTTGCCCTGGCCGGTGGAGCGTCGGGTGCGAGTCATCCGCGACGGTCGGGTGGACCTGCGCATCGAGCCGGGGACGTTCTCTGCCAAGGCCGCCGAGCTCCGCACCATCGCCGCCGACCTCGGGGGGTACCTCGCCGAGGGTGAGACCCATCTCGAGGAGGTCGGGGATCGGACCTTCACGGTGGGTGCCTTCACGCTGCGGGTGCCCGAGGATCGCTTCGAGGACGCCCTGGCCCGGGCGGAGCGGATGGGGGAGCGGATCGATCTCTCGGTCACCAGCCAGGACGTCGGAGAGGAGTACGTCGATCTGGAGAGCCGGCTCGGCCACTGGCGCCGGCAGGAGGCGTTCTACACGCGGCTCATGGACGAGGCGACCACCGTCCAGGACCTCGTCGAGATCCAAGGTCGGATGGAGCAGGTGCTCCGCAACATCGACGAGGTCGAGGGTCGCCTGCGCTACCTGGAGGGCCGAACCGACTTCTCCACGCTGACCGTCGGGCTCACCGAGGTTCCGTCCGGCGGTGACGGCGACACCGGCGCCGTCGGGCCGCCGAGCGTGCTGCATCGGGCGCTGGAGCGCGCCGGCGGCGTGCTGCTCGAGAGCATCGGGTTCCTCCTGGTGGCGGCCGCCTTCCTGCTGCCGCCCGGCGTCCTCGTCGGCGTCGGCATCGTCGGGTTCCGCGCCGTCCGCGCCGTCCGGCGACGCCGTCGTGAGGAGGGGACCCCCGCAGTCGAGGCCGCCGGTCCTCCGGAGTGAGACCTCCGATCGGTCCGACGGTCTTGGCGGCCCGCCGCCGGGCGGCTAGCTTGCCCGCCGACCGACACCAGGGGGGTTCCCGTGGACCGCAAGCAGTTCCGTGTCCTCGCTGGCCTGCTGGGCCTCGTCGCCGTCCTCCTCCTCCTGCTGCTCCTGCGACTCCTCGTCGGAGGCTCGGGCGCCTCCGACACGTCGGCCGCGCCACCCACCGCGACGCCGGCGACCTCCTCGACCGCTCCGTCGACGGTGACGACCACGGTGGCGCCGTCCCCAGCGACGTCGGTGGCGGTGTCGTCGTCGTCCTCGTCGTCGTCCACGTCGTCGTCCACGACGTCCTCGACGACGTCCTCGACGACGTCCTCGACGACGACCACCGTCGCGCCGCTCCTCATGACCGAGTACGGCCTCGGGCCCGCGGGGTTCGGGGACGCGCCGGCGGGAACCATCGCCGTCGTCACCGCGGCGCTCGGCCCGCCCGACCACGACAGCGGATGGATCGATGCGTTCTCCCCATACGGCACCTGCCCGCCTCCGGAGGTGAGAGGGGTGGAGTGGGGCACGTCACCGTCCGGGTACGGCGCGGGCCTGCTCCTCCTCTTCAGCAACGGTGAGACGGGCTGGGCCTCGGCGGGAACGGAGCACTTCCTCTCGTATGTGTACGCGGGCGGGAACCCCGCCGGCCTGGTCACCGACCGGGGCATCGGCATCGGCTCCACCCTGGCCGAGGTGCGCGCCGCCTACCCGGGGGTGGTCGTCGCGGAGGACCCCTTCGATCCGTCGGCGGGCACCTGGAGGGTGGACTCGAACCCGGCCGACGACGGACAACTCTTCGGGTACGCCACGGGTCAGGCCGACGGCGACGTCGTCACCGGGATCGTCGGCGGGATCGGGTGCGGGGAGTGAGCGGCTCGCTCAGTGGATCTCGACACCGGAGTCTCCGGCGACGATCTCGCCGATGATCCGTGCGTCGTGCTCGTACACGGTGAACCCCCGGAGGAGCCGGTCGGCCTGATCGGGGGCGGCGACCACCACGAATCCGATCCCCATGTTGAAGGTCCGGAACATCTCGTGTCGGGAGACGTCCCCGATCCGGGCGATCACCTCGAAGGTGTGTGGTACCTCCCAGCGACGTGAGTCGAGGCGCGCCCGGGTCCCCTCGGGGAGGATGCGGACGAGGTTGCCGGGGAGGCCCCCTCCGGTGACGTGCGCCAGACCGTGGGCCTCGGCCCGGGCCAGGGCGTTGAGCACGGCGGGGGTGTAGACGACCGACGGCTCGAGCAGGACCTCCGCCGTGGAGACGTCGGTGTCGGGGAAGGGCGCGTCGAGGTCGAGACCGGCGCCGAGGAGCGCACGCACGAGGGAGAACCCGTTGGCGCGGAGGTTCGGGCTGGGAACGCCGATGACGACGTCACCGGGGACGATCGCCGAGCCGTCCACCTCCTCGCCGAGCTCCACGATCCCCAAGGCGGTGGCGGCGAGATCGAAGCGGTCGGGCTCCATGATCCCGGGGTGCTCGGCGGTCTCCCCGCCGAGCAGGGCCATCTCCGCCTCGTCACAGGCGTCGGCGATCGACTCGATGATCCGGGACACCCGCTCCACGTCGAGGCGTCCCACGGCCAGGTAGTCGGTCATGGCGACCGGTTGGGCGCCTGCCGAGACGAGGTCGTCGGCGACCATGGCGACGAGGTCGAACCCCAGCCCCTCGACGAGGTCGGTGACCCGGGCGAGCTCGGCCTTGGTCCCCACGCCGTCGGTGGTGAGCATCAGCACGGGCCGGCGGAAGCCGGGCGGGACCCGGATCCCCGCGGCGAAGCCCCCGAAACCCCCGATGACGTCGTCCCCCCACGTGGCGGTCACCCGCCATCCGATCTCCTCGACGAGCGCCTCCGCCGCCTCGAGGTCCACGCCGGCATCCCGGTAGGTGCTCATCGGGTCCGCTCCAGGAGGAACTTCGGGTCCTGGAGGGGGACCTCGGTGGGGTACTCGCCGGAGAGACAGGCGGTGCAGAAGCCGGCCTCGGGGGCCCCGGTGGCGTCGAGGAGGCGGGGGAGCTCGAGGTAGGCGAGGGAGTCGACACCGAGGAAGTGGGCGATCTCCTCGACCGACCGCCCGGCGGCGAGGAGGGTCGAGCGGTCTCCGGTGTCCATCCCGTAGAAGCAGGGCCACCGGTACGGGGGGGAGGAGATCCGCAGGTGGATCTCCACCGCTCCCGCGTCGCGGATCATGCCGACGAGCCGACGCGTGGTGGAGCCACGCACGATGGAATCGTCCACGAGCACGATGCGGCGCCCGGTGAGCGCCTGGGGGATCGGGTTGAGCTTCATTCGGATCCCCCGATCCCGCAGCGCCTGGGTCGGCTCGATGAAGGTGCGGCCGACGTACCGGTTCTTCACGAGGCCGTCCGAGTAGGGGATGCCCGACTCCTCGGCGAACCCCTGGGCCGCGGGGATCCCCGACTCGGGGACCGGCACGACGATGTCGGCGGCGGCGGGTGCCTGGGCGGCGAGCGCCACCCCCATGCGACGGCGGGCGGTGTGCACCGTCTGCCCGTGCAGCCGCGAGTCGGGTCGGGCGAAGTACACGAACTCGAACAGACAGAGGTGGGGCTTGGCGAGAGGGAACGGTCGCAGGCTCCGCATGGTGCTCCCCTCGACCACGATCATCTCCCCCGGTTCCACCTCCCGCACGAAGCGAGCCCCGAGGATGTCGAGTGCGGCGGTCTCGGAGGTGAGGACCCAGCCGTCGTCGAGGCGGCCGATGCAGAGCGGGCGGAAACCGAGCGGATCCCGGACCCCGACGAGGCGGTTCCGGTCCATCGCCGTCAGGGTGAACGCTCCCTCGAGGCGCGGCAGGGTCGCGGCCATGGCGGCGACGAGATCGCCGTCCGACTCCTCCATGCCGACGGCGATCGCCTCGGCCATGAGCTCCGAGTCGGTGGTGGCGGGAAGACGTCCGAACTCCGCGGCGAGCCGGGCCGTGTTCGTCAGATTCCCGTTGTGCGCCAGGGCGATGCCGTTCCCCGCCACCTGGCGGAAGACCGGCTGGGAGTTCTCCCACACGGTGGAGCCGGTCGTCGAGTACCGGGTGTGGCCGACCGCGAGGTCCCCCCGGAGGCCGGCGAGCGTGGTCTCGTCGAACACCTGGGCCACGAGCCCGAGGTCCTTGTAGACGGTGAGCCGTTCCCCGTCGGAGACCGCGATCCCGGCGCTCTCCTGGCCTCGATGCTGGAGGGCGAAGAGGCCGAAGTAGGTGAGGCGGGCGGCGTCTCCTCCGGGGACGGAGACGCCGAAGACCCCGCAGCTCTCGCCCGGAACGGCGTCGGGATCGGGGGGAGACGGCATCGCCACGGCTCCGAATTGTAGGGGCCCGCCGGCGACCCCACCGCGAGAGCGACGGACCTGCCGGTGCTGGGCCCGGGCGACGTCGTCGGCGCAGCCGAGACCGGAGCCCGCCAGGACGCCACCGGCGGGGGCGCGCGCCGCCGCCGTGACCTCCCGCCGCCGGGCTTGCGGGGGCCGCGGGGAAAGCGGTACCGTCGAGAGGTGGGAGGGCCGCTTCCCGAGGATCCCGGGGGCGGTCGGCGAAGACATCCGTGCAGGGAGAGGACCGATGATGAGGAAGCGATATCGGTTGATCGCGCTGCTCGCGGTCGTGGCGCTCGTCGCGGCGGCCTGCAGCAGCGGCGGCGGAACGACGACGACGACGGCCGCGCCGAGCACGACGGCGGCGGCGCCGAGCACGACGGCGGCGGCGCCGAGCACGACGGCGGCGGCACCTGCCACCACGGAGGCCCCGGCACCCGCCATCAAGACGGACACCGGGGTCGACGCGGCGAACAAGGTGATCAACCTGGGCATCCTCGCCGACCTGACCGGGATCTTCTCGACGCAGGTGACCGACATCACCGACGCCGAGCTCGTCTACTGGGATCGACTGAACGCCAACGGCGGGATCGAGGGCTGGACGGTCAACCCGATCGTCGAGGACACGAACTACAACGTCGACCAGCATCTGCAGAAGTACGCCAAGATTCGGGATCAGGTCGTCGCCATCGCCCAGTCGACGGGCTCGCCCACCTCCGTGGCGATGCTCCAGAAGATGATCGAGGACGACGAGCCGATGCTCTTCATCCCGCTGACCTGGTACTCGGGGTGGGCGATTCCCGAGTTCGATCACGGCTACGCCATGGAGACGTTCGTCCCCTACTGCATCGAGGCGATGAACCTCGTCGGCTACATGCACGACCAGGGGGCGCAGACGGTGGGATTGGCGACCTTCCCCGGTGACTACGGGCAGGACGCCGCCATCGGGGTGAAGAAGGCCATCGCGTACTACGGCATGGACCTCGTCTACGACGGCGAGGCCGCGGTCATCCCCCGGTCAGGACCAGACGCCGGTCATCCAGGGCATCGTCGCCGCGAACCCGGACTGGGTGTTCCTCACGGTGAGCCCGTCGATCACCGCCGAGATCATCGGCGGCGCGGTCCAGGGTGGCTACGGGGGCAAGTGGACGGGCTCGAACCCCTCGTACACCTTCCAGCTCCTCGACACGGCGCTGGGACCGGTGCTGAGCGACGCCTACTACCAGTCGAGCTACTTCGTGGCGCTGGGGACCGACGTGCCGGGCATGCAGCCCATGATCGACGCGCTGAAGGTCGCCTTCCCCGATCGGCGACCCTCGGACAACTTCATCATCGGATGGGTGTACTCGATGGCGATGGAGGCGGTGCTGCGGCAGGCGATCGCCAACGGGGACCTCACCCGGGCGGGCGTGATCGCCGCGGCGAACAGCCTGAGTGGCGTCGACTATCAGGGCTTCGCCCCGCCGACGTCCTACACGGGCACGCCCAACGAGTACGTGGGCCGGAAGACGGCCGTCTTCAAGCCCGACCTCGCCTTCTACGAGGCGGCGGGCGGTGCCGACCAGACGCTGTCGACGGCCAGCCCGACGACCGGGTCGAAGATGATCCAGGACTTCTTCACCTCGGACGCCGCGGCGAACTTCGACTTCACCGAGCCCTGCTACCAGCGGTGACACGGTGACGACGGGATGCGGGGCCCGGCCGGACGGCCGGGCCCCGCATCCGCGCCCGGCCGATCAACGGAGGAGGACGACGACGAGGTCGAGGACGACCACGGCCGCGGCGATCGCACTGCGCAGACCGACGGCGTTCGCCCGGCCCGCGGCGAGCTTCGACCAGAGGGAGGCGATGGCGAGTCCGGCGAGGAGGCCGCCCACGTGGGCCCGCCAGTCGATGCCGGGGATGAGGAGGGGGAGGGCGAGGTTGATGACGAGCAGGATGACGAGCTCGTTGAACATGCGTCGTCCTCCGTGCTCGCGGAGGAGCCAGGCCGCGAACAGCCACGCGCCGAAGAGCCCGAAGATGGCTCCAGAGGCGCCGATGCTCACCTGCTGCGGGGGGCCGAAGGCGTAGGAGGCGGCCCCACCCGCGCCCGCCGCGGCCACGTACAGCGCGGCGAACGCCGGGCTCCCCACCCGCTGCTCGAGGCGTGGACCGAACAGATAGAGGGCGTACATGTTGAAGAAGATGTGGGCGATCCCTCCGTGGAGGAGGGCCGCGGTGAAAATGCGCCACCATTCGCCGGCGGCGATGAGCCAGTTCGCCTGCGCGAACCAGCCGAAGAGGACGTCGCCGAGGGAGGGAGCCAGCGTGCCGAGCAGGAAGACGGTCGTCGTTGCCGCGAGGAGGGTGAAGCTCACCGGAGCCGTCTGGAAGGTGGGTCGTCCGAAGACGCGCCGGGCGGACACGACGCGGTGACGGCCCTGCGGCCGGGCACACTCGGGGCAGAGCTGCCCCACCGCGGCGTCGTGGCTGCACTCCACGCAGATGGGTCGGCCGCAGCGGGTGCACGCCAACCCCGTCACTCGATTCGGGTGCCGGTAGCAGACGGGCACGGAGGTCTCGAGACGCTCGTCCATGTGGGCTGCAACCTACCGGCGCGTCGCGACAATCCCGCCTCGAACCGAGGAGGAGGACGGCGTACGCGTACGCCGTGGCCCGCCGGCCCCCGACCCTCCGGCGGGTCTCAGGTCCCGACCCGGCGGGGGATCGCCTCCCGCCAGACGCGGGCCGCCGTGGCGAGCGCGACGCTCCCACACCCGCCGAGATCGATGCGGTCGCCTCCCATCGTCCCGAGGCGTCGCCACGGCACGTCGTCGATGCCGAGGTCGAGCTCGGGGGGAGCCACGACGAGGAGACGGTGAGGCGACTCGTCGAGGAGGAGGCGCCAATCCTCGGTCGCGACGGTCACCCCCACCCCCGAGCGGATGCAGATCTCGGCGAGCGCCACGACGAGACCTCCCGCGGAGACGTCGTGGAGCACCGGTGCCGCGGCGGCGAGACGCACCGCGTGGGTCACGACCCGGCGCGCCGTCTCCGGGTCGGCGGGGGCGGGACGACCCCCGTGGGCGTCGAGGACGACCCGGGCGTACGCCGAGGCCGCGAAGTCCGTGCCGTGCTCCGGCCCGACGAGCCACACCGCCATTCCCGAGGCGGCCCGGTCGAGCCGGGGTGGTCGCGCCGGGCGGGGATCGGCGAGCCCGAGCATGCCCACCACCGGCGTGGGCGGGATGTCGACGCCGTCGGTCTCGTTGTAAAAGGAGACGTTCCCGCCCACGACCGGGACGCCGAGGTGCTCGCACGCCGCGGCGAGGCCCTCGATGGTCTCGACGAACTGCCACATCACCTCGGGCTTCTCCGGGTTGCCGAAGTTGAGGTTGTCCACCACGGCGTGGGGGCGGGCGCCGGCCACCGCCACGTTGAGGGCCGCCTCGTACACGATGCGCTCCGCACCACGACGGGGGTCGAGAGAGCAGCGGTACGCGTCACCGTCGGTCGTCACGGCGAGACCCTTGTTCGTGCCCTTCACCCGGATGAGGGACCCGTCGTTCCCGGGCCCGACGACCGTACCCAGGAAGAGCATGTGGTCGTACTGCTCGAAGATCCAGGAGCGGTCGCCGAGCGCGGGGTCGTCGAGCAGATCGAGCAGCGTGGCGCCGACGTCCACCTGCTCGGGGAGCCGGGGCGCGTCGGCCCAGCGCCGGTCCCGGTCGGCCGGGGGGGCGGAGGGGCGTCGGTACCGGGGGGCGTCCTCGCTGAGGGAGGCGGCCGGGACCTCGGCGACGAGCCGACCCTCGTGGAGGATGCGCAGGGCCGGGTCGGCCGTGACCGTGCCGATCCGGGCGGCCTCGATCTCCCAGCGTCGCGCCACCTCGAGGACTGCCGGCACGTCCTCGGGACGCACGACGGCGAGCATGCGCTCCTGCGACTCGGACATGAGGATCTCCTCCGGGCTCATCCCGGCCTCCCGCAGCCGGACCGCGTCGAGGTCCACGGTCATGCCCATGCCGCCGGCGGCGGCACACTCCGAGGTGGCGCAGGAGATACCAGCGGCACCGAGATCCTGGACGGCGACCACGAGGTCGCGCTCGTACAGCTCGAGGCAGGCCTCGATGAGCTTCTTCTCCTCGAACGGGTCGCCGATCTGCACCGAGGGACGCTTCGCTCCCGACGTGTCGTCGAAGGACGCCGAGGCGAGGATCGAGGCGCCGCCGATCCCGTCCCGACCGGTCGAGGAGCCCAGGAGGATGGCGACGTTCCCCGATCCGGCGGCGGCCCGGGTGACGAGCCGATCGCGGCGGACGAGTCCGAGCGCCATGACGTTCACCAGCGGGTTCTGGGAGTACGCGTCGGCGAACTCGAGCTCGCCTCCGAGGGTGGGTACCCCCACGGCGTTGCCGTACGCGGCGATCCCCGAGACGACGCCGCCGAAGAGGTAGCGATCGTGGGGCGCCTCGAGGGGTCCGAAACGGATCGCATCGAGGAGCGCGATGGGTCGCGCCCCCATGGTGAAGATGTCACGGAGGATCCCGCCGACACCCGTGGCGGCGCCCTGGAAGGGCTCCACGAAGCTCGGATGGTTGTGGGACTCGATGCGGAGGGCCACCAGCCAGTCGTCGCCGATGTCGACCACTCCGGCGTTCTCCCCCGGTCCCACCACGACCCAGGGTGCCGTCGTGGGGAGCCGGCCGAGCCAGGCGCGCGACGACTTGTACGAGCAGTGCTCCGACCACATCACCGAGTACATCGCCAGCTCGGCGGGTCGCGGCACCCGGCCGAGGATCTCGACCACCCGGTCGTACTCCTCGTCGCTCATGCCGAGATGTCGGTGGAGGGGCTCATCCATGGGCGGGGACGGTAGCGGGATGGCCGGAGGGTGGAGACGCCGGTACTCCGGTGGTGTCTCCGATCGGCGGTCGGCGAGGATCCGCCACTCAGTGGGCCGGGGCCGCCGCGGCCGCCGCGGCGGCGTGGAGGAACGAGGCGATGAGGACACCGCCGTCACCGGAGCCGAGGATGGCCTCCGCGGCGCGTTCGGGATGCGGCATGATCCCGACGACGTTCCCCGCGGCCCCGGCGACGGCGGCGATGCCCCGCATGGACCCGTTGGGGTTCGCGTCCTCGGTCACGCGGCCCGCCGCGTCGCAGTAGCGGAGGAGCACTCGTCCGGTGCGGTCGAGCTCGTCGAGCGTGGCGGTGTCGGCGACGTAGTTGCCCTCGTAGGAGTTGAGGGGGATCTCGAGCACCTGTCCGAGGCGCGCCTCACGGGTGAGGGCCCCGGCGGTCGACTCGACCCGGACGTGCACCCGGCGGCAGACGAAGCGCAGGTCCCGATTCGCCACGAGAGCTCCCGGGAGGAGACCGGCCTCGCAGAGGATCTGGAAACCGTTGCAGATGCCGAGGACGGGGACGCCGACCCCGGCGAGCCGGCCGACCTCCTCCATGACCGGGGAGAACCGTGCGATCGCCCCCGTCCGTAGGTAGTCGCCGTGGGCGAAGCCCCCGGGGAGCACGACCCCCGCGGCACCGCCGAGGTCGGTGGCGCGGTGCCAGACGAGCTCCGGGTCGGCGCCGAGCAGGGAGAGGGCGCGGGCGACGTCGTGCTCGCAGTTCGTTCCGGGGAAGACGACGACGGCGATCCTCACGAGTTCACCTCTCGTGTCCCGCCCCGGCGACGGCCCGGACGCGGCGGTCGACCTCGCGGCGCCGATCGCGGCTCACGCGTCCTCCACCGTGTACTCCTCGATCACCGGATTGGCGAGGAGGCGCTCACACATCTCGACGACCCGTGCCCGGGCGAGCTCCGCGTCGGTGGCGGCGAGCTCGACGACGATGTCACGACCGAACCGGACGTCCCGGACCTCGGGGTACCCCAGGTCGTGCAGGGCCCGGGCGGTCGTGGACCCTTCGGGATCGGCGAGTCCGGGCCTTCGCCAGATACGCACCCGGAACCGCATCATCGCTCGATCCCGGCGGTCCTCAGGTACGTCGCGAAGGACGTTCCCGTGAGGCGCTCGAAGATCTCGACGTACCGTCGCCGCGTGTCGGCGACGACCTGGGCCGGAAGTCGCGGCGCCGGCGGTGTCTTGTCCCACGGCTGCGCGTCGAGCCAGTCCCGTACCGGCTGCTTGTCGAACGACGGCATGGTGCGACCCGGGCGCCACGCCTCGGCCGGCCAGTAGCGCGACGAGTCCGGGGTGAGGACCTCGTCCACGAGGAGGAGCGTGCCGTCGACGATCCCGAACTCGAGCTTGGTGTCGGCGAGCAAGATCCCCCGCTCGGCGGCGTACGCCGCGCCGATCTCGTAGATCTCGAGGGCCCGGCGCCGCAGCTCCTCGTAGCGATCGTCGCCGACGAGGGCGCGAGCCTCCGCCGCGGTGAGGTTCTCGTCGTGACCGGACGCGGCCTTCGTCGCCGGGGTGAAGATGGGCTCGGGGAGCCGGCTCCCCTGCCGGAGGCCGCCGGGGAGGCCCTCGGTCGTCGGGCCGCCTCCCGCGGCGTACTCGCGCCAGGCCGACCCGTAGAGGTAGCCGCGGACGACGCACTCCATGGGGACGACCTCGGCGCGGCGCACGAGCATCATCCGGCCGGCGAGGTCGGCACACTCCGCGGGGCCGAGGCCGGGGACGTCGGCGGGCTCCGTCGAGAGGAGATGGTGAGGGGTGTCGAGGATGTCGAACCAGTGGCGCGACAGCCCGGTGAGGACCCGCCCCTTGTCGGGGATGTCGGGCTCGAGGACCACGTCGAACGCGGAGATGCGATCCGTGGCGACGATGAGCAGGCGCTCGTCGTCGATCCGGTAGATCTCCCGGACCTTCCCCGACGCGACGTGCTGCAGCGCCCGCACGTCGTGAGGATAGACCGGCCCCGGGCCTCGGTGATCCCGCCGGGCCGGAGGCCGCCCCGCGTTCTCACGGCACGACCGGCGCGGCGCTCAGCGCGACGGGGGTCGGAGGGTGAGGAGGCGTGCCGCGAAGTCGATCGCCCACCCTCCGACCGCCGCGGTGACGAGGAAGGGGGCGCCGGCGAGGGCGGCGACCGCCGCACCGTTGGCGAGGAGGAGGGCGAGAGGGCGGCGGCGGCCCATCCGGCGCAGGTTGGGTCCGAGGTTCGGACCCGGTCCGAGGAGGACGGGCACGAGGTAGGCGAGGGCGCCGAGGAGCACCTGGGCCACTCCACCGATCGCCACCGCGGCGGTCCAGGAGGGGAAGGGGGGCGGGAACGACCCTCCGAGGAGGCGGACGCCGTCCTGGACGGTCCAGGCGACGAGCCACCCGACGCCGGCGACGACGTGGAGGAACGGGAGCGTCGCGGGCCGCCGTTCCAGGCGGAGGAGGATGCCGCCGAGCACGGTTCCGGCCGCGCCCGCGGCGAGGAGGGCGCCGACGCCGACGGCCCACGGTCCGAGGAGGATCCCGGCGAGGAAGGCGACCGGGGCGAGGAGGGCCGTCCACCAGGCCAGGACGGCCTCGAGTCCGCCGACGGCGCGATGCCGCGCCAAGGTGGGCAGAAACGTGGGGAGGGTGCCCACGACGGTGAAGCCGACGAGGCCCACGAGGTTGAGATGGAGGTGGGCGGTACGTATCGCGAGCAGGCCCGTGCCGGCCCGACCGGTGGCGAGGACCGCGCCGAGGCCCACCCCGACCGTTCCACAGCCGAGCGCCAGCAGATAGAACCTCGCCGAGAGGTCGAAGCGGCGCAGCAGGCTGCGCCGTATCGCGCCGACGAGCGAGTACGCCAGGAGGACGATGCCGACGACGAGGAGCGACGCACCGGCCACGACGAGCACGGCGGTGCGGGTCGGGACGCCGACGAGGATCCCGGCGACCCCCAGGGCGATCGCCCACCGCTGGAACGCGGTGACGCCGGCCGTCGGCGGCACCGCCGCCGCCCAGGTGACCGTGAAGAGCTGGGTGGCACCGGAGATGGCGAGCAGCACGGTTCCGGCGAGGAAGGCGTGGAGTGGCCCCCACCACGAGCCTCCCCGAATGGCGACGACGAATCCCCAGGTGATGGCGACTCCCCCGTACGCCGCGGCGAGGCGCAGCGCCGCGGTGGTGAGGCGATGGGAGGAGACGACCCTCCTCCCCCGTCCCGGACCGGGAGCCGAGGAGGTCACGTCCGGGCCCGCAGACGGGTGCGGGCCACGGTGAACGCGACGAGGAGCACGAAGACGGCCAGCGCCACGGCGTTGAACATGCCGCCCCACCGACGGGCGGAGACGTCGCCGGCGAGGTCGCCGACGACCCGGAGCACGAGGGATGCGTGCAGGAGTGCCAGGGGAACCCACTGGGCGGGGCGCCAGGGAAGGGCGAGGCCGGCGACCGAGGGGAGGACGATCGTGGCGTGGGCGAACACCATCGACATGACGAAACCGAGGAAGACCGCGTGTACCGCGGCGTCGTATGCGGGCCGCCCGGGAGTGAGGGCTCCGAGGACCCAGAGAGCCCCGGCGAAGGCCACCCAGGCGTACCCGGCGAGGAGCGCCGCGGCCATGTGGCGGGCAGATCCTCCGAGACGGATGGTGCGCCGGGCGACGTCGTGACGGGCCAGCCAGGCGGCGAGGCCGAGGAGTCCGAGGCCGGCCAGCCGGGGTCCCGACGCGGGCGCGGCGAGGGTCGCCACCGCCCCGCCGGCGACTCCGACCGCCGCGGCGAGGAACCAGAGGCGGGCGACGGCTCCCACCCCGAGGCGGGCCAGCTCGAGCCGCTCTCCCGCGATGGTGAGAACGAGGAAGGCGGCGAGGAGCGGCACGAGCCGGGAAGGGGGACTCCCGGCTCCCCAGGCCGCGGCGGCGACGACCCAGGCCGCCGCTCCCGCCCCCATGACCACGAGGTGCGCTCCCGGCCGCAGGCGGTGGGCGACGGCGAACACCGCGACGAGGACGAGCCCACCCGCCGTCAAGGGCACCGCAGCCGCCGCCGCCGGGAGGCCGACGACCATGGCCCCGACCGCCGCCGCCGAGGCGGGCGGCCCCGCCCACGCCCAGGGCCGGTTCACCGCGACGGCACGCTCCAACCCGATGAGCGTTCCGAGGGCGCCGAGGGCGAGCATCGGGGCGTGGAGCCCGAGGGGCGGCGGGGAACCGAGCGACCAGCCGATGCGTACCAGGCCCATCCAGACCCCGACGAGGAGGCCGCCGACGGCACCCAGCCCGGCGAGGGGAACGAGGACCTTGCGGAGGTCGGTCATGCCGGGATGGTAGGGAGACCCGGAAGGGACGCCGAGTCCGATACCCTTGCCCCATGGTCACGCCCGCTCCGCTCCCGACCCAGGTCGAGGTGGCGCTCGGCGACGTCATCGATCCCGAGTTGGGCCTCTCCATCGTCGAGCTCGGCCTCGTCTACGGCGTCGCGTACGAGGACGGGCTCGCCCGGGTGACGATGACGACCACGAGCCCGATCTGCCCGCTCGGCGCCTACCTGGCGGGCGCGGTCGAGGAGCGTCTCCTCCGGATCCCGGGAGTGGACCGGGTCGAGGTGGTCCTCGTCGACGAGCCACCCTGGGGGCCGGAGCGCATGAGCGCCGGGGCGCGCCGCGCCCTCGGCTGGGAGGTGCCGGACGCTCCGGTCGGCGTCCCCGAACCACGCCGGGAGGGATCGTCCAGGCGGCGTTGGCGGCGGCGCTGAGGGTCGGACGGCGCCTCAGCGGAAGGGGATCCACGCGACGTCACCGAGCGTGTCGAGGTCGGAACCGAGGATGCCCGCCTCCGAGACCGTGTAGAGCATGTCCCCGACGACGAGGGCGCGGGTCACCGGCGGCGACCACCGCGGACAGTCCGCGCACCCCGGGTCCTCTGCCGCAGGATGGGTGATCTCGCCGATCTGCCGTACCCGGGTGGGGGTGGCGGTGACGAGGACGGCTCCCGAGAAGGCGTCCTCGACCCCGGTGCGCTCGTCGTACGACCAGCGCTGCAGGGGGAGCACCGCGAGGTCCCGCGGCGCCCACCAGAGGAACGCGTGGTGGTCCCATTCCGCCGCGGAGGACCCGTCGGCGAGGACGAGCCGTGCCAGTCGGCGTGGGCGGGTCGAGTCGGCGACGTCGAAGACGGCGACCTGGGTGCCGAGGACCCGGCCCCGCTCGTCGGCGTCCTGACCCACGCCGAGGAGCAGATGGTCGCCGATCGGGTGCAGGTACGCGGAGTACCCGGCGATCTTCAGCGTGCCCGTCACCACGGGCCGGGTCGGGTCGCCGAGGTCGAGCACGTACAGGGGATCGACCTGCCGGAAGGTGACGACGTACCCGCGGTCCCCCATGAGGCGCACGGCGTACACGCGCTCGTTCTCGCCCAGGCCCCCCACCCTGCCTACCGCGACGAGGCGGTCGCCGCGACGCTCGAGGACGACCACCGAGGTCTCCGGGACGTCACGATCCGGGGTGTCGAGCCTGCCGCCACCGCCGGCCGGCACGTCGGTGACGACGACGCGGAGGCGCCCTTCGTACTCGTCCATGGACCACTGACCGAGAAGGACTCCGGACACGGATCCGGAGGCGACGTACCGGGCCGTGCGCGGGTCGGTCAGGTCGAAGAGGTGGAGGCGCGTGGTCGGGGTCCGGGGTCGGATCGGCTCCCCCCGGAGCGGGACCGCGACCGGTTCCCACGGGGTGGTGGCCACGTAGAGGTGGTCCGTCGAGGCGTACACGGTCTCGCCACCGGCCAGCAGCCCGACGCCACGACCGGGGTCGAGACCGTCCCCCAGGTCGATGGTGAGGACGGTCAGCATGGAGAGACCGGAGAACTCGTCGGGGTGTCCCACCTGGTCGCAATCCAGCAGGGGACCCTCGGACACCGTGCCGGTTCGGCGATCCTCGAGCACGTACCAGGGAACCCAGTTCTCCAGGGTGGAGGCGGCGACGAGCCGACGGTTGGCCTCCTGGGCGCGTCGTTCGGCGCGCAGGCCACCGCCCTGGGGGTACTCCCAGGCGAAGCCGGTCGGTTCGGAGCGGACGGCCACCCGTGCGATCCCGTCGATCATCCGGGCCGAGAGCACGGTGCCGTCCAGGGTCAGGGTCCGGACCGCCACGAGATGATCGGGGTCGGAGATGTCGACCTCGGTGAGGACGGTGCGCGGTGTGGCGGAGAACGGGACCGCGTCGAGCCCGGGACCGTCGCGGAGCATCGGAACGGGTCCCGGCCCCGGGGAGGAGGTCATGACGAGGACGCGATCGCCGTCGAGGAAGATCTGCTGTCCCCACCCGCCGTCGAGGGGGAGCGAGCCGCGCCGGCGGGGGGTGCCGTCGCGCAGGTCCACCAGCCAGAGCCGACCGCGGGCCACGGCGAGGATTCGCCTCCCGTCGGTCTTGACGAGGTCGGCCTCGTCGACGCCGGCGGTCTGGACGTTCGTCCCCGAGTGGATCGGACCGTCACCGACCTCGGCCGCGGCGGCCGGTGCCCGCCGGACGCCGTCCTCGGTCGGTGCCATCTCGGGCAGCGGGGGCCCGCTCCCGTACCCCTCGAGTCCCCACGGACCGACGAGGGGGAGCGCCCGCTCCTTGGCGTACTCGAGGAAGGCGTCGCAGGAGGCGAAGGGCGCCAACGCCGGGGCGGCGAAGACCTGGCCGGGGAGGGGTCCACCGTGGACCGGCGCGACGCTCGTGCTCGTCGTCGAGGTGGAGGGAGCCGTGCAGGCGGCGAGGACGAGCCCGAAGGCGAGGACGGCGGGGATGAGGGTTCGACGCATCGCGGGGTTCCTCTCGTCGCGGGTTCCCTCTTGCGACGGTCGCGGCGGTACGCCGGGTTCCCCTCTCGCGGCCGGGGGCCGCCGCGGCGCTCAGCGGTCCGGGCTCCAGCGGCCGAGGGGGAGGAGCGCGGAGGCACCGAACCACAGCAGCGAGGCGCCGATCGCGATCCGCTGCCAGATCCCCGTCGTCCCGACGAAGACCGGGACGGGGAGGGCCTCGGCGGTGAAGGTGAGGATCCCCCCCACGAGGATGGGGACCGTCGACGCCGCGGTGAGACGCCGGAAGGCGGTCCAGCCCTCGAGGCGGCGGAGCCGACGCCAGGCGACGATCGGAGCGGCGGCGAAGCCCCACATGGCGGGCAGGACGAGGGAGAAGTGGACGACGTCCTGGACCTGCGCCTCCCCGCTCCACGGAGCAGGGCAGCCCGGGCTGCAGCGGGCGAGGGCCGAGCCGACGACGAGACCTCCCGCCACGAACCCGAGCACGGGCACGACCCGGCCGAGCGGGAACCGCATCCAGCCCAGCGCCACCGAGATGACGAGGAGGGAGAGGCCCGAGAGGAGGAAGGCCGGGACGACGAGCGGTGCCATCCGGGCACCCTCGGCGGCGAGGAGGCTCACCGGCTCGTCGTGACCGTGCCCCGGCTCGCGGAAGCCTCCCACGGTGATCGCGACCGCCAGGAGCACCGGTCCGGCCAGGCCGACCCAGACCACCGCCCGGGCTCGGTACCGCGGCGGCGCTGCGGCGCGAGGAACGAGGAGGAGGACGCCGGGTCCCGAACCTCAGCGCACCCCGACGTCCCGGGCGATGCGAAGAGCCTCGGCGACGCCGCCGCGCCACGGATCACCGTGGCCCGGGAGGAGCGTTCCGGCGGAGACCCCGTCGAGACGGGCGAGGGAGGCGAGGGCCTGCTCGCTGTCCTCGTTGACGAAACCCGGGGGGATCGAGGGGAGCGGCCGGCCCGTGAGGATGTCGACCGTGGCGAGGACGTCGCCGCTGAAGAGCACGTCGCGGCCGGCGCAGAGGAGGGCGCAGCTCCCCGCGGTGTGACCCGGCGCGTGGATCACCCGCGGTGCCCCGGGGAGGTCGAGGGTGTCCCCGTCGGCCAGCGTGGCGACCTCGGTGACGGGCGGTACCCGCAGCACCCCGCCCCGAAGCCCCAGCAGCATCGTCCGGAGGACCGCGGGCCTCCAGATCGGGACCCGGGGCGGCGGCATCTTCACGGTGCCGCGCGCCATGGCGGCGTCCTCGGGATGCACGTACACCGGGGCCGAGGCGGCGGTCCGGAGACGTTCCGCCAGCCCGGTGTGGTCGGGGTGGGCGTGGGTCAGCAGCACCGCCTCGACCGCCTCCAGGGACCATCCCCGATCCCCGAGGAGGGTGGTGAGTCGGTCCCAGTATCGGGGCAGGCCCGCGTCGACGACGGTGAGCCGGCCGCCTTCCTCGAGGACGTAGAACCCCACGTAGGCGCTTCCCAGGCGGAAGACGCCGTCGGCGACCTGGACCATGCCTCCCCTCTCCGCGACGCTCCCGAGCCTATCGGGAAGGGTGGAGCGTGGCGAGCCGTTCGAACACGACCCCGGCGTGGCGCAGGAACCGATCCGGGGAGAAGCAGGCGGCGAGCTCGTCGGCGGGGAGATCGACGTCGGGGTCGGCGGCGAGCCGTTCCTGGAGCGTGCCCCCCTCGTCCCACGCCGCCATGGCGTTGCGCTGGACGATGCGGTAGGCGTCGTCCCGGGAGTGGCCGGCGGCGACGAGGGCCAGCAGCACGGCCTGGGAGAAGACGAGCCCGCGGGTGGCCTCGAGGTTCGCCTGCATGCGAGCGGCGTCGACGACGAGGCCGTCGACGATGCGCGTCATGCGCACGATGGCGAAGTCGAGGAGGAGGGACGCGTCGGGGAGGGCGACCCGCTCCACCGAGGAGTGGGAGATGTCCCGCTCGTGCCACAGGGCGACGTCCTCGAGGCCGGCCGAGGCGTAGCCCCGCAGGAGGCGGGCGAGTCCGGTCACGTTCTCCGCGCCGATCGGGTTCCGCTTGTGGGGCATCGCCGAGGAGCCCTTCTGACCGGAACCGAAGGGCTCCCGCACCTCGGCGACCTCGCTTCGTTGCAGATGACGGATCTCGGTGGCGAAGCGCTCCAGGGAGGATCCCACGAGCGCCAGCGTCGCCAGGTACTCGGCGTGACGGTCGCGCTGGACGATCTGGGAGGAGGCCGGCTCGACGTCGAGCCCGAGTCGCTCGCAGACGAACCGCTCGATCTCGGGCGGGGTGTGCGCGTAGGTGCCGACGGCCCCGGAGATCTTCCCGACGGCCACCGTCACCCGGGCCCGGCGGAGGCGCTCGAGGTCGCGGGCCAGCTCGAAGGCCCAGGTGGCCAGCTTGAGCCCGAACGAGGTGGGTTCCGCCCAGATGCCGTGGGTGCGGCCCACCATGACCGTGTCGCGATGCTCGAGGGCGCGTCGCTTCACCACCGAGAAGAGCTCGCCGAGCCGGAGGGCGAGGAGGTCGGCCGCCTCGGCGAGGAGCACCCCGGTGGCGGTGTCGAGGACGTCGGAGGAGGTGAGACCGAAGTGCACCCACTCGCCGTGGCGGGCCATGGAGGCGGCGAGGACGTCCACGAAGGCGGCGACGTCGTGGCGGGTCATCTCCTCCCGGGCCTTCCAGGCGGCCACGTCCACGGGAGGGGCCGCCCGGACCGCGTCGGCGGCCCCGGCGGGGACCACTCCTTCCCGGGCCCACGCCTCGAGGACGAGGGCCTCGACGTCCTTCCAGACGGCGAGCTTGCGCTCCTCGCTCCAGATGGACGCCATCTCGGGGAGGGAGTAGCGCTCGATCATCGCCGCAGCTCCCGGCGGCGGTCGGCGAGCCTCGCGGCGAGGTCGGCGTCGGCGACGGCGAGGATGGCGACCGCCAGCAGCGCGGCGTTGGCCGCCCCGTCGATGCCGACGGTCGCCACGGGCACGCCGGTGGGCATCTGCACGGTCGAGAGGAGGGCGTCGAGACCGCCGAGGCCGCCCGTGGCCAACGGCACGCCGATGACCGGGAGCGTCGTGTGGGCGGCGACCGCACCGGCGAGGTGGGCGGCCTTCCCGGCCCCGCAGATGACGACGCCGTAACCCTCGTCGCGGGCGCTCCGGGCGAGATCGGCCACTCGCTCGGGGGTGCGGTGGGCGGACACGACCAGGGTCTCGTGTTCCACGCCGAGCTCGTCGAGGACCTCGAGGGCGGCCGCCATCGCCGGTGCGTCCTTCTCCGAGCCCATGAGCACGGCGACCTTCATGGTGTCCTCCTCATCGAGCGATGTCCCTGCGGAGCTGCTTGCCCTCGAAGACGATGGCGTCGGCCGCCGCGTACGCGGCGGTACGGGCGAGCGCCACCGTAGGCCCCAACCCGACGACGTTGAGGACCCGCCCTCCCGAGCTGCGCAGTCCCTCCGCCCCCCGACGGGTCCCGGCGTGGAAGACGAGCACGTCCTCTCGGGCGGCGACGGCCTCGAGGCCGGTGATGGGGAGGTCCCGCGCCGGCGCCTCGGGGTAGCCCGGTGCGGCGAGGACGACGTCGACCGCGGCGGTCGGGGACCAGTGGAGAGGAGCCGCGGGGAGCTCCCCGGCGGCGCCGGCGACGAGGAGGGGGAGCAGGTCGTCGTCGAGCCGTGGCAGCAGGACCTGGGTCTCCGGATCGCCCATTCGGCAGTTGAACTCGAGGACGCGCAGCCCGGTCTCGCCGAGGACGAGCCCGGCGTAGAGGAATCCTCGGTACACCACCCCGTCCTCGGCCAGTTGGGCGAGCACGGGCTCCACGACGGTGCGCATCACCTCGTCGACGAGGTCGGCGGGCAGGTCGGCGACGGGTGAGACGCACCCCATGCCGCCCGTATTCGGGCCGGTGTCGCCGTCGCGCAGGCGCTTGTAGTCCCGGGCCGGCTCCAGTGGTAGGGCTCGGCTGCCGTCGCAGAGGGCGAAGACGCTCACCTCCCGTCCCGGGAGGTACTCCTCGACGACGACGGCACGGCCCGCATCGCCGAAACCGCCCTCGAGGCAGTAGCGGGCCCAGGCGCGGGCCGCGGTGAGATCCTCGGTGACGAGGACGCCCTTTCCCGCGGCGAGACCGTCGGCCTTGACGACGTACGGTCCGGGGAGGGTGCCGAGGTGGCGTTCCACGGCGCGGGGATCGTCGAAGGTGGCCGCCGCCGCGGTGGGCACCCCGGCGCGGCGCATGACGTCCTTGGCGAAGGCCTTCGAGGACTCGAGCCGCGCCCCCGCCCGGGTCGGGCCGAACGCCGGGACCCCGAGGGCGAGGAGCGCGTCGACCACTCCGGCCGCCAGCGGCGCCTCGGGCCCGACCACGACGAGGTCGACACGGTTGGCGAGGGCCAGCTCGGCGACGGCGTCGGGCCGGGTGGCGTCGAACCCGGGGACGACCGGCCCCAGCTCGGCGAGGCCCGGATTGCCGGGAGCCGAGAGGAGGAGGTCGAGGTGAGGGGATCGGGCGAGCTTCCACCCGATGGCGTGCTCCCGGCCGCCGCCGCCGAGGAGGAGGACCCTCACTCGCCCGGGCTCCGCTCGAGCGTGGCCTCCCGGTCGGCACCGACCCCGACGATCGTGACCGGGATGCCGGCCAGCTCCTCGACGCGTTCGATGTACCGACGCGCCGCCGCCGGGAGGTCCGCGTAGCGACGGACCTCGGAGATGTCCACCGTCCAGCCCTCGAGCTCCTCGTAGACGGGATGGCAGTTGTAGAGGACGCGCTGCTGGCGGGGGAACTCGGTGTAGCGCTCCCCCAGGGAGTCGTAGGCGGTGGCGATCTTCAGGGTGGGGAAATGCGAGAGGACGTCGATCTTGGTGAGGGCCAGCTCGGTGAGCCCGTTGACCCGCACCGCGTAGCGGAGGGCGACCGCGTCGAGCCAGCCGCAACGGCGCCGTCGTCCGGTGACCACCCCGTACTCGCCGCCGATCTGGACCATCTTCTCCCCGACCTCGTCGTGGAGCTCGGTGGGGAACGGTCCGGTGCCGACCCGGGAGATGTACGCCTTGGCGACCCCGATGACCCGGTCGATGGCGGTCGGGCCGATGCCGGCTCCGGTGCAGGCGCCGCCCGCGGTCGGGCTCGACGAGGTGACGAACGGGTAGGTGCCGTGGTCGATGTCCAGCAGCGTTCCCTGGGCCCCCTCGAAGAGCACGTTCCGGCCGTCGCGGATCGCCTCCCAGACGAGGAGCGAGGTGTCGGTGACGTGCTCGAAGAGGAGATCCGCGTACCCGAGGTACTCGTCGGCGATCTCGTCGACGTCGAGGGGGAGCTGGTTGTACACCTTCATGAGCTGCTTGTTCTTGTCCTTGACGGCGACCTCGAGCTTCTGGCGGAAGATCTTCGGATCGAAGAGGTCCTGGACCCGGATCCCGAAGCGGGAGAACTTGTCCATGTAGGCGGGACCGATGCCGCGCTTGGTCGTCCCGATCTGCTGCTTGCCGAGGAAGCGCTCCATCACCATGTCGAGCTTCCGGTGATACGGCATGATGAGGTGGGCGTTCGCCGAGAGGCGGAGCCGGGAGGGGTCGACCCCTCGGGCCCGAAGGGCTGCCATCTCCTCGATGAGGACCGCCGGGTCGACGACACAGCCGTTGCCGATGACCGGCGTGACGTTCGGGTACAGCACGCCGGACGGGATGAGGGAGAGGGCGAACCGCTCTCCGTCGACGACGACGGTGTGCCCGGCGTTGTTGCCGCCCTGGTAGCGAACGACCATGTCCGCGGTCCGCGACAGCCGGTCCGTGATCTTCCCCTTGCCCTCGTCGCCCCACTGGGCACCGAGGATCACCGACGCGGTCATGCTCTCCTCCGGGCTCGGGTTCGCCCCCGAGTCTACCGGCGGCCGCTCCTCGGCCCCATTTCCCGTCCTGGCGGTGGGGGAGCGTCCCCGGTAGGCTGCCCGGCCGGATAGGGTTCCCTCCGGCCGAGCGAACGGGGCGAGCGTGGACGAACGCATCATCATCCGTAAGGCGACCGAGGAGCCGGCCGGCACCCCCGTCGTGCTCGCCGAGTCGCAGATACCGCCGGTGCGGACCGAGGCGCTCCACTTCCACACGACCGGTGCCGACGAGTTCTGGGACCTCACCGGGATCGTCCGGGAGGTCGTCAAGCGCTCCGCGGTCCGGCACGGGCAGGTCACCGTGTACACGCCCCACACGACGACCACCGTCGTGATCAACGAGTCCGAGACGGGGTTCCTCAACGACTTCCGGCGTCTCATCGCCGGCATGGTTCCCGCCGAGGCGTACTACGAGCACGACGATCACGAGATCCGGACGGAGAATCTCCAGGAGGACGAGTTCGTCAACGGACACGCCCACTGTCGGCAGCTCCTCGTCGGGCAGCCGTCGGTGACGATCCCCATCGTCGACGGGGAGCTCCTGCTCGGACAGTGGCAGCGGGTCATGTTCGCCGAGTTGGATCAGGCTCGGGAGCGTCGCGTCTTCATCCACGCGCAGGGCACCTGACGCACCCGCGGTCATGAAACCGCTTTACATGGCGCGCGCGCCCCTACTAGCGTGCCGCCGACCCCGGACCCGTTCGCCGCAACCGGCGGAATCCGGCCGGGAGTCAGTGGCAACGCCCACGATAGGCAAGCAACGCAGAGGAAAGGGTATTCCCATGCTCAAGCGATTTGCGCTGCTCTTCGCCGTTCTCGCGCTCGTCGCCGCCGCCTGTGGCGGAGGCACCACGACCGCGACGACCCAGGCCCAAGGTTCCACGACGACCGCCGCGACCGGCGGGGGGAACGCGGGTCAGGAGACCGGCAAGAGCACGCTCGACGTCGTCAAGGAACGTGGCGAGTTGAAGTGCGGGGTCAGCGGCTCGGCCGTCGGCTTCTCCGAGACCCAGCCCGACGGGTCGGTCACGGGGTTCGACGCGGATTACTGCCGTGCCATCGCCGCCGCCGTGCTCGGTGACGCCAGCAAGGTGGAGTTCCGCGCCCTCACGGCCGCCGAGCGGTTCGAGGCGCTGAAGAACAACGAGATCGACGTCCTCGTGCGGAACACGACGTGGACCCAGAGCCGTGACAGCGACATCGGCATGGACTTCGCTCCCACGACGTACTACGACGGTCAGCAGATGATGGGCGACCCGGCCCGGCTGCCCGGCCTGACGCCCGACTCCGGGTTCGAGGCGATCGACGGTGCCACGGTGTGCACGAACGCCGGGACCACGACCGAGAAGAACATCACCGAGGGCGCCAAGGTCGCCGGCGTGAAGATCACGCTCGAGACGGTGGAGAACTTCCCCGAGGCGATGGACAAGTTCAAGGCGGGGACCTGCGACATCCTCACCACCGACGGCTCGGGTCTGTACGGCAACCGTGCCGCCCAGATCAAGGCCGGGACCCCCGGTGCGGAGAACTGGGTCATCTTCCCGTCGTCGCCGATCTCCAAGGAGCCTCTCGGCCCCGTGACGCGGCAGAACGACTCGAAGTGGCACGACGTCGTCGACTGGGTGGTCTTCACGACCTTCATCGCCGAGGAGCACAACGTGACGTCGGCGAACATCGACCAGACGAAGGACGACACCCCGGAGCTGACCCGCCTCTTCGGCGGCGAGGGCGAGATCCAGTCCAAGATGGGACTGGCGCCGGATGCCTTCTACCAGGTCATCAAGCAGGTCGGCAACTACGCCGAGATCTTCGAGCGGAACCTCACCGGCCCGCTCGGCCTCAAGCGGGAAGGCAGCCTCAACCGGCTGTGGACCCAGGGTGGTCTCCTGTACGCACCACCTGCCCGCTGATCGTTCCCTGAGCGACGAGGGGAGTGGGGGCGCCGTTGGCGCCCCCACTCCCCTTTCGTCTACAGTGCCGCCGGCGTAGGCGGTGCCGGTATGGGAACCGGCGGAGGAAGGCGACGAGGCTTGACGGTCCAGACACGGGAGCACCAGAAGACCCCCCTCTGGCGGAACGCGACCTTCCTCAAGTGGCTGGCGCAGATCGTCGCCCTCGTGGCCGTGGTGGCGATCTTCGTCGTTCTCGGAACCCAGGCGTTCAAGAACTTCAACAAGTCGGGCATCTCCTTCGGTTGGAAGTGGCTCTCCGACCCCACGGGCGTCGACATCCGGGAGGGGATCGACACCTCGCCGAACAGCGGTATCCGGGCGCTCGCGGTGGGCATGGTGAACACGCTGCGGGTCGCCGTCTCCGGCGTCGTGGTCGCCACCATCCTCGGGACGATCGTCGGGATCGGCCGCCTCTCGAAGAACTGGATCGTCTCGAAGATCTCGACGGTGTACATCGAGACGATCCGGAACGTCCCCCTCCTGCTCCAGATCTTCTTCTGGTCGGCCTTCGCGATCGCCCTTCCGTCCCTCACCCGGGACGACGTGCGGGAGTACCTCTTCAAGGCGTCGAATCGCGGGTTCGCCCTCGCCTGGCTCCGTCCCGACGGCGGCTTCTGGCCCTGGCTGCTGTTCGTCGTCGCCGGGATCGTCGTGGGGCGGTTCGTGGCGCGCCGGCTCCGCCAACGGCAGGAGGAGACGGGGCAGACGACGTACCCGCTGAGCTCGTGGCTCCTCATCGTCGTGGTCCTCGCCGTGGCCGGCTGGTTCCTCTGGCCGCTCCTGCGCGTCCTGGCTCCCCTCTGGTTCGGGATCGCCCGTGTCTTCGGCGCCGTTCCCCCGCTCGTGTACCCGGTGCTCGTCGCGGTCGGCTCCGTCGCGGCGTCCGTGTGGTGGATCCGGGGATTCTTCGCCGCGCGCAGGACGCCGGCGGGATTCGGCAAGCTCACCGACGACGACTGGTTCCGGGTCGTCTTCGCCGGGATCTCCGGCCTGGCGGTGGCGGCGGCCGCGTTCGTCATCGGCGCCTTCGTCCTCCAGGTGCCCGGCGGCGCCCACGAGTCGATCGCGGAGCTCGCGGGGGTCGGCTTCGTGCGGGTCTTCGAGTGGTTGGGGCGGTCCTTCGACCTCACCTCGGGGAGCCCGGTGATCTTCACCAAGGCCGCGGTCATCGTGCGCGGGGCCGGGTTCGTCAACTACGGCACCGGTGGGGTGGTCATGTCCATCCCCTTCTTCGCGGTCTGGACGGGGGTGACGATCTACACCGCGGCGTTCATCGCCGAGATCGTTCGCGCCGGCATCCTCGCCGTGCCCAAGGGCCAGTCGGAGGCGGCCTCGGCGTTGGGGCTGCGTCGCAGCCAGCTCCTGCGATTCGTCGTGCTTCCTCAGGCGTTCCGGATCATGCTGCCGCCGCTCGGCAACCAGTACCTCAACCTCACGAAGAACACGACGCTGGGGATCGCCGTCGCCTTCCCCGAGATCGTGGCGGTGGGGACCACGCTGATCAACCAGACGGGCCAGTCCCTCCCCGTGGTGCTGGTGTGGATGGGCTTCTTCGTGACCCTCAGCCTGGGCACCTCGGCGATCGTGAACTACTACAACCGCAAGCTCAAGCTCGTGGAGCGTTGAGATGACCGTGCACCCTGCCGCCGAGGTCATGGAGCTGGCGCCGGAGCCGCCCCCCCGCGGGCCCCTCCTGTGGCTCCGGGAGAACCTCTTCTCGACGCCGGCGAGCTCGGTGATGAGCCTGGTGGCGCTCGCGGTGGTGCTCTTCGCCTACCGCGGCATCCTCGGCTTCGTCTTCGGGGAGGGACGTCGCTGGGAGGCCGTCACCTTCAACATCAAGCTCCTCATGGTCCAGGCCTTCCCCGCCGAGCAGATGGTGCGGATCTGGGTGAGCGTGGGCATCGTCGTCGTGCTGCTGGCCGCCACCTTGGCCGTGTACCGCATCGGCGGCCGGGTGGCGCCGCGGCGCATCGGGGGGATCCTCCTCGGTGTGGGGCCGGCCGTGCTCCTCGGCGGGATCCTCGGACCGTTCGGCACCGCGGGTCTCCTCGAGTGGGGGATCGTGGGAGTCGTCCTCGCCGCCGCCGGCTACCTCGTGCGGACGGTGCCCGGACCGGAGCGGGCGAAGCAGGAGACGATCCCGATCCTCGGCGTCGTGGGGTCCCTCGTCGGGCTCCTTCTCGTCGCCATCTGGACGGTGCCGCTCCCGGTGCCCCTGAAGGACGACGCCGGGGAGCAGTTCGTCGGCTTCGCCCGGATCGCCCGCTCGACGGCGCTCCCCTGGACGATCCTCGCCGTCGTCGGGACCGCGACGTACCTCCTCTTCCGTGCCCTCGGCGACCGGATCCCGGCGGGCGCGGCCCGGCGCGTCCTCGTCGGCCTCTGGGTCCTCTCCTACCCGGTCATCGTCCTCGTCGTCCTGCGGGACCCCCACCTCGACTACCACCGTGTCGTCACCTGGTACGTGCCCCTCGCCCTCGGGTTCACGATCGTCGGCGGGATCATCCTCCAGCTCGTGGCGTCGGACCGGGAGGGTGAGCTGGCCCGGGTCGCGGGCGGGGTCCTCCTCGTCGTCGCGCTCGCCTCGTTGCTGGTCGCCAAGTTGCCGGTGGTGCCCTTCGACTTCCCGATGGAGTGGGTGGTGCGCCTCCTCCTCCTGCTCCTCGCCGTCTTCGCCCTCGCCGCCCCCACCTTCGGGGGGAAGGGCGAGGGCCGTCTCCGGTTCCTCGCCCTGTGGGCGATCCTCACGGTCGTCGTCGTCTTCCTCGCCATGGTCGTCACCGCCGAGTCGACGGTGGAGGTCCCCGGCAACTTCTTCATCGGCGGGCTGGGCCTCACCCTCATCATCTCCATCTCGGCCATCGTCGCCTCCTTCCCGCTCGGCGTGCTCCTCGCCCTGGGCCGGGCCTCCTCGATGCCCATCTTCCGCATCATGTCGACGGTGTACATCGAGCTCATCCGGGGCGTGCCGCTCATCACCTGGCTGCTCGTGGCGTTCATCATGCTCCCGGTGGCGCTCCCCCATGGCGTGGAGATCCAGGGGGTCATGCGGGCGGTGGGGGCGATGACCTTCTTCTCGGCCGCCTACCTCGCCGAGAACGTCCGAGGCGGTCTCCAGGCGCTCCCCAAGGGCCAGTACGAGGCCTCCCGGGCGCTCGGGATGACGACCGCCCAGATGACGATCTTCATCGTCCTCCCTCAGGCGCTCCGGGCGGTCATTCCCGCCCTCGTGGGCCAGATCATCTCCATCTTCAAGGACACCTCCCTGGTGACGATCGTCGGGCTCTTCGACTTCCTGCACATCGCCCGGGTGGTCATCCCGGGACAGAGCCAACCCTTCAACTTCCTGGGGGCGCTGCGGGAGCCGTTGCTGTTCGCCGCGGCCGTCTACTGGATGTTCACGTTCACGTTCAGCCGGATCAGCCTGCGGCTGGAGAAGAAGCTCGGCGTCGGCGAACGATGACCGGGCCGCGAGGAGGCGACATGGGCAACGGCAACGGTTCACGGACCCTCGGTGGCGAGATCGTCGTCTGCGAGAGCGTCAAGAAGTGGTTCGGTGACTTCCAGGCGCTCAAGGGCGTGACCACGACGGTGCGCGAGCGTGAGGTGGTGGTCATCATCGGACCGTCGGGCTCCGGGAAGTCGACGTTCATCCGCTGCATCAACCGGCTCGAGGCCCACCAGGAGGGGACGATCATCGTCGACGGGATCGAGTTGACGAACGACATCAAGAACGTCGAGAAGATCCGCTCCGAGGTGGGCATGGTCTTCCAGCAGTTCAACCTCTTCCCGCACCTCACCGTGCTCGACAACATCACGCTCGCCCCCATCTGGGTGCGCAAGCAGCCGAAGGCGGAGGCCGAGGAACTGGCCATGCAGCTCCTGGAGCGGGTCGGGATCCCGGAGCAGGCGAACAAGTTCCCCGGACAGCTCTCCGGCGGGCAGCAGCAGCGCGTCGCCATCGCCCGTGCCCTGGCGATGCAGCCGAAGATCATGCTCTTCGACGAGCCCACCTCCGCGCTCGATCCGGAGATGATCAAGGAGGTCCTCGACGTCATGAAGGAGCTCGCCGAGTCGGGCATGACGATGATCGTCGTCACCCACGAGATGGGGTTCGCCCGGGAGGTGGCCGACCGGGTGCTGTTCTTCGACTTCGGCACGATCGTCGAGGAGGGCACGCCGGAGCACTTCTTCACGAATCCCCAGCACGACCGGACGAAGCTCTTCCTCAGCCAGATCCTGTAGGCGCCCCCGGCGCGCGGGCGGCGCCGAGCTCCTCCCAGCGGTCCCCCTCGGCGAGGTCGATGACCGTCCAGGCCATGGAGAGGGCTCCGTCGCGGATGGCGGCCTCGCCGGCCGGGGTGATGGTGGCGGCGGCGAACGCCTCCTGGTGGTTCACCGCGGGCAGCGAGTCGATGGAGAGCATGGGGTGGAGCGCGGGGACGACGTGGCTGACGTTGCCCATGTCGGTGGATCCGGCGGCTCCCGGGTCCATGTCGGCGCCACGCCCCATGGTGCGCCCGAGGGCCGCGGCGTTGCCGAGGTACAGCTCGGTGAGGACGGGATCGGAGCGGAGATCGGTGTAGGGGTGGCCGCGGGTCGCCGTCTCGAAGGAGCAGCCGGTGGCGGTGGCGGCCGCCTCGAAGCAGGCGAGGACCCGGTCGGTGAGCTCGTCGAGGCGCTCCTTGGTGGCGGCGCGCACGTACCAGGACATCTCGGTGCGGGCGGGGATGACGTTGGGGGCTCCGCCGCCGTAGGTGATCACGCCGTGGACCTTGTCGGTGGGGTAGAGGGCCTGGCGCAGCGTGGCGATGCTCACGTACGCCTGCACCGCCGCGTCGAGAGCGTTGATCCCGAGCTGCGGGGCGAAGGCGGCATGGGACTCCCGACCCCGGAAGGTGACGTCGAGGTGGGCCACGGCGAGGAAGCGGGCGTCCACCACGTCCTCGGGGGCGGGGTGGATCATCATCGCCGCGGCGGCCTCGGCGAAGGCCCCGGCGGCGATGAGGTCGACCTTGCCCCCGTACATCTCCTCCGCCGGGGTTCCCAGCACCGTCACGCGGAACCCGAGGCGCTCGGCGACGGATGCCAGGGCCACCCCCGCGCCGCAGGCGGCGGTGGCGATGATGTTGTGCCCGCAGGCGTGGCCCACCTCGGGGAGCGCGTCCATCTCGCAGCAGATCACGACCTCGGGCCCGGTCGCGCCGATCCGGGCGGCGAAGGCGGTCTCCATGCCGTAGGCGGGATGCTCGACGGTGAACCCTTGCGAGCGGAGGAAGGCGACGAGGCGGGCCGCCGTCTCCCGCTCCGCGAAGGCCGTCTCCGGATGGTCGTGCATCCACCGGGAGATCTCCCGGAGCTCCGTGGCGACGCCGTCGAAGGCCGCCTCGGCTGCGCGCTTCGCCTCCACACCGGCTCCTCTCGTCCTGAACGACCGCTCGTCGGGTCTGGAGCGTACTCGGTGGCCGGTGGCGGCTCCCCCACCCGGGCCAGGGAACGGCAACGACGGGAACGCCGTAGCATGGCCGCCGACGAGGAGGTGCCATGGGCCACGACGACGACCCCCGCCGGGAGCCGCGGCGGCGAGGACACGCCTGCCGCGCCGAGGCGGCCGGCGACGAGCGACGAGGAGCGCGGGGCTCGTGATGCTCGCCGCCATCCCGTCTCCCTCCCAGAACGTCCTCCACCTCGGGCCGCTGACGATCCACGCCTACGGGGTGCTCATCGCCATCGGAGTCATCGTCGCCGTTGTCGTGGCCAAGCATCGGTACGCCCGTTTCGGGGGAGAGCCCGAGCTCGTCGAGCGGGTCGCCATCTGGGTGGTCGTCATCGGGTTCCTCGGTGCCCGGGCCGGATTCGTCACCACCCACACCGGCCTCTTCGTGGGGCGCCCCTGGGCGGTGCTCTTCATCTGGGAGGGCGGCCTCGCGCTGTACGGGGGGCTCACGGCGGGGGCCATCGCCGCCATCGTCCTCATGCGGCGATGGGACGGCGATCTCGCCGCGCTCGCCGACGCGGTGGCCGTCGGCCTCCCCCTGGCTCAGGCGATCGGGCGGTGGGGGAACTACTTCAACCAGGAGCTCTTCGGGGTGCCGACCGACCTCCCCTGGGGTCTCCGCATCGACCCCGTGAACCGGCCCCCTGGGTACGAGCAGTTCTCGACCTTCCACCCGACCTTCCTCTACGAGGCGCTGTGGAACGTCCTGTTGACGGTGCCGATCATCCTGTTCCTCGAGCGGCGGGGGAAGCTCGCCAAGGGCGCCTCTCTCCCCGTCTACCTCGTCGTCTACGGAACCGGCCGCTTCCTCATGGAGCTCCTCCGTACCGACACGACCTTCCGCCTCTTCGGGCTCTCTCGCAACGCCTACGTCTCGCTCCTGGCCATCGCGGTGGGTGTCGTCGCCTACCGGTGGATGCAGCGTCGGGGCGAGCGGCGCGTCTCGGTGGGCACGCCACGGCTCCTCTCCCCGGTGCCGGCGGCCGCCGCCACGGGTCCCGTGACGGAGACCCGGCCGGCCGGGGGCGGACCCGGGGAGCCGCCGGGAGAGCCCGATTCCGCCGACGCCGGCCCGCCGGTGGGCGATCTCGGGGAGGGGTCGCCGACCGCTTGACAGCTCGGCTGGTCGGGGGGGAGGATGCCTCCCATCCCGGCGCGTGCCGCGCCCGGCGGAGAGGCGCCCGACCAAGGAGGGATCCGTGACGAACGACACGACCGGAGCCGAGGTCACCGAGGCCGAGATCGCCGTTCACTGGAAGGAAGAGGAGAAGTACGAGCCTCCGGTGGGCTTCATCGCCCAGGCGAACCTGACCGACGTCGACGTGCTCGAGCGGTTCGGGGAGGAGCACTTCCCCGAGTGTTACAAGGAGTACGCGGACCTCCTCGACTGGGACGAGTACTGGCACACGACCCTCGACACGAGCAACCCGCCCTTCTTCAGGTGGTTCGTGGGAGGGAGGCTCAACGCCTGCTACAACTGCGTCGACCGTCACCTCGACCGGTACCGCAACAAGACCGCGATCCACTTCGTCCCCGAACCCGAGGACGAGGCGATCCAGCACGTCACCTACCAGGAGCTGTACGTCCGGGTCAACGAGGTGGCCGCGATGCTGCGCGACTTCTGCGGTCTGCGGGCCGGCGACACCGTCACCCTCCACATGCCGATGGTCACCGAGCTCGTCGTCACGATGCTCGCCTGTGCCCGCATCGGGGTCATCCACTCCCAGGTGTTCTCCGGGTTCTCGGGGAAGGCCGCGGCGGACCGCATCGTCGATGCGCGCAGCAGGGTCCTCATCACGATGGACGCCTACCATCGGGGCGGCAAGCTCCTCGACCACAAGCAGAAGGCGGACGTCGCCGTCGCCGAGGCGGCGGCGGGGGGTCAGACCGTGGAGAAGGTGCTCGTCTGGGAGCGGTACCCGGGCCACTACTCGGCGGAGACGCCGCTCGTCGAGGGGCGGGACTTCGTCGTCGGGGAGCTGCTCGAGCGGTACCGGCACCAGACGGTGCCGCCGGTCTCGCTCCCCGCCGAGGACACGCTCTTCCTCATGTACACCTCGGGGACGACGGGGAGGCCGAAGGGGGCGCAGCACTCGATCGGCGGGTACCTCGCCTACGTGACCGGCACCTCCAAGTACATCCAGGACATCCACCCCGAGGACGTCTACTGGTGCATGGCCGACATCGGCTGGATCACCGGCCACTCCTACATCGTCTACGGGCCGCTTGCGCTCGCCGCGTCCTCGGTCGTGTTCGAGGGCGTCCCGACCCATCCCGACGCGGGACGTCCCTGGCGGGTGGCCGAGGAGTTGGGGGTGAACATCTTCCACACCTCCCCCACCGCCATCCGGGCGCTGCGGCGGGTCGGTCCGGACGAGCCGGCGAAGTACCACCACCACTTCAAGCACATGACGACGGTGGGCGAGCCCATCGAGCCCGAGGTGTGGCGTTGGTACTACGACGTCGTGGGCAAGCGGGAGGCGGTCATCGTCGACACGTGGTGGCAGACCGAGACCGGGGGCTTCCTCTGTTCGACGGTGCCGGCCATCCACCCCATGAAGCCGGGGAGCGCCGGGCCCGGCGTGCCCGGGATCTACCCGATCATCTACGACGACGAGGGGAACGAGCTCCCGCCAGGCTCGGGGAAGGCGGGGAACATCTGCATCCGCAATCCGTGGCCGGGACGCATGCTCACCATCTGGGGCGACGACGAGCGCTTCGTCGACCAGTACTACCGGCGGTACAACCGGGACCCCGAGAGCAAGGACTGGCACGACTGGCCCTACTTCGCCGGGGACGGCGCCGTCGTCTCCGCCGACGGCTACTTCCGGATCCTGGGGAGGATCGACGACGTCATCAACGTCGCCGGACACCGTCTCGGAACGAAGGAGCTGGAGTCGGCGGCGCTCCTCGTCGACGAGGTGGGGGAGGCCGCGGTCGTGCCCGTCGCCGATCCGGTGAAGGGGAAGGTGCCCCACGTGTTCGTCTCCCTGAAGCCGGGGGTCGCGGTCGACCACAAGCTGGAGGAGGAGGTGACCCGCGTCATCGCCCGCGAGATCGGCCCCATCGCCAAGCCGGGCCGGGTGTGGATCGTCCCGGACATGCCGAAGACGCGTTCGGGGAAGATCATGCGGCGGGTCCTCGCCGCGATCGCCAATCACCAGGATGTGGGGGACATCACGACGCTGGCGAACCCCCAGGTCGTCGACGAGATCCGGCACATGGACTGAGCGGGCGGACGGGGTCGGGGGCCGACCCCGGGGTGGGTCGGCCCCCGGCGGGGGTGATCGCGACGGCCGCGACCGATCAGGCCGTGGCCGGTTCCTCCTTGCCGAAGATCTCGGCGATCGCCCCGAGGCTGCCGAGGACCCCGCTGGTCTCGAGGGGGAGGAAGACCTTCGTCGCCTTCCCGTCGGCGATGCCCTGCAGCGCCTCGAGGTACTTGATGGCGATGAGGTCGGGGGTGGGATCCCCGCTGTGGATGGCGCCGAAGACGCGCTCGATGGCCCGCCCCTCGCCCTCGGCGACGGTCTCCTTCTGGTACCGCTCGGCGTCGGCCACCTGGCGGATGGCCTCGGCCTGGCCCTGGGCCTCGAGGACCCGGGCCTCCTTGACGCCCTCGGCCTTGAGGATGGCGGCCCGCTTCTCGCCTTCCGCCTCGGTGACGATGGCACGGCGATCCCGTTCGGCCTTCATCTGGCGGTGCATCGCCGCGGTGACGTCGGCGGGCGGGTCGATGCGCTGGATCTCGACCCGCACGACCCGGGTCCCCCACACGTCGGTGGCCTCGTCGAGGATGGTGCGCAGCTCGGCGTTGATCGTCTCCCGGGAGGTGAGGGCGTCGTCGAGGTCCATGTCGCCGATGACGTTGCGGAGGTTCGTCTGGGCGAGCTTCGTGGCGGCGATGATGAAGTTGGCGACGTTGTAGACGAGCTTGGTCGGGTCGGTCGCCTGGTAGTAGACGACGGCGTCGACGGTGACCACCACGTTGTCCTTGGTGATGACCTCCTGGGGAGGCACGTCGACGACCTGTTCCCGCATGTCGATCCGGCGGATGCGCTCGACGAAGGGCATGATCATGTGGAAGCCCGGGTCGAGGGTCTTGCGATACCTCCCGAAGCGCTCCACCAGGCCCTTCTCGTGCTGCTGGACGATCTTGATGGCGATGGCCACGTAGACGACCAGGAGGATGACGAACAAGAGGACGACGATGGCTGCTTGCTCCACGTCCGGCTCCTTTTCTCGCGGGTTCGTTCGCTCGGTCAGGCCCCTCCGGGCGGGACCGGTTCGACGACGAGGCGCGTGCCGCGGACCGCGACGACGCGGACCTCCTCGCCCTCGGGGATCTCGGTGTCGAGGTCGGTGGTGGCGCGCCACTCCTCGGTCTCCATGCGGACCAGCCCCCGGCCGGTGCGGCGGCTCACCGGCACGACGACGACGGCCCGCTTGCCCAGATAGCGATTGGCGCCCACGGTGGCCGGGGGGGCGCTCCGCTCGGCGCGGGCGAAGCGCTGGAGGATGGCGAGGAAGAGGTGGGATCCTCTAGAGTCGACCTGCAGGCATGCAAGCTTGAGTATTCTATAGTCTCACCTAAATAGCTTGGCGT
>AMFO01000223.1_pt1 | contig 40945 bp, 54 predicted proteins | sample 552608 | NCBI WGS metagenome assembly AMFO01 (sample SAMN01893955, study PRJNA167987) | microbial mat metagenome | biome: hydrothermal vent | place: USA: Loihi, Hawai'I | collected 2003-05-01
ACAAAATACCTGGTTACCCAGGCCGTGCCGGCACGTTAACCGGGCTGCATCCGATGCAAGTGTGTCGCYGTCGACGAGCTCGCGAGCTCGGACATGAGGTTGCCCCGTATTCAGTGTCGCTGATTTGTATTGTCTGAAGTTGCTTTTACGTTAAGTTGATGCAGATCAATTAATACGATACCTGCGTCATAATTGATTATTTGACGTGGTTTGATGGCCTCCACGCACGTTGTGATATGTAGATGATAATCATTATCACTTTACGGGTCCTTTCCGGTGATCCGACAGGTTACGGGGCGGCGACCTCGCGGGTTTTCGCTATTTATGAAAATTTTCCGGTTTAAGGYGTTTCCGTTCTTCTTCGTCRTAACTTAATGTWTTTATTTAAAATACCCYCTGAAAAGAAAGGAAACGACAGGTGCTGAAAGCGAGCTTTTTGGCCTCTGTCGTTTCCTTTCTCTGTTTTTGTCCGTGGAATGWRCAATGGAAGTCAACAAAAAGCAGCTGGCTGACATTTTCGGTGCGAGTATCCGTACCATTCAGAACTGGCAGGAACAGGGAATGCCCGTTCTGCGAGGCGGTGGCAAGGGTAATGAGGTGCTTTATGACTCTGCCGCCGTCATAAAATGGTATGCCGAAAGGGATGCTGAAATTGAGAACGAAAAGCTGCGCCGGGAGGTTGAAGAACTGCKGCAGGCCAGCGAGRCAGATCTCCAGCCAGGRACTATTGAGTACGAACGCCATCGACTTACGCGTGCGCAGGCCGAYGCACAGGARCTGAARAATGCCAGAGACTCCGCTGAAGTGGTGGAAACCGCATTCTGTACTTTCGTGCTGTCGCGGATCGCAGGTGAAATTGCCAGTATTCTCGACGGGMTCCCCCTGTCGGTGCAGCGGCGTTTTCCGGAACTGGAAAACCGACATGTTGATTTCCTGAAACGGGATATCATCAAAGCCATGAACAAAGCAGCCGCGCTGGATGAACTGATACCGGGGTTGCTGAGTGAATATATCGAACAGTCAGGTTAACAGGCTGCGGCATTTTGTCCGCGCCGGGCTTCGCTCACTGTTCAGGCCGGAGCCACAGACCGCCGTTGAATGGGCGGATGCTAATTACTATCTCCCGAAAGAATCCGCATACCAGGAAGGGCGCTGGGAAACACTGCCCTTTCAGCGGGCCATCATGAATGCGATGGGCAGCGACTACATCCGTGAGGTGAATGTGGTGAAGTCTGCCCGTGTCGGTTATTCCAAAATGCTGCTGGGTGTTTATGCCTACTTTATAGAGCATAAGCAGCGCAACACCCTTATCTGGTTGCCGACGGATGGTGATGCCGAGAACTTTATGAAAACCCACGTTGAGCCGACTATTCGTGATATTCCGTCGCTGCTGGCGCTGGCCCCGTGGTATGGCAAAAAGCACCGGGATAACACGCTCACCATGAAGCGTTTCACTAATGGGCGTGGCTTCTGGTGCCTGGGCGGTAAAGCGGNCAAAAAACTACCGTGAAAAGTCGGTGGATGTGGCGGGTTATGATGAACTTGCTGCTTTTGATGATGATATTGAACAGGAAGGCTCTCCGACGTTCCTGGGTGACAAGCGTATTGAAGGCTCGGTCTGGCCAAAGTCCATCCGTGGCTCCACGCCAAAAGTGAGAGGCACCTGTCAGATTGAGCGTGCAGCCAGTGAATCCCCGCATTTTATGCGTTTTCATGTTGCCTGCCCGCATTGCGGGGAGGAGCAGTATCTTAAATTTGGCGACAAAGAGACGCCGTTTGGCCTCAAATGGACGCCGGATGACCCCTCCAGCGTGTTTTATCTCTGCGAGCATAATGCCTGCGTCATCCGCCAGCAGGAGCTGGACTTTACTGATGCCCGTTATATCTGCGAAAAGACCGGGATCTGGACCCGTGATGGCATTCTCTGGTTTTCGTCATCCGGTGAAGAGATTGAGCCACCTGACAGTGTGACCTTTCACATCTGGACAGCGTACAGCCCGTTCACCACCTGGGTGCAGATTGTCAAAGACTGGATGAAAAMSRAAGGGGATACGGGAAANCGTAAANCCTTNCGTAANCACCACGCTCGGTGAGACGTGGGAGGCGAAAATTGGCGAACGTCCGGATGCTGAAGTGATGGCAGAGCGGAAAGAGCATTATTCAGCGCCCGTTCCTGACCGTGTGGCTTACCTGACCGCCGGTATCGACTCCCAGCTGGACCGCTACGAAATGCGCGTATGGGGATGGGGGCCGGGTGAGGAAAGCTGGCTGATTGACCGGCAGATTATTATGGGCCGCCACGACGATGAACAGACGCTGCTGCGTGTGGATGAGGCCATCAATAAAACCTATACCCGCCGGAATGGTGCAGAAATGTCGATATCCCGTATCTGCTGGGATACTGGCGGGATTGACCCGACCATTGTGTATGAACGCTCGNAAAAACATGGGCTGTTCCGGGTGATCCCCATTAAAGGGGCATCCGTCTACGGAAAGCCGGTGGCCAGCATGCCACGTAAGCGAAACAAAAACGGGGTTTACCTTACCGAAATCGGTACGGATACCGCGAAAGAGCAGATTTATAACCGCTTCACACTGACGCCGGAAGGGGATGAACCGCTTCCCGGTGCCGTTCACTTCCCGAATAACCCGGATATTTTNGATCTGACCGAAGCGCAGCAGCTGACTGCTGAAGAGCAGGTCGAAAANTGGGTGGATGGCAGGNAAAAANTACTGTGGGACAGCAAAAAGCGACGCAATGAGGCACTCGACTGCTTCGTTTATGCGCTGGCGGCGCTGCGCATCAGTATTTCCCGCTGGCAGCTGGATCTCAGTGCGCTGCTGGCGAGCCTGCAGGAAGAGGATGGTGCAGCAACCAACAAGAAAACACTGGCAGATTACGCCCGTGCCTTATCCGGAGAGGATGAATGACGCGACAGGAAGAACTTGCCGCTGCCCGTGCGGCACTGCATGACCTGATGACAGGTAAACGGGTGGCAACAGTACAGAAAGACGGACGAAGGGTGGAGTTTACGGCCACTTCCGTGTCTGACCTGAAAAAATATATTGCAGAGCTGGAANTGCAGACCGGCATGACACAGCGACGCANGGGGACCTGCAGGANTTTTATGTATGAAAACGCCNACCATTCCCANCCTTCTGGGGCCNGACGGCATGACATCGCTGCGCGAATATGCCGGTTATCACGGCGGTGGCAGCGGATTTGGAGGGCAGTTGCGGTCGTGGAACCCACCGAGTGAAAGTGTGGATGCAGCCCTGTTGCCCAACTTTACCCGTGGCAATGCCCGCGCAGACGATCTGGTACGCAATAACGGCTATGCCGCCAACGCCATCCAGCTGCATCAGGATCATATCGTCGGGTCTTTTTTCCGGCTCAGTCATCGCCCAAGCTGGCGCTATCTGGGCATCGGGGAGGAAGAAGCCCGTGCCTTTTCCCGCGAGGTTGAAGCGGCATGGAAAGAGTTTGCCGAGGATGACTGCTGCTGCATTGACGTTGAGCGAAAACGCACGTTTACCATGATGATTCGGGAAGGTGTGGCCATGCACGCCTTTAACGGTGAACTGTTCGTTCAGGCCACCTGGGATACCAGTTCGTCGCGGCTTTTCCGGACACAGTTCCGGATGGTCAGCCCGAAGCGCATCAGCAACCCGAACAATACCGGCGACAGCCGGAACTGCCGTGCCGGTGTGCAGATTAATGACAGCGGTGCGGCGCTGGGATATTACGTCAGCGAGGACGGGTATCCTGGCTGGATGCCGCAGAAATGGACATGGATACCCCGTGAGTTACCCGGCGGGCGCGCCTCGTTCATTCACGTTTTTGAACCCGTGGAGGACGGGCAGACTCGCGGTGCAAATGTGTTTTACAGCGTGATGGAGCAGATGAAGATGCTCGACACGCTGCAGAACACGCAGCTGCAGAGCGCCATTGTGAAGGCGATGTATGCCGCCACCATTGAGAGTGAGCTGGATACGCAGTCAGCGATGGATTTTATTCTGGGCGCGAACAGTCAGGAGCAGCGGGAAAGGCTGACCGGCTGGATTGGTGAAATTGCCGCGTATTACGCCGCAGCGCCGGTCCGGCTGGGAGGCGCAAAAGTACCGCACCTGATGCCGGGTGACTCACTGAACCTGCAGACGGCTCAGGATACGGATAACGGCTACTCCGTGTTTGAGCAGTCACTGCTGCGGTATATCGCTGCCGGGCTGGGTGTCTCGTATGAGCAGCTTTCCCGGAATTACGCCCAGATGAGCTACTCCACGGCACGGGCCAGTGCGAACGAGTCGTGGGCGTACTTTATGGGGCGGCGAAAATTCGTCGCATCCCGTCAGGCGAGCCAGATGTTTCTGTGCTGGCTGGAAGAGGCCATCGTTCGCCGCGTGGTGACGTTACCTTCAAAAGCGCGCTTCAGTTTTCAGGAAGCCCGCAGTGCCTGGGGGAACTGCGACTGGATAGGCTCCGGTCGTATGGCCATCGATGGTCTGAAAGAAGTTCAGGAAGCGGTGATGCTGATAGAAGCCGGACTGAGTACCTACGAGAAAGAGTGCGCAAAACGCGGTGACGACTATCAGGAAATTTTTGCCCAGCAGGTCCGTGAAACGATGGAGCGCCGTGCAGCCGGTCTTAAACCGCCCGCCTGGGCGGCTGCAGCATTTGAATCCGGGCTGCGACAATCAACAGAGGAGGAGAAGAGTGACAGCAGAGCTGCGTAATCTCCCGCATATTGCCAGCATGGCCTTTAATGAGCCGCTGATGCTTGAACCCGCCTATGCGCGGGTTTTCTTTTGTGCGCTTGCAGGCCAGCTTGGGATCAGCAGYCTGACGGATGCGGTGTCCGGCGACAGCCTGACTGCCCAGGAGGCACTCGCGACGCTGGCATTATCCGGTGATGATGACGGACCACGACAGGCCCGCAGTTATCAGGTCATGAACGGCATCGCCGTGCTGCCGGTGTCCGGCACGCTGGTCAGCCGGACGCGGGCGCTGCAGCCGTACTCGGGGATGACCGGTTACAACGGCATTATCGCCCGTCTGCAACAGGCTGCCAGCGATCCGATGGTGGACGGCATTCTGCTCGATATGGACACGCCCGGCGGGATGGTGGCGGGGGCATTTGACTGCGCTGACATCATCGCCCGTGTGCGTGACATAAAACCGGTATGGGCGCTTGCCAACGACATGAACTGCAGTGCAGGTCAGTTGCTTGCCAGTGCCGCCTCCCGGCGTCTGGTCACGCAGACCGCCCGGACAGGCTCCATCGGCGTCATGATGGCTCACAGTAATTACGGTGCTGCGCTGGAGAAACAGGGTGTGGAAATCACGCTGATTTACAGCGGCAGCCATAAGGTGGATGGCAACCCCTACAGCCATCTTCCGGATGACGTCCGGGAGACACTGCAGTCCCGGATGGACGCAACCCGCCAGATGTTTGCGCAGAAGGTGTCGGCATATACCGGCCTGTCCGTGCAGGTTGTGCTGGATACCGAGGCTGCAGTGTACAGCGGTCAGGAGGCCATTGATGCCGGACTGGCTGATGAACTTGTTAACAGCACCGATGCGATCACCGTCATGCGTGATGCACTGGATGCACGTAAATCCCGTCTCTCAGGAGGGCGAATGACCAAAGAGACTCAATCAACAACTGTTTCNAGCCACTGCTTCGCAGGCTGACGTTACTGACGTGGTGCCAGCGACGGAGGGCGAGAACGCCAGCGCGGCGCAGCCGGACGTGAACGCGCAGATCACCGCAGCGGTTGCGGCAGAAAACAGCCGCATTATGGGGATCCTCAACTGTGAGGAGGCTCACGGACGCGAAGAACAGGCACGCGTGCTGGCAGAAACCCCCGGTATGACCGTGAAAACGGCCCGCCGCATTCTGGCCGCAGCACCACAGAGTGCACAGGCGCGCAGTGACACTGCGCTGGATCGTCTGATGCAGGGGGCACCGGCACCGCTRGCTGCAGGTAACCCGGCATCTGATGCCGTTAACGATTTGCTGAACACACCAGTGTAAGGGATGTTTATGACGAGCAAAGAAACCTTTACCCATTACCAGCCGCAGGGCAACAGTGACCCGGCTCATACCGCAACCGCGCCCGGCGGATTGAGTGCGAAAGCGCCTGCAATGACCCCGCTGATGCTGGACACCTCCAGCCGTAAGCTGGTTGCGTGGGATGGCACCACCGACGGTGCTGCCGTTGGCATTCTTGCGGTTGCTGCTGACCAGACCAGCACCACGCTGACGTTCTACAAGTCCGGCACGTTCCGTTATGAGGATGTGCTCTGGCCGGAGGCTGCCAGCGACGAGACGRAAAAACGGACCGCGTTTGCCGGAACGGCAATCAGCATCGTTTAACNTTACCCTTCATCACTAAAGGCCGCCTGTGCGGCTTTTTTTACGGGANTTTTTTATGTCGATGTACACAACCGCCCAACTGCTGGCGGCAAATGAGCAGAAATTTAAGTTTGATCCGCTGTTTCNTGCGTCTCTTTTTCCGNTGAGAGCTATCCCNTTCACCACGGAGAAAGTNCTATCTCTCACNAAATTCCGGGACTGGTAAACATGGCGCTGTACGTTTCGCCGATTGTTTCCGGTGAGGTTATCCGTTCCCGTGGCGGCTCCACCTCTGAATTTACGCCGGGATATGTCAAGCCGAAGCATGAAGTGAATCCGCAGATGACCCTGCGTCGCCTGCCGGATGAAGATCCGCAGAATCTGGCGGACCCGGCTTACCGCCGCCGTCGCATCATCATGCAGAACATGCGTGACGAAGAGCTGGCCATTGCTCAGGTCGAAGAGATGCAGGCAGTTTCTGCCGTGCTTAAGGGCAAATACACCATGACCGGTGAAGCCTTCGATCCGGTTGAGGTGGATATGGGCCGCAGTGAGGAGAATAACATCACGCAGTCCGGCGGCACGGAGTGGAGCAAGCGTGACAAGTCCACGTATGACCCGACCGACGATATCGAAGCCTACGCGCTGAACGCCAGCGGTGTGGTGAATATCATYGTGTTCGATCCGAAAGGCTGGGCGCTGTTCCGTTCCTTCAAAGCCGTCAAGGAGAAGCTGGATACCCGTCGTGGCTCTAATTCCGAGCTGGAGACAGCGGTGRAAGACCTGGGCAAAGCGGTGTCCTATAAGGGGATGTATGGCGATGTGGCCATCGTCGTGTATTCCGGACAGTACGTGGAAAACGGCGTCAAAAAGAACTTCCTGCCGGACAACACGATGGTGCTGGGGAACACTYAGGCACGCGGTCTGCGCACCTATGGCTGCATTCAGGATGCGGACGCACAGCGCGAAGGCATTAACGCCTCTGCCCGTTACCCGAAAAACTGGGTGACCACCGGCGATCCGGCGCGTGAGTTCACCATGATTCAGTCAGCACCGCTGATGCTGCTGGCTGACCCTGATGAGTTCGTGTCCGTACAACTGGCGTAATCATGGCCCTTCGGGGCCATTGTTTCTCTGTGGAGGAGTCCATGACGAAAGATGAACTGATTGCCCGTCTCCGCTCGCTGGGTGAACAACTGAACCGTGATGTCAGCCTGACGGGGACGAAAGAAGAACTGGCGCTCCGTGTGGCAGAGCTGAAAGAGGAGCTTGATGACACGGATGAAACTGCCGGTCAGGACACCCCTCTCAGCCGGGAAAATGTGCTGACCGGACATGAAAATGAGGTGGGATCAGCGCAGCCGGATACCGTGATTCTGGATACGTCTGAACTGGTCACGGTCGTGGCACTGGTGAAGCTGCATACTGATGCACTTCACGCCACGCGGGATGAACCTGTGGCATTTGTGCTGCCGGGAACGGCGTTTCGTGTCTCTGCCGGTGTGGCAGCCGAAATGACAGAGCGCGGCCTGGCCAGAATGCAATAACGGGAGGCGCTGTGGCTGATTTCGATAACCTGTTCGATGCTGCCATTGCCCGCGCCGATGAAACGATACGCGGGTACATGGGAACGTCAGCCACCATTACATCCGGTGAGCAGTCAGGTGCGGTGATACGTGGTGTTTTTGATGACCCTGAAAATATCAGCTATGCCGGACAGGGCGTGCGCGTTGAAGGCTCCAGCCCGTCCCTGTTTGTCCGGACTGATGAGGTGCGGCAGCTGCGGCGTGGAGACACGCTGACCATCGGTGAGGAAAATTTCTGGGTAGATCGGGTTTCGCCGGATGATGGCGGAAGTTGTCATCTCTGGCTTGGACGGGGCGTACCGCCTGCCGTTAACCGTCGCCGCTGAAAGGGGGATGTATGGCCATAAAAGGTCTTGAGCAGGCCGTTGAAAACCTCAGCCGTATCAGCAAAACGGCGGTGCCTGGTGCCGCCGCAATGGCCATTAACCGCGTTGCTTCATCCGCGATATCGCAGTCGGCGTCACAGGTTGCCCGTGAGACAAAGGTACGCCGGAAACTGGTAAAGGAAAGGGCCAGGCTGAAAAGGGCCACGGTCAAAAATCCGCAGGCCAGAATCAAAGTTAACCGGGGGGATTTGCCCGTAATCAAGCTGGGTAATGCGCGGGTTGTCCTTTCGCGCCGCAGGCGTCGTAAAAAGGGGCAGCGTTCATCCCTGAAAGGTGGCGGCAGCGTGCTTGTGGTGGGTAACCGTCGTATTCCCGGCGCGTTTATTCAGCAACTGAAAANTGGCCGGTGGCATGTCATGCAGCGTGTGGCTGGGAAAANCNGTTACCCCATTGATGTGGTGAAAATCCCGATGGCGGTGCCGCTGACCACGGCGTTTAAACAAANTATTGAGCGGATACGGCGTGAACGTCTTCCGAAAGAGCTGGGCTATGCGCTGCAGCATCAACTGAGGATGGTAATAAAGCGATGAAACATACTGAACTCCGTGCAGCCGTACTGGATGCACTGGAGAAGCATGACACCGGGGCGACGTTTTTTGATGGTCGCCCCGCTGTTTTTGATGAGGCGGATTTTCCGGCAGTTGCCGTTTATCTCACCGGCGCTGAATACACGGGCGAAGAGCTGGACAGCGATACCTGGCAGGCGGAGCTGCATATCGAAGTTTTCCTGCCTGCTCAGGTGCCGGATTCAGAGCTGGATGCGTGGATGGAGTCCCGGATTTATCCGGTGATGAGCGATATCCCGGCACTGTCAGATTTGATCACCAGTATGGTGGCCAGCGGCTATGACTACCGGCGCGACGATGATGCGGGCTTGTGGAGTTCAGCCGATCTGACTTATGTCATTACCTATGAAATGTGAGGACGCTATGCCTGTACCAAATCCTACAATGCCGGTGAAAGGTGCCGGGACCACCCTGTGGGTTTATAAGGGGAGCGGTGACCCTTACGCGAATCCGCTTTCAGACGTTGACTGGTCGCGTCTGGCNAAAGTTAAAGACCTGACGCCCGGCGAACTGACCGCTGAGTCCTATGACGACAGCTATCTCGATGATGAAGATGCAGACTGGACTGCGACCGGGCAGGGGCAGAAATCTGCCGGAGATACCAGCTTCACGCTGGCGTGGATGCCCGGAGAGCAGGGGCAGCAGGCGCTGCTGGCGTGGTTTAATGAAGGCGATACCCGTGCCTATAAAATCCGCTTCCCGAACGGCACGGTCGATGTGTTCCGTGGCTGGGTCAGCAGTATCGGTAAGGCGGTGACGGCGAAGGAAGTGATCACCCGCACGGTGAAAGTCACCAATGTGGGACGTCCGTCGATGGCAGAAGATCGCAGCACGGTAACAGCGGCAACCGGCATGACCGTGACGCCTGCCAGCACCTCGGTGGTGAAAGGGCAGAGCACCACGCTGACCGTGGCCTTCCAGCCGGAGGGCGTAACCGACAAGAGCTTTCGTGCGGTGTCTGCGGATAAAACAAAAGCCACCGTGTCGGTCAGTGGTATGACCATCACCGTGAACGGCGTTGCTGCAGGCAAGGTCAACATTCCGGTTGTATCCGGTAATGGTGAGTTTGCTGCGGTTGCAGAAATTACCGTCACCGCCAGTTAATCCGGAGAGTCAGCGATGTTCCTGAAAACCGAATCATTTGAACATAACGGTGTGACCGTCACGCTTTCTGAACTGTCAGCCCTGCAGCGCATTGAGCATCTCGCCCTGATGAAACGGCAGGCAGAACAGGCGGAGTCAGACAGCAACCGGAAGTTTACTGTGGAAGACGCCATCAGAACCGGCGCGTTTCTGGTGGCGATGTCCCTGTGGCATAACCATCCGCAGAAGACGCAGATGCCGTCCATGAATGAAGCCGTTAAACAGATTGAGCAGGAAGTGCTTACCACCTGGCCCACGGAGGCAATTTCTCATGCTGAAAACGTGGTGTACCGGCTGTCTGGTATGTATGAGTTTGTGGTGAATAATGCCCCTGAACAGACAGAGGACGCCGGGCCCGCAGAGCCTGTTTCTGCGGGAAAGTGTTCGACGGTGAGCTGAGTTTTGCCCTGAAACTGGCGCGTGAGATGGGGCGACCCGACTGGCGTGCCATGCTTGCCGGGATGTCATCCACGGAGTATGCCGACTGGCACCGCTTTTACAGTACCCATTATTTTCATGATGTTCTGCTGGATATGCACTTTTCCGGGCTGACGTACACCGTGCTCAGCCTGTTTTTCAGCGATCCGGATATGCATCCGCTGGATTTCAGTCTGCTGAACCGGCGCGAGGCTGACGAAGAGCCTGAAGATGATGTGCTGATGCAGAAAGCGGCAGGGCTTGCCGGAGGTGTCCGCTTTGGCCCGGACGGGAATGAAGTTATCCCCGCTTCCCCGGATGTGGCGGACATGACGGAGGATGACGTAATGCTGATGACAGTATCAGAAGGGATCGCAGGAGGAGTCCGGTATGGCTGAACCGGTAGGCGATCTGGTCGTTGATTTGAGTCTGGATGCGGCCAGATTTGACGAGCAGATGGCCAGAGTCAGGCGTCATTTTTCTGGTACGGAAAGTGATGCGNAAAAAACAGCGGCAGTCGTTGAACAGTCGCTGAGCCGACAGGCGCTGGCTGCACAGAAAGCGGGGATTTCCGTCGGGCAGTATAAAGCCGCCATGCGTATGCTGCCTGCACAGTTCACCGACGTGGCCACGCAGCTTGCAGGCGGGCAAAGTCCGTGGCTGATCCTGCTGCAACAGGGGGGGCAGGTGAAGGACTCCTTCGGCGGGATGATCCCCATGTTCAGGGGGCTTGCCGGTGCGATCACCCTGCCGATGGTNGGGGCCACCTCGCTGGCGGTGGCGACCGGTGCGCTGGCGTATGCCTGGTATCAGGGCAACTCAACCCTGTCCGATTTCAACAAAACGCTGGTCCTTTCCGGCAATCAGGCGGGACTGACGGCAGATCGTATGCTGGTCCTGTCCAGAGCCGGGCAGGCGGCAGGGCTGACGTTTAACCAGACCAGCGAGTCACTCAGCGCACTGGTTAAGGCGGGGGTAAGCGGTGAGGCTCAGATTGCGTCCANTCAGCCAGAGTGTGGCGCNGTTTCTCCTCTGCATCCGGCGTGGAGGTGGACAAGGTCGCTGAAGCCTTCGGGAAGCTNGACCACAGACCCGACGTCGGGGCNTGACGGCGATGGCTCGCCAGTTCCATAACGTGTCGGCGGAGCAGATTGCGTATGTTGCTCAGTTGCAGCGTTCCGGCGATGAAGCCGGGGCATTGCAGGCGGCGAACGAGGCCGCAACGAAAGGGTTTGATGACCAGACCCGCCGCCTGAAAGAGAACATGGGCACGCTGGAGACCTGGGCAGACAGGACTGCGCGGGCATTCAAATCCATGTGGGATGCGGTGCTGGATATTGGTCGTCCTGATACCGCGCAGGAGATGCTGATTAAGGCAGAGGCTGCGTATAAGAAAGCAGACGACATCTGGAATCTGCGCAAGGATGATTATTTTGTTAACGATGAAGCGCGGGCGCGTTACTGGGATGATCGTGAAAAGGCCCGTCTTGCGCTTGAAGCCGCCCGAAAGAAGGCTGAGCAGCAGACTCAACAGGACAAAAATGCGCAGCAGCAGAGCGATACCGAAGCGTCACGGCTGAAATATACCGAAGAGGCGCAGAAGGCTTACGAACGGCTGCAGACGCCGCTGGAGAAATATACCGCCCGTCAGGAAGAACTGAACAAGGCACTGAAAGACGGGAAAATCCTGCAGGCGGATTACAACACGCTGATGGCGGCGGCGAAAAAGGATTATGAAGCGACGCTGAAAAAGCCGAAACAGTCCAGCGTGAAGGTGTCTGCGGGCGATCGTCAGGAAGACAGTGCTCATGCTGCCCTGCTGACGCTTCAGGCAGAACTCCGGACGCTGGAGAAGCATGCCGGAGCAAATGAGAAAATCAGCCAGCAGCGCCGGGATTTGTGGAAGGCGGAGAGTCAGTTCGCGGTACTGGAGGAGGCGGCGCAACGTCGCCAGCTGTCTGCACAGGAGAAATCCCTGCTGGCGCATAAAGATGAGACGCTGGAGTACAAACGCCAGCTGGCTGCACTTGGCGACAAGGTTACGTATCAGGAGCGCCTGAACGCGCTGGCGCAGCAGGCGGATAAATTCGCACAGCAGCAACGGGCAAAACGGGCCGCCATTGATGCGAAAAGCCGGGGGCTGACTGACCGGCAGGCAGAACGGGAAGCCACGGAACAGCGCCTGAAGGAACAGTATGGCGATAATCCGCTGGCGCTGAATAACGTCATGTCAGAGCAGAAAAAGACCTNGGGCGGCTGAAGACCAGCTTCGCGGGAACTGGATGGCAGGCCTGAAGTCCGGCTGGAGTGAGTGGGAAGAGAGCGCCACGGACAGTATGTCGCAGGTNAAAAAGTGCAGCCACGCAGACCTTTGATGGTATTGCACAGAATATGGCGGCGATGCTGACCGGCAGTGAGCAGAACTGGCGCAGCTTCACCCGTTCCGTGCTGTCCATGATGACAGAAATTCTGCTTAAGCAGGCAATGGTGGGGATTGTCGGGAGTATCGGCAGCGCCATTGGCNGGGGCTGTTGGTGGCGGCGCATCCGCGTCAGGCGGTACAGCCATTCAGGCCGCTGCGGCGAAATTCCATTTTGCAACCGGAGGATTTACGGGAACCGGCGGCAAATATGAGCCAGCGGGGATTGTTCACCGTGGTGAGTTTGTCTTCACGAAGGAGGCAACCAGCCGGATTGGCGTGGGGAATCTTTACCGGCTGATGCGCGGCTATGCCACCGGCGGTTATGTCGGTACACCGGGCAGCATGGCAGACAGCCGGTCGCAGGCGTCCGGGACGTTTGAGCAGAATAACCATGTGGTGATTAACAACGACGGCACGAACGGGCAGATAGGTCCGGCTGCTCTGAAGGCGGTGTATGACATGGCCCGCAAGGGTGCCCGTGATGAAATTCAGACACAGATGCGTGATGGTGGCCTGTTCTCCGGAGGTGGACGATGAAGACCTTCCGCTGGAAAGTGAAACCCGGTATGGATGTGGCTTCGGTCCCTTCTGTAAGAAAGGTGCGCTTTGGTGATGGCTATTCTCAGCGAGCGCCTGCCGGGCTGAATGCCAACCTGNAAACGTACAGCGTGACGCTTTCTGTCCCCCGTGAGGAGGCCACGGTACTGGAGTCGTTTCTGGAAGAGCACGGGGGCTGGAAATCCTTTCTGTGGACGCCGCCTTATGAGTGGCGGCAGATAAAGGTGACCTGCGCAAAATGGTCGTCGCGGGTCAGTATGCTGCGTGTTGAGTTCAGCGCAGAGTTTGAACAGGTGGTGAACTGATGCAGGATATCCGGCAGGAAACACTGAATGAATGCACCCGTGCGGAGCAGTCGGCCAGCGTGGTGCTCTGGGAAATCGACCTGACAGAGGTCGGTGGAGAACGTTANTTTTTCTGTAATGAGCAGAACGAAAAAGGTGAGCCGGTCACCTGGCAGGGGCGACAGTATCAGCCGTATCCCATTCAGGGGAGCGGTTTTGAACTGAATGGCAAAGGCACCAGTACGCGCCCCACGCTGACGGTTTCTAACCTGTACGGTATGGTCACCGGGATGGCGGAAGATATGCAGAGTCTGGTCGGCGGAACGGTGGTCCGGCGTAAGGTTTACGCCCGTTTTCTGGATGCGGTGAACTTCGTCAACGGNAACAGTTACGCCGATCCGGAGCAGGAGGTGATCAGCCGCTGGCGCATTGAGCAGTGCAGCGAACTGAGCGCGGTGAGTGCCTCCTTTGTACTGTCCACGCCGACGGAAACGGATGGCGCTGTTTTTCCGGGACGTATCATGCTGGCCAACACCTGCACCTGGACCTATCGCGGTGACGAGTGCGGTTATAGCGGTCCGGCTGTCGCGGATGAATATGACCAGCCAACGTCCGATATCACGAAGGATAAATGCAGCAAATGCCTGAGCGGTTGTAAGTTCCGCAATAACGTCGGCAACTTTGGCGGCTTCCTTTCCATTAACAAACTTTCGCAGTAAATCCCATGACACAGACAGAATCAGCGATTCTGGCGCACGCCCGGCGATGTGCGCCAGCGGAGTCGTGCGGCTTCGTGGTAAGCACGCCGGAGGGGGAAAGATATTTCCCCTGCGTGAATATCTCCGGTGAGCCGGAGGCGTATTTCCGTATGTCGCCGGAAGACTGGCTGCAGGCAGAAATGCAGGGTGAGATTGTGGCGCTGGTCCACAGCCACCCCGGTGGTCTGCCCTGGCTGAGTGAGGCCGACCGGCGGCTGCAGGTGCAGAGTGATTTGCCGTGGTGGCTGGTCTGCCGGGGGACGATTCATAAGTTCCGCTGTGTGCCGCATCTCACCGGGCGGCGCTTTGAGCACGGTGTGACGGACTGTTACACACTGTTCCGGGATGCTTATCATCTGGCGGGGATTGAGATGCCGGACTTTCATCGTGAGGATGACTGGTGGCGTAACGGCCAGAATCTCTATCTGGATAATCTGGAGGCGACGGGGCTGTATCAGGNTGCCGTTGTCAGCGGCACAGCCGGGCGATGTGCTGCTGTGCTGTTTTGGTTCATCAGTGCCGAATCACGCCGCAATTTACTGCGGCGACGGCGAGCTGCTGCACCATATTCCTGAACAACTGAGCAAACGAGAGAGGTACACCGACAAATGGCAGCGACGCACACACTCCCTCTGGCGTCACCGGGCATGGCGCGCATCTNGCCTTTACGGGGATTTACAACGATTTGGTCGCCGCATCGACCTTCGTGTGAAAACGGGGGCTGAAGCCATCCGGGCACTGGCCACACAGCTCCCGGCGTTTCGTCAGAAACTGAGCGACGGCTGGTATCAGGTACGGATTGCCGGGCGGGACGTCAGCACGTCCGGGTTAACGGCGCAGTTACATGAGACTCTGCCTGATGGCGCTGTAATTCATATTGTTCCCAGAGTCGCCGGGGCCAAGTCAGGTGGCGTATTCCAGATTGTCCTGGGGGCTGCCGCCATTGCCGGATCATTCTTTACCGCCGGAGCCACCCTTGCAGCATGGGGGGCAGCCATTGGGGCCGGTGGTATGACCGGCATCCTGTTTTCTCTCGGTGCCAGTATGGTGCTCGGTGGTGTGGCGCAGATGCTGGCACCGAAAGCCAGAACTCCCCGTATACAGACAACGGATAACGGTAAGCAGAACACCTATTTCTCCTCACTGGATAACATGGTTGCCCAGGGCAATGTTCTGCCTGTTCTGTACGGGGAAATGCGCGTGGGGTCACGCGTGGTTTCTCAGGAGATCAGCACGGCAGACGAAGGGGACGGTGGTCAGGTTGTGGTGATTGGTCGCTGATGCAAAATGTTTTATGTGAAACCGCCTGCGGGCGGTTTTGTCATTTATGGAGCGTGAGGAATGGGTAAAGGAAGCAGTAAGGGGCATACCCCGCGCGAAGCGAAGGACAACCTGAAGTCCACGCAGTTGCTGAGTGTGATCGATGCCATCAGCGAAGGGCCGATTGAAGGTCCGGTGGATGGCTTAAAAAGCGTGCTGCTGAACAGTACGCCGGTGCTGGACACTGAGGGGAATACCAACATATCCGGTGTCACGGTGGTGTTCCGGGCTGGTGAGCAGGAGCAGACTCCGCCGGAGGGATTTGAATCCTCCGGCTCCGAGACGGTGCTGGGTACGGAAGTGAAATATGACACGCCGATCACCCGCACCATTACGTCTGCAAACATCGACCGTCTGCGCTTTACCTTCGGTGTACAGGCACTGGTGGAAACCACCTCAAAGGGTGACAGGAATCCGTCGGAAGTCCGCCTGCTGGTTCAGATACAACGTAACGGTGGCTGGGTGACGGAAAAAGACATCACCATTAAGGGCAAAACCACCTCGCAGTATCTGGCCTCGGTGGTGATGGGTAACCTGCCGCCGCGCCCGTTTAATATCCGGATGCGCAGGATGACGCCGGACAGCACCACAGACCAGCTGCAGAACAAAACGCTCTGGTCGTCATACACTGAAATCATCGATGTGAAACAGTGCTACCCGAACACGGCACTGGTCGGCGTGCAGGTGGACTCGGAGCAGTTCGGCAGCCAGCAGGTGAGCCGTAATTATCATCTGCGCGGGCGTATTCTGCAGGTGCCGTCGAACTATAACCCGCAGACGCGGCAATACAGCGGTATCTGGGACGGAACGTTTAAACCGGCATACAGCAACAACATGGCCTGGTGTCTGTGGGATATGCTGACCCATCCGCGCTACGGCATGGGGAAACGTCTTGGTGCGGCGGATGTGGATAAATGGGCGCTGTATGTCATCGGCCAGTACTGCGACCAGTCAGTGCCGGACGGCTTTGGCGGCACGGAGCCGCGCATCACCTGTAATGCGTACCTGACCACACAGCGTAAGGCGTGGGATGTGCTCAGCGATTTCTGCTCGGCGATGCGCTGTATGCCGGTATGGAACGGGCAGACGCTGACGTTCGTGCAGGACCGACCGTCGGATAAGACGTGGACCTATAACCGCAGTAATGTGGTGATGCCGGATGATGGCGCGCCGTTCCGCTACAGCTTCAGCGCCCTGAAGGACCGCCATAATGCCGTTGAGGTGAACTGGATTGACCCGAACAACGGCTGGGAGACGGCGACAGAGCTTGTTGAAGATACGCAGGCCATTGCCCGTTACGGTCGTAATGTTACGAAGATGGATGCCTTTGGCTGTACCAGCCGGGGGCAGGCACACCGCGCCGGGCTGTGGCTGATTAAAACAGAACTGCTGGAAACGCAGACCGTGGATTTCAGCGTCGGCGCAGAAGGGCTTCGCCATGTACCGGGCGATGTTATTGAAATCTGCGATGATGACTATGCCGGTATCAGCACCGGTGGTCGTGTGCTGGCGGTGAACAGCCAGACCCGGACGCTGACGCTCGACCGTGAAATCACGCTGCCATCCTCCGGTACCGCGCTGATAAGCCTGGTTGACGGAAGTGGCAATCCGGTCAGCGTGGAGGTTCAGTCCGTCACCGACGGCGTGAAGGTAAAAGTGAGCCGTGTTCCTGACGGTGTTGCTGAATACAGCGTATGGGAGCTGAAGCTGCCGACGCTGCGCCAGCGACTGTTCCGCTGCGTGAGTATCCGTGAGAACGACGACGGCACGTATGCCATCACCGCCGTGCAGCATGTGCCGGAAAAAGAGGCCATCGTGGATAACGGGGCGCACTTTGACGGCGAACAGAGTGGCACGGTGAATGGTGTCACGCCGCCAGCGGTGCAGCACCTGACCGCAGAAGTCACTGCAGACAGCGGGGAATATCAGGTGCTGGCGCGATGGGACACACCGAAGGTGGTGAAGGGCGTGAGTTTCCTGCTCCGTCTGACCGTAACAGCGGACGACGGCAGTGAGCGGCTGGTCANGCACGGCCCGGACGACGGAAACCACATACCGCNTTCACGCAACTGGCGCTGGGGAACNTACAGGCTGACAGTCCGGGCGGTAAATGCGTGGGGGCNAGCAGGGCNGATCCGGCGTCGGTATCGTTCCGGATTGCCGCACCGGCAGCACCGTCGAGGATTGAGCTGACGCCGGGCTATTTTCNAGATAACCGCCACGCCGCATCTTGCCGTTTATGACCCGACGGTACAGTTTGAGTTCTGGTTCTCGGAAAAGCAGATTGCGGATATCAGACAGGTTGAAACCAGCACGCGTTATCTTGGTACGGCGCTGTACTGGATAGCCGCCAGTATCAATATCAAACCGGGCCATGATTATTACTTTTATATCCGCAGTGTGAACACCGTTGGCAAATCGGCATTCGTGGAGGCCGTCGGTCGGGCGAGCGATGATGCGGAAGGTTACCTGGATTTTTTCAAAGGCAAGATAACCGAATCCCATCTCGGCAAGGAGCTGCTGGAAAAAGTCGAGCTGACGGAGGATAACGCCAGCAGACTGGAGGAGTTTTCGAAAGAGTGGAAGGATGCCAGTGATAAGTGGAATGCCATGTGGGCTGTCAAAATTGAGCAGACCAAAGACGGCAAACATTATGTCGCGGGTATTGGCCTCAGCATGGAGGACACGGAGGAAGGCAAACTGAGCCAGTTTCTGGTTGCCGCCAATCGTATCGCATTTATTGACCCGGCAAACGGGAATGAAACGCCGATGTTTGTGGCGCAGGGCAACCAGATATTCATGAACGACGTGTTCCTGAAGCGCCTGACGGNCCCCACCATTACCAGCGGCGGCAATCCTCCGGCCTTTTCCCTGACACCGGACGGAAAGCTGACCGCTAAAAATGCGGATATCAGTGGCAGTGTGAATGCGAACTCCGGGACGCTCAGTAATGTGACGATAGCTGAAAACTGTACGATAAACGGTACGCTGAGGGCGGAAAAAATCGTCGGGGACATTGTAAAGGCGGCGAGCGCGGCTTTTCCGCGCCAGCGTGAAAGCAGTGTGGACTGGCCGTCAGGTACCCGTACTGTCACCGTGACCGATGACCATCCTTTTGATCGCCAGATAGTGGTGCTTCCGCTGACGTTTCGCGGAAGTAAGCGTACTGTCAGCGGCAGGACAACGTATTCGATGTGTTATCTGAAAGTACTGATGAACGGTGCGGTGATTTATGATGGCGCGGCGAACGAGGCGGTACAGGTGTTCTCCCGTATTGTTGACATGCCAGCGGGTCGGGGAAACGTGATCCTGACGTTCACGCTTACGTCCACACGGCATTCGGCAGATATTCCGCCGTATACGTTTGCCAGCGATGTGCAGGTTATGGTGATTAAGAAACAGGCGCTGGGCATCAGCGTGGTCTGAGTGTGTTACAGAGGTTCGTCCGGGAACGGGCGTTTTATTATAAAACAGTGAGAGGTGAACGATGCGTAATGTGTGTATTGCCGTTGCTGTCTTTGCCGCACTTGCGGTGACAGTCACTCCGGCCCGNTGCGGAAGGTGGACATGGTACGTTTNACGGTGGGCTATTTTCAAGTGAAACCGGGTACATTGCCGTCGTTGTCGGGCGGGGATACCGGTGTGAGTCATCTGAAAGGGATTAACGTGAAGTACCGTTATGAGCTGACGGACAGTGTGGGGGTGATGGCTTCCCTGGGGTTCGCCGCGTCGNAAAAGAGCAGCACAGTGATGACCGGGGAGGATACGTTTCACTATGAGAGCCTGCGTGGACGTTATGTGAGCGTGATGGCCGGACCGGTTTTACAAATCAGTAAGCAGGTCAGTGCGTACGCCATGGCCGGAGTGGCTCACAGTCGGTGGTCCGGCAGTACAATGGATTACCGTAAGACGGAAATCACTCCCGGGTATATGAAAGAGACGACCACTGCCAGGGACGAAAGTGCAATGCGGCATACCTCAGTGGCGTGGAGTGCAGGTATACAGATTAATCCGGCAGCGTCCGTCGTTGTTGATATTGCTTATGAAGGCTCCGGCAGTGGCGACTGGCGTACTGACGGATTCATCGTTGGGGTCGGTTATAAATTCTGATTAGCCAGGTAACACAGTGTTATGACAGCCCGCCGGAACCGGTGGGCNTTTTTGTNGGGTGNATATGGCAGTAAAGATTTCAGGAGTCCTGNAAGACGGCACAGGNAAACCGGTACAGAACTGCACCATTCAGCTGAAAGCCAGACGTAACAGCACCACGGTGGTGGTGAACACGGTGGGCTCAGAGAATCCGGATGAAGCCGGGCGTTACAGCATGGATGTGGAGTACGGTCAGTACAGTGTCATCCTGCAGGTTGACGGTTTTCCNACCATCGCACGCCGGGACCATCACCGTGTATGAAGATTCACAACCGGGGACGCTGAATGATTTTCTCTGTGCCATGACGGAGGATGATGCCCGGCCGGAGGTGCTGCGTCGTCTTGAACTGATGGTGGAAGAGGTGGCGCGTAACGCGTCCGTGNTGGCACAGAGTACGGCAGACGCGAAGAAATCAGCCGGCGATGCCAGTGCATCAGCTGCTCAGGTCGCGGCCCTTGTGACTGATGCAACTGACTCAGCACGCGCCGCCAGCACGTCCGCCGGACAGGCTGCATCGTCAGCTCAGGAAGCGTCCTCCGGCGCAGAAGCGGCATCAGCAAAGGCCACTGAAGCGGAAAAANGTGCCGCAGCCGCAGAGTCCTCAAAAAACGNCGGCGGCCACCAGTGCCGGTGCGGCGAAAACGTCAGAAACGAATGCTGCAGCGTCACAACAATCAGCCGCCACGTCTGCCTCCACCGCGGCCACGAAAGCGTCAGAGGCCGCCACTTCAGCACGAGATGCGGTGGCCTCAAAAGNAGGCAGCAAAATNCATCAGAAACGNAACGCATCATCAAGTGCCGGTCGTGCAGCTTCCTCGGCAACGGCGGCAGAAAATTNCTGCCAGGGCNGGCAAAAACGTNCCGAGACGAATRCCAGGTCATCTGAAACAGCAGCGGAACGGAGCGCCTCTGCCGCGGCAGACGCAAAAACAGCGGCGGCGGGGAGTGCGTCAACGGCATCCACGAAGGCGACAGAGGCTGCGGGAAGTGCGGTATCAGCATCGCAGAGCAAAAGTGCGGCAGAAGCGGCGGCAATACGTGCAGAAAATTCGGCAAAACGTGNCAGAAGATATAGCTTCAGCTGTCGCGCTTGAGGATGCGGACACAACGAGAAAGGGGATAGTGCAGCTCAGCAGTGCAACCAACAGCACGTCTGAAACGCTTGCTGCAACGCCAAAGGCGGTTAAGGTGGTAATGGATGAAACGAACAGAAAAGCCCACTGGACAGTCCGGCACTGACCGGAACGCCAACAGCACCAACCGCGCTCAGGGGAACAAACAATACCCAGATTGCGAACACCGCTTTTGTACTGGCCGCGATTGCAGATGTTATCGACGCGTCACCTGACGCACTGAATACGCTGAATGAACTGGCCGCAGCGCTCGGGAATGATCCAGATTTTGCTACCACCATGACTAACGCGCTTGCGGGTAAACAACCGAAGAATGCGACACTGACGGCGCTGGCAGGGCTTTCCACGGCGAAAAATAAATTACCGTATTTTGCGGAAAATGATGCCGCCAGCCTGACTGAACTGACTCAGGTTGGCAGGGATATTCTGGCAAAAAATTCCGTTGCAGATGTTCTTGAATACCTTGGGGCCGGTGAGAATTCGGCCTTTCCGGCAGGTGCGCCGATCCCGTGGCCATCAGATATCGTTCCGTCTGGCTACGTCCTGATGCAGGGGCAGGCGTTTGACAAATCAGCCTACCCAAAACTTGCTGTCGCGTATCCATCGGGTGTGCTTCCTGATATGCGAGGCTGGACAATCAAGGGGAAACCCGCCAGCGGTCGTGCTGTATTGTCTCAGGAACAGGATGGAATTAAGTCGCACACCCACAGTGCCAGTGCATCCGGTACGGATTTGGGGACGAAAACCACATCGTCGTTTGATTACGGGACGAAAACAACAGGCAGTTTCGATTACGGCACCAAATCGACGAATAACACGGGGGCTCATGCTCACAGTCTGAGCGGTTCAACAGGGGCCGCGGGTGCTCATGCCCACACAAGTGGTTTAAGGATGAACAGTTCTGGCTGGAGTCAGTATGGAACAGCAACCATTACAGGAAGTTTATCCACAGTTAAAGGAACCAACACACAGGGTATTGCTTATTTATACTAACTTGAGCGAAACGGGAAGGTAAAAAGACAAAAAGTTGTTTTTAATACCTTTAAGTGATACCAGATGGCATTGCGCCATCTGGCAGAGTGATTAACTAAACATNCGCAGTAATCGAGGCGCTTGCCAGAGAGTGGAAATGAACGTTAAACCCGACCNATCGCGCCGCTGGCACCTTCATCGACATCAATACGTTCTATATCCAGCGCGTGAACGGTAAAAATGTAGCGATGAGTTTCGCCTTTCGGCGGTGCTGCGCCATCGTACCCGGTTTTACCAAAGTCGGTACGCGTCTGCAAAACGCCGTCTGGCATTGCTACCAGACCAGAGCCAAACCCTTGCGGTAATACGCGGGTATCAGCGGGTAAGTTAACAACTACCCAGTGCCACCAGCCGGAGCCGGTTGGCGCATCCGGGTCGTAGCAGGTGACAACNAAAACTTTTCGTTCCCGCAGGAACATCATCCCACGCCAGATGCGGTGAAATATTATCGCCATCGTAACCCATGCCGTTAAAGACATGACGATGCGGCAATTTATCGCCATCGCGCAGATCGTTACTGATGAGTTTCATGAACCCTCCTTTCTTGTTTGCAGAAAGTGTAGCCAGAAACCCTCACGCGGACTTCTCGTTATTGGCAAAAAAATGTTTCATCCTGTACCGCGCGGTTAACCGCTGCGGTCAGACGCTGCAACTGTTGCGGGAGAATAATATAGGGCGGCATCAGGTAAATCAGTTTGNCCAAAAGGCCGGATCCAGACACCCTGTTCGACAAAGAATTTTTGCAGCGCCGCCATATTCACCGGATGAGTGGTTTCGACCACGCCAATNGGCCCCCAGTACGCGCACATCGGCAACCATTTCGGCATCACGGGCGGGGNCAAGTTGCTCGCGCAGCTGTACTTCAATATCCGCCACCTGTTGCTGCCAGTCGCCAGATTCGAGAATCGCCAGGCTGGCGTTTGCTGCCGCGCAGGCCAGCGGATTGCCCATAAAAGTTGGCCCATGCATAAAGCAACCGGCTTCACCGTTACTGATGGTTTCTGCAACCTCGCGCGTGGTGAGTGTGGCGGAAAGGGTCATTGTGCCGCCGGTTAAGGCTTTACCGNAGGCACAAAATGTCCGGCGCGATTTCTGCATGTTCACAGGCAAACAGTTTCCCGGTACGACCAAATCCAGTGGCGATCTCGTCGGCAATCAGCAAGATACCTTCGCGATCGCATATTTTGCGGATTCGTTTTAACCATTCCGGATGGTACATGCGCATCCCGCCTGCGCCCTGGACAATCGGCTCAATGATCACCGCCGCGATTTCATGACGATGCGCCGCCATCAGGCGGGCAAAGCCCACCATATCGCGCTCATCCCATTCGCCATCCATGCGGCTTTGCGGGGCNGGAGCAAACAGGTTTTCTGGCAGGTAGCCTTTCCACAGACTGTGCATTGAGTTATCCGGATCGCACACCGACATCGCGCCAAAGGTATCGCCATGATAACCATTGCGGAAGGTCAGAAAACGCTGGCGCGCTTCGCCTTTGGCTTGCCAGTACTGCAACGCCATTTTCATCGCCACTTCCACCGCTACGGAACCGGAGTCCGCGAGAAAAACGCACTCCAGCGGTTGCGGCGTCATCGCCACCAGTTTGCGGCACAGCTCAATGGCTGGCGCATGGGTGATACCGCCAAACATCACATGCGACATGGCATCAATTTGCGACTTCATCGCCGCATTAAGCTGCGGGTGATTGTAGCCGTGGATCGCCGCCCACCAGGACGACATACCGTCAACCAGGCGTCTGCCGTCAGACAAAATCAGCTCGCAACCTTCGGCGCTCACCACCGGATAAACCGGCAGAGGGGAGGTCATGGATGTGTATGGGTGCCAGATATGGCGTTGGTCAAAGGCAAGATCGTCCGTTGTCATAATCGACTTGTAAACCAAATTGAAAAGATTTAGGTTTACAAGTCTACACCGAATTAACAACAAAAANCNACGNTTTTGGNAGAAGCCCCATGGCTCACCGCCCACGCTGGACATTGTCGCAAGTCACAGAATTATTNGAAAANCCGTTGCTGGATCTGCTGTTTGAAGCGCAGCAGGTGCATCGCCAGCATTTCGATCCTCGTCAGGTGCAGGTCAGCACGTTGCTGTCGATTAAGACCGGAGCTTGTCCGGAAGATTGCAAATACTGCCCGCAAAGCTCGCGCTACAAAACCGGGCTGGAAGCCGAGCGGTTGATGGAAGTTGAACAGGTGCTGGAGTCGGCGCGCAAAGCGAAAGCGGCAGGATCGACGCGCTTCTGTATGGGCGCGGCGTGGAAGAATCCCCACGAACGCGATATGCCGTACCTGGAACAAATGGTGCAGGGGNTAAAAGCGATGGGGCTGGAGGCGTGTATGACGCTGGGCACGTTGAGTGAATCTCAGGCGCAGCGCCTCGCGAACGCCGGGCTGGATTACTACAACCACAACCTGGACACCTCGCCGGAGTTTTACGGCAATATCATCACCACACGCACTTATCAGGAACGCCTCGATACGCTNGGAAAAAGTGCGCGATNGCCGGGATNCAAAGTCTGTTCTNGGCGGCATTNGTGGGCTTAGGCGNAAACGGTAAAAGATCGCGCCGGATTATTGCTGCAACTGGCAAACCTGCCGACGCCGCCGGAAAGCGTGCCAATCAACATGCTGGTGAAGGTGAAAGGCACGCCGCTTGCCGATAACGATGATGTCGATGCCTTTGATTTTATTCGCACCATTGCGGTCGCGCGGATCATGATGCCAACCTCTTACGTGCGCCTTTCTGCCGGACGCGAGCAGATGAACGAACAGACTCAGGCGATGTGCTTTATGGCAGGCGCAAACTCGATTTTCTACGGTTGCAAACTGCTGACCACGCCGAATCCGGAAGAAGATAAAGACCTGCAACTGTTCCGCAAACTGGGGCTAAATCCGCAGCAAACTGCCGTGCTGGCAGGGGATAACGAACAACAGCAACGTCTTGAACAGGCGCTGATNGACCCCGGACACCGACGAATATTACAACGCGGCAGCATTATGAGCTGGCAGGAGAAAATCAACGCGGCGCTCGATGCGCGGCGTGCTGCCGATGCCCTGCGTCGCCGTTATCCGGTGGCNCNAAGGNGCCGGACGCTGGCTGGTGGCGGATGATCGCCAGTATCTGAACTTTTCCAGTAACGATTATTTAGGTTTAAGCCATCATCCGCAAATTATCCGTGCCTGGCAGCAGGGGGCGGAGCAATTTGGCATCGGTAGCGGCGGCTCCGGTCACGTCAGCGGTTATAGCGTGGTGCATCAGGCACTGGAAGAAGAGCTGGCCGAGTGGCTTGGCTATTCGCGGGCACTGCTGTTTATCTCTGGTTTCGCCGCTAATCAGGCAGTTATTGCCGCGATGATGGCGAAAGAGGACCGTATTGCTGCCGACCGGCTTAGCCATGCCTCATTGCTGGAAGCTGCCAGTTTAAGCCCGTCGCAGCTTCGCCGTTTTGCTCATAACGATGTCACTCATTTGGCGCGATTGCTTGCTTCCCCCTGTCCGGGGCAGCAAATGGTGGTGACAGAAGGCGTGTTCAGCATGGACGGCGATAGTGCGCCACTGGCGGAAATCCAGCAGGTAACGCAACAGCACAATGGCTGGTTGATGGTCGATGATGCCCACGGCACGGGCGTTATCGGGGAGCAGGGGCGCGGCAGCTGCTGGCTGCAAAAGGTAAAACCAGAATTGCTGGTAGTGACTTTTGGNCAAAGGATTTGGCGTCAGCGGGGCAGCGGTGCTTTGCTCCAGTACGGTGGCGGATTATCTGCTGCAATTCGCCCGCCACCTTATCTACAGCACCAGTATGCCGCCCGCTCAGGCGCAGGCATTACGTGCGTCGCTGGCGGTCATTCGCAGTGATGAGGGTGATGCACGGCGCGAAAAACTGGCGGCACTCATTACGCGTTTTCGTGCCGGAGTACAGGATTTGCCGTTTACGCTTGCTGATTCATGCAGCGCCATCCAGCCATTGATTGTCGGTGATAACAGCCGTGCGTTACAACTGGCAGAAAAACTGCGTCAGCAAGGCTGCTGGGTCACGGCGATTCGCCCGCCAACCGTACCCGCTGGTACTGCGCGACTGCGCTTAACGCTAACCGCTGCGCATGAAATGCAGGATATCGACCGTCTGCTGGAGGTGCTGCATGGCAACGGTTAATAAACAAGCCATTGCAGCGGCANTTTGGTCGGGCAGCCGCACACTATGAGCAACATGCAGATCTACAGCGCCAGAGTGCTGACGCCTTACTGGCAATGCTTCCACAGCGTAAATACACCCACGTACTGGACGCGGGTTGTGGACCTGGCTGGATGAGCCGCCACTGGCGGGAACGTCACGCGCAGGTGACGGCCTTAGATCTCTCGCCGCCAATGCTTGTTCAGGCACGCCAGAAGGATGCCGCAGACCATTATCTGGCGGGAGATATCGAATCCCTGCCGTTAGCGACTGCGACGTTCGATCTTGCATGGAGCAATCTCGCAGTGCAGTGGTGCGGTAATTTATCCACGGCACTCCGCGAGCTGTATCGGGTGGTGCGCCCCAAAGGCGTGGTCGCGTTTACCACGCTGGTGCAGGGATCGTTACCCGAACTGCATCAGGCGTGGCAGGCGGTGGACGAGCGTCCGCATGCTAATCGCTTTTTACCGCCAGATGAAATCGAACAGTCGCTGAACGGCGTGCATTATCAACATCATATTCAGCCCATCACGCTGTGGTTTGATGATGCGCTCAGTGCCATGCGTTCGCTGAAAGGCATCGGTGCCACGCATCTTCATGAAGGGCGCGACCCGCGAATATTAACGCGTTCGCAGTTGCAGCGATTGCAACTGGCCTGGCCGCAACAGCAGGGGCGATATCCTCTGACGTATCATCTTTTTTTGGGAGTGATTGCTCGTGAGTAAACGTTATTTTGTCACCGGAACGGATACCGAAGTGGGGAAAACTGTCGCCAGTTGTGCACTTTTACAAGCCGCAAAGGCAGCAGGCTACCGGACGGCAGGTTATAAACCGGTCGCCTCTGGCAGCGAAAAGACCCCGGAAGGTTTACGCAATAGCGACGCGCTGGCGTTACAGCGCAACAGCAGCCTGCAGCTGGATTACGCAACAGTAAATCCTTACACCTTCGCAGAACCCACTTCGCCGCACATCATCAGCGCGCAAGAGGGCAGACCGATAGAATCATTGGTAATGAGCGCCGGATTACGCGCGCTTGAACAACAGGCTGACTGGGTGTTAGTGGAAGGTGCTGGCGGCTGGNTTTACGCCGCNTTTCTGACACNTTTCACNTTTTGCAGATTGGGTAACACAGGAACAACTGCCGGTGATACTGGTAGTTGGTGTGAAACTCGGCTGTATTAATCACGCGATGTTGACTGCACAGGTAATACAACACGCCGGACTGACTCTGGCGGGTTGGGTGGCGAACGATGTTACGCCTCCGGGAAAACGTCACGCTGAATATATGACCACGCTCACCCGCATGATTCCCGCGCCGCTGCTGGGAGAGATCCCCTGGCTTGCAGAAAATCCAGAAAATGCGGCAACCGGAAAGTACATAAACCTTGCCTTGTTGTAGCCATTCTGTATTTGGTTAAATTGCGAGCGAGATCGCGTCTTCGATTGACTGCAATTTAACCAATTAAATTCTAAAATAATCACGAAAAAAATTTNACTTCCGCCTCATGCGGCGAATGTGGGAATTGCCCAGGCGGCGGGGGATAGGGGCTGGAGACAGTTATCCACTATTCCTGTGGATAACCATGTGTATTAGAGTTAGAAAACACGAGGCAAGCGAGAGAATACGCGGCTTGCACGCGAATTGGCGTTAAAGACGGCTCAAAGAAATATCTTTTANTTTTTAACTGGTTAGATAAATGCAATGGCAGTCACTGAACAGGCATCTCTTGCCATAAAACTGTCATCACTCATCTTGACAAATGTTAAAAAAGCCGTTGCTTTGGGGATAACCCGGTAAGGCCGGAGTTTNATCTCGCCACAGAGTAAATTTTGCTCATGATTGACAGCGGAGTTTACGCTGTATCAGAAATATTATGGTGATGAACTGTTTTTTTATCCAGTATAATTTGTTGGCATAATTAAGTACGACGAGTAAAATTACATACCTGCCCGCCCAACTCCTTCAGGTAGCGACTCATGAGTAAACCGTTCAAACTGAATTCCGCTTTTNAAACCTTCTGGCGATCAGCCAGAGGCGATTCGACGTCTCGAAGAGGGGCTGGAAGATGGCCTGGCGCACCAGACGTTACTTGGCGTGACTGGCTCAGGGAAAACCTTCACCATTGCCAATGTCATTGCTGACCTTCAGCGCCCAACCATGGTACTTGCGCCCAACAAAACGCTGGCGGCCCAGCTGTATGGCGAAATGAAAGAGTTCTTCCCGGAAAACGCGGTGGAATATTTCGTTTCCTACTACGACTACTATCAGCCGGAAGCCTATGTACCGAGTTCCGACACTTTCATTGAGAAAGATGCCTCGGTTAACGAACATATTGAGCAGATGCGTTTGTCCGCCACCAAAGCGATGCTGGAGCGGCGTGATGTGGTTGTGGTGGCGTCTGTTTCCGCGATTTATGGTCTGGGCGATCCTGATTTATATCTCAAGATGATGCTCCATCTCACGGTCGGTATGATTATCGATCAGCGCGCGATTCTGCGCCGACTGGCGGAGCTGCAATACGCTCGTAATGATCAAGCATTCCAGCGTGGTACTTTCCGCGTTCGTGGCGAGGTGATAGATATCTTCCCGGCAGAATCGGATGACATTGCACTTCGCGTGGAACTGTTTGACGAGGAAGTGGAACGATTGTCGTTATTTGACCCGCTGACCGGGCAGATTGTTTCCACTATTCCACGTTTTACCATCTACCCGAAAACGCACTACGTCACACCGCGCGAGCGCATCGTACAGGCGATGGAGGAGATCAAAGAAGAGCTGGCCGCCAGACGCAAAGTGCTGTTGGAAAACAACAAACTGCTGGAAGAGCAGCGGCTGACCCAGCGTACCCAGTTTGATCTGGAGATGATGAACGAGCTGGGCTACTGTTCGGGGATTGAAAACTACTCGCGCTTCCTCTCCGGTCGTGGACCGGGTGAGCCACCGCCGACGCTGTTTGATTACCTGCCTGCCGATGGGCTGCTGGTCGTCGATGAATCTCACGTCACCATTCCACAAATTGGCGGCATGTATCGCGGTGACCGGGCGCGTAAAGAGACACTGGTGGAGTACGGCTTCCGCCTGCCATCAGCGCTGGATAACCGTCCGCTTAAGTTTGAAGAGTTCGAAGCATTAGCGCCGCAAACCATCTATGTTTCGGCGACGCCGGGTAATTACGAGCTGGAAAAATCCGGCGGCGATGTGGTGGATCAGGTGGTGCGTCCAACCGGATTGCTTGACCCGATTATCGAAGTGCGGCCGGTGGCGACACAGGTTGATGATCTTCTTTCGGAGATTCGTCAGCGAGCGGCAATTAACGAACGCGTACTGGTCACCACACTGACCAAGCGGATGGCGGAAGATCTTACCGAATATCTCGAAGAACATGGCGAGCGCGTGCGTTATCTTCACTCAGATATCGACACCGTCGAACGTATGGAGATTATCCGCGACTTGCGTCTGGGTGAGTTCGACGTGCTGGTAGGGATCAACTTACTGCGCGAAGGTCTGGATATGCCGGAAGTGTCGCTGGTGGCGATCCTCGACGCTGACAAAGAAGGCTTCCTGCGTTCCGAACGTTCGTTGATCCAGACCATTGGTCGTGCGGCACGTAACGTTAACGGTAAAGCGATTCTCTACGGCGATAAGATCACCCCATCAATGGCGAAAGCGATTGGCGAAACCGAACGTCGCCGTGAGAAACAGCAGAAGTACAACGAGGAACACGGAATTACGCCGCAAGGCTTGAACAAGAAAGTGGTCGATATCCTGGCGCTGGGGCAGAACATTGCCAAAACCAAAGNCGNAAGGGCAGAGGAAAATCGCGCCCGATTGTTGAGCCGGATAATGTGCCGATGGATATGTCGCCTAAAGCGTTGCAGCAGAAAATCCATGAGCTGGAAGGGTTGATGATGCAACACGCGCAGAATCTGGAGTTCGAAGAAGCGGCGCAAATTCGTGACCAGTTGCATCAGCTGCGTGAGCTGTTTATCGCGGCATCGTAACAGGATAGCGAAGAAGACTGATGACAAACGGNAAACAGCCTGATGCGCTACGCTTATCAGGCCTACATTTTCTCCGCAATATATTGAATTTGCGCGGTTTGTAGGCCGGATAAGGCGTTCACGCCGCATCCGGCATAAACAACGCGCACTTTGTCTTCAATAGGAAGCCGGAATTTTCCTTCGGATTTCCGTTAACCTAAAGCCTGTNAACGCCTTTTCCAGCGCGTTATGTAACAACTGGCGGTCATGACGATACGGAATATCGCTGGCCTCCAGTACCTCCTGGATCACAATCCGCTCTTTCACCGCCGAGACATCCACTTTTGGCCCGACGATGACCGCATCAATGACCTTTTTACCAACATACTGCTCCATAATTGCCAGCTTGCTTTCCAGCTTCAAATTAGCCGCAGGTAAACTCAACTCACGCCCCAGATTGCCGATATAAACCATCGGCGCTGGCGTGCGGCGTAATGCCTGGGCGATTTCCTTCAGCAGCAGAATTGGCATCAGGCTGGTATAAAAACTGCCAGGCCCAATAATGATGAGATCCGCTTCATTGATAGCGTGAACCGCCTCACGCGTTGCGGGTACATTAGGCGTTAACAATAACTCTTGAATCGGCGTAGTTAACTGGTCGATATTGACCTCGCCGTAAACTTCATGCCCCTGATCGTCAATCGCCATCAGATCAACAGGATGCTCTGACATTGGAATCAAATGCGTATCCACTTTCAGCAGATTACGAATTAAATTGATGGCTTCCAGAGGCCGCACGCTAAGGTGATCCAGCGCCTTTAACATCAAGTTTCCGAGATTATGACCGGAAAGTTCGCCATTGCCACCAAAACGGTATTCAAACATCGCGGAGGCGACGCTCGGTTCCGTTATCAGCTGGTTGAGGCAGTTGCGCATATCGCCCCAGGCAATGCCGCCTTCTGAACGGCGAATACGCCCCGTCGAGCCACCATTATCGGTGGTGGTGACGATACCCGTTAAACGAGAACCCAAAGACGAAAGTGATGAGAGAACGCGTCCCAGTCCATGCCCTCCGCCGAGAGCAACGACACGATCAAGATCAGCCAGCGTACGATTGCGCATATAGTTTCCTGGAGTCAGATTATCCGCGCTACAGTAGCGCAAATTGCGGGGAAACAGCAATTAACCTGCCAATATTGAGGATACAAACTATTTTCTTCTACCTCTAAAGGACGATGCACGCTATGCCTCCCTGATGATGTATATCAAAGTAAAACCGCCATTTTCCCTTATTCTGTAGCGAAATAGCACGATCATGACGCTATATACATGATTACATAGCGAAAGTGTGGATGGTAAAAATCTCATTTACACGCTAGTATCGGCATAACCACTAAACACTCTAGCCTCTGCACCTGGGTCAACTGATACGGTGCTTTGGCCGTGACAATGCTCGTAAAGATTGCCACCAGGGCGAAGGAAGAAATGACTTCGCCTCCCGTATCTGGAAAGGTGTACATGGCTTCACAACTGACTGATGCATTTGCGCGTAAGTTTTACTACTTGCGCCTGTCGATTACCGATGTGTGTAACTTTCGTTGCACCTACTGCCTGCCGGATGGCTACAAACCGAGCGGCGTCACCAATAAAGGCTTTCTTACCGTCGATGAAATTCGCCGGGTTACGCGCGCCTTCGCCAGACTGGGCACCGAAAAAGTGCGCCTGACAGGAGGAGAGCCGTCTTTACGCCGCGACTTTACCGATATCATCGCCGCTGTGCGGGAAAACGACGCTATCCGCCAGATTGCGGTCACAACCAATGGTTACCGTCTGGAACGCGATGTGGCGAGCTGGCGCGATGCGGGACTTACTGGCATTAACGTCAGTGTCGACAGTCTGGACGCCCGCCAGTTTCACGCTATTACCGGGCAGGATAAATTCAACCAGGTCATGGCAGGGATTGATGCTGCATTTGAGGCCGGTTTTGAGAAGGTCAAAGTCAATACCGTGCTGATGCGTGATGTTAATCATCACCAGCTCGACACCTTTCTGAACTGGATCCAGCATCGCCCTATCCAGCTGCGTTTCATCGAACTGATGGAAACGGGCGAGGGCAGCGAGCTCTTCCGTAAGCATCACATCTCTGGTCAGGTTCTGCGTGACGAGCTACTGCGTCGCGGCTGGATCCACCAATTACGTCAACGCAGCGACGGTCCCGCGCAAGTCTTTTGCCATCCAGATTACGCCGGAGAGATTGGCCTTATCATGCCGTATGAAAAAGACTTCTGCGCCACTTGCAACCGCCTGCGCGTTTCCTCCATTGGTAAACTCCATCTCTGCCTGTTTGGTGAAGGCGGCGTTAACCTGCGCGATCTGCTGGAAGACGATACCCAGCAACAGGCGCTGGAAGCGCGTATTTCAGCGGCGCTGCGGGAGAAGAAACAGACCCATTTCCTGCATCAAAACAACACCGGTATTACGCAAAACTTATCGTACATTGGCGGCTAAAACGTCAAAAGGAGAGATCAGATGAGTCAGGTAAGCACTGAATTTATCCCGACCCGTATTGCTATTCTTACGGTTTCTAATCGTCGCGGTGAAGAAGACGATACCTCCGGTCACTATCTGCGCGATTCGGCGCAAGAAGCGGGCCATCACGTTGTCGATAAAGCCATTGTGAAAGAAAACCGCTACGCTATTCGCGCTCAGGTATCTGCGTGGATCGCCAGCGACGATGTACAAGTGGTATTGATTACGGGTGGTACTGGCCTGACGGAAGGTGATCAGGCTCCCGAAGCATTGCTGCCGTTGTTCGACCGTGAAGTTGAAGGTTTTGGTGAAGTGTTCCGGATGTTGTCGTTTGAAGAGATTGGCACTTCCACGTTGCAATCTCGTGCGGTAGCGGGCGTCGCCAACAAAACGCTGATTTTCGCCATGCCGGGTTCGACCAAAGCGTGCCGTACCGCATGGGAAAATATCATCGCGCCGCAGCTGGATGCCCGTACGCGTCCGTGTAATTTCCATCCACATTTGAAGAAATAAGTATGTCGCAACTGACCCATATCAACGCCGCTGGCGAAGCGCACATGGTGGATGTCTCCGCCAAAGCGGAAACCGTGCGTGAAGCGCGGGCGGAAGCCTTTGTCACCATGCGCAGCGAGACGCTGGCGATGATTATTGATGGTCGCCACCACAAAGGCGACGTATTTGCCACTGCGCGTATTGCCGGTATTCAGGCGGCAAAACGCACCTGGGATCTGATCCCGCTCTGTCATCCGCTGATGCTCAGCAAAGTTGAAGTCAATTTACAGGCCGAGCCGGAGCACAATCGGGTGCGTATAGAAACCTTATGCCGCCTGACCGGGAAAACCGGTGTCGAAATGGAAGCATTAACCGCGGCCTCCGTGGCGGCGCTGACCATTTATGACATGTGCAAAGCGGTGCAAAAAGATATGGTGATTGGTCCGGTACGTTTGCTGGCGAAGAGCGGCGGCAAGTCGGGTGACTTTAAGGTGGAAGCGGATGATTAAAGTTCTTNTTTTCGCCCAGGTGCGCGAGTTGGTGGGAACAGATGCAACCGAAGTGGCTGCGGATTTCCCAACTGTTGAAGCGTTACGCCAGCACATGGCTGCGCAGAGCGATCGCTGGGCGCTGGCGCTGGAAGATGGCAAATTACTGGCTGCCGTCAACCAGACGCTGGTGAGTTTTGACCATCCGCTGACTGACGGCGACGAAGTAGCTTTCTTCCCGCCGGTAACCGGAGGTTAANGATGGCAGAAACCAAAATTNGTTGTTGGTCCGCAGCCGTTCAGCGTAGGAGAAGAGTACCCGTGGCTGGCGGAGCGTGACGAAGACGGTGCGGTAGTCACCTTTACTGGTAAGGTGCGCAACCATAACCTGGGCGACAGCGTCAACGCATTAACCCTCGAACACTATCCGGGGATGACTGAAAAAGCACTGGCAGAAATTGTTGATGAAGCGCGTAACCGCTGGCCGCTGGGGCGCGTCACTGTGATTCACCGCATCGGGGAATTATGGCCGGGCGATGAAATCGTTTTTGTCGGTGTCACCAGTGCGCATCGCAGCAGTGCGTTTGAAGCCGGGCAGTTTATTATGGATTATCTCAAAACCCGCGCACCGTTCTGGAAGCGCGAAGCCACGCCGGAAGGCGACCGCTGGGTTGAAGCTCGGGAGAGCGATCAGCAGGCGGCNAAAACGCTGGTAGNTTTTTGTTAGCCGGATAAGGCACCGCTGCGTCCGGCAATTTCACCGCTCAGTACATACGTTTACGCTGCGTCGATGCACAGCCTCATCATTTTGCAGTATCCTTAAGATATTCCTTATATCTTCAGGAGATCGTCATGGACAGATTCCCACGTTCTGATTCAATCGTACAACCCCGGGCTGGCTTGCAAACTTATATGGCTCAAGTCTATGGCTGGATGACCGTTGGCTTGTTGCTGACCGNCATTTGTTGCCTGGTATGCGGCTAATTCCGCGGCCGTGATGGAGCTGTTGTTCACTAACCGTGTCTTTTTAATCGGTCTGATCATCGCGCAATTAGCATTGGTTATTGTGTTATCAGCGATGATTCAAAAGCTGAGCGCAGGTGTAACGACGATGCTCTTTATGCTTTATTCGGCGCTGACGGGTCTTACGCTTTCCAGTATATTCATTGTCTATACCGCTGCTTCTATCGCCAGTACTTTCGTCGTTACTGCCGGGATGTTCGGCGCAATGAGCCTGTACGGTTACACCACGAAGCGCGATTTAAGTGGCTTTGGCAATATGCTGTTTATGGCGTTAATCGGCATTGTGCTGGCATCGCTGGTCAACTTCTGGTTGAAAAGCGAAGCATTGATGTGGGCAGTTACCTACATCGGCGTGATTGTCTTTGTCGGATTGACGGCGTATGACACGCAGAAACTGAAAAATATGGGTGAGCAGATTGATACCCGCGACACGTCGAACCTGCGCAAATATTCCATTCTTGGCGCGTTAACCTTGTATCTGGACTTCATCAACCTGTTCCTGATGTTGTTGCGGATCTTCGGCAACCGCCGTTAATTCTTTTTCACCATCACTATCCCGGCCATGTGTCGGGATTTTTTTCTTACTAAAAACGACACTTAACAAGTACCAGGTATAAAATATGCCTTATGGACGAGCGGAAGCGTTTTCTGTATCCATAAATGCAAAAGTATTTTGTATGCGTGGTTTTAAATTTATTGATGGTGAATATTAATATTTTTTCTAAGGATAACTAAAAGAATGGAATCATACTCGCAAAACAGCAATAAATTAGATTTTCAGCACGAGGCCAGGATATTAAACGGTATATGGCTCATTACCGCTTTAGGTTTGGTGGCAACCGCAGGACTAGCCTGGGGAGCTAAGTATATCGAAATTACGGCAACCAAATATGATTCACCACCAATGTATGTCGCCATAGGGTTATTATTACTTTGTATGTATGGCTTAAGTAAGGATATCAACAAGATAAATGCCGCCATCGCGGGCGTAATATATCTGTTTTTACTCTCTTTGGTGGCGATTGTCGTTGCAAGTTTAGTTCCTGTATATGCCATTATCATCGTGTTCAGCACTGCGGGCGCGATGTTTTTAATCAGTATGCTGGCCGGTTTATTATTTAATGTTGATCCTGGTTCTCACCGTTTTATCATTATGATGACGTTGACAGGGTTGGCCCTGGTAATCATCGTGAATGCGGCATTAATGAGTGAACGGCCCATTTGGATAATAAGTTGCTTAATGATTGTGTTATGGTCAGGCATTATCTCGCATGGACGAAATAAGCTCCTTGAATTGGCGGGGAAATGCCATAGTGAAGAGTTGTGGAGTCCGGTTCGTTGCGCTTTTACAGGTGCATTAACACTCTATTACTATTTNATCGGCTTCTTTGGGATACTTGCCGCGATAGCTATAACGCTTGTCTGGCAAAGGCATACGNCGTTTTTTTCATTAGCCGTAAATGCACATACTAAAGAACTTAACTAAACTTCACATCGCCGCTTCATTTTNCGCCCGTAGCTTCTTCGCCTGGCTTTCCAGCAACAGGTAACAGATCAGCGCCAGCAGCAGTGGGATAAAGTAATACAGCACACGGTAAGCGAGTAGGGCNGCGATAATTGTACCTTTGGAGGTATGCTCCCCAGCCAGTAGTGCGATAAACACCGCTTCCAGCACACCGATCCCCGCCGGAATATGCACGATGACGCCAGCAATACTACTAACCAGTAACACGCCCAGTACAAAGAAATAGTTCACGCTTTGACCAAGTAACAGCCAGATAATCGCCCCCATTACCATCCAGTTAACGCTGGAAATCAGCATCTGAGCGAGGGCGAATTTCCATGAAGGCAGCACCAGCTTTTGCCCTTTGATGGTCATATGGCGGTGCTTCGCGAAAGCGCAAAACCACAAATAAACCGCGATAATCATCAGTAAGCCAATGCCGAGAATACGCAGCGTAGTTTGATCGACATACCAGTGATCCGGCAACTCCACCACGCCTGCGGTAAAGATAATCCCTGCCAGTAAAATGTAGCCCAGCCAGTTGGTGGTAATACTGAGCGAGAAAATCCGCGTAATAGTGCTACCGGGCAACCCCAGACGAGAGTACAAACGATAGCGCATACCAATGCCGCCGACCCAGGTACTGAGCGTCAGGTTGAAGGCGTAGCAGATAAACGACACCAGCATCACCTGGCGCTTCGCCAGTTTGTGACCGCAGTAAAAGCGGGCGAGCAGGTCATAGCAGCCGTAAATCAGATAGCTGACGACCACCAGCCCGACCGCACTAAGCAGCGCAACGCGATTGTAGTCGCGGATGACCTTCCAGACCTCTTCCCAGTCCACTTTTTTGGCGTAGACCACCAGCAACACAATCACCGCGATAAAAAACAGCCAGGTGAGGATCTTCTTTGCTAAGCGCCAGCGCGGGTGTGATTTACTCATCAGGGTTTTACCCCCGTGTTTTCAGTTTCTACCCGATCCTGCGTTTCCATTGTCGGTTGTGCGGGCGGATCAACCTGCGCCAGACGTGGCGTGTGTGCCGGAAGCCAGCCAACCAGCGCCGGGAAGTGGCGTAAAAAGTGGAACGCCAGCACGCTTTTGGTCAGGTTCCACCAGGTGCGTTTGGGCAGCATGGTTTCATCCACCTGCTGACAATCTGCGGCAATAATGCCGTTCAGATTATCGCGCAGCGTCTGGTTAAAATGACGATCGTGGATGATGACATTTGCTTCGAGATTCAGTGACAAACTGAGCGGATCGAGATTACTGGACCCTACTGTCGCCCAGTGATCGTCCATCAATGCCACTTTGCCGTGGAGCGGGCGGCGGCGGTACTCAAAAACCTGAACGCCGCCTTTAACCAGATAGTTATACAGCAAGCGCGCACCGACTCTGACAATCGGCATATCCGGTTCGCCCTGAATGATCAGTTTGATCCGCACCCCGCGCCGTGCCGCTTTACGCAAGGCGTGTNAAAATCGATAGCCGGGGAAGAAGTAGGCGTTGGCGATAATCACTTCCCGCCGCGCCTGAGTGAGCATTTTCAAATAATGGCGTTCAATATCATCGCGATGTTCTTCGTTATCGCGCCAGACCAGCAATACCTGCGCTTCTCCCGGCTGGCGGTTCTCTTCCGCTTTGTGATGACGTCGCCACCAGCGTCGTGCCGCGCTCTGTCCAGGCAGGTTTTCCAGCTCAAACTGGAGAATATCTTCGACAATCGGCCCTTCAAGGCGTACCGCGTAATCCTGTTTAGCCTCTGGACCGTAGCTGGACATATGCTCGGCGGAGTAATTCAGCCCGCCAATAAAGGCTATACGCGCGTCGATCACCACAATTTTGCGATGCATCCGGCGAAACACATTGGTGCGCATACCNAAAAAGGCGAGGGCGGGGATCGTAGTAGCGGAACACTACGCCAGCTGCCGTCAGTTCATTGACAAACTCATCGCTGAGATCCGGCGAACCGTAGCCATCCAGCAAGACTTCCGCTTTAACCCCGCGTTGCGCTGCTGCCAGTAGTGCCGCATGCAGTTGTTTGCCGACGTCATCCTCAAACCAGATAAACGTTTCAAGAATGATGCGTTCTTGTGCCTCGCCAATCGCCTTAAACACCGCGGGATAATATTGCTCGCCGTTTTCCAGCAACTGGATCTTATTGCCTTCGCGCCAGCTACATTTCATAAATGAATCTCCGCACTTAAAGGGGCATGATCAGAAAGGTGTCGCCATGTCCGCAGCGGCAACGCGGTTGGCGCGCTGGCGCTGGCNATTTTTGACGTAGATCCTGTCCAGTCGTAGTAGAGGAAATTGCACCGGAAACGTGCGCGCCGGGCGTCCGTGGGCGMSGGKWAAAATCTCATCCAGTCCGGCCTGCACTTTTAACGGATGATTAGNCTTTTTGCCGCCAGTCATTGAAATCACCCGCCACCAATACCGGTTCGCCGTCCGGTAGCTCATTCACCCATTCGGCGAGCATCGCAAGCTGCGCCTGACGGTGCGCCTCACGCAGGCCCAGATGTACGCACATCACATGAATCGCTTTTCCGGTCATCGGCGGCACAATGCGGCAGTAGAGCACGCCGCGCTTTTCCGCACCATCGACCGAAACATCGCGATTCTCATAATGTTCAATGGGATAACGCGACAGTACGGCGTTGCCGTGATGCCCTTCCGGGTATACGGCATTGCGACCGTAGGCAAAATCGCTCCACATAGTGTCGGCGAGAAACTCGTAGTGCGAGGTATCGGGCCAGTTTTCCACATGCAGCGGATGAACTTCGTGCGCGCCCATCACTTCCTGCAGGCAAACAATATCGGCGCTGACGGTACGCACGGCGTCGCGAAGTTCCGGCAAAATGAAGCGTCGGTTAAACGCGGTAAAGCCTTTGTGAATATTGATGGTGAGCACCTTGAACGAAAATTGTTGTGTTTGATCGGGCATAATTTTCCTGTCTTTGCCTCTTATCTCATTGAAATAGTGTAGTCGGCGTCACAAAAAGGTGCGGTCTTACGGAATTTTCCGTAAAGTTCGGTACTCTGAGTAAGTAGAGATAAATTCTTCAGGAGAGAAGCCATGAAGTGGCAACAACGTGTTCGTGTCGCAACGGGTCTAAGTTGCTGGCAGATTATGTTGCATTTACTGGTAGTGGCGCTGCTGGTGGTGGGCTGGATGAGTAAGACTCTGGTTCACGTCGGCGTGGGATTATGCGCACTGTATTGTGTCACGGTAGTGATGATGCTGGTGTTTCAGCGCCACCCCGAGCAACGCTGGCGTGAGGTGGCAGACGTGCTGGAAGAGCTGACCACGACCTGGTATTTTGGCGCAGCGCTGATTGTGCTGTGGCTGTTGTCCCGCGTTCTGGAAAACAACTTTTTGCTGGCAATTGCAGGGCTGGCAATCCTTGCCGGCCCGGCGGTAGTGTCTTTGCTGGCGAAGCTCGTGGACGAGGGCTGGGACATCGTGGCGCCCATCCCCTCCTGCGTGCTCATGTTCAAGCAGGAGCTGCCGCTGATGTTCCCCGACGACGAGCAGGTGGCCAAGGTGCGGGATCACATCTACGATCCCTTCGAGTATCTGATGCTGCGCCACAAGCACGGCAAGCTGAAGACCGATTTCAAGAACCCCCTGGGCAAGGTGGCCTACCACGTGGCCTGCCACCAGCGGGTGCAGCGCATCGGCCACAAGACCCGCGAGGCCCTGAGCCTGGTGCCGGACACCGAGATCGAGATGATCGAGCGCTGCTCCGGCCATGACGGCACCTACGCGGTGAAGAAGGAGTACCACGCCATCTCCATGAAGCTGGTGCGTCCCGTGGCCAACCGCGTGAAGAAGGCCGAGCCGGACCACTACACCAGCGACTGCATCATGGCGGGCCACCACATCGCCCATGCCATCGGCGACGGCAGCGACGTGGAACATCCCGTCACGCTGCTGCGCAAGGCGTACGGGATCTGAACAGGAGAACGAAGATGAGCAAGCTGAAACACGAAGATCTCATGAGCCTCGAGGAGTACCACGAGGCGCGGGACGACTTCCGCAGGAAGGCGATCGAGCACAAGAAGATCCGCCAGGTGCCCCTGGACGAGCACGCCACCCTCTACTTCGAGGACCGGCTCACCATGCAGTACCAGATCCAGGAGATGCTCCGCATCGAGAAGATCTTCCAGAAGGAGGCCATCCAGGAGGAGCTGGACGCCTACAACCCCCTCATCCCCGATGGCACCAACTGGAAGGCCACCTTCATGCTGGAGTACACCGACGTGGAGGAGCGGAAGAAGCGGCTGGCCGAGCTGGTGGGCATCGAGCACAAGGTGTACGTGAAGGTGGACGGCCACGACCGGGTCTATGCCATCGCCAACGAGGACCTGGAGCGCTCCACCGAGGACAAGACCTCCAGCGTCCACTTCCTGCGCTTCGAACTGACGCCCGAGATGATCGAGAGCGTGAAGCGGGGCGAGCCCATCTACATGGGCATCGACTACGTGGGATCCTCTAGAGTCGACCTGCAGGCATGCAAGCTTGAGTATTCTATAGTCTCACCTAAATAGCTTGGCGTAATCATGGTCATAGCTGTTTCCTGTGTGAAATTGTTATCCGCTCACAATTCCACACAACATACGAGCC
>AMFO01001641.1_pt1 | contig 40793 bp, 42 predicted proteins | sample 552608 | NCBI WGS metagenome assembly AMFO01 (sample SAMN01893955, study PRJNA167987) | microbial mat metagenome | biome: hydrothermal vent | place: USA: Loihi, Hawai'I | collected 2003-05-01
GGCTTGAAGATGGCCCGATCGAGAAAGTCGTTCAGACTGAACATCGCCCGATTGAACCCCTCCAGTGGGTCGCGCGGGTCGGCAAAATCCGGATCGGTGGTAGCACAGCCACCCAGAAAAAGGAGGCCGATCAGAAACAAGGTACGCAGCTTGCCGCTGGTGCAGACGGGACAGTTCATGTTTTCGTGTTCATCCCTGTGTCGAATCGTCATGCCGAGGCTCCCGACGCCATTTACGAAATTGGGAATTATAAGTGGCGCCCAATGATAAAGTCAGCCGGATTTTTCCGAAAGCCGTCACACTCAGGCCTTTCCCCCCGATCGGCCGATATCGAGCCAGCTTGAACAGCGACGCCCCTCGCCAACCGCCGCACCATTCATTATCCTGCCGCCGTGAGCGAGACAAGCTACAACCCGCTGATGAGTCGCCGCTTTCGCGGTTACCTGCCCGTGGTGGTGGATGTCGAGACCGGTGGCTTCGACCCGGCTGGCGACGCCCTGCTGGAGGTCGCCGCAGTGACCCTGCGCATGGACGATGAAGGCCGACTGCACCCCGCCGAATCCTTCATCGAGCATGTCATCCCCTTCGAGGGCGCCAACCTGGATCCCAAGGCACTGGAGTTCACCGGCATCGACCCCTGGAACCCGCTGCGCGGCGCCAAGCCCGAGAAACAGGCGCTCAGCGACCTGTTCGCACCCATCCGCGCGGCGGTCAAGGCCAGCGGCTGCAAGCGCGCCATCCTGGTGGGACACAACGCCTTCTTCGACCTGGGCTTCGTCAACGCCGCGGTGGCGCGCTGCAACTACAAGCGCAACCCGTTCCACCCCTTCAGCACCTTCGACACCGTGACCCTGGCCGGACTGGCTTTCGGCCAGACCGTGCTCGCGCGCGCGGTGATGGCCGCCGGCATCGAATGGGATGCCGCCCAGGCACACGGTGCGCTCTACGACGCAGAGAAGACGGCAGAACTGTTCTGCCACATCGTCAACCAGTGGAACACCCTGGACACTCCGCGCCCCTGGCTGGGGACAGACGACTCACCAGGTTGACGATGCACGAAAGGCCGATGGTCAGCCGGCGTCCCCTTCCTCGGCCTTGGGCCACTTCCGTGCCGCCTCCTTGACCATCTTCTGCAGCTCACCGCTGGCATGCAGTTCCAGGGTGATATCACAGCCGCCGACCAGCTCGCCATTGATATACACCTGCGGAAAGGTCGGCCAGTCGGCAAAGCGCGGCAGATTCTCGAAGATCTCGGGATCGGCCAGCACGTTCACGTAAGCGAACTTCTCGCCACAGTCCTGCAGGGCCGCTGCCGCCCGCGACGAGAAACCACACTGCGGGAACTGCGGCGTACCCTTCATGTAGATGATGATCGGGTTGGACTCGACCTGCTGCTTGATCCTCTCCAGAACGTCCATAATGCGGCACCTCTCGCCTGTTGCGGACCGCCGGCGCGGCCCTGGATGATTGACCGCCACATTCTAGGGGCCGACAGACCCGGGATAAACCACGAACTGGCCATGCGATTGGCGCCCCGGTGCGGCGAGCGGCCGTCAGATCCCGTGCCGCTGCAACCAGAACTCGAGCAGGGCCAGGTGCCACAGCTTGCTGCCCATGATGCGAGTGTGGTGCATCTCGGGCGCATCCAGCAGGCGGTCGACATAGTCGCGCCGGAACAGGCCGCGCTGGCGACAGGCCTGTGAATCGAGGATATCGCGCATGAACTCCAGGAACTCGCCGCGCACGTACTTGAGCGCCGGCATGGGGAAGTACCCCTTGGGCCGATCGATCACCGCATCGGGTACGCGCCCGCGCGCGATACGCTTGAGCAGGTACTTGCCACCGTCGCGCAGCTTGAGTTCGGTGGGCGCACGCACAGCGACCTCGACCAGCTCGTGATCGAGGAAGGGCACCCGCGCCTCCAGTCCCCAGGCCATGGTCATGTTGTCCACGCGCTTGACCGGGTCGTCCACGATCAGGGTGGTCACGTCCAGCTTGAACACCGCATCCATGAAATCATCGGTCAACGGATCGTCGAGGCGGCGCGCGATGTACTCGCCGGTGACATCGTGGGTGTGCCAACGCGCCTCGAGCATGCGCAGCATCTCGTCGTGGTCGCGGTCGAAATAGTGCCTGCGGAAGCGCTCCAGGCGCGAGCCCGTACGCTCGGCGGCCATGCGCGGATACCAGAAATAGCCGCCGAAGACCTCGTCCGCCCCCTGTCCCGACTGCACCACCTTGATATGTTGCGAGACCTGTTCCGAGAGCAGATAGAAGGCCACCGCATCCTGCCCGAACATGGGCTCGGCCATGGCGTCCACCGCCTCGGGCAGGCGCTTCAGCACCTCGTCGTTGGGCACCAGAAACTTGTGGTGGATAGGCCGAAAACGCTCGACCACCTGGTCGGAATACTCGAATTCGCTGCCTTTCTCTTCCGGCTGGTCCTCGAAACCGACCGAAAAGGTGTGAAAGCCCTCGACGCCGATCTCGTCGAGCAGCGCCACCAGCAGGCTGGAGTCCAGCCCCCCGGAGAGCAGCACACCCACTGGCACATCGGCCACCTCGTTGCGCCGGCGCACCGCGGCAAACAGACGGTCGTGGATCAGTTCGACCCACTCGTCCTCCGAACGCGCGCGATCCGTGTCGCTGCGCCGCACGTCCAGATCCCAGTAACGTCGCACGTGGCTCGAGCCATCGGCCTCGACGATCAACACATGCGCAGGTTCCAGCTTGCGGATGCCGCGCAGCAGGGTATACGGCGCCGGCACCACGCCGTGCAGGCTGTACTGGAAGTGCAGAGCCACCGGATCGAGCGCGGCATCGACTCCGCCCGCGGCGAGCAGTGCCCGGGTATTCGAGGCGAAACGCCACCAGCCATCGCCTTGCGCGTAGTAGAACGGCTTGATGCCGAAACGGTCGCGCGCGCAGAACAGACGGTTGCGCGCCCCATCGTAAAGCGCAAAGGCGAACATGCCATGCAGATGCCGCGGACAGTCCTCGCCCCATTCGCGGTAGGCCTTGAGAATGACCTCGGTATCGCCCCCGGAGACAAAGCGGTGGCCGCGCCCTTGCAGCTTGCGGCGCAGCTCGCGATAGTTGTAGATGGCGCCATTGAACACCAGCGCCAGTTCGCCATCGACCATCGGCTGGTGCGAACGCTCGGACAGATCGATGATCGACAAGCGACGGTGCCCCAGCGCCACGCCCTCGTGCAACCAGCGCCCCTCGTCGTCTGGTCCGCGCTGCGCCAGCGTCGGCAACATCGCCTCCAGCGCCGCATCGCGTGCCGGACCGTCGAACCGCCATTCACCACAGATACCGCACATTCAGTCGTCCTCCGTTGCCGCACCCCAGCCGCCACCGCCCGGGGTCTCGATGACCAGTACGTCACCCGCGCTCACCGCGCGCTCGCACTTGCCCGGCAACACCTCGTCGTTCAGGCGATTGACCCCCACCTGCGCCGACGCGCCCCCGGCCAGCCCCCAGGGCGCATGCCGCCGCCGCTCGGTGAGCAGGGTCAGGTGCGCTGGCGCCAGGAATTCGAAGGCACGGACCAGGCCGTCACCCCCACGATGTCGCCCGGCACCGCCGCTACCGCGACGGATCGCATAGCGCTGCACGCGCAGCGGGTAATGACTCTCGAGGATCTCCACCGGGGTGTTCAGGGTGTTGGTCATGTGCGTCTGTACCGCGTCCAGACCGTCGCCGACAGCATGCGCCCCCATACCGCCACCGACCGTCTCGTAATAGCTCCAGGCACACTCGCCAGCCGCACCCATGGCGATGTTGTTCATGCTGCCGTGGCTGGCAGCCGGAATGGCCTCCGGCAGCGCCTGGGCCAACGCGCCGAGCACCACATCCACCACACGGGTGCTGGTCTCGACATTGCCCGCGGCCACCGCAGCAGGACGCCGGGCGTTGAGCAGGCAGCCTTCGGGGACTGCGAGCGCAATCGGCCGAAAGGCACCGGCACAGGCCGGGGTCTGCGGCGGCATCAGACAACGGAACACGTAGAGCACGGCCGCCGCGGTGACCGCCAGCGGGCAGTTGACGTTGCCCTCCACCTGTGCGGCGGTGCCGGCAAAGTCCAGCTCGGCCCGCTCGCCCTCGATGCGCAACCGCAGCCGAATGGGGATCTCGTACTGCCCCTGACCATCGTCGTCGAGCAGGTCCTCGAAGCGGTACTCGCCATCGGGAATGGCGCCGATGGCATGCCGTGCCAGACGCTCGGCATAGGCATCGAGGGCCGCCAATCCTTCGCGAAAACGTCCCGGCCCCTCGCGCGCGATCAGCGCCGACAAGGCCCGACAACCGGCGCGATTCGCCGCGAGTTGCGCCGAGAAATCGCCCGTCGATTCGCGCGCATTGCCCGTGCTCGCGGTAATACGCTCGAACAGGGATTGCTCCAGGCGCTCCTCGCGAACCAGGTGGGTCGGCGGGATCACCACCCCTTCCTCATCGAGCGAACGCGACACCGGCATGCTGCCGGGGCGTGCGGCGCCGATATCGGCATGATGCGCACGATTGACCACGAAGGCGGCCAACTCGCCGTCGACAAACACCGGTGCCACCAGGGTCACATCCGGCAGGTGCGTGCCTCCCAGGTAGGGGTCGTTGAACACCACCTGGTCGCCCGGCCGCCAGTCGATGCCCGCCACCACGTCACGCATGGCAAACGCCATGCTCCCCAGGTGTACCGGGATGTGCGCCGCCTGCGCACACAGCGCGCCCCCGGCGTCGAAGATGGCGCAGGAAAAATCGAGCCGGTCACGGATATTGGGCGAGAAGGCCGCGTTGCGCAGCACCAGGCCCATCTCCTCGCAGATGGCGTCCAGACGATTGGCAAAGATATTGAGCTCGGCCGGATTCATCGGTGCATTGTCGCGCAAGCACCCATCGGCTGTCATGAGCGGTGATTGATACCCACCCAGTAACCAAGTAAAATAGTTGGACTAAATAATCCACAATCATTACCTACAATCACTAGAATCACCGTGAGATAACGCATAGGAGAGCATCCATGAACCCATTGAAGAATCCCTGGGCCACCGTACTGGTCGGCGTCATTCTGGCTGTCGGCATTACCCTGGCCATGGGTGCATCCGGCAACGGACTGAGCCTGACCATCTGGCTGCACGTCATCGTCGGTATCACCTGGATCGGCCTGTTGTACTACTTCAACTTCGTACAGGTACCGGCCGTGGCCGCCGCACTGGCCGACAAGGAGCCGGGTCCGGCCGCCATCAACAAGTATGTCGCCCCGCGTGCCCTGCTGTACTTCCGCTGGGCAGCCGTGGCCACCTGGCTGACCGGCCTGTCCGGCCTGGCTCAGATCGGTGGCGGCATGGACGGCATCGTCAATGCCTTCATGCTCACCGGTGGCATGGAGCGTATCGGCGTGGGCGCCTGGCTGGGCACCATCATGCTGTTCAACGTCTGGGTATTCATCTGGCCCAACCAGAAGAAGATCCTCGGCATGGTTTCTGCCGCACCCGAAGAGATCGCCAAGGCCAAGGTGGTGGCGCTGTATGCCTCGCGTACCAACACCCTGCTGTCGATTCCCATGCTGATGAGTATGGTGGGCTTCGGTCACGGCGGCTTCCTGCCGTTGGGATGAGCTGACAGACCCCATCTCCATACCAAGGCCCGGCAGGGAACTCCTGCCGGGCCTTCTTCATTCCCCCTGCGACAATTCGTCACTTTTCTGCGGCGGACATGCCCCTCTCTCGCATGCAGACATTCACTGCCCCCGATCCGATACCGACAGCTGTGAGCCTCCGAGCACAAAGAAGAAGAGGCCTCGCATCCGGCAGTGACCGACTTACCGGAAAAGAGATCGGGATGAAGGCGTGCTGGCCGTCAAGACGAAATACAGCCCCCTGCCGCATATCTTCACGTCTGCAGGCATGAGGTTCCTGACGTCTCGATGTCTCAGATGCATTGAACCGGGACAGACACTTGATCGCCAACGCAAATGGCGGTATTTTCCGCCCCTTGTCGCCGGTGGAGCGGCTCACGGAGGTGGTCCTCGCAACCCGAGACCGCCTTTTTTGTTTCGATGGAAGACCGGATCGCCGTCATGACCGACGTATTGATGCACACCTACCAGCGGCTGCCCGTGACCTTCGCCCAGGGACAGGGAGCCTGGCTGACCGACACCGAGGGCCGACGCTACCTCGATGCGCTGGGGGGGATCGCCGTCTGCGCCCTGGGCCATGCCCATCCCGCGCTCACCGCCGCCCTGTCCGACCAGGCCGGCCGCCTGCTGCACGTCTCCAACCTGTATGGCATTGCCGAGCAGGAGAAACTGGGCGAAGCCTTGTGCCAACTCTCGGGCATGGACCGGGTCTTCTTCGCCAACTCGGGCGCCGAGGCCAACGAGGCCGCCATCAAGCTGGCGCGATTGCATGGCCACCGCCGGGGCATTCAGAACCCCGCCATCGTGGTCATGGAGAACAGTTTTCACGGCCGTACCCTGGCCACCCTGAGCGCCACCGGCAACCGCAAGGTACAGGCCGGTTTCGAGCCCCTGGTGCAAGGCTTCGTGCGCGTCCCCTACGACGACCTCGACGCCCTGCGCGCGGTCGCCGACAACCAGCCCGACGTGGTCGCGGTGCTGGTCGAACCTATCCAGGGCGAGGGCGGCGTGCGCATTCCCTCCGAAGGCTACCTCGAGGGCATCCGCACCCTGTGCGACGCGCAGGGATGGCTGATGATGCTCGACGAGATCCAGACCGGCATGGGTCGTACCGGCCACTTCTTCGCCTTCCAGCACACCGATGTGGTGCCCGATGTCATGACCCTGGCAAAGGCGCTGGGCAACGGCGTGCCCATCGGTGCCTGCCTGGCGCGTGGCGAGGCAGCCGAACTCTTCGCCCCCGGCAACCATGGCTCGACCTTTGGCGGCAACCCCCTGGCCTGCCGCGCCGGCCTGGTGGTCTGCGACACCCTGCGCACCGGCGACCTGCCGGCACGCGCCGCACTGCTGGGCGAGAAGCTGCTCGACGACTTCGCCTCTGCGCTCGACGGCGTGGACGGCGTGCGCGAGATCCGCGGCCGCGGCCTGATGATCGGTATCGAACTGGACCGCCCCTGTGGTGAGCTGGTGGGACGTGCCTTGCAGGCCGGCCTGCTGATCAATGTCACCGCCGAGACCGTGGTCCGCCTGCTGCCACCGCTGATCCTCAGTGACGCCGAGGCCGAGCAGCTGGTCGCCACGCTCAGCGACCTGATCCGCGATTTTCTCGCCCAGTCCTGAACGCGAGGCACGCCATGAGCCGCACCCGACACTTCCTCACCCTGCTGGACCTGAGCCCGGAAGAGCTGCGAGGCATCATCCAGCGTGCCAGCGAACTCAAGCGCCTTCAACGCGCGGGCGAACCCCATGCCACCCTGAGCGGCAAGGTGCTGGCGATGATCTTCGAGAAGTCGTCCACGCGCACCCGAGTCTCCTTCGAGACCGGCATGAGCCAGCTCGGTGGCTCGGCCATGTTCCTGTCGCCACGCGACACCCAGCTCGGGCGCGGCGAACCCATCGAAGATACCGCCCGCGTCCTCTCGCGCATGGTCGATTGCGTGATGATCCGTACCTTTGCGCACGACAACGTCGTGCGCTTTGCCGAACATTCACAGGTCCCGGTGATCAACGGCCTGACCGACCTGTATCACCCCTGCCAGCTGCTCGCCGACATGCAGACCTTCTTCGAGCATCGCGGTGACATCCAGGGGCGCACCGTGGCCTGGGTGGGCGATGGCAACAACATGTGCCATTCCTATATCAATGCCGCACGCCAGTTCGACTTCCAACTGCGTATCGCCTGCCCCGAGGGCTATGAGCCCGACGCCGACATCCTCGCCGCCGCCGGAGAGCGGGCGCAGATCGTGCGCAACCCGACCGAGGCGGTCGAAGGGGCCGACCTGGTGGTCACCGACACCTGGGTGAGCATGGGCCAGGAAGAGGAAAAGCAACACCGGCAGGCCGCCTTCGCGCCCTACAAGGTCACCCGCGAACTGATGGCGCTCGCCGCACCAGACGCCTTGTTCATGCACTGTCTGCCAGCCTATCGTGGCATGGAGGTCGAGGCCGAGGTGCTCGACGCACCCGACAGCGTGGTCTGGGACGAGGCCGAGAACCGGCTGCATGCGCAGAAGGCACTGCTCGAATTCCTGCTCGCCGGTTGAACCATGCTGAAGGTCGATGACATTACGGTCGCCTATGATGAGCGCCCGGTCGTCGAACACCTGTCCTTTCACGTCAATCGGGGCGAGATCGTCAGCCTGCTGGGAGCCAGCGGCTGCGGCAAGACCACGGCCCTGCGCGCCATTGCCGGGTTCGAACCGGTGCGTGCAGGCACGATCATGATCGACGACCAGGTCGTGTCCACCCCCGACCGCCTGGTGCCACCGGAGCAACGCCACATCGGCATGGTGTTTCAGGACTACGCCCTGTTTCCGCACCTCAGTGTCGCAGAGAACGTGGCTTTCGGCCTGCAAGAGCTATCGTCCTCCGAGCGCGATCAGCGCCTACGGAAACTGCTGTCTGCGGTCGGCCTGCACGACCTCGGCAAGCGCTATCCACACGAACTCTCGGGCGGGCAACAGCAGCGGGTGGCCCTGGCACGCGCACTGGCGCCACGGCCGACACTGCTGTTGATGGATGAACCCTTTTCCAATCTCGATGTCGAACTGCGCGAGCGCCTGGTCCTGGAAGTCCGGAACCTGCTTCGCGACCAGGGCACCACCGCCGTCCTGGTGACTCACGACCAGCACGAGGCCTTTGCCATGTCGGACCACGTCGGCGTCATGCACCAGGGACATGTTCTGCAATGGGATACCCCCTACAACCTGTACCATGAGCCGGCCGACCGCTTCGTCGCCGATTTCATCGGCCAGGGTGTGTTCATCGAGGGGGAGATCCTGGCGCCCGCCCGTTTCCAGACCGAGTTTGGCGTACTGGAGGCCAACCGCTGCTCCTGTCACGCCCGGGCCGGGGACAAGGTGGACATCCTGCTGCGTCCCGACGACGTGGTACCGGACGACCGGGGCCCACTCCAGCTCGAAGTGGTCGAACGCGCCTTCCGTGGTGCCGAGACACTGTACACGCTGGAATCCGAGGCCGGCACACGCCTGCTCGCCCTGTTCCCCAGCCATCACGACCATGCGACAGGTGAACAGGTTCGCGTCCGCATCGATGCTGAACACGTAATATGCTTTCCCCACACCGCGCCGGATACCGGTGGTGCCTGATCAAGCTGTAGAGGATCACGACCGTGAGAAGATACCTTTTTGTCACCCTGTTACTGCTGGCCAGCCAGGCACTGGCCGAACGTGCCTGGGTCACCGATGAATTCAAGATCACCGTGCGCAGCGGCGAGAGCCCACGGCACAAGATCATCAGCATGATCAAGTCCGGCACACCGGTGGAGGTACTCTCGCGCAACCGGGCGACCGGCTATTCGCGCGTACGCCTGCCCAATGGCAAGGAAGGCTTTGTGCTCAGCCGTCAACTCCTGAATCACCCGGTGGCCCGCGAACAGCTCGCCACGCTCGAGGCCGAAGTCGCCGCACTCAAGACCGCCCCCAGCGAACTGCAACGCAAGCTGGCCGACCTGACCGAGCGGCACAATCGCCTCAACCGGGAGCACGAATCCCTGCAGACTGAAAAGAAACGCATCGAACTGGAACTGGCAGCACTCAAGCGCACTTCCGCCAACGCGGTACGCATTGCCAACGAGCGCAACGAGTTGCGCAAGCAGGTCGCCGAACTGACCCGCAGCAACGAGGAACTCAAGCAGGAAAAGCGCGAACTGGAAAACAACAGCGCGCAACGCTGGTTCCTGATCGGCGGCGGCGTCACCATCGCCGGCATCCTCATCGGCCTGATCCTGCCCCACCTGCGCCTGCGCCGCCGCAAGGACAGCTGGGGGTCGCTCTGAACCCGAGCAATGTATTCCACCGCCAAGGACGCGAAGGACGCAAAGGTCTTGATGTCACCGATTGGCCAGACTCTCACGCGATATCCACGAAATCACTCGTATAAAAGAAGTGGCTTTTCCGCGTGAACAGTACAAGGTGGCTGACACCGAGTCTGGCTACGGTGCACGATGCGCAACAATCCAACCGCCCCATGTCCGAGCCAACACTTCCCAGGTATCTTTGCGTCCTTCGCGTCCTTGGCGGTTGATCATCAAAGAAAAGGCCCGCCGAAGCGGGCCCTTGCGAGATACCTGAACGGCAAGCCGCTCAGTTGTTCTGGATGACGATGTTGGGGAACTTGGCGGCATAGCTCTTGGCCTGGCGCGAGAGCTTGGCCGCGGCCTTGCGCGCGATTTCGCGATAGATCTGCGAGGAGCGGGATTCGGGATCGGCGACCACGGTGGGCTTGCCCGAGTCGGTCTCCTCGCGAATGCGCCTCTCCAGCGGCAGGGCGCCCAGGAACTCCACGCCGTATTCCCCGGCCATGCGCTGGCCGCCGCCCTCGCCGAAGATATGCTCCTCGTGACCGCAATTGGAGCAGATGTGGATGGACATGTTCTCGACGATGCCCAGTATCGGCACCTCCACCTTCTCGAACATCTTGAAGCCCTTGCGCGCGTCCAGCAGGGCGATGTCCTGCGGGGTGGTGACGATGATCGCGCCCGAGACCGGCACCTTCTGCGCCAGGGTGAGCTGGGTGTCGCCGGTACCCGGAGGAAGATCGATGACCAGGTAATCGAGGCTGTCCCAGTTGGTGTCGTTGAGCAGCTGCTCGAGCGCCTGGGTGACCATGGGGCCGCGCCAGATCATCGGTGTCTCCTCGTCGATGAGGAAACCGATGGACATGGCCTGCAGGTGATAGCTGGTCATGGGCTCGAGGGTCTTGCCATCCTTCGATTCCGGTTTGCCGGATATACCCAGCATGCGCGGCTGCGAGGGGCCGTAGATGTCGGCGTCCAGGATACCCACACGCGCGCCCTCGGCGGACAGCGCCAGTGCCAGGTTGACCGCGGTGGTGGACTTGCCCACGCCGCCCTTGCCGGAGGCCACGGCGATGATGTTCTTGACGTTGTCGATGGGCTTGAGGGCCTTCTGCACCGAGTGGGCGGCGATCTCCCAGTTCAGGTCCACTTCGCACTGGTTCACGCCCTCGACCGACTCGCAGGCCTGCTTCACGGCGCCGGCGATCTCGTCCTGCACGCCCTTGGCCGGAAAGCCCAGTACCACCTTGACCTTGACCTTGTCGCCATCGATGGCGATGTCCTTGATGGACTTGGCCGCGACCAGGTCGGTACCCAGGTGGGGTTCGACATAGCCCTTGAGGGCCTCTTCGATGGATTCTCGGGTGACTTCAGCCATGTGTGATACTCCTGCGGACCGCGCTGCACGCGATGCCATGCGGTTGAATTGGGTAACTGGCCGCCGATTCTACCACCTGCTCTCGAACAAACCCAACCGAATTGCTCGGGTTTATCTCCCTCCCGCCCCGTCCTGCATGACAGGCGGCACTGCGCTCGCTGAAGCACTGGGTGCCGTCCAACGACGAGCCGCGGGATCATCCCGCCGGCACGCCACTTGTGGGATAATTCGCGCCTTCAGCCAACCCGGGTTCGAACCTCATGTCCGAGCAACGCCGCAAGATCCTGATCACCAGTGCCCTCCCCTACGCCAACGGGTCCATCCACCTCGGGCACCTGGTCGAGTACATCCAGACCGACATCTGGGCGCGCTTCCAGAAGCTGCGCGGCCACGAGTGCTACTACGTGTGCGCGGACGACGCCCATGGCACCCCCATCATGCTGCGCGCGCGCACAGAGGGCCTCGAGCCCGAGGAACTGATCGCACGGGTCTGGAAGGAGCACACGGAGGACTTCGCCGGCTTCCACATCGGCTTCGACAACTATCACTCGACCCACTCGCCCGAGAACCGCGAGCTGGCAACCCTGATCTACGAGCGCAACCGCGACGCCGGGCACGTCGTGCGTCGCACCATCGAGCAGGCCTACGACCCCGAGGCAGGCATGTTCCTGCCCGACCGCTTCATCAAGGGCGACTGCCCGCGCTGCGGCGCAACCGACCAGTACGGCGACTCCTGCGAGGCCTGCGGCGCCACCTATGCCCCCACCGAGTTGAAGAATCCGCGTTCGGCCGTCTCCGGTGCCACCCCGGTCACCCGCGAATCCGAACACATCTTCTTCCGCCTGGCCGACTTCGAGCAGGTGCTGCGCGACTGGCACCGCGCCGGCCATGTCCAGCCCGAGGTGGCGAACAAGCTGGACGAGTGGTTCGAGGCGGGGCTGAACGACTGGGACATCTCGCGTGATGCGCCCTACTTCGGCTTCGAGATCCCGGACGCGCCGGGCAAGTACTTCTACGTCTGGCTGGACGCACCCATCGGCTACATGGCCAGCTTCCGCAACCTGTGCGAACGCGAGGGCATCGACTTCGACGCCTTCTGGGACGCCGATTCCGATGCCGAGGTCTATCACTTCATCGGCAAGGACATCGTCTATTTCCACGCCCTGTTCTGGCCGGCGTTGCTGCACGGTGCCGGGTTCCGCAAGCCCAGCGCGGTCTGGGCGCACGGTTTCCTCACGGTGGACGGGGCCAAGATGTCCAAGTCACGCGGCACCTTCATCAAGGCGCGCACCTACCTGGAGCACCTGAACCCGGAATACCTGCGCTACTACTTCGCTGCCAAGCTGGGGGCGCGGGTCGACGACATCGACCTCAACCTCGAGGACTTCGCCCAGCGCGTGAACAGCGACCTGGTGGGCAAGGTGGTCAACATCGCCAGCCGCTGCGCGGGCTTCATTCACAAGCGCTTTGGCGGTCGTCTGTCCGCGGAGTGCAGCGAACCGGCCCTCTACGACGAGTTCGTCGCCGCCGGCGAGTCCATCGCCGCACTCTACGAGGCACGCGAGTATGGCCGCGCAGTGCGCGAGATCATGGCGCTGGCCGACCGCGCCAACCAGTATATCGACGAGCACAAGCCCTGGTTGATCGCGAAGGAGGAAGGCCGCGAAGCCGAGCTGCAGGCGATCTGCTCGACCGGCATCAACCTGTTCCGGGTGCTGGCGGGCTATCTCAAGCCCATCCTGCCGAAGCTGGCGGCCGACGCCGAAGACTTCCTGAACATCGAGCCCATGGACTGGTACAGCCAGGCCGAGCCGCTCACCGATCACACCATCAAAAAATTCAAGCCACTGATGACCCGGGTCGAGAAGGAGCGCATCGCGGCCATGATCGAGGCGTCGAAGGAAGATCTGCAGGCCGAGCCGCAAAAGGCACCGGCCACCCCCCCGCAGGCGAAAGGCATCGAGCCGATCGCGCCGACGATCGCCTTCGAGGATTTCGCCAAGGTGGACCTGCGCATCGCGCGCATCGTCAAGGCCGAGCAGGTCGAGGGCGCCGACAAGCTGCTGCGGCTCACACTCGATCTGGGCGGCGAGCAGCGCAACGTCTTCGCCGGCATCAAGTCGGCCTATGCCCCGGAGGACCTGGAAGGACGGCTCACCGTGATGGTGGCCAACCTGGCGCCGCGCAAGATGCGCTTCGGCGTCTCCGAGGGCATGGTGCTGGCCGCCGGCCCTGGCGGTTCGGAGCTGTTCCTGCTCTCGCCCGACACAGGCGCACAACCCGGCATGCGGGTGAAGTAAGCCGACATCAGGCCGGCAGCCCGCAGGCCTGGTCCGGCAGCTCGTCGAGCAGGCGCGGGCGATCGATGCCGCAGCCCCGGGCGAAATCCACCCCGATCTCGCGCAACCGTTCGCGGATACTGTCGTTCTCGACGCACCCGGCGATGGTGCGGGCACGCTCTCGGAACTCGATGAGGGCGGGGACCAGGGCCTGAAGATCGTGCTGGAGATGGCGCGCGCCCATGTCGAACCGGGCGACCGCGGAGAGGTGACCGCCCTCCTGCAAAAGGCCCTGGGTTCGGCCGGCGCACGCATCCAGAGCATGCTGAAAGAGAGCACCTGATCCCTTGCAAGCCCTCCTCGCCGATCTCTTGATCTGGCTCAATCCCTCACCCGCCCGAAGGGCAAGCCGGTTTGCTTGTTTATTAGCCCTTGCTTAAGCTTGTGTATCTGCCCAGGAGAAACGTCATAAATGGCCGACTACGCGCTCATCCTCGTCAGCACCATACTGGTCAACAACTTCGTCCTGGTGAAGTTTCTTGGCCTGTGTCCCTTCATGGGGGTCTCGCGCAAGCTGGAGACGGCCATGGGCATGGGTCTGGCCACCACCTTCGTGCTCACCCTGTCCTCGGTGAGCAGCTATCTGGTCAACGCCTATCTGCTCGAGCCGCTGGGGCTGGAGTACCTGCGCACCATCGCCTTCATCCTGGTGATCGCCGTGGTAGTGCAATTCACCGAGATGGTGATGCACAAGACCAGCCCGGTGCTCTACCAGGTGCTGGGCATCTTCCTGCCGCTGATCACCACCAACTGCGCGGTGCTGGGCGTGGCCCTGCTCAACACCCAGGAACAGCACGGTTTTGTCGAATCGGCGCTGTACGGCTTCGGCGCCGCGGTCGGCTTCTCGCTGGTGCTGGTGCTGTTCGCCGCGGTGCGTGAACGGGTGGCCGTGGCCGATGTGCCCGAACCCTTCAAGGGCAATGCCATCGCCCTGATCTCCGCGGGTCTGATGTCCATGGCCTTCATGGGCTTCGCCGGACTGGTGGCAGGTTGATGGGCGTCCTGCCGGCCGTACTCATACTCACTCTGCTGGCCGTGCTGTTCGGCCTGCTGCTGGGCTACGCCGCCGTACGCTTCCATGTCGAGGGCGACCCCATCGTGGAGCAGATCGATGCGCTGCTGCCACAGACTCAGTGCGGCCAGTGCGGCTATGCCGGCTGCCGCCCCTATGCCGAGGCCATCGCCGCCGGCGAGGCCGAGATCAACCGCTGCCCGCCAGGAGGCGAGGCGACCATGATCGCACTGGCCGATCTGCTGGGGCGCGACCCGGTACCTCTGGAAGACCAGGAGGCCGCCGCCAAGCCCAAGGCACTGGCACGCATCATCGAGAGCGAATGCATCGGCTGCACCCTGTGCGTCCAGGCCTGCCCGGTGGACGCCATCCTCGGCGCAGCCAAGCAGATGCACACCGTCATCGAATCCGAGTGCACCGGCTGCGAACTGTGTGTCGCGCCCTGCCCGGTGGAGTGCATCGTGATGGAGCCGATCAAGGAAACACCGGAAACCTGGCGCTGGCCCTTCCCGGAGTCCAGCCCCTGGATCAGGGAGGCACCCAATGGCTGCTGATCTCGCCCCGCCCGTGTGGGACTTCCATGGCGGCCTGCACATGCCGGACCACAAGGCCCTGTCCGCCGACCGCCCCATCATCGAGGCCACGCTGCCTTCACGCCTGCAGCTGGCGTTGCAGCAGCACATCGGCAAGCCTGCCGAGCCGCTGGTCAAGGTCGGAGACCCGGTGCTCAAGGGGCAACTCATCGCACAGGCCAGCGACTATGTCAGCGCCAACCTGCACGCCCCTACCTCGGGCCGGGTGATCGAGATCGCGGAAATGCCCATTGCCCACCCCTCGGGCCTGCCGGCGCCCTGCATCGTGATCGAGCCCGACGGCGAGGAGCGCTGGGCAGAACTGCCGACACCGATCACCGACTGGGCAGAAACCGACCCGGCCGAGCTGCGCGAACGCCTGCGCTGGGCAGGCATCGTGGGTCTGGGCGGTGCCGTCTTCCCCACCAGCGTCAAGACCAACGTCACCGGCCGGGCGGTGGACACCCTGATCATCAACGCCGCCGAATGCGAACCCTATATCACCTGCGACGATCGCCTGCTGCGCGAACAGGCCGGAGCAGTGCTCGAAGGTGCGCGCATCCTGCGCCATCTCGTCGGCGCCTCGCGCATCCTGGTAGGCATAGAGGACAACAAGCCCGAGGCCATCGCCGCGCTGCGCGAGGCCCTGAGCGGGGAGGATGACGGCATCGAGATCCGCGTGGTCCCCACCAAGTATCCCAGTGGTGGGGAGAAACAGCTCATCTACCTGCTCACCGGAGAGGAAGTCCCCTCGCAGGGCCTGCCACTGGATATCGGCATGGTGTGCCAGAACGTGGCCACCGCCGCCAGCGTGGCCGATGCGGTGCTGCACGGGCGTCCCCTGATCTCGCGCATCGTCACCGTCACCGGCCAGGGCGTGAACCGTCCCGGCAACCTGCGTGCCCTGATCGGCACCCCGGTGTCCGAGCTGATCGACCAGTGCGGCGGCTACACCCCACAGGTCCACAAGCTCATCATGGGCGGCCCCATGATGGGCTTTGCCCTGCACAGCGACGCGGTCCCGATGACCAAGGGCAGCAACTGCTTCATCGCCGCCACAGCCGAGGAAGTACCCGACCCGCCACCGGCCAAGCCCTGCATCCGGTGCGGCGAGTGCGTCAAGGTCTGCCCTGCCTACCTGCTGCCGCAACAGATCTACTGGTATGCGCGCGCCCGCAACTTCGACCAGGCCCAGGACCATCACCTGTTCGACTGCATCGAGTGCGGCTGCTGCGCCTACGTCTGTCCCTCGCACATACCGCTGGTGCACTATTACCGTTTTGCCAAGACCGAGATCTGGGCCAGCGAGCGCGAACGCCAGAAGGCCGAACACGCGCGCCGTCGGCACGAGTTCCGCGAGGCCCGGCTCAAGCGCCTGGAGGCCGAGCGCAAGGCGCGCCTGCGCAAGAAGAAGGAGGCCCTGGAGAAAAAATCGACCAGCGCTTCCAACGACCCGAAAAAGGCCGCCATCGAAGCCGCCATGAAACGGGTCGCCGCCAGGAAGGCTGCGCAGCAAGGCCAGGCCACCCCCCCGCCCCGAGAGGGAGACGACTGATGGAATTTCCCGTTGCCAGTTCTCCCCACCTGTCGGGCCGGAACGACGTACAGCGCGTCATGGCGCAGGTCATGCTCGCGCTGCTGCCGGGCATCGCTGCCCTGTGGTGGTATTTCGGCTGGGGGGTGATCGTCAACCTCGGCCTGACCAGCCTCACCGCGGTGGCCTGCGAATGGCTGGTGATGCGCCTGCGCGGACGTGATCCGCGCCCGGTGATCGCCGACCTCTCGGGGCTGCTCACTGCCTGGCTGCTGGCCGTGGCCCTGCCGCCCCTGCTGCCCTGGTGGCAGACCGTGATCGGTACCGCCTTCGCCATCATCATCGCCAAGCAACTGTTCGGCGGGCTGGGCTACAACCCCTTCAACCCCGCCATGGCCGGCTATGCCCTTTTGCTGGTCTCCTTCCCCGCGGACATGACCCGCTGGCTGGAGCCCACGGTGCTCGGAGGCCACGCGGTGAACCTGAACGAAGCCTGGCAGGCGATCTTCTCGGGCATTCCACCACACCCCCAGGGCTGGGACGCGGTCACCGGCGCCACGCCCCTGGATCACCTGCGTACCGAGCTCTCGCGCGACCACATGATCAGTGAGATCCGACGCGCTCCCCTGTGGGGCTATTTCGGTGGCAAGGGTTGGGAGTGGATCGGCAGCTGGTACCTGCTCGGCGGCCTGTTCCTGCTGTGGCGCGGCGTGATCGGCTGGCGCATCCCGGCCAGCATGCTGAGCGGCCTGCTCGCAGCCGCCGGCATCTTCTGGCTCATCGACCCCGAGATCCACCCTTCGCCGCTCTTCCACCTGTTCAGTGGCGCCACCCTGCTGGGGGCCTTCTTCATCGCCACCGACCCGGTCACTGCCAGCACCACACCGCGCGGCCAGCTGATCTACGGTGCGCTGATCGGCGTATTGATCTACGTGATCCGTACCTGGGGCGGTTACCCCGATGCGGTGGCCTTCTCGGTACTGCTGATGAACATGGCCGCTCCGACCATCGACTACTACACGCAGCCACGCGTGTTCGGTGCCCGGGAGGATGCCGATGGCCGCTAGACTGCCCGCTGCCCTGCGCTCTGCGCTGATCGCCTCTGCCGTGCTGGGACTGTTCGCGGTGCTCGGCAGCCTGCTGGTCGGCTTCAGCTACCAGGCGACCGCCGAACGCATCCAGCAGAACGAGCGCGAGATGCTGTTGGCCCAGCTGAATGCCATCCTGCCCGAAAACGAATACGACAACGACCTGCTGCGAGACACCCTCGACATCTCCGCGCCCCAGGCCCTCGGCGCCGAACACACCCGGGTCTACCTGGCACGCCGCAACGGAAAACCGGTCGCCATGATCCTCAGCCCGGTGATCGCCCAGGGCTACAGCGGGGACATCGCGCTCACCCTGGGGATACGCAGCGACGGCAGTCTGGCGGGCGTACGTGTGCTCAGCCACAAGGAAACCCCGGGACTGGGCGACAAGATCGAAGTCGAGCGCAGCGACTGGATACTGGGGTTCGCCGGGCGCCGTCTGGGCGATCCCCCCGAATCCCGCTGGAAGGTGAAACGCGACGGCGGCGCCTTCGACCAGTTCACCGGCGCCACCATCACCCCGCGCGGGGTAGTACGCGCCATCCGCCAGGCACTGCTGTGGTACCGTGACCAGGGCCACCGGCTGCTGGAGACCGAGGCACTGGAGGAACCGCACCATGACTGAGGTGGACTATCGCAAGATCACCCTGGACGGCCTGTGGCACAACAACCAGGCCCTGGTCGCGCTGCTCGGGCTCTGCCCGCTGATGGCGGTGACCAATTCCACGATCAATGGACTGACCCTGGGACTGGCCACCACTGCGGTACTGCTGCTGTCGAATCTCAGCGTCTCGACCATCCGCCACTGGGTGCGGGCCGAGGTCCGCCTGCCGGTGTTCGTGCTGCTGATCGCCTCGTTCGTGACCGCCACCGAACTGGTGATGAATGCCTGGTTCCACGAGCTGTACAAGATCCTCGGCATCTTCGTGCCGCTGATCGTCACCAACTGTACCATCATCGGCCGCGCCGAGGCTTTCGCCTCGCGCAACCCGGTACCGGCCGCGATCATGGACGCCCTGGCCATGGGCCTGGGCTTTACCGCCGTGCTCACCCTGCTGGGTGCACTGCGCGAACTGATCGGCCAGGGCACCCTGCTCTCCGGCGCCCATCTGCTGTTCGGCGAGACGGCGCGTGCCTGGGAATTCTCTGCCGGAAACGATTTCCAGGGTCTGCTGCTGGCCATCCTGCCACCCGGTGCCTTCATCGGCCTGGGGCTGCTCATCGCACTCAAGAACGTGATCGACAAGGGCCTGGGCGCGCGTGCCCGCAAGGCCGAGCCATCACATTGCCAGACACCGCCCGTGGTGCCCAGCCGTTCCTGAATCACACACTGTCGGACGACTCCACGCAGGTACGCTGCTCGTGGTCGAGTGAGGTATCGCGCAGCAGGCCGGCCATGCCGATCACTCCCGAGAGCGGGGTGCGCATGATGGTCGACTGAGACTCCGGCGACCGGGCCAATCCCGGCCGAGCGAGGCGATTCAGCATGGAACTCCCTGCTATTATCCATGGTGATCCGACCCGCTATCGAGCTGGAAAATGCCTCATCATAAGGGTTCCGTACAAGTTCCGGCCCAACTCACCCATAGAGGCACTGCGCCCATGAACCGCGACAAGAGGCGTGAGATCTTCGAGCGATTGCGCGCCGCCAACCCGCACCCAACCACCGAGCTGCGCTACAACTCGCCGTTCGAACTGCTGATCGCGGTGATCCTCTCGGCACAGGCGACCGACCGCAGTGTCAACAAGGCCACCGAAAGACTGTTTGCCGTCGCCAATACCCCACAAGCCATTCTGGAGCTGGGCGAAGAGGGTCTCAAGGAGTACATCAAGACCATCGGGCTGTTCAACACCAAGGCGAAGAACATCATCCGCACCTGCCGGATGCTGATCGAGCGACATGGCGGCGAGGTACCCCGCGACCGCAAGGCACTCGAGGCACTGCCCGGTGTTGGACGCAAGACCGCCAACGTAGTCCTCAACACCGCCTTCGGCGAACCCACCATGGCGGTAGACACCCATATCTTTCGCGTTGCCAACCGCACTGGCATCGCTCCCGGAAAGACCCCGTTGGCGGTGGAAAAGAAACTGCTGCGCGTGATCCCGAAGGAATTCCTCAAGGACGCCCATCACTGGCTGATCCTGCATGGCCGCTATGTCTGTACCGCGCGCAAACCGCGGTGTGGTGCCTGCCTGATCGAAGACCTCTGCGAATACCGCCACAAGACCAGCGACTGATGTACGGACAGAACCGCGAACAACTGCGGCGTTTCTTCCAACAGGCTTGGCACAAGCATCTGGAAGGGCAGCCCCTGGAGCCACTGGAACATCTGGTAACTCAGGTCATCGCCCAGCACCCGGAATACCACGCATCGATCCTCGACCCATCGGCCTGCGAACGCGACTTCCCGGTGCATGGCGGGCAGACCAACCCCTTTCTGCACATGGGCATGCACATCACCCTGGCCGAGCAGCTGGGCAGCAACCGCCCCGCTGGGATCCGCGAGCTGTATCAGCGCCTCGTGTCACTCGATGGTGACACCCACCGGACGGAACACCGTATGATGGAATGTCTCGGCGAGGCTCTCTGGGAGGCCCAGCGCACCAACTGCCCCCCCGACGAGCAGGCCTATCTCGCCTGCCTGCGCCGTCTGCTGGGACCATCGGCCCTGAAATAAATGCACCAGCACCTCGGTCTCAAGGGCGGAGACTGTTCTGCCCGCATCCGGCAAACCATGCCAAGCCATTTGCTGTATCCTGAAACGAAACCCACCCCCCGGGGTCACAAGAAGGTCCGGCCAGCGACCGGAAAACAGTTGAAAACAAGCGAATCCACCCCTTGACCCACTTGGAGAGAGACATGTCCAGAAAGACCAACAAACCCGTTGCTTCCGCCATCGGTGCCGCTGTTGCCGGTTCCATGATGCTGGCCGGCGCCGCTGGCGCCGCCGACAACCCCTTCGGCATGACCGAACTGAGCAGCGGCTATCTGCAGATCGCCTCCCACATGGAAGGCAAGTGCGGCGGCAACATGAAGGACAAGAAGCCCATGGAAGGCAAGTGCGGCGACAACATGAAGGACAAGAAACCCATGGAAGGCAAGTGCGGCGACAACATGAAGGACAAGAAACCCATGGAAGGCAAGTGCGGCAGCAACATGAGGGACAAGAAGCCCATGGAAGGCAAGTGCGGTGGCAACATGAAGGACAAGAAACCCATGGAAGGCAAGTGCGGCAGCAACATGGGTGCCACCAGGAAGTCTGCCGAGGGCAAGTGTGGCACCGGCAAGTGCGGTGGCATGAAGAAGTAATCCCGACCTGTCCCGCACCAGGCGGCCAAACGCTGCCCGGTGCGGTGTTCATGCAAGCACATGGCCTTGCCATGTGCTTGCATGAACAGCCCCCGGGGGGACGTGGAAATGCCCAAACAGGCAACGGAAACAAGCTACGCGGTGACAGGTGCCGGCCTGAGCCTGAAGCAGGAGCTCATCCCCGAGATCCTGGAACAGCGCCCGGACGACATTGCCTTCGTCGAAGTCGCGCCCGAGAACTGGATCAATGTCGGTGGCGCCCGCCGGCGCGACTTCGAGCAGGTGCTCGAACATTACCCTCTGGTCTGTCACGGTCTGTCGCTGAACATCGGCGGGACAGCCCCGCTGGATAGCGACTTTCTCGACGACCTGCGCCGCTTTCTCGACGACAACCAGGCATTGATCTATACCGAACACCTGTCCTGGTGCGGCGATTCCGGTCAGCTCTACGACCTGATGCCCATCCCCTTCACCGAAGAGGCCGTGCATCATGTCGCGGCGCGCATTCGTCAGGTACAGGACAGCCTGGGCCGGCGCATCGGCATGGAGAACGTCTCCACCTATGCCATGCCCGCCGGTGAGATGAGCGAGATCGAGTTCCTCAACGCAGTACTCGAGGAGGCCGACTGCGGCTTTCACCTCGACATCAACAACATCTTCGTCAATGCCGTGAACCACGGCTTCGACCCCTACGACTACCTGGCGCGCATCCCCGCCGAACGTATCCTCTATGCACACGTCGCCGGTCACTACGAGGCCGCACCGGACCTGCGCATCGACACCCATGGCGAAGACGTGATCCCCGAGGTCTGGTCCATGCTGGATGCCGCCTACGCACGCTACGGGGTCTTTCCCACCCTGCTGGAGCGTGATTTCAACATCCCGCCACTGGATGCACTGCGTACCGAGATCGCACAGATCCTCGAGGCGCAACGGCGGCATGCGGAGGCCCGCGATGAACACGTCGCCTGAGCAGGCTGACTTCCGGGAGATCCAGCAGCACTTTGCAGGCACCATCCGCGACCCGGCTGCCCCCGCGCCGTCTGGCATCCCCGAGGAGCGCATGGCGGTCTATCGGGAACTGTTCTTCAACGGCTTCGACAGTCATCTCTCGGGCAATTTCCCGGTGCTGCGCAGCCTGTTCGACGCGACCGCCTGGGAGGCGATGGTGCGCGACTTCATGATCCGCCACCGCTGCCGCACCCCGCTGTTCACCGAGATCGGTCTGGAATTCATCGACTACCTGCAGCATGAGCGCCAGGCCGCGGACGACCCGCCCTTTCTGGCGGAACTGGCCCACTACGAGTATGTCGAGCTGGCGGTGGCCCTGAGCGACGCCGACCGCGAGCTGCCCGAGCACGACCCCAACGGCGACCTGCTCGCCGGATGTCCGCTGATCGCGCCTACCGCCTGGAACCTCAGCTATCGTTTCCCGGTGCATCAAATCTCGCCCGACTTCCAGCCACACGAACCCGGCGAGCAACTCACACACCTGGTGGTCTACCGCGACCGCGAACAGGCAGTGCACTTCCTCGAGATCAACATGGTCACCCAGCGCCTGCTCGCCCTGCTGAAAGAGAATCCGCAGACGACCGGTCTGGACTGCCTGAGACGCATCGCCGACGAACTGCAACACCCACAGCCCGAGACCGTGATCCAGGCCGGCACCCGCCTGCTCGCCGACTTGCGGGAACGCAACATCCTCCTCGGCACGCGTCGCTGATCCACTTTCCGGCCACAGGAGGACCCGCACCATGCTGCGCCTGTTCAACCGCCTGCAGGACCTGCTCGATGCCAGCCGCACCCTGGACTTTCTCGCGCCCCTGCTGATCCGGGCCTACCTGGTCCCCGTGTTCTGGATGGCCGGCACCAACAAGCTGGGCAACATGGACAGCATCATCGCCTGGTTCGGTGATCCGGAATCGGGCCTGGGTCTGCCCTTCCCGGCACTCATGGCCTGGGCCGCCGCCGTCACCGAAACGGGCGGTGCCATCCTGCTGGCACTGGGACTGGCCACACGCTGGGTCAGCCTCCCGCTGATGGTGACCATGGTGGTCGCGGCGGTGACCGTGCACTGGCCGAACGGCTGGGCGGCCATCGCCGAAGACCCGGAGGCCGTCCTGCGACTCGAACGTGCCAATGCCGTCCTGCAACAACACGGCAACTTCGAATGGCTCACCGAGCAAGGGCAATTCGTCATCCTCAACAACGGCATCGAGTTCGCCGCAACCTATTTCATCATGCTGCTCACCCTGTTCTTCATCGGCGGCGGACGCTACCTCAGCCTCGACTGGTGGATAGCGCAGCGCTGGCGCCGTTGAAGATCATCCGGGAAAACCCCGATTCACTTCGATCCCGCTTACCCTAGAATCACTCCTCGAACCTGAAGAAAAACAATGAGGTCCGGCCGAAGTATGAAGTCTCACGTCAGGAACGTGACGACAACCGCAAGCGAGAGGTGCAACGAGGATGACCGCAAACTCCCAAATGGGCGGACTACTGCTGCTGTTTACCCTGGCGCCCCTGGGGCATGCCGCCAGCCAGGCCTATATCGATGCCGTCAAAGCCGACTACGCCGAATTTGCGAGTGGCAACTTCCAGCCCCCCGCCGACCTGGCCTGGACCGGCAAGACTCCAAACGCCAGTGACGGCACGACCAGTCTCGCGGATTTCGGCAATTTCGTGAAACGCCAGTTTCGCGGCACCTACATCCTGTATTCCCGGCTACCGGAGAGCCAGAAATACGCCATCTGGCGGGAATACCTCAAGACCGGCGACCTGGGTGGCATTCGCAGCAACATCTATGCGGCTCGCAGGCACAAGAGCCGATTCAAAAAGCCCGAGCGACACCGCTCCAGCATCACCAACCTGCCGATCGATTTCTGAGGTATGTCATGTCACCGATCCGCCTGAGCCTCGCCATCCTGTCGATCTGTCTCGCCGCCACGGCCGCCGGTGATGTGGATCGCGACCTGCCACTGCCCAGGGACACCCCGGACGCCGACGAGATTGCCCGCCAGGTCTATTTTGCCAACCACTTCTATGCCTTCGACAACTTCTCCATCCGCCAGCGCGGACGCAAGGCGACGGTACTCATCAATCGTACCAGCGACGGCAAGATCAGTCGCACGGCACTGGAACGCCACCTGAACAACCGCTATCCGGCCGACAGCCCCATCAAATCGCGAGATCTGGCCATCTTCCGCTCGGGCAAGCTGAATGGCACGGGAATGCTGGTTACCGAATACCGCGATCCGCACAAGAGCCAGACTTACATGGTCTGGCTCCCGGCACTGCGCAAGATCCGTCGTTTCGCCCAGCCGGACCACGAGGAGTCCTGGGGCGGCAGCGTGTTCACCTTCGGCGACGTGACGCTGCGCAAGCCCGAGGACGAGACCCACGAACTGCTCGGCAAGAAGCGCATGCGTACCTGTCTGGGTGTGATCGACGAACTCGAAGACAAGCGCTACCGCTATGTGGACCGTCTGCCCAAGCGCGCCTGTCGTCACGTCGGCAAGTGGGTATACGGCCTCAAAAGCACACCAAAGCGGGAGAACTGGTGGTACGACTACCGGGTGAGCTATGTCGATGTGGACAACTTCGCCGACTACCGCACCCTGTATTTCAAGGACGGCAGGCTGATCAAGATCATCGACCGCGACTGGGGTCTGGTGGCCGACAACGAGCTCGGCGATCCACGTGCCCTGTTCTGGAAGTCATGGTACGGGGTCGACTTGCGCACCGGCCAGGAGAGCTGGGCAGTCATCCCGCAGTCGGTAGTGCAGTACAACAGCAAGCGATCGGACAAGTTCTGGAGCGAACGCACCCTGCGGCGCATCAAGCGCTGAACCCGCCGGTCACTCCGCGCGCAGGGACAAGCGTGCCCGCGTCGCGCGCCTGCCGCCACCGGGCGCACCAGTGCGTGCCGGGCGCGGCTGTCGTTTTGTAGAGGTCTTTCGTTCGGCGTTGCGGGGCGCCTTGCCCTGTGAGCCTTCGCGCAGGCGGCTGATGCGCAACTGACGCTGGCAGACCCAGGTCTTCTGCAGGTCGCGGAAGGTCTCGGGCGGCATGCCCGCCGGCAGGTCGATGGTGGAGAAATCGTCGAAGATCGCGATATGCCCGATGTAGCGGCTCTCGATCTCGGCCTCGTTGGCGATGGCACCCACGATATTGCCCGGCTTGACACCATGCGCATGTCCCACCTCGATACGGAAACGCTCCATCTCGATCTCGGGATGCGCCGCGAGCGGACGCGCCTCGGCCGAGGGTGTGGCCTCCTTGCGCGCCCGGCGAGGCCTGTCGGCACGGCGCTCCGACATATTGCCGGCACGCGGCGTGGCCTCTGCCCGTGACTCGAGCAACAGCGGCTTGCCCTCGTGCAACAGGGCAGCGAGTGCAGCGGCCAGCTGCAAGGGATCCTTTCCGTGTGTCGTCACCAGCGCGTCGAGCACCTCGCGATAAGGCGCGAGTGCCTGTGCATCCTGCAGGGTATCGAGTACCCGTTGCTGGAAACGCTGCTGGCGCACCCGGTTGACCTCGGCCACATCCGGTATCCGCATGGCCTCGATGGGCTGCCCGGTAGCGCGCTCGATGGCCTTGAGCAGGCGCCGTTCGCGCGGGGCGACGAACAGGATGGCCTCGCCGGTGCGCCCGGCGCGACCGGTACGCCCTATGCGGTGCACATAGGCCTCGGTGTCGTGCGGAATGTCGTAGTTGATCACATGGCTGACGCGCGGCACGTCCAGTCCGCGTGCCGCCACGTCGGTGGCAACGAGCACATCGATATGCCCATCCTTCAGGCGCGCCACGGTCTTCTCGCGCTGCGCCTGCGGAATGTCACCGTTCAGCGCCTCGGCAGCGACACCGCGTGCCCGCAGCTTCTCGGCCAGCTCGGTGGTGGCCGAGCGCGTGCGCACGAACACGATCACCCCGTCACGGGGCTCGACTTCCAGCAGGCGACTGAGCGCATCGAGCTTGTGCATGCCCGAGGCCACCCAGCAACGCTGGCGCACGGTGGCAGCAGTGGTGGTCTTCGAACGGATGCGTACCTGCTCAGGATCGCGCAGGTGCCGCTCGGCCACGCGTCGGATCGCATCCGGCATGGTCGCCGAGAACAGGGCGATCTGGCGTTCCTGCGGGATGTGCTCCAGCACCCACTCCACGTCGTCGATGAAGCCCATGCGTAACATCTCGTCGGCCTCATCGAGCACCAGGGCACGCAGGGCATCGACCTTGAGCGAGCCCTTGCGCATGTGGTCCATCACCCGCCCCGGGGTGCCGACCACCACCTGCGCGCCGCGGCGCAGGCCGCGCAACTGGTCTCCGTAACCCTGCCCGCCGTAGATGGGCAGCACCTCCAGGCCCGGCAGGTACCGCGCATAACCGCGCAGCGCCTCGGCAACCTGCGAGGCCAGCTCACGGGTCGGCGCCAGCACCAGCAACTGTGGCTCGCGTCGCTGCGCGTCGATGCGCGCCAGCAGCGGCAGACCAAAGGCCGCGGTCTTGCCGGTGCCGGTCTGCGCCTGGCCCAGCACGTCGCGACCGCTCAGCAACAGCGGGATGCACTCGGCCTGGATGGGGGACGGCGTGTCGTAGCCAGCCTGGGTGACGGCACGCAACAGAGGTTCGGGAAGATCCAGTTCGGCGAACCGGACCATGGGGGTATCGTTCATGACTCACAGCCTTGCGAGACCATCGGGGTCTGCGCTCAATATGCTGCGGGTCCGAGGTGGGGTCGTGACGCGAGGCGGCGTCAGGATCGACACCGGGCAGGCTGCCCCTGAGGGACGAAACCGGCAAACGGCCGGCACGCACAGCAGGAAAGGCGCGTACTATACAGTAATCGGGAAAATGCACAAAGGTCCGTGACCGCCGAGTATCGGCTGCCCGCCTTCGTCTTGCCCCACAACAAAACCAGCCACTAGCGCGTTTCACGGAGGATTCCCATGCAGACAGGCAAGTATGAATACGTCGGTTTCTGGGCGCGGGTCGGTGCCACCCTCATCGATACGATTCTGATGGCCCTGGTCCTCTTCCCCCTGCTCACCGCGATCTACGGGAGCGGCTACTGGGAGAGTCCCGAACCGGTCCAGGGACCAGCCGATTTCCTGCTGTCCTGGGTACTTCCCGCCGTGGCAGTCATCGTGTTCTGGGTGGCGCGCCAGGCCACCCCCGGCAAGATGCTCATCAAGGCCCGCATCGTCGATGCCAAGACCGGTGAACCCATCGGGACCGGTAAGGCCATCGCCCGCTATTTCGCCTATCTCGTCTCCACACTACCACTCTGTCTCGGTTATCTCTGGGTGGCCTTCGACAAGCGCAAGCAAGGCTGGCACGACAAGCTTGCCGGTACCGTGGTGGTGCGGCGGCCATGGGAATGACCCCGGCCTCACTCATAGGGATTCTCGAAGAAGACATAGGGCGTGGAGTAATCACTGATCTCGAAGTAGACCTTCTTCTCCCCCGGATCCCTGCGCATGTTGAGGTTCTCATCGAACACCCCGTAGCCGAAGCGGTAGGGCCGGGAGCCCGAGCCCTGGGTGGCAGTGGCGGTAGTCAGCTTGTCGATCTCGATGAAGCGGCGCACCAGCTTGCCGCCGGCATAGATCTCGAGCACGCCGTTGGTGCCGGTCCAGTTCTGGAGCGCCCGGCCCAGCTTGTTCTGGGTTTCCTGGGTACAGCCAGCCGCCAGCAGCAGGGCAGCGGCGGTCGCAATGATCTTCATCGACTTGTGCATCTTCGTTCCTCCTCGTCCTGGCAACGCCCACCATCATAACGGGCCGGACAGGCGATACGCTGAACAGATTTCCCGGCCCATCACGGCGGAATGCCCTGCCGTTCCGGGTTAGACTGCGCCCGAGACCCGGAGCCCGACCGTGGAAAACCCCAAAGACCTGTTCAGTTACCGCCGCTACTGGGCGCACAAGTTCGGTCCCGCGCCCTTCCTTCCCATGTCGCGCGAGGAGATGGACCTGCTCGGCTGGGATACCTGCGACATCATCCTGGTGACCGGCGACGCCTACGTGGATCACCCCAGCTTCGGCATGGCGGTGATCGGACGGGTGCTCGAGGCGCAGGGCTTTCGCGTCGGCATCATCGCCCAGCCCGACTGGCACGACACCCACGACTTCGAGCGCCTGGGCCGTCCGACCCTGTACTTTGGCGTCACCGCCGGCAACATGGACTCCATGGTCAACCGCTACACTGCGGAGCGGCGACTGCGCTCCGACGACGCCTACACCCCCGGCAATGTCGGCGGCAAGCGCCCCGACCGCGCGGTGATCGTCTATTCACAACGTCTGCGTGAGGCCTTCCGTGACGTACCCATCGTGATCGGCGGCATCGAGGCCAGCCTGCGCCGTATCGCGCACTTCGACTACTGGCAGGAGAAGGTCAGACGCTCGGTGCTGCTCGACAGCAAGGCCGACATCCTGCTCTATGGAAACGCCGAACGCGCCATCGTCGAGCTCAGCCACCGCCTGGCCGCCGGCGAACCCATCGAGCACATCACCGACCTGCGCGGCACCGCCATCGTACGCAAGGGCATCCCCGAGGACTGGACGGTGATCGACTCCTCCGAGATCGACGAGCCCGGCCCGGTGGAGCCGCCGCCGGACCCCTATGCCGAGGCCCCTCCCCGCCCCTCCGCACCAGCGGAGAAAAGGCCGTCCTGCGCCACCCGGCAAGGCGATGTACAGCGGGTTCCACTCCCCCTGCCGGCGGGAGCGATCGCCCCCGGGCAGCGCCGCCCCCGCGGCCTGGAGCGGGCGCGCAGCGTGGTGCGCCTGCCATCCTACGAGCAGGTACGCGACGATCCGGTACTCTATGCCCATGCCTCGCGCATCCTGCACCTGGAGTCCAACCCCGGCAACGCGCGCGCCCTGGTACAGCGCCACGGCGACCGCGAGCTGTGGATCAACCCGCCGCCCATTCCCCTGAGCACCCGCGAGCTGGACCGGGTGTTCGAGCTGCCCTACCAGCGCGTGCCCCACCCGGCCTACGGCGAGGCACGCATTCCGGCCTACGAGATGATCCGCTTCTCGGTCAACATCATGCGTGGCTGCTTCGGCGGCTGCACCTTCTGTTCGATCACCGAGCATGAGGGACGCATCATCCAGAACCGATCCGAGGCCTCCATCCTGCGCGAGATCGAGGAGATCCGCGACCGCACCCCGGGCTTCACCGGCATCGTCTCGGACCTGGGTGGTCCGACCGCCAACATGTGGCGCCTGCACTGCAAGGATCCGGCCATCGAGTCCCGCTGCCGCCGCCTATCCTGTGTCTATCCCGGCATCTGCAAGAACCTGCACACCGACCAGATGCCGCTGGTACGGCTGTACCGCAAGGCGCGCGCCCTGCCCGGGGTGAAGAAGGTGCTGATCGCCTCGGGCCTGCGCTACGACATCGCCGTGCAGACCCCCGAGTACGTGCGCGAGCTGGTCACCCACCATGTCGGCGGCTACCTGAAGATCGCCCCCGAGCATACCGAGCGGGGGCCGCTGTCGAAGATGATGAAGCCGGGTATCGGCACCTACGACCGCTTCAAGGCGATGTTCGACAAGTACTCGAAGGCGGCAGGCAAGGAGCAGTACCTGATCCCCTACTTCATCGCCGCCCATCCCGGCACCACCGACGAGGACATGCTGAACCTCGCGCTGTGGCTCAAGCGCCACGGCTTTCGCGCCGATCAGGTACAGGCCTTCCTGCCCTCGCCAATGGCGCTGGCCACCGCCATGTGGCACTCGGGACGCAACCCCCTCAAGCGCGTGCGGCGCGACGGCGAGGTGGTATTCTCGCCCCGCGGACGCCGCCAGCGCCGACTGCACAAGGCCTTCCTGCGCTACCACGACCCGGAGAACTGGCCGCTGCTGCGCGAGGCCCTGCAGCGCATGGGTCGCGCGGACCTGATCGGCAACGGCAAGCGCCATCTGGTGCCACGCTGGCAACCCGCCGGCACCGGCAGACAGCCGGAAGGCCGACGCAAACCCGACGGCAAGCCCTTCCGCACCCAGCACACACGCGCCGAGCGCCGTGCCCCGGGGCCCCGGCGATCCCGAAGGCGTCGGCACTGACTCGGCCGTCTGCCGGCAGACTCTGTGTGCTCTGTGGTTGTCGACTTCCACGCTAAAGTAAACAGGGGGACACCCGATCACACCCAACACAGACAACGAAACCCGGCCGGGACACAACCAAGGAGGTGATCGCATGCAGACATCGTCGGGGGATTTCGGGCATTTTCTGTTCACCAGCCTGGAGATCGTCGCCGCCCTGGTGATCGTGGCCATCGGCGCACTCGCGCTGTGGGCCACCGTGGCCTACATCGTCGATGTCACCCAGACGCGCCAGGCGATCCGCCGCAACTACCCGGTGATCGGGCGTTTTCGTTATTTCTTCGAACACCTGGGCGAATTCTTCCGCCAGTATTTCTTTGCCATGGACCGCGAGGAGATGCCCTTCAACCGGGCCCAGCGCTCCTGGGTCTATCGTGCGGCCAAGGGCCTCGACACCACCGTGGCCTTCGGCTCCACCCGTGACCTGCGGCGCACCGGCACGGTACTGTTCGTCAACTGCGCCTTTCCCACCCTGGGAGAAGATGCCGTCCCCCCCGCCCCCCTGACCATCGGCGCGGACTGCCCCCAGCCTTATACCACTGCCTCGCTGTTCAATATCTCGGGCATGAGCTACGGCGCCATCTCCAGGCCCGCGGTGCTGGCCCTGTCACACGGTGCCCGCAAGGCGGGCTGCTGGCTGAACACCGGTGAGGGCGGCCTGACACCCTGGCACCTGGAAGGCGGCTGCGACATCGTGTTCCAGATCGGCACCGCCAAGAACGGCGTGCGTGATCTGGACGGTCATCTCAGCGACGACAAACTCCGGGAAGTGGCCGCCATCCCCCAGGTCCGCCTGTTCGAGATCAAGCTCAGCCAGGGCGCCAAACCGGGCAAGGGCGGCATACTGCCCGGCAGCAAGGTCACCGAGGAGATCGCGCGCATCCGCGGCATCCTGCCCGGACAGGACGCCATCAGCCCCAACCGCCACCCCGAGATCAACAGCTTCGACGACATGCTCGACATGATCGACCGGGTCCGCGTGGTCACCGGCAAGCCGGTCGGTATCAAGACGGTGATCGGCTCTCCCGACATGCTCGACGGGCTGTTCCGCACCATCCTCGAACGCGGCAGCGAGAGCGCGCCGGACTTCATCACCCTGGACGGGGCCGAAGGTGGAACCGGTGCCGCCCCCATGCCCCTGATCGACGCGGTGGGCCTGCCGCTGGCCGAGGCCCTGCCCCTGCTGGTGGACAAGCTGCACGAATACGGTCTGAACGAACGGGTGCGGGTGATCGCCTCGGGCAAGTTGATCAACCCCACCGATCTGGCCTGGGCATTGTGCGTCGGCGCCGACTTCATCGTCAGCGCGCGCGGCTTCATGTTCGCACTCGGTTGCATCCAGGCCCTGCAATGCAACCGCAATACCTGCCCCACCGGGATCACCACCCACAACGAAAAGCTGCAACGCGGCCTGGACCCGGCCATCAAGGCCGAACGGGTGGCGAACTATGTGCGCAACATGGTGCGCGAGGTCGGCATCATCGCCCACAGCTGTGGCGTGCGCTCCCCCCGGGAACTGAACCGTTCGCACGCCCGCCTGGTGCTGGACAACGGACTGAGCGTGCCTCTCGACACACTCCATCCCCTTCCGGCAGGAGACTGAACCGGCGGAATCGGCTCGGTGCGACTACTTGCCCGGCCGGATCAACCCGCCCAGCCCCATCTCTTCGAGGGTACCTTCCATGAAGCGCCGCACCTGGGCCACGTCTTCCATGCGCAGGGCCACCTGCGCGATCTGACGCGCACGGGTGCGGCTGATGCTGCGCACCACCCACTTGACGCGCAGCAGGCTGCCGGCACTCATGCTCAGGCTGTTCACCCCCAGGCCGATCAGCAGGATGGTCGCCAGCGGATTACCCGCCAGCTCACCGCACACACTGACCGGTCGGCCAAACTCGCCCGCTGCCGCGGTAATGTCGCGCAGGGCGCGCAACACTGCCGGATGCAGCTCGTCGTAGAGATCGGCCACACGCGGGTTGTTGCGGTCCACCGCCAGCAGGTACTGGGTGAGATCGTTGGTCCCCACCGACAGGAAATCCACCCGGCGCGCGATCTCCCCGGCCTGGTAGACCGCGGACGGCACCTCGATCATCACCCCGATGCGCGGCATGGCGACCACGTGTCCCTCCTCGAGCAACTCGTCATGGGCGCGTTGAATGAGCTGTTGCAGCTCGTCCACCTCGCCCACGCCGCTGATCATGGGCAACATGATCTGCAGATTGCCCAGCCCGATGTCGGCCAGCAGCATGGCACGGATCTGAGTGAGAAAGATCTCCGGATGCTGCAGCGAGATGCGCACCCCGCGCCAGCCGAGGAAGGGGTTCTGCTCGACCACCGGGAAATAGGGCAGCGCCTTGTCACCGCCGATGTCCAGGGTGCGCAGCACCACCGGACGCGGCGCGAAGGCCTCGAGTACCCGGCGATAGTTGCGCACCTGCTCGCCCTCGCCGGGGAAACGGTCGCGCACCATGAAGGGAAACTCAGTGCGATACAGGCCTACACCATCGGCTTCGGCCTGTTCCTCACCGTTCATCTGGTTGACCAGACCGGTATTCAGATGCAGCGGCACGATGTGCCCATCGGTGGTCTCCGAGGGCAGGCCGCGCATTGCCTCGACTTCGGCGCCCAGCGCCTGCTCCTCGGCAATCAGGCGTTCGTACTCGGCGCGCACCGAGGGGGCCGGCTCGATGTACACCCGGCCACGATACCCATCCACGATCAGCGCCCGTCCCTGCATGCGGCTGACCGGCATCTCGGACACGCCCATCACCGCCGGTATCCCCATGGCGCGCGCCAGAATGGCCGCGTGCGACGAGCCCGAGCCACTGGCCGAGACCACCCCAGCGAGCCGCCCCGGCGGTACTTCGGCGAGCTGCATGGCGCTGATCTCCTCACCGACCAGTATGGTGTTCGGCGGATACTCCACCAGGCGCGGGTCGTCGTCCTGCAGGTGCATGAGGATGCGCCGGCCCAGATCACGCACGTCCGAGGCACGCTCGCGCAGATAGGGATCGTCCATCTCGTCGAAGATCTGCGCGTGGGCGGCGATGGTATCGCGCAGCGCCGCAGGTGCCCACAACCCCCGATGAATGGCCTCCTCGGTCTGCAGTACCAGGGTCTCGGAGCGCAACATCAGCAGCAAGGCGTCGAACAGCGCCTGGTCTTCCTCGGGCAGTTGATCGGCCATGCGCTCCTGCAGATGCCGCAGATCGGCCTCGACCTGGGCCACCGCGCGCTCGAAGCGCGCGCACTCCCCCTCGGGGTCCTCGACCGGCCGATCCGGCACCGCCTCCAGATCCGAAAGCTGGAAGCTCACCACCGCGGTACCGACTGCCACACCTGCGTGGCCAGGTTGACCGACCAGGAAGCGATGCAGGGGCTGGTGCTCGCGGGTCAGCGCATCGAGCTCACCGCTTGCGCGCGCATAGGTGATGGCCCCGGCGAGTTGCGCGGCCAGGGTGAACAGAAAGGTCACCTCCTCGTCCTGGAACTCGCGCTCCTCGCGCTGGCGTACCACCAGCACGCCCAGTACCCGTCGGTTCTGGATGATGGGGACACCCAGAAAGCCCCGGTAGCGGGTCTCGCCGGTGTGTGTGATACGTACATAGCGCGGGTGCGCCGGCGCATCCGCGAGGTTGACCGGCTCGGCGCGCTCGGCGACCAACCCTACCAGTCCACGACCGAAAGGCAGGCGCACCTTGCCCACCGCCGAGTCCTCCAGGCCCACGGTGGCCATCAGCACGTTGGATCGGGTGTCATCGTCGACCAGGTAGATGGAACAGACGTCACAGTCGATCGCCTCGCGCACCGCACTGACCAGGGTGCCCAGTGCCTCCTGCAGATTGGGCGCCTTGTTGACCGCATGGACTATCCGGTGCAGCGTATCGAGCAAGCCTCACCTCCGTACGATCACCGGCGCCGGGGATGATGCGGCCGGCGTGGCGGCAGCGGCGGGCGCTGGGGAGGTCCCTCGGGAAACAGCAGCGGCGCCAGTTCCTCGAGCGCCCGCTCGTAGACCCGCCGCTTGAAATAGATGACCTCCTTCACGGGCACCCAGTAATCCACCCAGCGCCAGTCATCGAACTCGGGCTTGTCGAAACGGTCGAGACAGAAATCACTCTCTTCGCAATTGACCCGCAACAGGAACCAACGCTGCTTCTGCCCGATGCACAACACCGGGGCATTGCGGCGGATGAAACGCTTGGGCAGGCGGTAGCGCAGCCAGCGCGAGGTCTCGCCCAGCACCTCGACCTGTTCGGGGCGCAGGCCGACCTCCTCCTCGAGCTCACGGAACATGGCCTCGCGCGGTGTCTCGTCCGCCTTGATGCCGCCCTGCGGGAACTGCCAGGCATTCTGCCCGACACGCCGGCCCCAGAACAGGCGGTTCTCGTCGTTTACGAGGATTATTCCGACATTGGGCCGAAAACCATCCGCATCGATCACATCACTCACCGGTAGATTGCATTGCCTCCATTCTTCCACAGCGGGGAGCCTCACCGCAAGCAGACCCCGGCCAGGAGACAACGGATAAGCTATTGCTTATAAAGATTTTTCTGTATGATCCCCCCATCCTGAAATCACCAACCAACAGCATGCCACTGGCCATCTTCGATCTCGACAACACCCTGCTCAGCGGGGACTCGGACTACCTCTGGGGCCGCCACCTGGCGGAGCTGGGCGTGGTGGACGGCGCATCCTACGAGGCGGCCAACCGGCGCTTCTACGAGGACTACAAGGCCGGGCGGTTGGACATCCAGGCCTTTCTCGCCTTCTCGCTGCGCCCGCTGGCCGAGAACGACCCGGCCGACCTGGAACGCTGGCGCGCCGACTTCATCGAGCGTCGCATCCGCCCGCTGATCGGCCAGGCCGCACGTGCGCTGGTCGAGTCGCACCGCCGCTCCGGCGACACCCTGCTCATCATCACCGCCACCAACCGCTTCGTGACCGAACCGATCGCCACCCTGTTCGGCATCGAGCACCTGATCGCCACCGAGCCGGAACGGCACAGCGGCCGCTTCACCGGCCGGGTCGCGGGCATGCCCAGCTTCCGCGAGGGAAAGATCGCACGCCTGCGCGACTGGCTGGCACAGACCGGTCATTCACTGGCCGGCGCCACCTTCTACAGCGATTCCCACAACGACCTGCCGCTGCTCGAACTGGTCGACCATCCCGTGGCCGTGGATCCTGACGAGGCGCTGCGCGCGCACGCCGAAGGGGCCGGCTGGCCGATCATCTCGCTGCACGATCATGCAGCGACGGCCTGAACAGCTGCTGGCGCTCGGCATTGCGCTGGCGCTGGGCGCGCTGGGCATCGCGCTGCTCGAAGGTTCGGTGGACATTCCTGCCGCGGAGGTGGCACGCCTGCTGTTCCAGGACGACGGCAGCATTGCCGACCGCATCGTCGACCAGCTGCGCCTGCCGCGTGCGCTGACTGCCTTCGGCATCGGCGGCATGCTGGCGGTGGCCGGCGTGCTGATGCAGGTGCTGCTGCGCAACCCCCTGGGCGATCCTTACGTGCTGGGCGTCTCCGGCGGTGCCGCGGTGGCCGTGCTCGCCGCCATGCTCGTCGGGGTCGGCGCAACCTGGCTGCCACCGCTGGCCTTTGGCGGTGCACTGGCGAGCATGCTGGTGGTGTTCCTGCTGGCGCAACATGGCGAGGACCCGGACAGCCGCCGCCTGCTGCTCACCGGCATCGTCATGGCCGCCGGCTGGTCGGCACTGATCGGCCTGGTGCTCAGCCTGGCCCCGCCGCTGCAACTGCCGGGCATGCTGTTCTGGCTGATGGGTGACCTCAGCGGAGCCCCCCGCCCCGGCCTGGCGCTGGGCGTACTGGCCTGCGGACTCGCCGGCGCCCTGTGGCTGGCACCGCAACTCAACCTCGCCGGCTTCGGCATGACACAGGCCGCCGTGCTGGGCGTGGACCCGCGCCGCCTGCGCGGCAGCCTGTTCGTGCTCTCCTCGCTGCTCACCGCGGGGGCTGTCGCCATCGCCGGCGCCATCGGTTTCGTCGGCCTGGTCACGCCACACCTGGTGCGTCTGCTCGGCGCCACCGACCACCGCTGGCTGCTGCCGCTCTCCGCGCTGCTGGGTGGCAGCCTGCTGGTGCTGGCCGACACCCTGGCGCGCACCCTGATCGCCCCCACGCAACTGCCGGTCGGCGTGCTCACCGCCCTGCTCGGGGTGCCGCTCTTCCTCTGGCTGCTGAATCGGGAGGGCCGTTCGTGAGCGCCCTGCTCGAGGCCCACGGACTGCACATCGGCCACCCGGGGCGCCCCCTGGTGCAGGACCTGCACCTGCGTATCGAACCGGGTCAATGCTGGGTGGTGCTCGGTCCCAACGGTGCGGGCAAGAGCACGCTGCTGCACGTGCTGACCGGTCTGGCGGCACCCTCAGGTGGCGAGATCCGCCTGCAGGGCACCCCCTTGCAGGCATTGGACGCCCGCGCCCGCGCCCGCCGCCTCGGCCTGCTGCTGCAGCAGGGCAACCCCGGCCTGCACAACCGCGTCCTCGAGCTGGTACTGGCCGGGGGCTACGCGCGCAAGCGCCACTGGTGGGACACGCCGGAGGAGATCGCCGCGGCACGTGCCGCACTGGACGAACTGGGTCTGGCCGCACTGGCGGAGCAGGCGGCCGAAACCCTGTCGGGAGGCGAGTTGCGGCGCGCCGAGATCGCCCGCCTGCTGGTGCAGGATCCACCGCTGGCCCTGCTCGACGAGCCGCTGAACCACCTCGACATCGGCCAGCAGGTCACGGTCATGCGTCTGTTGCGAGAGCGCTTCGTGAACGCCCGGCGCGCCCTGCTGCTGGTGGCGCACGACCCTGGCCTGGCACGGCACATCGCCACGCATTGCCTGCTGCTGTCGGGAAACGGCGCCTGGGAGGCCGGCCCGGCCGCCGAGCTGGTCACGGCGCAACGCCTGGCGCCACTGCTCGGCCGCGCGCTGCGCGAGTTCACCACCCCCGGCGGGTCACTGCTGGCGATCGACTGGGATACGGACTAATCGCCGTCACGCATGCGCTGGCACAGGGAGCGAGTGTCAGGATTCTCCACCGCCTCGGCGATGGCATTGACCACGAGGTTGAACTCCTCCGGGGTGAGCACCTCCATGATGCGCCCGAGCAGGCGCGGATCGACCTGGGCGTACACATTGCTGCCGTCACGCAACTGCACCGTGATGCCGGCGGCATGGTAACCCACCTCGTCGTCCTCGCCTTCCTGCTCGTAGAGCTCACGACCCAGCTCCATCATCTCGTCGTAATGGTCCTCGATGCGCCCAGCCAGGTCATCGTCGATGTCCTCGGGCAGCAGCACCTTGAGCAGGCCATCGTCGTCTTCCAGGCCGGGCGTCAGGCCGGCGTCTTCGACGAAGCGCACAAAGCGATCACGTGGTCTCGGATCGAAAAACACATATTCCAGCATGCTGTCGTTTCCTCTCTGTCCCGATCAAGCTGACCGAGATCAATAATCCGGCAAATAACTATCCCAGCGTCTCCATACGGATCTGCATACTTTGCGGCGTCCCCTCACCGGACAGAGTCAGATGCAGGAACCCAACAAGGAAATCCAGATCGCCCAGCTACGCGATGCAGTGCGCAAGCAGATTGGCCACTCTCGTGAAAAAAAGGCCTGCTATCGTGCGTTCTGCCTGTTGATGATCCTGCAAGGCCAGCGCATCAGCGACATCGCCGAGGCTCTGGGCGAACATACCCGCACCATCGAACGCTGGCGCAAGCGTTTCAACGAGCACGGCCTCGAAGGTCTACTGGATGATACCAGCCCGGGGCGACCGGCTCGACTCTCCGACAGCGCCATGGCCTCGGTCGCGCACGACCTGCAATCACCGCCCTCGCGCTTCGGCATCGACGGCGAGCAGTGGCGTGGCAAGCAACTGCAGCAGCACCTGCAACGCAACTATCAGGTCGAACTCAGCCTGCGCCAGTGCCAACGCCTGCTCAAGCGCCTCAACGGTGCCGCGAAGTCGCCCGATACACTCTCCAATCCACGCGGCAAGCCACCCCGCAAGAGTGCCCTCAAGCTGCACGGCTCCCTTGCGTGAGTTGGCCTGCCCCTGCCACCTTCCAACGAAAATACCCGGTGGCCGTGCCGGGAAATGCCCTATGATTGGTTCGTGACACAGCTCGCGAACCAAAGAGGAAACGGCACCATGCATATCCGAAAACACCTGCTCGCGCTCGGCACCGCGGCGATCCTGACCAGTTCCGGCGTCCTGGCCTCCGGCTGGGGCAACATGCCCTGGAACGGCAACGCCCCCTGGTCCGGTAACGCCCCCTGGTCCGGTAACGCCCCCTGGTCCGGCAACGCCCCCTGGTCCGGCAACGCCCCCTGGTCCGGCAACGCCCCCTGGTCCGGTAACGCCCCCTGGTCCGGTAACACCCCCTGGTCCGGCAACGCCCCCTGGGGCAACGGGCGCGGCTGGAACTGGAACTCCCGACGCGCCCCCTGGGGACGCCGTAACAACGACTGGTTCAGCTGGGGAAGTGGCAGCAACAACCCCTGGGATCGCTGGGCCCCCTGGAACAAGAGCAACAAGTACCCTTGGGAGTCCGATGCCTGGGACGAATTGCCCTGGTCGGGCAATCGCCCCTGGGACCGCAGCGGCTTCGACATGCCCTGGAGCAAGGACAAGGCCAAGCAGAAACGCCGCCGCGAATACCTGGAATACCTGCGTGACAAACGCATGAGCAAGTTCCGCGGCCATCGCCCACCCTATCCGCCGCCCTACGGCTACGGTTACGGCTATCCCATGCGCCCCATGGGGCCCATGCCGCCGACGCGCGGACAGAGGCCCTCGCTGCACCCTGCGCAGCCGGCCCCGAAGACGCCTCCAGCGTCCACATCGGCGGGTAGTGGCCCTCCCACCGGACAACAACCGCACTGAGCATCTGTCATGCAACCAGACCCTGGAAAGACGCCAGGGTCTGGTTACTGCCGATAGCGCTGTCGGTTTGCCATCGCCGATGGCTCAAGGCTCACTCGACGGCCTTATTCACCCGCCGTGAAAGCCACTGTATCCACCGCAATTGCCCGGAAATTCTTGATCCAGGTTGACATCCTGCCCACCTTGCCGGCCTTGCCCCTACCCTATAATCCCTCCCCTCGAACTCGGTATCGACACCAACACGAGGAGCTTCCATGAACAAGCCTTACACCTCCCTGCTGGCCGCTCTGGGACTGGCCTCGGCCGCTACCCTCGCGCTGGCAGGCGATCATGCCCTGCTCGGCGAGGCCCGCAACACCGCCAAGATGCTCGGCGGCAAGCTCAAGGCCGAGGTAGTCAAGTCGATGAAGGCCTCCGGCCCGGTCGGCACCATTCCCTTCTGTCAAAAGCGCGCGCCCGAGATCACCGCGGAGGTGGCCAGAGCCACGGGCTGGCAGGTCGGTCGCACCAGCCTGAAATACCGCAACCCGGCCAACGCACCGGATGCCTGGGAACAGGCCGTACTCAAGGCCTTCGAGGAGCGCAAGGCCAAGGGTGAACCGGTCAAGGGCATGGAATACGCCGAAGTCGTCGAGCAGGATGGCAAGAAAGTCTTCCGCTACATGAAGGCCATCCCCACCGGCAAGCCTTGCCTGAACTGCCATGCGGCCAAGATCAAGCCACAAGTGGAGGCCACACTCAAACGTTTTTACCCCGAGGACAAGGCGCGCGGCTTCAAGCTGGGCGACATCCGTGGCGCCTTCACCCTGAGCAAGGAGCTCTGACAAGGAGGATAACCGCGAAGGACAAAAAGGGCGCAAAGACCTTCGAATCCTCGAGAGCGTGCCGGTTTCTGTTCGGCCCGAGGACGGGCCTCCTTCAGCCAGCACGTGAAAGGCCGAAGGAGGTATCAGGCATTCACCCCCCTCCTTTGCGCGCTTGGCGTCCTTCGCGGTACCCCCCTGCCAGAAAAACCTTGTGCCCTTTGTGTCCTTCGTGGTTTTTCGAAACCCGACGCCCTCGTGGTCCGCTCATCAGCCCACTGCCTTGCCGAACAGCACCACGAAGGCCAGTAACGCGGCCACCAGCCCGAACCCCAGGCGGTGCCGCCAGCCAGAGGCGAAATGCAGCGCCAGCAGGGTCTGCAACAGGTAATAGAAGGCGAAGGCGCGCGAGGCCAGGCTGACGATCTCGAACAGATCGGCACTCCACACCAGGATGATCGCCAGCAAGGCGATCAAGGGATAGGCCTGACGGTCATGTATCCGGCCCCGGGTCTCCTCCTGCACCAGGCCGCCCGCCCCCACGGTGTCGGCCACCGCCGCGCTGAACTGGCTGTGGGATCCTCTAGAGTCGACCTGCAGGCATGCAAGCTTGAGTATTCTATAGTCTCACCTAAATAGCTTGGCGTAATCATGGTCATAGCTGTTTCCTGTGTGAAATTGTTATCCGCTCACAATTCCACACAACATACGAGCCGGAAGCATAAAGTGTAAAGCCTGGGGTGCCTAATGAGTGAGCTAACTCACATTAATTGCGTTGCGCTCACTGCCCG